>Ga0307374_10003286_pt1 | contig 27764 bp, 21 predicted proteins | sample OX3MG_FD_202532 | JGI IMG/M metagenome (GOLD analysis project Ga0307374, IMG submission 202532) | Soil microbial communities from Risofladan, Vaasa, Finland - OX-3 | ecosystem: Environmental > Terrestrial > Soil > Coastal area > Acid sulfate soil | place: Finland: Risofladan, Vaasa | collected...
TCGGCCTATTGCCTGGCGGCCGAATTTGCCGTCTTCCGCGGCATTGAAGGCGCGGAACTCTCCGGCTTTGATCCGGATTCAGACGCGGCTTTCCGCGCGTTCGTCCATCAATTTCTCACGGAGGGCTTCGGCGCGTTCTTCGAGGAATACCCGGCGCTTCTGCGGGTCATGGCCGTCCTGCTTGGCAATTGGCGCAGGAACGCGGCCCTGTTCGTTTCCCGCCTCGCGGAGGATTGGCCGGAACTGGCCAAGCTCTTCGCGGCGGGCGACGCGTCCGGGCGCGTCCTGCGCGCCCGGTTCGGCGTTTCGGATCCTCACGAGGGCGGCAAGACGGTGGCCGTGCTGGAGCTTGACGGCGGCGGGCGCTTCCTTTATAAGCCTAAACCTCTGGCGGCCGAGGCGTGGTTTTGCGCCTACCTCGACCGGCTGGACGCGGCGGGCTTTGTCTCCGGCTTGGGCCGTCTGGGCGTGCTCGACCGCGGCGGCTACGGCTATTGCGCGTTCGCCCAGCGGGCCGATTTTACGGACGAGGATCAAGTTCGGAAATACTTTAAGTCCGGGGGCGAGCTTCTCTTCCACATGTATCTGCTGGGCGCCTCGGATCTGCACCACGAGAATATTGTCGCGACGAGCGCCGGCCCTTATCCCATTGATTTGGAGACCCTCTGCTGCCCGCGGCCGCGCCTGGAAGACGGCGCCTTCGACGCGGCCAATCTCGCCCAGCACCGCTTTTTCTTCGAGTCGGTGATGCGCACGGCGCTTCTGCCGCGCTACGAGTTTATGGGCGGGGACCGGATTTTGGAATCGAGCGGCTTGGCGGGGGGAAGCGCGGAGGAATTCGGGGAGGTTCTCCGCTGGGAATTCGCCAACCGCGACCGCATGCGCGTGGCCAAGGTCCGGACGGCGACCGAGCCCAGCGCCAATAAGCCGCTTTTAAACGGCCGGCCCGTTGCCGCGTCTGGTTATCTGGATGACATCGAGGCGGGCTTCGCCGCGGCTTATCGCCAGGCTCTTCGCCCGGAGATTCGCGAGGCCGTTTCCGCGGCGCTCAAGGCGCTCGAGGATATGCCGGCGCGCTTTATCCTGAGGAACACCCGGGTCTACTCCCACTTGCTGCAAAAGTCGCTGGAGCCCGCCGCGCTTAAAGATGGCGCGGCCCAAGGCTTCGCGTTCGAGCCGCTCTGGCGGGCTCTTTCCGGCGTGGAGGACGAGCAAGAGCGGCAAAGTCTGGGCTTGTGCGCGGTCGAGGAAATCCGGGCGCTGTCCTGCCGGGACGTGCCGGTATTTAAAACCGCGCCGGGCCATGATTACGCGTCTTGCGGCGGGCGGCGGATTCTGGTGATGAACGAGGCGCCGCTGGATCTGGTTCGCAAGCGTCTGGCCTCGCTGGGCGAAGCGGACTTGGCCCAGCAGAGCCGGTTTCTGCGAGCGAGTTTTTTCACGCCGAAGACGTCGTCGGCGAAGCTGGTTTCCGATGGCGAAGCTCAAGCCGCTGTAGATTTTAATCCGGACGCCGTCCGGAATTTTGTTCTCAATCTGGCCGATGATTTGCTTGAAAGCGCGTTGACGGCCGCGGGCGACGAGGCGTGGTGGCTGTCCCTGTGCTACGACGAGCGATCGCGGCACTGGCAGTACGGCCCGGTTGGCGGCCGGCTTTTCGACGGCGCCCTGGGCATCGCGCTTTTTTTGGCCGCGGCCCATAAGCTGGGGGGGAATCCGAAAGCCCGCCGCGTCGCTCTGGCCACGGCGCGCCTGGTCGCGCGGGACTCGCGCCGCTACGGCATGGAGAGGCTGGTGCGCGGCATGGGCTTGGGCATCGGCACGGGAGCGGCGTCCTTGTCCTACGGCCTTTCGGCCATTGGGCGAATCCTGGGAGAAGAATCCCTCATCGTGGAGGCGGCCCGATTGGCCGCGGCTCTTTCGCCGAAATATCTGTCCCCGGAGGATTCGCGCCGGACGGATATGCTGGGAGGAGTTTCCGGCGCGCTTCTGGCGCTCGACGTGCTGCCCGGCGCCCTGCCGCCCGATTTGACGGAAGAAACACAGCGCCGCCAAGAAGATCTCTCGAAGGAATTTCTCGCCGCGAGCAGGAGCCTGTTCAACGATATCGCCTCGGGCCGGACGCGGCGGCCGGAGCTGGGATTTGCTCACGGCGCGGCGGGCGCGGCCTACGCCTGCGCGCGGATGGCCAAACGCGGCGGACCTTGGGCGGAGGTTGCCCGCGATCTGGCCGAGCTCTGCGCCTCTCGCTGCGAAGCCGAAGCGGGCAATTGGCCGGACTGGCGCGACTTCGGACAGGGGGACAAGCCGCGCTTTGTCTCGAGTTGGTGCGGCGGCGCGGCGGGCGTGGGCCTTGGGCTGCTGGAGACGGGCCGGATTTTGGGTTTTGATTTTTCGCGGGATGCGCGCCGAGCCGCCGCGGCGACCCTGCGCTACGAGGACGAGCCCGCGGTGGATCATCTCTGCTGCGGCGAAGCGGGGGCTGCCCTTTTTCTCTCTCGCGCCGCGCGGGCTCTCGGCGACGAGGATCTCTCGCGGCAGGCGCGGCGTAAAATCGCGCGCGTCGTCTCCCGCGTTGGCCGCGGGGCGCTGCGCCTGGGCTTTGACGCGATCTTGCCCAATCCCGGCTTTTTTCAAGGGCAGGCGGGCATCGGCTACGCGGCCGCGCGGTTCCTTCTTGACGATTTACCGGAAGTTGAGACGTTCGCTTGAATACCCGTCGTATTGAGTGTTAAGATTCAAGCCCATGGACGAGCAAGGGATATTCCGAAAGGCCTCCTTGGAGCGGCTCTCCACGCCCGAGCAGCTCGACTACCTGATGCAGGTGACCACCCCCAAGGGCTGGTACGCCTTGTGGACGCTGTGCGCCCTCATCGTTCTGGCCATCATTTGGTCCGTGTTTGGGAGCATCCCCACGACCATCTCCGGCCCGGCCATCATCATGCCGCCGCGAGGCGTCGACAACATCTACTCGCCCGGGACCGGCATCGTCAAGCAGATTTTCGTCGCCGAGGGAGACTTGGTGACCAAGGACGAGGTCGTGGCGACTTTGGATCAAAGCAGCATGGCGCAAAAGGGCGCGCGCTCCGCGGCCGAAATAAATCAAAGCATCGCGGCGACGAAGGAGCATATCCGCAGCCTGGATCGGCAGGTGCGCGCGATGCAGGTGGCGCTCAAGGACGGCCTCATCGCGCCCGACGTGCTTGAAACGGCCAAGCAGAACTTGGCCCGGGCGCAAAGCAGCCTCAAATCCCTGGAAAACCAGATCGCCCTAAACGGAATGGAGCTTAAAGAGGCCACCGACGTCATTGCCCCCAAGAGCGGACGCATCGTCGAGGTCATGACCTCTCCGGGCACGCTCATCCAGAAAGGCTCCTTCCTCATGACCTACGTTGATGAGGGGCAGAGCCTGAACGCCATCGCGTTCATTCCCAGCGTGGGCAACCAGGCCAAGTCCGGGATGGCCGCCGAGGTCTCGCCACGCATCATTAAGAAGGAAGAGTACGGCTATCTCACGGGCCAAGTCTACTACGTCTCCGAGTTTCCCGCGCGCGAACAGATGATTTTTGAGCTCACGCGCAACAACATCCTCGACCAGGAGCTCACCGCCGGCGGCGCTCCCTACATTTTAAGGATATCGCTGGACAAGGACTCCAACAACTTCAGCGGCTACCGCTGGTCTTCCTCGGAGGGACCACAGCTGAAAATCAAGGCCGGCATGATGTGCGACGTGCGCATCATCGTCAAGAAGCGCCGGCCCATCACCTTGGTCATCCCGGCGATGAAGTCTCTGCTCGGGCTCTGATCCCAACGTGCCTCTTCCAAAATTCCTGCTTGAGCCGGTCGCGCGGATTTTCGGCCGGCCCGGCCGGGCCCGCGTGCCGACCGTCCTGCAGATGGAGGCGGTCGAGTGCGGCGCGGCGTCCTTGGCCATGGTGCTGGGCTACTATGGACGCTATGTTCCCTTAGAGGAGCTGCGCAAGGCCTGCGGCGTCTCCAGCGACGGCAGCAACGCCCGCAACGTCCTGCGCGCGGCGCGCGCCTACGGGCTTGAGGCGACGGGCTACCGCAAAGAACCGCAGGAACTGCGGCAGATGGACCTGCCGGTCATCGTGTTCTGGAACTTCAACCACTTCCTCGTCGTCGATGGTTTCGGCAAGGGCGTGGTTTATCTCGCCGACCCGGCGGTCGGCCCGCGCACGGTTTCGGATGAGGAATTCGACGAGTCCTTCACCGGCGTGACCCTCGCGTTCAAGCCGGGACCCGAGTTCAAGAAGGGCGGCGCCAAGCCCTCCATGTGGCCCGGCCTGCGCCAGCGCATGGAGTCCTCGAAGGAAGCGCTTTCCTACATCGTCATCGCCGGCCTGGCCCTGGTCGTGCCGGGCCTGGTCATCCCGACCTTTATCCGCATCTTCGTGGACGACTACCTCGTGCTCCAGATGACGGACTGGATCAAGCCTCTTTTGCTGGGGATGCTCATCACCGCCGTCATGCGCGGCGCGCTCACCTGGCTGCAGAAATACTACTTGAACCGCCTGGAGACCAAGCTCTCGGTCTCTGGCTCCGGAAAATTCCTCTGGCACGTGCTGCGCCTGCCCGTGGACTTCTACGCGCAGCGCTTCTGCGGCGACATCGCCAACCGCGTGGCCATCAACAAGCGCTTGGCCCACATCATGGCCTCGGACATGGCCGGCGCTGCGGTTGACTTGGTGATGGTCGTCTTCTATGCCGCCTTGATGTTCGCCATCAACCCGCTTTTGACCTTGATCGCCGTCGGCGCCCTGGGCGCCAACTACGCGGCCGCGCGCGCCATCCAAAGAAAGCGCGTCGACGGCAACAGGCGCCTGGTGCGCGAGCAGGGCAAGCTCATGGGCGTTTCCATGGGAGGCCTGCAGGCCATCGAGACCTTGAAGGCGACCGGGGGGGAGTCGGATTTTTTCTCCACCTGGGCCGGCTATCAGGCCAAGCTGGTGAGCTTCACGCTTCAATTGAACGAAGTCACCCAGCCTTTCCTTCAGATTCCGCCGTTCTTGCAGGCCCTGGCCACGGCCGCCGTGCTGGCCTTTGGGGGCTTGAGCGTCATGCGCGGGCACATGACGCTGGGCCTTTTGGTCGCGTTCCAAAGCCTGATGGCGAGCTTCATCGATCCGGTCAACCGCACCGTCAACCTCATGGGCACGTTCCAGGAATTCGAGGGCGACATGAACCGATTGGACGACGTCATGGCCTATCCGGCGGATCCCGCGGCTTCGGCGGAGGCGGAACCTTCCGGCTCACCGGCCGAACCCACGCGGGCCAAGCTCTCGGGGCAAGTTGATTTGCGCGGCGTGACCTTCGGGTATTCCCGGCTTTCCGAACCGCTCATCGAGGACTTCAGTCTTTCTCTTAAGCCCGGCAGCCGCGTGGCGCTGGTCGGGCCCAGCGGTTGCGGCAAATCCACCATTTCAAAAATAGTCACGGGCCTTTACCCGCCTTGGAGCGGCGACATTCTTTTCGACGGCGTGCCGCGGGAGAAGCTGCCGCGCGCGCTTTTGGCCAACTCGGTGGCCTTCGTTGACCAGGACATCGCGCTCTTCGCCGGCACGGTGCGCGACAACCTGACCCTGTGGGACGACACCGTGCCCGAGGATCAAATCGTCGCCGCGGCGAAAGACGCCTGCATCCACAACGACATCGTCGCGCGCGCGGGCGGCTACGACGCGGTTTTGGAGGAGGGCGGCGCTAATTTGAGCGGCGGCCAGCGCCAGCGCCTGGAAATCGCGCGGGCCCTGGTTTTTAATCCGCGCGTGCTGGTCTTGGATGAGGCCACCAGCGCCTTGGACACGGTGACGGAAAAGTTCATCGACGACAATTTGCGGCGCCGGGGGTGCACCTGCATCATCATCGCGCATCGCCTGAGCACCGTGCGCGACGCGGACGAGATCATCGTGCTGGAGGGCGGCAAAACGGTCGAGCGCGGCACTCACGACGAGTTGAAGACGCAAGGCGGCGCTTACGCGCGGTTGGCCGGGGTCCAGTGAGCAGCCGATGAGTCCGGAAGCCTTGACGCAGCTCTCCGGCAATCATCCCGTTCTTTTGGACGACGCGCGCTGGATTTATAAAGTAGAAGCCGGGCAGGTCGACGTCTTTGCCGTGCATGCCAAGGACGGCGCGCCCGCGGGGCCGCGGCGCCACGTCTTCACGGCTTTCCAGGGCGGCATCTTCACGGGGGCTCCCGCGCACGACGGCTTTTCCCTTCTCGCGGTGGGTCGCCTGGGCGCGGCCGTGCGGCGCGAGACGGCGCAGGATTTCGCCAAGGGCGCCGACGCGTCGGAGGATTTTAAGCTCTACCTGCAGACCGTCGCGGATGCGCTCTCGCCCACGGGTTCGGCCGACGTAAAGGTTGAGGAGAAAGACGCCACGCTGGAAAGCGTGCGAATCCTCCAGGACAGCCTGATGGACAAGCTCTCCCGCCTCATCGAGAAGGACGAGGCGGAAGACGCCGAGCGCCTGAAGCGCCGGCAAGCCGCGGATGAGCGTGCCTACCGAGGTGCCTTGACCCGATTGGCCAGCATCATTGAGCCCCAGGCGCGCCTCGCGCCAACTCAAGAGGGCGATGCTTTGTTCTCCGCGCTGCTGGCCGTGGGCGAAGCCTCAGGCATCGAATTCGTTCACCCCGCTGGCGGCGCTTCCTATCCCTCGCCGCGCTTCTACGTGGACGCCGTCTGCCAAGCCTCGCGCGTGCGCTCGCGCCGCGTGGCCTTGCGCGGCGATTGGTGGAAGAGCGACTGCGGCCCCATCCTCGCGAGCTTGGTGGATCCGGCGAAAGAGGAGCCGGCGCCCGCGACGGACGCCGTACCCGGCCCAGGCGCTTCGCCGGAGCAGGATTTTTTAGGCGCGCCCGTCGCCCTTCTTCCCGTAAAGCCCGGCGTTTACGAGATTTTTAACCCGGCGGACGGTTCTCGCCGCCGCCTGGAGGCCGGGATCGCGCGGAGCGTATCCACCTTCGGCTACGTTTTTTATCGGCCCTTCCCGGACGCCGTCGTGCGTTTTAAGGATGTCGCGGGCTTCGCGCTTAGAGACGTGCGCGGGGATTTGCTGATGCTGGCCGCCATGGCCGCGGCTGGAGCGGTTCTGGGCTTGGCCGCCCCATGGGTGACCGGCAAGCTTTTCGACAGCGTCATCCCCAACACCGAGTATGGCGCCCTGTTTCAATACACGCTGGCTCTGGTCGCGGCGGCCGCGGCCACGGCATTCTTCGGCCTGACGCAGGGCGTGGCCATGATGCGCGTCAACGGCAAGTACAACGGCGAGGTGCAGGCGGCGCTTTGGGACAGGCTGCTGCGCCTGCCGGTGCCTTTTTTCCGCGACTACAGCGTGGGGGAACTGGCCGAGCGGGCCAACGCCGTCAATTCTATCCAGCAGATTTTAAGCGGCACGGTCATGACCACGGTGCTCAACAGCCTGCACGCCGCCTTGAATTTATTCCTGCTCTTCTACTATGACGCCAGCCTGGCTCTCTACGCCTGCGGCCTGCTGGCCGCGACGGTGGCGGTCTACAGCGCCTGCCTATGGATGTCCCTGCGCCTGCGCTACAAGCTGACCGCGCTCGACAACAAGATTTCGGGCCTGGTCTTCCAGCTCCTGGGCGGCCTCTCCAAGCTGCGCGTGGCCGCGGCCGAGCGGCGCGGCTTCGCCGTGTGGAGCAAATCCTACGCCGAATCAACGCGACTGACCTTCGCCGCCAACACCTACGACAACCTCATCCAGGTCTTCAACGCGATGATTCCGGTCTTCGCCAGCGCGGCCATCTTCTGGATGGTGCACGTCAAAATGCATCCGACGGGCAACGCCGCGCCCTTGAATCTCTCCATCGGCGAGTTCGTCGCCTTCATGGCGGCCTTCACGGTTTTCTTGAACGCCGGGATTTCCTTAAGCGGCACCGCCTTCTCGATTTTAAACGTCGTGCCCATCTGGAAGAACGCCAAACCCATCATGGAGACTCTGCCCGAGGCGGACAGCAGCAAGCCCGCCTCCAAGCCCTTGAGCGGGCGCGTGGAGGTCAACCACCTGAGCTTCCGCTACCGCCCGGACGGTCCCAAAATTCTCGACGACGTGTCCTTTCGGGTCGAGCCGGGCGAGTTCGTGGCGCTGGTCGGGCCCTCGGGCTCGGGCAAATCGACCATTCTGCGGCTGCTCTTGGGCTTCGAGACGCCGGAAATCGGCTCCATCTACTACGACGGACAGGACATCTCCAAGGTCGACGCCGGATCCATCCGCAGGCAAATCGGCGTGGTGCTGCAGAACGGCCGGCTTTTGGCCGGGGACGTCTACCGCAACATCGTGGGCAGCCTGCCCTTGAGCGTGGAGGACGCCTGGGCCGCGGCGGAGCTGGCCGGCGTCGCTCAGGACATCCGCGACATGCCTATGGGCATGTTCACGTTGATTAGCGAGGGGGCCTCGACCTTGTCCGGCGGCCAGCGCCAGCGCCTGCTCATCGCGCGCGCCCTGGCCCGGCGCCCCAAGAAGATTTATTTCGACGAGGCCACCAGCGCCTTGGACAATACCACGCAGGAGGTGGTGACCAAGAGCCTAAACGCCCTGCACGTCACGCGCGTCGTCATCGCGCACCGCCTAAGCACCATTCGCAACGCGGACCGGGTCATCGTGCTCGACAAAGGCCGCGTCGTGCAGGAGGGGATTTTCGACGAACTGGCCGGCGCTCCCGGGCTCTTCAAGGCTCTCATCTCGAGGCAGGTGTCCTAAGATGAGAAAACTAGCGGCGTCGGCCTGCCTTGCCGCCGCTGTTTTGGCCTGTTTCGCGAGTTTGACCTTCGCGGCTATGGCTCCTATCTCCGTTGGTGCCTCGACTATGCCTGTCGTTGCGGCAGTTGTGGCGGTTTCGACCTCGGACGTGGAGACGCGTTTTACCGCGGAAGAGACTATCGTGCGCGTGCCGCTTCAAACGCTCGTGCAGGTCGCGGTCGCTCGCAACCTGAGCTTCCTGGCCTCCGAGGCGGCGCTGGCCAATGCGCGCTACGGGGCCAAGGCCGACGTGGCCGCCTTCGATCCGGTTTTCAGCGCTAACTACTCGCAAAGCCACATCGGCCAGCGCGTCGTCTATACGCCCGGAGTAATTCCCGGGGAAAGCTACAGCAATTCGCAGACCACCTCCTTTGAAATTGCCAAGAACACCACCATCGGCACTTTTCTTTCTCTCACGGCGCAGAACCAGCGCACCCAGGAAAACTCGATCTCGCCCACTCAACCGCTGTTCAACTCGAGCCTCATTCTGGACATCACCCAGCCGCTCTTGCAGGGCTTCGGCCGCGCCGCCGCCTTCGCCGCGGCTAAAATCGCGCAGGAAGGAGGCGACGCGGCCCTGGCCGCGTCCAAGCGCATTTTGCAGCAGACCGTGGCTACGGTGGAGAGCGGCTACTGGACGTTGCGTCAGGATGAGAATAACGAGGCGGTGACGCTCAAGTCCCTGCGCATCGCGGAAAAAATCATGCGCCAAAACCAGGAGCTCAGCAAGTTGAACCTTCTTTCCGAGCACGACGCGCTGACCTCGGAGGAGCAGGTCGAAATCCTGCGCACCTCCTACTTGGAGGCCGTGCGCACGCGCCAGGACGACGCGGATAGCCTGATTTTTCTTTGCTACGGCGCGCAGGTGCAGGAACTGCTCGATAACGAGCGCTACACCGTCGGCACGGCCACGAGCGCGCCCGCGGCCATGCCGGCACCGCCCGCGCTCGCGCAGGCCGTGGCCCTGGCGCTCAAACTCCGCCCCGACGTCGCGCAGGCCCGCAGCATTTTAGCCGAGCAAGACGCTTCCTTGGCGCAGGCCAAGAACGCGCTTTTGCCTCAGCTTAACTTCACCGGCACCTTGGCCAGCGGCGGCAGCAACCAAAGCGGCGACCCGGGCGCGCTCAACGACGCCATCACCGGCGCCCTGCACGGCCGCGACCACGCTTGGTCGGTGGGCGGGGCCTTTAGCATCCCCATCGGCGACCGGATCTACATCGACAAATACCGCGCCGCCAAGGCCGCGCGGGAGCAGGCCAGGCTCTCTCTCGAGGGCACGGAGAACACCGTGCGCTTCGACGTTCGCTCGGCCATGCGCGGCGTGGAAACCGAGTCCCTGCGCTACCAGGTGGCCCAGGACGCGGCGCGGTTGTCCTGGAAGCAGTTCGAACAGGAGCAGGCGCGCATGCGGCTGGGGCTGACCGATTCCTTCCGCGTGCTACAGTCCCAGGACTTGGCCTTGCAGGCGCAGCAGAGCCTCAACGGCGTGGCGCTCGCGTTGGCCCAAGCCGAAATCAATTACCGCTTGGCGGTCGGCACCATCGCGCAGAAGTACATGGCGGACCTCAATGACGTTAAGTAAGGGCATAAGACGGTGGGTTGCAATCGGCGGCTGATACGAGCAGGTATTGTTGCTTCCGTTCTCGTGGCTGGTGCGGCCGCGATTTCGTCTTGGGCGAAGGCGTCGGCGGATCCTTTCACAGACTATCGCGGAGAATGGCCCGGCCGCCGGCACGAGATTACGGCGCAGGACCTGCCGCGGCCCTACGCGACCCAAGACGCGAACAACAGGCCCGGCCTCGTTCGCCGGCCCAAGAACGCCTGGCCAAAAGTGCCGCCGGGCTTCAAGGTCGGGCTCTATGCCTCGGGGCTCTACAAACCGCGGCTTTTGCGCGCGGCCCCTAACGGCGACTTGTTCCTGGCCGAGAGCTGGCTTGGCCGCATCCTGGTTTTTAGGGGCATTAATAAGGAAGGGAGGCCTGAAAAGACTGCGGTTTTCGCCGCGGGACTGGATCGGCCCTTCGGCATTGCTTTCTATCCGCCAGGACCGAATCCCCGCTACGTCTACATCGGCGAGACGGACAAGGTGGTGCGCTTTGCTTACCGCAACGGAGACTTGCAAGCGCGCGGTCCGGCGCAGACCATCATCGCCCGCTTGCCCACGGGCGGGCATTGGACCCGCGACGTCGTGTTTTCTGCGGACGGCAAAACTATGTTCGTTTCGGTTGGTTCCCGATCGAACGATGGCGACACTCCGGCTGAATATCACCGCGCTAATATCCTGGCGGCGGACCCGGATGGAAACAACGTGCGTGTCTATGCCTGGGGCCTGCGCAACGCCGTGAGTCTCGTGGTCGATGCGCGCACGGGGGCGCTCTGGGCCGCAGTCAGCGAGCGAGACCGGCTGGGCGATGACTTGCCCCCGGACTACGTCACGCGCGTCAAACCAGGCGGCTTCTACGGCTGGCCCTGGTTTTACATCGGGGGACACCAATATCCCAATTTTCAGGGCGCGCATCCGGAGTTGAAGGATAAGGTCGTGGTTCCCGACGTGCTCATCCAGCCGCACGATACGCCCCTGGGCCTGGTTTTTTATGAAGGAACGCAATTCCCGGCGCGCTACCGCGGGGACCTCTTTGTCGCGGCGCACGGCTCTTGGAACCGCGGCGAGCGGACTGGCTACGAGGTCATCCTCGTGCCCGTGAAAAACGGGCGCGCGGAGGAGGACTACCAAGATTTCATGACCGGCTTCGTGCGTAAGGATGGACAGGTGTGGGGGCGGCCCGTTGGCGTCGCCGTCGCCGCGGACGGATTCCTCCTGGTGTCGGACGACGCCTCCGGCTCCATCTGGCGCGTGAGCTTCGCCAAGCCGCGCCAAAAGAACGCGCGCCAGGCCTTGCTTTTGGGCCGCCATAATCGCTAGGCTTTGCCATTAGTAAAAGGCCGCGACGCGGCCAATCCGCAAACAGGAGACGGCCATGCTCAAGAAATGCCTCATCTTGACTCTCGCCTGCGTCTTTTTCGCCGGCGCCCAAAGCTTCGCCTCGGACAATAAGACCAAGGTCAATTTCGACCAGGGCGGGCCCAACGTCAACAACATTGTGAATTCCATCAAGACTGACGCTGCTAACGCTGATAATGGAAATAAATTGTCTTCCGCGGTCGGCTTGGTAAAGACCTACGCCGTTTCGGCGAAACAGGTGACTTATGCGACCGGCTATTTGAATAAGAAGCTTCCTAACAGCGATTGGCAGTCTCCTGCGATCGTGGCTCGGGTGGATCAGATACCGGATACTTTCGATCTGCGCTCGGAGCTTACGCCGATTCAAGATCAGGGACAATGCGGCTCCTGCTGGGCCTTCAGCCTGACCGCGACCAACCGCGATGGGCACAAGCTGGCCGGCAAGGATCCGGGGGATCTCTCCCAGGAATGGCTGGTTGATAATTCTCCGGAAGCCGACGGGTGCAACGGCGGCGACTTCGATTCGGCTAACAACTTCATCACTCCCGGACAGCCCCTGGCCAACTCCGACCCGCAGGGCCGGTGCGTGTACCAGGAAGGCGCCGGCCAGTGCCCGGCGAAGCCCAATCCTCCGGTCACGAGCATCACGGCCTGGCATATGCTGGGCAAGTCAGGGGGAAGCCCGAGCGTTCGCGACATCGAGTCCTACATGGCCGTCAGCGGCAATCCGGTGTCCATCACCGTCGCCGCGGGCGCTACGGACGCCAAAGGCCAAGACGACTGGATGAACTATGCGAGCGGCGTCTACAACGGCTGCACTCCCGCCTTGGACAAGTCCGCCCGAGTCGATCACATGATCAACATCGTGGGCTGGGACAACGAGGGGGCGAAGTTCGACAAGAACGGCAACCTGCCTCCGGGCAAGGGCATCTGGATTCTGCGCAACAGCTGGGGAACCTCCTGGGGCATGAAGGGATATATGCTCTCCAAAATGACCGACGCCCAGGGTTTGCGGTGCAACGACGTGGCGGAAGAAGCCTCGTATTTCGTCTTTAGATAGCGCGCTGCTCGATTGTACGCGTTATTCCGAGGGGTTGGGGTTTTGTTTTGCCCCAACCCCTTGAAAAATTCACTAATTTAGTCTACAAATATAGAGTCCATGACGCACTTGTTAAGAAGTTGGAGCCGCGCCGCGGTGGGCACGGTCGTGGCGGGACTTATGGTTGCGGCGTTCGCGCCTCGTCCGGCCCTGGCTCAGCCGCGCCCGCTCTACGACATCTCCTACCGCTGGTCCGCGGAGCTCCCCAGCGTGCTGGCCTACCGCCGGCAGATGACCCACGTCTTCGGCCGGCCCTTCGTGCGCCGGCTCTCGGTGGTCAAGTGGGGACCCAACTACGGGCTCATCTACCGCCGCCGGGGATATTTCCGCTCCGCGGCCAAGACCGCGCGCCGGCACTCCGACATCTTGACGCGGCACGGACTTTATCCCGCTTCCATCATCGAGGTGCGGCCCTGGGCTCCCGTTATCGCGCCGCGCGTGCCCGCGCCTAGAATCGTCCGGCGTCGCCTTCCTACGCGCGTCAAGATCGCGGCCGCTGCCGCTCCCTCGGTGGCCAAGATTCAGAAGGCTCCGTCCACTCTTTCGACGGAAATCGATTCCTATGTGGAGCGGCTCAGACATTTGGGCGCCATCAAGAGCAACGAGCGCACCGCCTGGTCGATTTACGATTTGACCACCAACACATCCTTGGTAAGCATCAACGAGGACGAGGCCTTCGAGACCGCGAGCTTGGTCAAGCCCTTCATCGCCCTGGCTTTTTTCCGCGAGGTCAGCGACGGACGCCTGCGCTACACCGCCTACGCCCGGCGGCGCATGCAGGCGATGATTCAGGAGTCGGACAACGCCTCGGCCGATTACTTTCTACGGAAGATGGGCGGCCCGGCCGCGGTGCAGCGGCTTTTGATGAAGGACTACGGCGGCCTCTTGAGCGGCCTGCGTTTGGTCGAATACATTCCCTACAACGGTCGGACCTACCGCAACAAGGCTTCGGCGCACGATTACAGCCGGTTTCTCTACGCCCTATGGAACAAGCAACTGCCCGACGCGGACGAGCTCATGCGCGTGATGAGCCTGCCCAAGCCGAACCGGCTCTTCACCGCCGAGCTGCCGCCCAGCACCCAGGTCTACGACAAGACCGGCACCACCAGCCGCCTCTGCGGCGACATGGGCATCCTGGTCGTGCGCCATGACGGTAAAGAATATCCCTACATCGTGGTCGGCATCATCCAGAAATCCCGGCGCGCGTATCCTTACATGCGCTGGATGAACCGGCGCGGCAACGTCATCCGCCAGGTTTCCGACTTCGCCTACGACGCCATCTCGGGACTGCACGGCTTCGCCCCGGTCCTCAGCGCCAGCGCCAGCTCTCTCGAGCGCAGTCCCGGCCTCGAATAGCGGCGTGGTGCGAGAGGCCGCACCGCATCCTGTCCGCCACCGCAAAACGCCGCGCGAGACGGGTGTCATTCTGCAGGCGCTGCTCACGGCCGTGGCCGCGACGGGAAGCTACTACCTGAGCTCGCTTCTGGGGATTCCGCAGAGCTACTGGGCGGCGATTGCCGCCATCAACGTGATGCAGTCGGAAATCGGCGCGACGGCCAAGACTTCCTTGAGCCGCCTGGCGGGCACGGCCATCGGCGCTTTGGTCGGCGGGCTTTTCGCGGTTTTCTTCGGCGGCCATCTGCTCTCGTTTTCGCTGGCGGTCGTCGCCGCGGTGCTCCTGTGCGCCCTTTTGGATCGCTGGGAAAGCTACCGTTTCGCGGGCGTGACCGTGGCCATCGTGATGCTCGTCCCTTATGAGGCCTCGCCGTGGATCATGGCCGGGCGGCGCTTCGTGCAAATCGGGCTCGGCATTATCTTTGCCCTAGGCGTCGAGTATCTGGGCCGGCTCTACCGCCCCGCGCGGCAAGCTCTTTAGTCGCACGCCAGACGCCGCCTCCCCGTCAAATCAGTTAAGGATGTTACCGAAGGAGTAGCCGTCGTCGGCCGTTCCTTTTTTCTTTTTTGTGAATAACGTTGATGGCGGTGAATAAAGTAGATATCAAGCCACGCCCAACATTCTTTCCTTGCCGCACGTCCTGCGCATTCGGCAGATCTCGCGGTCATACCCGAGGGAGCGGCGGTTGGGCTCCATGACCTTGGTTGAATAAGTCTCCATCTGCCAGCGTTGGTGGCGCGCTGTTGGGGCGCTGACCCTGGTCGCCATCGCGCCAATGGCCTGGAGCTTGCGCTCCATGACGGCTGAAAGCTTGAAGGGATTAAAGCCGTTCTCGCAGTCTGAGCAGGGCCCGCACTTTTACCGCATCGCCCTTTCCCGAGTCGATACTGAGATTTGACGCGTCGGCTCTTGGCGCCGATAACGGATGGAGAATGCGTCCGGATTTTCCTGGTATTGCTTGACCAAAAGGAAAAATCGGCTCTTCTTGATTCCCAGGACTTCCTGGGCATAGCGTCTCGGAACCTCGCCTTTGCAGTAACGGGCGAGCAGTTCTTTGACTTGCGCGTCGGTGAACTTTGTGTGCAGTTGGGTCATGGATGGGACCTCCGTTTTTGTCCCATCGTATCACGGCCCAAGAAGGAAGAACGGCCCCAATCAAGCGTGTGAATCGCGCCGCGGCCATGGACAGCAAAGCTGCCCACAGCCGCTTGCACAGCGCTGCGCGCAGCGCACCCGATTCACACGCCGACGGCGAAGTTCTCATCAGATTTCCTGAAAAACAGGGTGTCCACTTTTAAAAAGTTCCTGACAGATTCAAAACGGCCTCTTGACACACTACAAATGTAGTGTATACTATGTCCGCTATGGCGGACGAAGCGACTCCCAAGCAAAAAAAGATTCTTGATCTCATCGCGAAGCACTTCGCGGAGGAGGGCTTTGGCCCCAGCCTGCGCGACATAGGCCGGCGGCTGGGCGTCTCCGCGGGCACCATCCAGCGGCAAATCGAGGCGCTCGAGCATAAGGGGCTCTTGAACCGCCGCGAGGGCACGGCGCGCGGGTTTTCTTTAAGCGGCCCCTCGCCTTGGGAACTGCCCATCTTGGGACGGGTGGGCGCCGGGCGCGGACCTCTCGCGCAGGAAGACATCCAAGGCTACTTCAATTTCCAGGATTTTCGCCTCGGCGCGGACTATCTCCTCAAGGTCAAGGGCGACTCCATGGAGGATGCGGGCATTTTGGAGGGGGACCTGGTGCAGGTGCGCCGGCAGCCCACGGCCGAGGACGGCGACGTGGTTGTGGCCGTGGCGGGCGGCGAGGACGGCGTGGTCAAGCGCTTGCGTCGCCGCGGCGGCAACTACCGCCTTGAGTCCGCCAACCCCAGATACGCGCCCATCCTCTACGACTTCCAAGTCATCGGCAAGGTCGTGGGCTTGGTTCGGCAGTACGGGAGATAAAATGGGCAATCATCGCCGCTTTGGATTTGAACTGCTGACGAGAAATACTCCGTCGTTGGTGGATTTTTCATTTCTGGCCCTGCGCTTGACCATCGGCGGCATTCTCTTGACCATCGGCGCCGGCAAGGTTTTGGGCTGGTTCGGCGGCATGGGGCTCCAAGCGACCATCCAAATGTTCACGACCAAGATTGGCATTCCGGCGCCGCTGGCCTACTTAAGCTGCTTTACGGAATTCCTGGGCGGCCTCTGCCTCGCCGCAGGGTTTTTGACGCGGCCGGCGGCGCTGGCAGTCGCCGTCAACATGACCGTGGCGACCTTCGTCATGCTGCCGCGCGGGTTCTTGTTCGGCGGGGCGGCCTATCCCTTCACGCTGCTCGTCATCGCGCTGGTCCTTTTGATCGCCGGGCCCATGGGATACAGCGTCGACGCGCTCCTCGCGCGGCCGGGCAAGTAATCAGCCGCGCTTCTGGCGGGCCAGCCAGCCCGCGATGTCGGCGTTGAGGACTTTCAAGGGAAGCGATCCGTTGGCCAGCACCGCGTCGTGGAAGGCGCGGATGTCGAACTTGGGGCCCAACTCTTTTTGGGCTTGCGCGCGCAGGTTCTGGATGTCGATTTCACCGATCATGTAGGACAGGGCCTGGCCGGGCCAAGCGATGTAGCGGTCCACCTCGGCGTTGATATTCTCGTCCGAGAGCGCGGTGTTCTCGCGCAGGAGTTGGACGGCGTCCTGACGGCTCATGCCGTAGTAATGGATGCCCGTGTCGGCCACCAGCCGCGCCGCGCGCCACATCTGGTAGGAAAGCTCGCCGAACTTCTTGTAGGGCGTGTTGTAGACGCCCATCTCGCCGCACAGCGTCTCGCAATACACTGCCCAGCCCTCGCCGTAGGCGTTGTAGTAGCTAAAGCGCCGAAACTTCGGCAGGCCCGTCATCTCGGCGGCGAGGGAAAGCTGCAGCGCATGACCGGGCCGGCCTTCGTGGCAGGTCAGCACCGGTATCTCGTACTTGGGCCGGGTCTCGGGCTTGTAGAGGTTGACCGACATGACGGCTGGGCGCGTGCCATCGGCCGAGGGGCCTTCGGAGTAAGCCGTGTAGGTGTCGGGCGCTTGGTCCGCGGGGATGGGCTCGATGCCCCAGGGGATGCTGGGCAGATGGCCGAACTCCTTGACCAAGAGCGGGTCGATGGCCTTGCCTTGCGCGCGATAGGCTTCCAACAAATCGTCGGGGTTGGTGTAGTATAACTTCGGGTTAGTCCTCAAGTAATGCAGAAAATCATGGAAGCTGCCCTTAAATCCCGTCTGCTTGATGACGGCATCCATCTGACGGCGGATTTCGGCCATTTTCTTCAAGCCGAGAGCCCGCGCCTGCGCGGGCGTCATGTCCGTGGTGGTGAAGTGGCGCACTAGGTAGGCGTAATAGGCCTTGCCGTTGGGCAAGTCGCGCGCCGCGATGGAGGTCCGGCAGCCGGGCAAGTAGGTTTTGACGAAGAAATCGTCAAGTTGGCGGTAGGCCGGGACAATCGTTTGGGAAATGGCCTGAGCGGCCTCTTGGCGCAGAGTTGCGGCGGTCTTGGCATCGATGGAAGCAGGGAAGCTTTTGAACGGCGCGTAGAACGGCGATTGGGCCGGGTCCGCGACGATGTTGTCCTCGATTTGCGGCGGGATGCGCTCGGCGACGACTTTGGGCAGCGTGCAGCCTTCCTTTAAGCCCAGCCGCAAAAGCGCGATGGTCTGGCCCATGTAGGGGCCGAAAGTCCGCAGGCGCGCGAGCCAGTCCTGGTAATCCTTGAGCGTCGTAAACGTCAGGGACTGCGTCGCCATGTCGCCGACGGTTTGAATGCCGCCCAGCTGGTTTAAGGGGAACAAATATTCGTGAAAATGGTAGGACTCGATGGAATCCTGGTGCTGCCATTTGAAGAGGTCATAGTTGATCTTGTCCTGTGGGTTTAAGTCGGCGCGGCCGATTTTGGCCAAGTCCGCCAGAGCTTGCTCGTCTTCTTTATTCTCGCGCTTGATTTCAGCCAGGCTCGTGTCCGGCCACAGGGCGTTGAAGCGGCGGTCGCCGTAATCGGAGGCGGACAAAGGGTCCTCGCGCATTCGCCGATCCCAGTCGCGCTGGAAGAGCCGGTGGAGCGTGGTGGTCTCATAGGCTTGAACGTTTGACGAGGTAGGCGCGGAGGAAATGGCGCGCGCGGGGGTTAGCAGAAGCAGCGCGGCGAAAATGGAGGATCTTGCGCGCGCGGCCAGGTCCCGCCCCGGCACCTAGCGGCCTTGAGGCGCGTCGGCGGGGTTCAAGGGCAGGCCGCCCAGCAGGCTTGAAACGTACATCCGCGCGCCGTCCTGGTCTTGCGCGCCCTTGACGGTTCTCGTCACCTCGATTTCGGTTTTTCCGTCGACCCAGATGGTCGAGGCGTAGAGGTGGGAGTCATCAGCCCAATATTGCACTATGGGTTTTTTGGAAAGCTGCGATTTCAGCTCGCTGATGATGCTTTCGGCGCCGCTGCCGTCGGCGAACGCTACCGACATGTCGAGAATTTCTCCCTGGAAGTGGACGTTGAGCGTCACGCTTTTAACGCGGCGTCCGAGGACGACGGCTTGAGAAATAAGCGAATCGGGAAGCGTGCAGCGCAGAATCGTATGCTGCACGGCGGAGTGCGCGCAGTCAAGTTCCGCGTCCGCGGCCTTATCGGCGGCGCCGACTTCAAGAACTCCGCCCGGAATGACGACGCGGGCCGCGCGGGCGAGCGCTCCGGCAGTTTGGATCGGCGCCTGGTTTTGCGGGGCCTGCGCCGCCGCAGGAGCGAGCAGGCTAAGCGTCAAGAAAAGACCGGCGGCGCTTTTTCGGAGCGTTTGAGCGATCATGCGCGGGTCATAGATTAGCTTTTTGCCGCGGGGTTGTCATGCGCGGGCCGTTCGGACATGTCTTCCGCCGCGGGAATAATATCTTGGAAGCAAAAATGGCCGTCGCGCACGACGCGCTCGCCGAGAGTAAAAGGCACGGGGCGCGCCCAGCCGGGCCCGTCATAGACGAAGGAGTGGAACTCGCCGTTCTCGCCGCACGGATCGACGCCTGCGGAGAGCCGCGCGAGAAAATCCCCGTTGATTTCGGCGCCGGCGAAAGAGGCGTCCAATACCTGGGTGTCGACGCAGACCACGACGGCTTTAAAGCCCAGCCGGATAAAATCCTTCACCAGGGCGCCTGTCTCGCGCTTCCAGAGCGGGAAAATTCCCCGCAGGCCCAGCCGCGCGAGATTGTTTTCCCGGTAGGCGCGCAAATCTTCTAAGAATATGTCCCCGAAGGCGACGGCGTGGACGCCCTGCGCTTTGAAGTCTTCAAGGACGGAAGCCATCCTCTCCTCGTACTGGGCGTTTCCGGCATCCTTGGGGATAAGCACTTGGCGGACGGGAAGGTTCAGCGCGCGCGCCTGGGCTTCAAGCAGGACGCGCCGGACGCCGTGCATGCTGACGCGGTCGTAGTCCTCGGTCACGGTCGTGAGCAGAGCCGCGACGTCGTGGCGTCCTTCTTTTAGGATTTCGTAGGCGGCCAGGGCGCTGTCCTTGCCGCCGCTCCACGACAGGACGATTTTTTTCTTCGCGATCATGCGCGCGGCCGCCGTTTGCGCGAAGGGCGGCGGAAGCTGCGGCTCATATCAGCCTTCGTCCTCGTTGGGGATGCGCGAGAAGGCGATGCGCAGGGGGGCGAGCTTCGCCGATTCGTGGGTCGCGCCGTAGTGCACCGCGTCCTTGCCGAATTTCTTGTTGAGATCGTCGAGCGCCTTGTTGAGCCGGCCTCGATTGGGGTTCTCGAAGAGATCTGGCGCGTGGAGCGATTCAGGCACGAGCCCGGTCAGCGCCACGCCGACTCCGTAGGGCTGGCCCGAAGGGGAATTTTTCCAGAGCTCCGCCAAGGCGCGCAGAAAAGCGGCGGTGTCCTGCGTTTCCATCAAGCCGCAGCGGGCCTTCCAGCCGTCTTGTCCCAGGAACTCGACGAAGATTTGGATTCCCGAAGCGTAAAAACCCTCCTGGCGCAGTCGCGCGGCCACTTTGACCGTCAGCTTCTTCAACACCCGGAGCGCTCCGGCTTCGTGGCGCATCTCGGGCGGCAGGACGTGGGAATGGCTGATGGATTTTTGCCCCGAGGGTTTTTCCGGCACTTCCTCTCCGCGCAGGAGATGCCATAATTCCTCGCCGCGGACGCTGCCCCAGGCCCGGCGCAGTTCCCGGATCGGGAGCGCGCAGAGCTTTTCCATATTATGAATGCCGCGCGCGTTGAGCCGGTCCTCCATTTTGCGACCGACGCCGGGCAAGTCGCGCAGCGTCAGGCGGTGGAGGCTTTGAGGCAAGTCTCGGGGCAAAAGCGCGGTCAATCCGTCGGGCTTTTGCATGTCCGCGGCGATTTTGGCCAGATAGCGGTTAGGCGCCAGGCCGATGGAGCACTTGAGCGACGAGCCGACCTTGGCTTTGATGACGGACTTGACCTTGAGCGCCAGGGCTTTGGCGGTCGCCAGGTCCTGCTGGGAGCCCGTCAGCCGGCAGGCGATTTCGTCGATGGAGCACACCGCCTCCACGGGCAGGCAGGTCTCCACGGCCGCCACGATTTTGTTGTGGCACTTGACGTAGTTGGCGTGGTCGCCGTTGATAAAAATCATTTTGGGGCACAGGCGCTTGGCCTCGCCGACCTTGGTCCCGGTCTTGACGCCGAAGGCCTTGCCCTCGTAGCTGACCGCGATGCAAGACGTCGTGTCGGCGTGGAGCGGCACCACGGCTACGGGTTTGCCGCGCAAAGCCGGGTTCATCTCCTGCTCGACCGAGGCGAAGAAGGAGTTCATGTCGAGGTAGAGCCAGCTCACCAGCCGGCCCGGATCGCGCGAGTCCGTGGTCAATCGAGTTCCAAATCCGCGACAAGGGGGAGATGATCGGAGGCCGCGCGGGCGAGCGCGGTGTTGCCGCGCTGATCGTGGACCATGCGGACGTCGCCGCGGATGTAGAGGGAATCCAAGGCGCGTAGTGGAGCGAAAGCCGGGAAGGTGGGCAGGCGCGGAGTCCCATGGAAGCCCGCGGGCGCCAGGAAGCTCTTGCCGAGGGTTCCCCAGACGTCGTTGAAGTCGCCGCCCACCACGATGGCCGCGCGGGCGTGCAGATGGGCGAAGGGGCTTGTCTCAAGGAAGCGGCGCAGCTGGATTCTGCGCTCGATGCCCGAGAGGCCCAGGTGCAGGTTGAAGACATGCAGCGTGCGCGAACGCCCCGAGGGCAGGCGCGCGCGGATGCGGACGTGGAGCGCGCCGCGGCGTTTTTTAGGAGGAACGGTCAAATCGACGTGCCCGGTCTCGGCGATGGGATGGCGGCTGAAGATGGCGTTGCCGTATTGGCTGCCCAGCCAGCGCCGGGTGTGCGGCACGTAAGCCGTGTGCCGGTAGCCAAGGATCCCAGCTAGGGCCGACGCCTGCCCGCTGTGCGGCGCCATGTCCAAGACCTCCTGGAGCAAGACCGCGTCAGGGGCGTAGTGGGCGATGGTCTCGGCGATGCGGCCCAGATCGTATCGCCGATCGAGCCCGCCCACCCCTTTGTGAATGTTGTAGGTCAGCAGTCGAAAGCGCATGGCGTGACGCTTATTCTACCAAGCTACGTAACGGCCAAGCTCTTGCGGCAAAAATAGCCGCCGGTTTAGCGCAGGTCGATGGTGAACATCGCGTCGGCCCGGGACGAGGCATCCGGACGTTGTTCTACTTCCCAAAGCTTAAACACTGCTGTGGCCGGCAGAGCCGTTACGCGCAGGCCCATTCCGTATCCTCCGCGCGGATCCATGTCGTTGCAGCCATCGGGGTATCCGCAAATATAGCTTAGCTCGGCGCGGCCGACAATCTTTTCAGGATAGCGCGTGTCTCCGAGCTTCTTGACGTTTTTTGATCCCTCCGGATCAAGGTAAAGATAGGTGAATCCTAAATCCCTGGCGTTGTAGGACTCCATCCAGAGCACGTTGCTCAATTTGTCCGGAGCGTTGGCCGTCAGACTTAAATACTTGGAAACGTCGTAGATGACGCTAGCCTCGGAGGCCGGACAGTCCCACATCAAATTGTGAGGGGTCGGAGCGGCGGCGACCGAATGCTGGGTCAAATAATCGGCCCAGCGGCCGGAAAAAGTCCATACCAGCGGGGAAATGAGCCCGATGAGTAGAAAGGGATTGGCGATGATGGAACCTTGCTGGGAAAATCCGTTGACGCTCTGCGGCCCTTCGCCGTAGCCATAGACGCCCTCGAGCCCCCACCAGGGCCGGCCGTCAACCATTCCGCCGAAGATTTTTTCGCTGGGTTCGTAGCCCGGCCCAATGAGCTGCGGATAGAGGGAAACGGCGTGGCGGCGCAGATCGTAAATCTGTCGTTTCGTGGAGCCGTTGAGCAGAAAACCGGAGGCGAGCGATACCGGGATATCCGGCGGGACGTCACCGGAGGTGCTCCCGAAGCAGAGTTCCGCCTGCGGCCGGGTTTGGATGGGTGAACGTTTTTCGCGCGCCCACCATGCTCCGGCCGCGATCATGAGAGCGGCCGCGAATAAAATGCGAAACCAGCCGTTCGTTCTCAAGCGGATGTAGGATAACGCCCGATATGTCGCAGGTCAAGAGAGCCGGCTGCATATATTTGTCCAGTCGCTGGACGCAATACCGGGATTGCGCTAGAATGGGGACGCGTCAACGCAGCGGAGGTTTCATGGCCGAAAATAAAATCGCCGTCGTCAAAAGCCGCGCTACGGGCCTCGCGCTGGCGGCAATCCTGATCTTAATTCCCGCCATTCGGTCGTCCGCCGACGCGGCCGCGGATTTTGTCCTTGGCAATAACGAATTCGCCTTGGCGCTTTATGCGCGCGTGGCCGCGGGCAAAACTGGCAACGTCTTTTTCTCGCCCTACAGCGTTTCCTCGGCGCTGGCCATGGCTTACGCCGGAGCGCGGGGCCAAACGGCGCGACAAATGGCGGAGGCTTTGCGCTTCGCGCCGGAGGACCAATCTCTGCCCGAAGAATTCGCGGAGCTTAATCGCTCGCTCGATGGCCGCCGCGGGAAAATCAAGCTTGTCGTCGCCAACGCCTTGTGGGGCCAAGAGGGCTTCTCATTTCGGCGCGATTTCCTTGAGCTGACCCGGCGCTATTACGGCGCCGGGCTTCGCACGCTCAATTTCCGGAAAGACGCCGCCAAAGCCAGCGCCGCCATCAACGCTTGGGTCGATAAAGCCACCGCAGGCAGGATCAAGAACCTCATCGCGCCCGGCGCTTTGGATGCCTCCACGCGCTTGGTGCTGACCAACGCGGTTTACTTCAAGGCGGCCTGGGCCTTCCCGTTTCAAGAGCGTCTTACCAAAAAAGGAACGTTCCACACGGCCGCGGGCGGACGCGTCCAATCGCCCTTCATGAGCGAGACGGGCCGCTTCGCCTACGCGGAAACGCCAACGCTCCAAGCCCTCGCGCTGCCTTATTCCGGCGGGCTTTCCATGATCGTGATTTTGCCGCGGACCCAGGACGGCCTGGCCGCGCTGGAGAAAAACTTATCCGCGGAAAACGTGCTTGGCCTCATCGGCGTCCTGGCCCGCCGCCGGGTCGAGGTTTTACTGCCCAAGTTTAAGTTCTCCTCCGGCTTCGGCCTAATTCCGGTCTTGAAGACCATGGGCATGGCCGACGCATTTGCGCCGCCCGCCTCCGGGGCCGGCGCGGATTTCTCGGGCATGGACGACCGGCGGGACCTGTGGATTTCCGGCGTCATTCACAAAGCGTATATCGATGTGAATGAGCAGGGGACCGAGGCCGCGGCCGCGACCGCGGTGACGATGAGGGCTACGGCGGTCTTTTCGCCCGGGCCACCGGCGGTTTTCCGCGCGGATCACCCGTTTATCTTCCTTATCCGGGACGACGCTTCCGGCGCCATCCTATTCCTGGGCAAAATCGCTGATCCCTCGCGCTGAAAAAGTCGGCGTGGAGTCGAGACTATAATAGAGGAGAAGGATACTCGTTGCTTTGGCTTAGAACGCGCAGGCGTTGGGCGGCTGGGGCAGCGTCTTCGCGGTAAGTACAGCCGAACCAGCCGGCTCCTTCCCGCAGGACGCGCGTCCGCAGAGTTTCGTCGCGCAGGCATTCGGCCACGGCTTCCGCGATGGTGAGTTCGGCCTGAGGCTGGGCGGCGGAAACCGCGCAGGCGGCTAGAGCAAGCCGCCGCAGGCCCGGCTCCAACAGCTTCGGGACGCGAGGCGGAAAGGCCCAGAAATTCATGGACACGGGCGCGTTCTCTTCCAAGCGGAGTTCCGGATGTTCGTCGGACACGATGCGCTCGCCGTTGCGCCGCACGCTCCGGCATTCCACGATCTCCTGGAGCCATCCCTGGGCGTCGCTGCGGCAAAGCGCCCTCGCCACGCCGCCCCAGGCCGAGAGGGTTTGGCCGACGGGGTAGGAAACCAGGGCCGCGTCGTCCGGCGCGGATTCCAGCGCCCGCCGCGCCGCGGCGAACGCTCCTTGGCCGTAGAAATCGTCGGCATTGACGACGCAAAAGGACTCCTTGAGGCGCTTGCGGGCGCACCACAGCGCATGGGCCGTTCCCCAGGGTTTGCGCCGCGCCGCGGGCAGGGAGAGTCCCGCGGGAAGATCGTCTGTCCGCTGGACGGCGGAATCGACGGCCATTCGTCCGGCCCAATTCTTCTTGTAGCGGTGAGCGACGAGGTCTTGGTTTTCTTCGCGGACGATGAAAAGCGCCCGCGAAAAGCCCGCGCGCCAGGCGTCGTAGAGCGAGTAGTCCGCGAAGGTCTCGCCCGAGGGCCCCAACTCGAAGAACTGCTTGGCGCCGCCGAAGCGCGCGCCCAAACCCGCCGCGAGCACGACCAAGGTCGGGCCGCTCAACGCTTTGCCGTTGCGTCCAGGGCCAGAGCCACGGCCTTCTGCGCGCCGGAATAAACGCCGCGCCAGGCGGCGGCCTTGACCGACTCGTTCATGCGCGCGAGGCCCGCCGGATCGTCAAGCCAGCCTTCCACTTCCGCGGCCGCCTGGGCGGGCTCGCGCCGCTCCGGCGTTCCGTCGCCCAAGGCCGCGGAGTAGACGGCTGAGGCGGCCTCGTGATCGCCGACGCGGCGGATGTGGAGCTTGGGCGCGGGGAAAAAAGCCAGTTCGGAGGGCTTGGTGACCAAGACGTCCGCGGCGCGGATGAGTCCGTCGGTGGCCGCCACCGCTTCGAGCGGCTTGGACGCGCTGACGAGAACCGCGGACGCGTCCATTTCCGCGCCGCCCAGCGGGCGCGCGGCGATGAACTGGTCCAAGGCCGGGCCGCTTTTGAGGTGGAGGGGCGCCAAGCCCAGGGCGCTTAGGGCGCGCGAGAGGCTCTTGGCGACGCGCGCGTGATCGCCCGCGTTGACGATGAGGCGCAGGCGGCCTTGGCGGGCATGAGGCGCCAGGCGGACGAACAAATCTTCGAGGTAGGCGCCTTGGGCTCCGGCCCCGCCCACGGAGAAAAGCAGGCGCAGGGGGGATTTGCGGCGCAGGCGGGCCAGCCGCGCCTCGGAATCGCCGGGCGCGTTTTCAACGAGCTCCGCCGCAACCCAATGGCCGAGAGCGAGCGTTTCTTTGGCAGGCGCTCCGAGAGCGACGAGCTTTTGCCGCGACTCCTCGTTTTGCGCGGCGTTGATCGTATTGGGCACGAAATTGAAATGCTGGGGATAGGAGTCCGGCACGAGATTGACGACGCGGCCAAAGCCGCAGCCGGCGGCCAAATGCGCGTTCCAGGGGTGCGCGGCGACGACGGGCCAGTTTCGGGGCAGGCCGGCCATGAGGCGTTTTAAGCCCCGCGCCATTATTCGAGAAGAGCTTTGGGAAAGGGGGCCGCCGCTTCTCGTGATGGCGCCCCAGGCGCTCTCGGCGAGGCCGCCCGCGGCCGCGGACAGGCGCGAGGCCGCGCTGTAGAGCCGCTCGTTGGCCTTGATGATGGCGGCTTCGGGCGAGTCGATGGAAAGAGGGTCGTGCACGAAGGTCTTTCGGGAGCGCACGGCCCAAGTAGCGGCGGCGCGGGCCATGCGGTAGTGCCCGTAGCCCATGCGCAGCGTGCCGACGAGAACGGCGCTCTCGGCGGGGTCGAGAGGCGCGCCGTCGCCTCCGAGAAGAGCCGCGCCGCCCAGGAGCGGCTCGAGCTCGGCGCGAAAATCCACCCGCGGCAGGAAGCGCAAAAGCATTTTAGATCCTTCTCTCGGGCAATTTTAGCAAGTTGCGGGTTGTCCGGCGCCGTTGACAAGCGAAGGCGTTACTTGTATAAAACCATATGCGCCGATTTGCCGTCGTGCTGGCCGCCGCGACCACGCTATTCCTAGGATGCGCGCACTCCCGCAATATCATTCGGGCCGAGGACGGCCTGAACCTGGCCCAATACCGCGGCGTCGGCGTCGTGCCCTTCGACGATTCCCGCGGCCAGGGCCCAGCCATTGCGAATGGCATCGAGGACGGCTTGGAACGCCTGATGTACGCCCCGGTCGATTCGCAGGCCCTTGAGAAAATAATTTCCAGCTACAAAGCGGATCCGCGCAACGGCGTGGGCCTAGAGGCCTTGGAGATGATTCACGACAAGACCGCCGCGGACGCCATCGTCATGGGACGGATGACTCCCGATTGGAGCGCGGCCATTATCGTCATGATAGAGACCGGAATGGGAGATCAGGTGATGCGCGCCGTCGTGCGGCCTCCCGGAAAACAAAAGGTCTTCACCGCGCCGGCCCAAATCTCCAAGGCGGTGCTCAAGGTCCTCACTAATCTACATTAGCATGAAGAACTCGGCGCCTGCGCCGGGCTACAAGCCCATCTCGGAGTACGGCGTCATCGGGGACTTGCATTCCGTCGCTCTGGTGGGGACCGACGGCTCCATCGACTGGTGCTGCCTGCCGCGTTTTGATTCCCCGAGCCTGTTCGCCGCGCTGCTCGACAAGGATAAGGGCGGACGCTTCAAAATTTCGCCCGTGGGTCCGACTGTAAACAAGCAGATGTATCTTTCGGACACCGCCGTCCTGCTCACGCGCTTTTTGACTCCCGACGGCGTCGGGGAAATAGAGGACTTCATGCCTCTGCGCGAGGGCGCGGCTTCCGAGGACGCGCCGCACGAGATTGTCCGCCGGGTGCGCGTGGTGCGGGGGACGATGCGCTTTCGGCTCGATCTGCGGCCGGGTTTCGATTATGCCCGCGCCCGCCATAAGCTGAGCCTGACCTCCCGCGGCGCCGTCTTTGCCTGCGGCCGCGCGCGCGTGGGCCTGACCTCGCCCATCAAGCTTAAGGCCGCAGGCCAAGGAGTCTCGGCCGAATTTACGCTTAAAGCGGGCCGGTGCGCGACCTTTTTGCTGCGCCATGACGAGGATCACGTGTCCGCTCTGGACAAAAGCTTTGACGATGAGAAGGCGTTCTGCGACACCGTCGATTTTTGGCGCCGCTGGACTTCCGGCATCCGCTACAAGGGCCGCTGGCTTGAAATGGTTCGCCGCTCGGCGATTACGCTTAAGCTGCTCACCTACGCGCCGACCGGGGCCATCGTGGCCGCGCCCACCACGAGCCTGCCCGAGCGGCTTGGCGGCGAG
>Ga0307374_10003287_pt1 | contig 27762 bp, 22 predicted proteins | sample OX3MG_FD_202532 | JGI IMG/M metagenome (GOLD analysis project Ga0307374, IMG submission 202532) | Soil microbial communities from Risofladan, Vaasa, Finland - OX-3 | ecosystem: Environmental > Terrestrial > Soil > Coastal area > Acid sulfate soil | place: Finland: Risofladan, Vaasa | collected...
CTCGTTGGTGCTGTGCGGCCTGCTCACCTACGCGGCGTTGCTACTGCGCTTCCACGTAGGCACGAGTTACGTGGGCGGCGTGGGGGCGGTGGTGATCGGCGCGGTGCTGGCGGGATTCCTGGCGCCCGTGGCCAGGGATCTGACGGCGGCCGTGCAGGGGCTGCGGAAGTAGCCGTGACGGCCGCGCTGCCGGAACTGAGCGTGCGCCAGCCCGCGTGCGACTCGGGCGGGCCGGTGGTGGACGTGCACGGCACGCTGCCGCCCGCCGGCGGCGCCGTGTTGCTGCTCGTGCACGGGTACGCCAACTCGGCCGCCGCGGCCCGCGACTCGTGGCGCGCGTTTCTGGACGGCATCGCGGCCGTCAAGATCGGCGGCTGGATGCCGCGCAATCCCACGGGCGTGCAGTGGCCGGGCGACGAGCCGATCGCCGGGCTCAACCAGGCGTCATATCCGCTCAAGATCGGCGTGTCACGCGACGCCGCGCGGCGGATGGACGTCTACCTGCGCGCGATGGCCGGACCGGGCGGCGCACCGCTCACGCTGTCCGTCGTTGCGCACTCGCTGGGTTGCCGCCTGGCCGCGGAGCTGCTCGAATGTCTCGCGCAGCCCCCGGCGCATTCCGTGGTCGTGGATCGCGTGGTGTTCATGGCGGCAGCGGTGCCCACCGACCGCGTGGATCGCGGCCAGGAACTGCGCGGGGGCGTCGATTGGGCCGGCGGGATCTGCGCCCTGTATTCCGAGGGTGACCCGGTGCTGCGCCTCGCATTCCCGATCGGCGAGACGGTGGGCGGCGATGGGTTCTTCCCGACCGCGGTGGGGCGTCACGGCGGCCCTGGGGCCACCTGGATGGTCACGCAGCAGATGGCGCACGGCGGGAACCTGTACGCGCACAGCGACTACTGGGCGGGCATCGAGTCCGCGGCCGCCGCGGCTGCCTTCTTCTGGATTCCCGTCGCGGCATCCGTCGCTGCGCGGGGCCTGCCGGCGCATGGGCTGCCGGAGGTGACCGCGATTCCCATTCGCGGCACGCCCAGTCGCGCGATCGCGGCGCGGCCGTTGGCGGCCGGCGGCTGAGGGCGGCTACCGATACTCGTTCTGCAGTTCCTGGAGCGCGGCGTTGCCGGGGCAGAGCGTCGAGTAGGGCAGTTCCACCAGCGGTTGCTGCACGGTGCGGCTCAGCGCGTGCATGTCCTTGGCGCCCTCGTCCAGGTAGAGCAGCCCGGTGACCACTTCGCCGCGTTCCTGATGCGCGCGCACGTGCGCGTACGCGGCATCGCGGTTCGTGGGATCGTACGCCTCGTCGGTTTTCCGGAACCGCACCACGCTGCCGTCGTGCATCGTCACCGACATCGCGGCGCCGGCGCCGTCCGGCGTCCTGATCTCCTTGCGCATCGGCACGAAGTCCACGGGGGCCAGATCCTCGTAGTGCTCGCGCGTGTACCGGTAGCTCTTGGTGGAGCCCACGTGATCGTTGAAGCTCACGCACGGCGAGATGACGTCGATGAGGGCGAATCCATTGTGCCGCAGGCCCGCCTTGAGCATCGGCACCAGGTGGGCCTTGTCGCCCGAGAATCCCCGGGCCACGAAGGTGGCGCCGAGACTGAGCGCCAGGAGCACCGGATCGATGGGCCGCTGGTCGTTGGATTCGCCCTTCTTGGACGTGGAGCCGACGTCGGCCGACGCCGAGAACTGCCCCTTGGTGAGCCCATACACGCCGTTGTTCTCCAGCACGTAGAGCAGATTGACGTTGCGGCGGATGGCGTGGCTCAACTGGCCCAGGCCGATCGACAGCGAGTCGCCGTCGCCCGAGATGCCGATGTACGTGAGGCCGCGGTTGGCCGCGTTGGCGCCCGTGGCCAACGCGGGCATGCGGCCGTGCACGCCGTTGAAGCCGTGCGACTGGCGCATCATGTACGCGGTCGTCTTGGATGAACACCCGATGCCGCTCATCTTGGCGGCGCGATGGGGCGGAACATCCAGCTCCCAGAACGCCTGGATGAGCGCGGCGGTCACCGAATCGTGCCCGCATCCGGCGCACAGCGTGGACATCGATCCCTCGTAGTCGCGCCGCGTGAGACCCAGCGCGTTCTTGGGCAGCGAGGGATGGGTGACCGGAGGTTTGGTGATCGACGTCATACCGCGGCTCCCTGCAGGTGTTGCGTCACGCCGTTCACCACTGTCCGCGCGGTGAGCGGCAGCCCGCCGTAATCGAGAATGGGAATCATGTGGTCGCGCGGCACGCCGGTCTCGAGGGTGAGCAGCGAGCGGAGCTGCGCATCGCGGTTCTGCTCCACCACGAACACGAGTTCGTGCGCATTGAGGAACTCCGCGACCGGTGCATCGAACGGGAACCCGCGGATGCGCATGTAGTCGGTCGCGATGCCCTGGGCCCGGAGGCGGTCCACGGCTTCGAGCACGGCGGCGTGGCAGCCGCCGATCGAGACGATGCCGATCTCGGCGTTGGCCTGGCGCCGGAATTCCGGCGCCGGCACGGCGCTGGCGGCCCCGTTGATCTTGCGCGCCAGCCGGTCCACCACCTCCAGGTACTCGGCGGAATCCTCGGTGTACACGCCGTGCTTGTCGTGTCCCGATCCGCGGGTGAAGTACGCGCCCTTCGGGTGCACGCCGGGCAGCGTCCGGGCGGTGATCCCGTCGCCGTCCACGTCGACATAGCGGGAGAACTTGGTGATCCGTTCCAGGTCGTCGGCCGACAGCACCTTGCCGCGGTCGGGCACATAGGCATCGTCCCACGTGAGGCGCGGCACCATCCAGTCGTTCATCCCGATGTCGAGGTCGGAGACCACGAACACCGGCGTCTGATAGCGCTCGGCGAGGTCGAAGGCATCGCGCGCCATGTAGAAGCACTCCGCCGGATCGGACGGGTAGAGCGCGATGTGCTTGGTGTCGCCGTGCGAGGCGTAGGCGATGGCCATCAGATCGCCCTGCTGCGTGCGCGTGGGCATGCCGGTGGACGGCCCCGTGCGCTGGATGTCGAAGAAGACCGACGGGACCTCGGCGTAGTACGCCAGCCCGATGAACTCCTCCATCAGCGAGATGCCCGGGCCGGAGGTGGAGGTGAAGGCGCGGGCGCCCGCCCAGCCGGCGCCGATCACCATGCCGGCGGCGGCCAACTCGTCCTCGGCCTGGATCATGGCGTATCGACGTTCGCCGGTGGCCGCGTCCACGCGGTACTGCTCGCAGAACCCCTTGAAGCCTTCCATGAGCGACGTGGACGGGGTGATCGGATACCAGGCCCCGACCGTGGCGCCGGCGTAGACGCAGCCGAGCGCGGCGGCCGTATTGCCGTCGATGACGATCGCGCCGGCGGTTTCGTGCATCCGCTCGAGCCGGAACGGAAGCGGGTGCGCAAAATGCGCGGTGGCGTAGTCGTGGCCGAGCGCGATGGCCCGGAAGTTCGCGTCGAGCAGCGAGCGCTTCTTGGAGAACTTCTCGCGCAGCATCTCGCCGATCACGTCCATGTCGATGTCGAGCAGCGCGGCGAGCGTGCCGGCGTATGCGATGTTCCGCAGTAGCGTGCGGTTGCGGTCGCCTTCGAAGTTCTGCACGCACAGCTCGCCGAACGGCACGCCGAGGATGGTGATGTCGTCGCGCCGCAACTCGGGGTCCAGCGGCCAGGTGGCGTCGTACACCAGGTATCCGCCCGGCCGCACCGACGCCACGTCCCGGGCGTAGGTGGACGTGTTGAGCGCCACCATCAGGTCGATCTGCTCGGGGCGCGCGGTGTAGCCGTCCTTGCTCACCCGGATTTCGTACCAGGTGGGAAGTCCCTGGATGTTGGACGGGAAGATGTTCTTGCCGGTGACCGGGATCCCCATCCGGAAGATGGCCTGCATGAGGAGGCTGTTGGCGCTCGCCGAGCCCGTGCCGTTGACGGTGGCCATCTTGAAGGCGAAATCGTTGACGCCGCTCATGACGCGCTCCGGCCGGCGTACGCCGTGATGAGGTCGAACCGCTGCATGTCCCAGGCCGCCGTGGGGCAGCGTTCGGCGCACAGGCCGCAGTGCAGGCACACGTCCTCGTCCTTCACCATGAGACGGCTGGTCTGTGGCAGCGGGGCAGAGACGTACAGGTCCTGCTGCAGGTTGACGGCCGGCGCCGAGAGGCGGGTGCGCAGATCCGCCTCGGTGCCGCCGTCGGGGGTGATCGTGAGACAGTTCACGGGGCACACGTCAACGCAGGCGTCGCACTCGATGCACAGCGCGGCGGAGAACTGCGTCTCGATGTCGCAGTTGAGACAGCGTTGCACCTCGCGCGCCGTCTGCTCCGGCGTGAACCCGAGCTCGACCTCCACCGACACGTCGGCAAAGCGCTTCACGAGCTCCTCGTGCTGCATGGCGGCGCGCGGCGACGGATTGTAATCGTTGTGGTAGCTCCAGGCGTGCATCCCCATCTTGGAGCTGACGAGGTTCATGCCGTCGGCCGGCCGCTCGGCAACCGGCACGCTCTGGCAGTGGTTGTGGATCGAGATCGCCGCCTGGTGGCCATGCTCCACGGCCCAGATGATGTTCTCGGGGCCCCACGCCGCGTCGCCGCCAAAGAACACGCCGGCGCGCGTGGACTGGAAGGTCTTCCGGTCCACGATCGGCATGTCCCACTTGGCATCGAAGTCGATGCCGAGGTCGCGTTCGATCCAGGGAAACGCATTGTCCTGGCCGATGGCGAGAATCACGGCGTCGCAGGGGATGATCACGGTGTCGAGCAGCGTGCTCGTCTGACGGCCGTTCTCTTCGGTCCACTGCAGGCGCTCGAACTCCATCCCCACGAGCCGGCCCTGCTCGACCACGAAGCGCTTGGGGGCATGGTTCTCGATGATCTCGATGCCTTCCTCTTCGGCATCCTCGAGTTCCCAGGGCGACGCTTTGAAATAACGGCGGGAGCGGCGGGCCACGACCTTGATGTCCGTGCCGCCCAGTCGCCGGGACGTGCGGCAACAGTCCATCGCCGTGTTGCCGACGCCGATGATGAGCACGCGGGGTTCGATCTTCTCGATGTGACCGAAGTGCACGGACCCCAGCCACTCGATGCCGATGTGCACGCTGCCGGTGTCCCAGCGTCCCGGGATGTCCAGTTCCTTGCCTCTGGGCGCGCCGCTGCCTACGAACACGGCGTCGTAGCGTTCGTCGAGGAGCGCCTTCATGCTCTCGACCGGCGTGCCGTACCGGATGTCCACGCCCATGTCCAGGATGTTGCCCACCTCGTCGTCGAGCACGTGGGCGGGCAGCCGGAACGCCGGAATGTTGAAACGCATCAACCCGCCGGCCTGCGTGAGCTTCTCGTAGATCACGCACTCGTAGCCCAGCGGCATGAGATCGTTGGCCACGGTGAGCGACGCCGGACCGGCACCCACGAGCGCCACGCGCTTGCCGTTCTTCTGTTCGGGGATTGCCGGCAGACGGTCGTGGATGTCGTCGCGGAGATCAGCGGCCACGCGTTTGAGGCGGCAGATGGCCACCGGCTTGCCGTCCACGCGGCCGCGGCGGCACGCGGGTTCGCAGGGCCGGTCGCAGGTGCGACCGAGGATGCCGGGAAACACGTTCGACTCGCGGTTGAGCATGTACGAGTCCGTGTACCGGCCCTGCGCGATCAATCGGATGTATTCGGGTACGTTCGTGTGGGCGGGGCAGCCCCACTGACAGTCGACGACTTTATGGTAGTAACGCGGGTTGGCGACGTCCGTCGGGTGCATGCAGCTCTTTTCCTCGCACACAGGTTGGCTGGAGTTTCGCGGCACAGGAAGGTGATTGCAAGCCGGTGCGTGCGGAAGTCACATTGCCTTTTCCTTCGCGCGGCCGTAGCTTACCGTTCAGTAGTCATCCGACCCGTAGGTCCAAGTGCGCTTAGGAGTTAGCTCGCCCCGCGTCATGCCCTTCGTCGGCGTGTCGCCGGAACTGCAGCGGCGAGCGCACCCTGCGAGTCCTGGTCGTCCCTGGTTCCGCGGGCCCCCTGTCCGCGGTGGAGCATAGATTCCAGATGAACGTTCCCGCGATCCTCGCCGCGCTTGGCGCATTGTTGCTTGCGTCGCCGGCGTTTTTCATTGTAGGTCGGCGGCAGGGGCGTGCGGCGGAGCTGCGGCGCCAGGCGGAGGCCAAGGCCACCGCCCAGGAGTTGGCCAAGCGCGTGGTGGACGACGCCGAGCGCGAAGCCGAAAATCTCCGCAAGAGCGCGATCGTCTCCGGCAAGGAAGAGATGATCAAGCTGCGCGAGACCTTCGAACTGGAAGCGCGCGGGCGCCGCGAGGAAGTGGAGCGCGAGGAACGGCGCATCGAGGAGCGGGAGGCCGTGCTCGATCGCAAGTTCGACGCCCTCGATCAGCGCGACAAGGATCTGAGTCGGCGGCTGAGTGAATTCGGCCGCCGCGAGAAGGGCGTGATCCAGCGCGAGCAGGACCTCGAGAAGCTGATCGGCGAGGAACGCCGCCGGCTCGAGCAGTTGGCCGGCATGTCGGCGCAGGACGCCAAGGGCGAACTCATCCGCCGCATGGAAGAGGAGGCCCACGCCGACGCCGCCAACCGCATCCGCGAGATTCGCGAGACGGCGCGGCGCAACGCCGAGCGCGAAGCCAAGAAGATCGTGGCCCTCGCCATCCAGCGCATCGCCGCCGATCACACGGCCGAGAGCACGGTGTCGGCGGTGGCGTTGCCCAACGACGAGATGAAGGGCCGCATCATCGGGCGCGAAGGGCGCAACATCCGCGCCTTCGAGCTGGCCACGGGCGTGGACGTGATCATCGACGACACGCCCGACACGGTGGTCGTCTCGTGCTTCGACCCGATCCGCCGCGAGATCGCGCGGCTCGCGCTCGAGAAGCTCGTCGCCGACGGGCGCATCCACCCCGGGCGCATCGAGGAAGTGGTCAACAAGTCGCGCAAGGAAGTGGACACGCAGATCATCGAGTTCGGCGAGGAGGGCGCGTACGAGGCGGGGGTCCACGGACTGCACCCGGAGCTGATCAAACTCGTGGGCCGCATGCACTGGCGCACCAGCTATGGGCAGAACATCCTGCAGCATTCCAAGGAAGTGGCGTGGCTGGCCGGCATCATGGCCGCCGAGTTGGGGCTGGACGTGGCAATGGCCAAGCGCGGCGCGCTGCTCCACGACATCGGCAAGGTGCTCACGCACGAGCACGAGGGCACGCACGTGCAGCTGGGCGTGGAGGTGGCCACGAAGTACGGTGAGAATCCGCTGGTCGTGAACTGCATTGCCGCCCACCACGACGACGTGCCGCACGAGACCGAGATCTCGGTGCTCGTGCAGGCCGCCGACGCGATCTCGGGATCGCGGCCGGGGGCCCGGCGCGAGGCGTTCGAGACCTACGTGAAGCGGCTGGAGGGGCTGGAGCGGATCGCGTCCAGCTACAAGGGCGTGGAGCGCGTGTTCGCCATCCAGGCCGGGCGGGAGGTGCGCGTCATCGTGGCCCCCGACCAGGTGGACGATCCGCGCATGGCCACGTTGTCGGAGGAGATCGCGCGCCGGATCGAGGCCGAGTTGCAGTACCCCGGGCAGATCAAGGTCGTGCTCATTCGCGAGACGAGGGCGGTGGACTTTGCCAGATAACACGCTGGCGCGGGGCGTGCTGATCGACGGCGTCGCCCTCGCCAAGAAGATCCGGGAACGCGTGGCCGAGGAAGCGGCCGCGCTGACGGCCCGCGGCCTCACGCCGGGCCTGACGGTGGTGCTCGTGGGCGACGATCCGGCGAGCGCCGTGTACGTGCGTTCCAAGGGACGCGCGTCGGAGGAGGCGGGCATCGCGTCCGACACCATCCGGCTGCCGGCCACGACCTCGGAACGCGATCTGCTCGCGCTCGTGGACCGGCTGAACGCCGATCGCACCGTGCACGGCATCCTCGTGCAGATGCCGCTGCCCAAGCACATCGACCCCGACGTCGTGATCCGCCGCATTGACCCCGAGAAGGACGTGGACGGGTTCCACCCGTACAACGTGGGACTGCTGCTCACCGGCTCCAAGGAGGGCTACGCTCCCTGCACGCCGGCCGGCGTGATGGCCATGCTGCGCGCCTACGGCGTGGAGACGCGGGGCGCCAACGTGGTGGTCGTGGGCCGCAGCAACATCGTGGGCAAGCCGATGGCGGCGCTCCTCGTCCAGGCGGGCGCCGACGCCGACGCGACGGTCACGGTGTGCCATTCACGCACGCGCGATCTGGCCGAGCACACCCGCCGGGCCGACATCATCATCGCCGCCGTCGGACGCGCCCACCTCATCACCGCCGACATGGTGAAGCCGGGCGCCGTGGTGATCGACGTCGGCATGAATCGCCTGGCCGATGAGACGGCGCCCAAGGGCTACCGCCTGGTGGGGGACGTGGATTTCGAGGGCGTGAAGCAGGTGGCGGCGTTGATCACTCCGGTGCCGGGCGGTGTGGGGCCGATGACGATCGCGATGTTGCTCCAGAACACGGTGCGAGCCGCGTTCCGCGCGCTCGGCTGATGCCCCGCGGGCGCGAGCCGCGCGGATCGGGCGCGGGCGGCTTTGACCTGTTCGAGGCGCCGGCCGACGCCGCGGGGATGATCGCGCCCGATGCGGCGCCGGGTGAGCGCGCCGAGACGGCGATCCCGGTCGCCCTCCTCACCCAGACGGCCAAGGCCGTGATCGACGGAGCCTTCTCGCCGCTCTGGGTGCGCGGCGAGGTCAGCGATTTCAAGGCGCACCGCAACGGCCACTGGTACTTCTCGCTGCGCGACGCGTCGGCGCAGATCCGCTGCGTGGTCTGGGCGCGCGACCAGCGCGGCATTCCGGCGGCCCCGGACGACGGGATGCTGGTCTCGGCGCTGGGCCAGCTCACGGTGTACGCTGCGCGCGGCGAGATGCAGTTCGGGATCCGCCGCCTCGAAGCGGCGGGCGACGGGCTCTGGCGCAAGGCGTTCGAGCAGACGCGCGCCCGGCTCGAAGCCGACGGACTGCTGGCCCCGGAACGCAAGCGCCCCATCCCGCGCTATCCGCGCCGTATCGCCGTGATCACGAGTCCCACCGGCGCCGCGCTGCACGACATCACGGCCGTGATCCGGCGGCGCGCCCCGGGCGTGGAGGTGGTCGTCATCCCCGCCGCCGTGCAGGGCGAGACGGCGCCCGCCGAATTGTGCGCCGCGCTCGACCGGCTGGCGCGGTGGGGCGACGCCGACCTGCTGATCATCGGACGCGGCGGCGGCGCGCGCGAGGACCTCTGGGCGTTCAACGACGAGGCCGTGGCCCGCGCCCTGGCCGCCTGTCCGCTGCCCACGATCTCGGCGGTGGGCCACGAGGTGGACGTGACGATCTGCGACCTCGTGGCCGATCTGCGCGCGCCCACGCCGAGCGCGGCGGCCGAGGCCGCCGTGCGCGCGGTGAGCGAGTTGGCCACGGAGGTGCGGCTGCTCGGCGCGCGCCTCCGGCGCGCCGTGGGGTCGCGACTGGATGTGTCGGCGCTCCGGGTGCAGCGCGCGGGGCGCGCGATGCACGGGCGCGCGTCGCGCGCCGTCGAGCGTCGGCGCGCCCGGATGCAGGCCCTGGCCGGCCGGCTCGATGCGCTGAGCCCACTGGCCACGCTGGAGCGCGGCTATGCCGTGGCCCGCGACCCGTCGGGGCGCGTGCTGTCGTCGGCGGCGCAGTTCACCCCGGGATCGACGTTCGATCTCACGTTGCGCGACGGCCGGGTCGGCGCCCGCGCGATCGACATCCAGGAGCGCGCATGAGTTTCGAGACGCGGCTGCAACGGCTGGAGGACATCGTGGCCGAACTGGAGGGCGATACGCTCGACCTCGCGCGCGCCCTCGCCCTGTTCGAGGAAGGCATCGCCTGTCTGCGCGACGCCACGGCCGAGCTCAGCAAGGCCGAAGCCCAGGTCCAGCGGCTGGTCGAGCGCGCCGACGGCACGTTCGAGGTCACCGACCTGCGTGACTGACACCCGGCCGGAATTCGCCGCTGATCGAGCGGCGGTGGATGCGGCGCTCGGGGTGCTCACCGACCGCGAGACCCGTCCGCTGGCCGGCCCGGTGGGCGACGCCATTCGCTACAGCCTCGAAGGGGGCGGGAAGCGGCTGCGCGGGGTGCTGTTCCTGGCCGGCTACCGGGCGGCGGGCGGACGCGGGGACGCCGCCGGCCTCGCGGCGGCCATCGAAGTGGTGCATGCGTACTCGCTCGTGCACGACGACCTCCCGTGCATGGACGACGACGACATGCGGCGCGGCCGGCCCACGGTGCATCGCGTCTTCGGCGTGGCCGCGGCAACGGCAGCGGGCGTGGCCATGGTGCCGCTCGCGGCCCGGGCTGCGGCCCAGGCGGCTCGCGACATGGGGCTCGCTCCGGCCCTGGGGCAACGCATCGTCCAGGAACTCATGCGCGCGTCCGGGGCGGGGGGGATGATTGGCGGGCAGTTGCTCGATCTCGAAGGGGAGGGGCGCTCCCTGACCGTGGCCGATCTGGAGCGCATCCACCGGGCCAAGACGGGCGCGCTGATCGCGGCGTCGGTCAAGCTCGGCGGGCTGGCCGCGGGCGCCGCGCCAGACGCCATGGCGGCCCTCGATCGGTTCGGCTCGAGCGTGGGGCTGGCGTTCCAGATCGCCGACGACGTGCTCGACGTGACGGCGACCACCGACGAACTGGGCAAGACGGCGGGCAAGGACGTGGCGTTCGGCAAGAGCACCTACCCGGCGCTGCTGGGCGTGGAGGGAGCGGTGGCCAGAGCGGACGCGCTGGTCGGCGAGGGGTGCGCGGCGCTGGCCCGGGCCGGTCTGCTCACGGCGGAACTGGACGGCCTGGCGCGGTTCATCATCGCCCGCCGATCGTAGTACCTTTGTACAATAGCCAGGCCAGAATCCGAGCCTCATGACCATTCTCGATCGCATCCAATCGCCCGCCGACGTCCGCGCCCTCAGTCGTGCCGACCTGAATACGCTGGCCGACGAGATGCGCGCCCGCCTCATCGACGTGTGCTCCCGCACGGGAGGCCACATCGGCGCCGGCCTCGGCGTGGTGGAACTCACGATCGCGCTGCACGCGGTGTTCGAGACGCCGCGCGACCAGCTCGTGTGGGACGTGGGCCACCAGGGGTATCCGCACAAGCTGCTCACCGGGCGCAACGATCGGATGGAGACCCTGCGCAAGGAAGGCGGGATCTCGGGATTCCTCAAGCGCAGCGAGAGCGAGTACGATGTGTTCGGCGCGGGGCATGCGGCCACGGCCATCTCCGCCGCGCTCGGCGTGGCCGCGGGCCGCGACATCCGTGGGGACGACTACAAGGTCGTCGCGGTCCTCGGCGACGGCGCGCTCACGAGCGGCCTGGCCTACGAAGGGCTGAACAATGCCGGCCATTCCGACCGCGACATCGTGGTCGTGCTCAACGCCAACGAGATGTCCATCGCCCCCAACGTGGGCGCGATGTCCAAATACCTGAATTCGGTGCAGCGCAATCCGCTGTACAACCGGCTACGCACGGCGATCGGCGACATCGTGGACAAGGCGCCGGGACCGCTGGCCGGCATGGGCGCGTGGGTCAAGAAGTGGGAGGAGAGCGTCAAGTCGTTCCTCACGCCCGGCGTGCTGTTCGAGGAGTTGGGGTTCCGCTACTTCGGCCCCATCGACGGACACGACATCGGAACCCTGCTCGACACGTTCACGGCGGTCCGCAACATGTCCGGTCCGCGGCTCGTCCACGTGATCACGCAGAAGGGCAAAGGCTACCCGGCCGGCGAGCACTCGGCGGGCGAGAAGTGGCACGCGCTTCCGCCCGGGCACGATCCGTCCACGGGCAAGCCGCTCAAGGCATCCACCGGCAATCCGGCGTACACCACGGTGTTCGGCAAGGGGTTGGCCGCGATCGCCGAAGCGGATCCGCGCGTGGTGACGATCACGGCGGCGATGCCGAGCGGCACCGGGACGTCGTTCGTGGCCAGCGCCGTGCCCAGCCGGTTCTTCGATGTCGGCATCGCCGAGGGCCACGCCGTGACGTTCGCGGCGGGGCTCGCCACGCGCGGCCTGCGCCCGGTGGTGGCGATCTACTCCACGTTCCTGCAGCGCGGATTCGACAACATCATCCACGACGTGGCCATCCAGTCGCTCCCCGTGGTCTTCTGCATGGACCGCGCCGGCCTGGTCGGCGAGGACGGCGAGACGCACATGGGCCTGTACGACATCGCGTATATGCTCACCGTGCCGAACATGACCGTCACCGCGCCGCAGGACGGGCGCGAGATGCTCGGCCTGCTCCGCGCCGGGTTGGAGCACGATGGGGGGCCGTTCTGTTTGCGGTACCCGCGCGCCGCCGTGCCCGACGACACGCCGCCCGTGCAGGACATCGCGTCCGTGCCCTATGGCACCTGGGAAGTGCGGCGGCACGGCGCCGACGTGGCGATCCTCGCCGTCGGCACCATGGTGCAGTCGTCGCTCGACGCGGCCGACGTGCTGGCCGCCGAAGGGCTCCACGTGACGGTCGTCAACTGCCGCTTCCTCAAGCCGTACGATGAAGTGACGCTGGCCGCGGTGCTCGCCGACCACAAGCAGGTGCTCGTGGTGGAGGAGGGCACGGTGGTCAACGGATTCGGCGCCTACATGACCGCGATCATCGAGCGGCACGATCCGGCGGTGCGGGTGGACACGCTGGGCGTGCCGGACCGCATCATCTACGCGGCGCCGCGGAACAAGCAACTCGAGATCTGCGGGCTGACGCCGGAGGGCATCGCCGAACGCGTGCGGGCCCTGCACGGGAGCGAGGCGATGGCCCGGTGATTCGCCTCGGCGTGATCGGGCATCGCGGGTACGCCGAGGCGGGCCTCGGCGCGGTCCTGCGCACGCTGGGCCAGATCGCGCCGGGCTTGGGGCTCGACCTGTATGTCGAATCCGATCTGCGCGACGACGGCGCGTTGGGCGCCGTGCTCGAGGATCCGTCGCAGCTCGATGCGCTGGTGACGCTGGGCGGCGACGGCACGCTGCTCCGCGGCGCCCGGCTGCTCGAGGGCCACCAGGTCCCGATCCTCGGGGTGAACCTGGGGCGGCTCGGGTTCCTCACCGGGTGCCCGTCCGACCAGTTCGAGACCGCGCTCATGCGATTCGCGCGCGGCGACTACACCGTGGAGACGCGCATCGCCCTGCACGGCGCGGTGCTCGACACGTTCGGCCGGTCGCGGCAGGAGTGGTTCGCGCTCAACGACATCGTGCTCCACAAGGGCGGGTTCGCGCGCGTCGTCACGCTGCGCGTGTCGGCCAACGAAGAGACCGTGGCCAGCTACGCCGCCGACGGCGTCGTGATCTGCACGCCCACCGGTTCCACGGCGTATTCGCTGTCGGCGGGCGGCCCGATTCTCTTCCCGACGCTCGAGACGCTGCTCGTCACGCCGGTGTCGGCGCACGCGCTGGCCATCCGGCCGGTGGTGCTGCCCGCCGACTCCGTGGTCACGGTGCAGTCGGAAGGTGGTCCCGAGGAGTTGCTGGTCACGGTGGACGGCCAGGCGGGCACGTCGTTCGCTCCGGGCGAGACGTTGCGCGTGCGCCGCGCGGCGCACGGCATCGGGATCGTGCGGTTCCCCGGGAGCAGCTTCTTCTCCACGCTTCGGCAGAAGCTGGGCTGGGGCGGGCTTCCCGAGCGGGATCAGTCGCCGGCATGCTGATCGAACTGCGCATCCGCAACTTCGCCATCATCGAGTCGCTGTCGCTGCCGCTGTCGCCCGGGTTCAACGTGTTGTCCGGCGAGACGGGCGCCGGCAAGTCGATCATCGTCGGCGCGCTGGGGCTGTTGCTCGGGGAGCGCGCCAGCGCCGATCTCATTCGCACGGGCGCCGAGCGCGCGACGGTGGAGGGGGTGTTCGACGTGGCCGACCAACCCGGCATCCGCGCGCTGCTCGACGCCCACGGCATCGAGATGGACGATACCCTGGTCGTGCTCAAGCGCGAGGTGGCGGCGGGCCGGGCCCGCGCCTGGGTGAACGGCTCCACCGTCACGACGGGGGTATTGGCCGAGATCGGCCGGCTGCTCGTGAACCTCCACGGGCAGCACGAGGCGCAGGCGCTACTCGACGCCGAAGCGCAGCGCGCCATCCTCGACGCGTTCGGGGGAGCCGCCGGCGACGCGGCGGCCGCGCGTGATGCGTTCGCCGCGGTGCGTGACGTGCGCCACGAAATCGCCGACCTCGAACAGCGGACGGCGGCGGCGCAGAAGCGTGCCGACTATCTGCGGCACGTGGCCCAGGAGATCGACGACGCCCGGCTCGTCGACGGCGAGGACGCGCGGCTGGAGGAGGAGGCCAACCGGCTGGAGAACGCCGACGAACTGCGGGCCCTCGGCGCGTCGGCACTCGGGGCGCTCACCGGCGATGAGCAGGGCCTGCTCGGCCAACTCGGCGCGCTCGAACGCGTGCTGCACCAACTGCAGCGTGTGGATCCGTCGCTCGGCCGCCTGCAGGAATCATACGATAGTGCGTATTACGCGCTCGAGGCGGTGGCGCGCGAGCTCGAGCAGTACCAGGAGGCGGTGGACCTCGACCCGCAGCGCCTCGACGAGGTGCGCCGCCGCCGGGATCTGCTGTTCCGCCTGGTCAAGAAGTACGGCCCCACGCTCGCCGACGCCGTGCGGCAGGGACGTGACGCGCGTCGCGAATTGGATCTCGTCGATTCGTCGGGCATCGACCTGCGCGCCCTGCGGGAGCGCGAGGGCGCCGCCGTGAAGCGCCTCGACCAGGCCGCCGGCGCGCTGTCCCGGAAGCGCGCCGCGGCGGCGTCGCGTCTGGCGACCGCCGTGGACGCGGTGCTCCCCGCGCTCGGCATGGCCGACGGCCACCTGGAAGTGCGCCTCGCCCCGCGCGCCGCCGTGGGCGCCGAGGGAGCGGAGGACGTGGAGTTCCGCGTGTCGCTGAACGTGGGCCACGAGGCGCGGCCGCTGTCACGCGTGGCGTCGGGCGGCGAATTGAGTCGCGTGATGCTGGCGCTCAAGACCATCCTCGCCGGCCTCGATCACGTGCCCACGCTCGTGTTCGACGAAGTGGACGCGGGCATCGGAGGCCGCGTCGGCCTCCAGGTGGGCGACACGATGCGCCGCGTGGCCGGCACCCATCAGGTGTTCGCGATCACGCACCTGCCCCAGATCGCCGCGCGGGCCCACCACCACATCCGCGTCAGCAAGGACGCCAGAGGGGGCGTGACCACGGCCGGCATCGCGGTGCTGGACGGCGAAGCGCGCGTGGCCGAGATCGCGCGCATGCTCGGCGGCGATCCCGAGAGCGCGGTGAGCCGCGCCCATGCCGCCGAGTTGCTCGATGCGGCGGCCGCCGCGCCGCCGCTGGCCGATCGCAAGCGGACGACGCGCCGCTCCTGAGCGCGGCTACTCGCCGCGCCGGTAGTACAGGCGGATCTGGATCTGATCGCGGAACGTCTTGGGCATGCGCTGGGCGCCGCCCAACGCTTCCACGTGTGTGAACGAGATGTCGATCGGCAGCTTGGACTTTCCGCGCTCATACTCCGTGACCGTGGAGAAGGTGACGCCGAACCCGGCAGCGTGCATCGTCCCCGGGGCGCTCGTGACGCCATCGAACACCGCGACCGGCGTGGCCGCGTCGCCTGCCGCCCCCGCCAACAGGCTGCCGTAGTCGTTGGCCGCCACGTGGCGATAGTCGTACGTGCCGTACACACCGAACAGGTCGGTCACCTGCCACCGCGGTGCCACTTCGACGGCCAGCACCGCGCCGGGCTTGTACGGATAGGCGTCCGAGGTGGACGGGGGGAACGGCGCCCCGTACGCCAGCGGGAATGCGCCGGTCTTGGTCTGGCCGAGCGGCTGCGTGAACTCGGCGTTCACCGCGAGCCCGAGGCGCGGCCCGTGCTGCACGTAGGTGGCCAGCCGCGCCGCGACCGCCGACGTGCCGCGCCCGGTGGCGATGTCGAGCGGGTTGCTCGCGCTCGCCAGTTGGCCCGTGGGCAGGCGGTAGGTGCCGGTGATCGTGGCCCGCGCGTGCCATGTCCTGGCCCGCGCGGCCGCGCTCGAGTCCGCGAATCCGTCCAGCAGCATCACCGTGGAGCTCAATTCCAGATCGCCCATCCCGATGCGAATCACGCTGCTGAGCGAGTCGATGCCGGCCACGCCCGGCTGGTGCAGCAGGGATTGCAGGTCGCCGGAGCCCACCACGGCGCCGGCGGCGGCCGGCGTGGAGGTGATCAGCGGCCCCGCGCCGAGGAAGGCGCGGAACGAGGAATCGAGTTGCGTGAGGCGCGTGCGGATGGCCAGGTCCGCGGTGCTGCCCGTCACCGGCACCACCGCCGCGCCGCGCTGCTGCGTGCTGGCGCCGTACACCGCGCCGAAGGTGGACCCGAACTGCGTCGCGCTCTGGAGCAGCGTCGTCACGTCCTGCGAACGGGAGAGGATCACCCCGCAGTTCGGATTGGCGGCGGGATTGGCCTGGCAGCTCTGGAGGGTGGCCTCGAGACTGGTCGCGGCGGTGAGCAGCTGCGCCACGACGGCGCTGTCCCTGGCCAGGGCGCCGAGGTTCACCGCGGCCGGATTCAGCCCCACGTTGCCCTCGGTGCCCAACGGGTTCACGCGCAGCAGGAAATCCGTGCGCGTGCGGACCAGCGGCAGCATGACGCCGAGCGTGATGCGGTGCGTGAGGCCGTATTCCACCTGGATCGGCGTGACCACGATGCGCGCGTCGGCCACGCCCCGGGTCAGGCCCAGCGACAGCCGGAACGGGGCGCCGGTGAGCGACTGGATGGCATTCTGGGCACCGGTCAGCGCGGGCAGTTGGGCCACGCCAAGGGAATCGAAGCTGAACTCGGCGCCCAGCGGGATCGTGGGCTTGGCGCTGCCCGCGGGGGCGAACCGGGAGTCGAAGCGTGTCCACGCGGTGATGGCGCGGAACCGGAAGACGCCCTTGGGAACGACCGTCGCGTCGTCGAGGTGCCCGAGCCCGGCCTGGGCTCGGGCGGGGCTCGGGGCGGCGGCCAGGAGCACGAACAGGAAGCAGGCGGAAACGGCGCGCGTGCGATGCATGCGGTGAGGCGAGTCGCTGGGGTGAAGGCGCGAGCTTATTATCCTACCGGACAACCCATCAAAGCTAACCTCTACACCGTGCCCCTGTCTTCGCTCCCCATTCCGCGCGTGCCGTGGCAGATCACCGGCAACCATTGGCTCGCCTTGCCGTGCATCCATCCGGCCACCGGAGCCATCCATGCCGTGGGCGTCCTGCACCGCGGTGCTCGCGCGGCCGTCGAGTTCGCGGGGGACGCCGGCTTCGTGGACGGCGACGGCCCGCCGCTGCTCCGGCCGACGTTGGTGATCGATGGCGTGGCGCAGGACCTGTCGGCGGCGCCGATCGCGTGGGAACGCGCCCTGGGCTGGCTGCCCACGTTCACCTGCCAGGCGGGGCCGCTGCTCCTGCGCGGCACGGCGTTCGCGCCGTTCGGGCGCGACGCCGACGTGGCCGGCGCCGTGTACGCGGTGTCGCTGGAGAATCGCTCCGATCGCGCGTGCAGCGTGCGCATCGGACTCGATGGGGTGCTGGGTCACCGCCAGTTGCGCGTGCGCACGCCGCGTCCGTTCGCCGACGGGCATCGCGCCACGATCGCCGGGGACGTCGTACTGCTCGATGGCCGCGCCGAGCCCGGGCTCGTGGCGATGGCGGTGGGCGCCGACGGGGACGCCGCCCTGGAGGTGCAGGAGGGCGACCACCCCCGGTTCTCGCTCGTCCGCACCCTGGAGCTCGCGCCGGGGGGCCAGGAGCAGGTCGCGTTCTACCTCGCGGCCGGTCCGGAGCGCGACGGCGCCCAGGCCTCGGTGTCCGTCCTCAGGCGCCGCGGCTGGCGCGCCCTCCTGGCCGAGACGCGCGACGCCATCCAGTCGCTCGAACAGTCCACCGGCAGCGAGGCCACGGACCGCCTGATCAACCGGAACCTGCTGTTCGCGTACTTCTACGGCGTGGGCCGGGCCCTCGACGACGCGCACTACTATTTGATGCGAACGCGCGCCCCGTGGCACGGGGCAGGGGTGACGGTGCGCGACTGGGAGGCGCTCACCTGGACGATCCCCGCCGTCCAGCTCGCCGATCCCACCCTGGCCCGCGAGCTCATCCTCCGCATGTGCGAGCTGCACGGGTATGCGCCCGGCCGCGGCGTGCACTATCTGGACGGGACGCTGTTCGAACCCGGCTTCTCGCTCGAAGGGGCGGCGTCGTACCCGCTCGCCGTGGAGCGCTACATCCGCGACACGAATGACGAACGCATCGTCGACGAGCCGGTGCTCGCCGATACGCTCTATCTCGCGCACGACGAACTGGCGGGCCGGCGCGACCACGACCGGCCGCTCTATTCCACCGAGGTCGGGCCGTCGGGCGCGCCCATCGCCTACCCGTATCCGCTCCACGGCAACGCGGTGGTCGCGATGGCGCTCGACGTCCTCCGCCGTACGCTCGACGAAACGACGGCGCATGACGTGCAGGATCCCGCGGCCGTGCGCGCCGCGCTGCGCCGCCACTTTCTCAAGTCGAGCGAGGGCGCGCAGGTGTTCGCGTCGTCCATCGACATGGCCGGCGAGGCCTCTCTGCTCGACGATCCGGCGGGGTCGGCACTCTGGCTGCCGCTGTATGAATTCGTGGAGCGGCACGACTCCGACTACCGGCGCACCGCCAAGGCGATGGGCGTCCCGGCCGCCGAACTGGCGCAGCGCTGCGCGCGGCTGATCGGCCCCGACGCGCAGGCGGCACTGCGGTGGTTCCGCCGGGCGCCGCTCGACGGCGGGTTCGCCGCCGCCCTGGTGGACGACGACGGCCGGGCCACGGCGAACGGCGGTGACGCGTCGCTCTCGGGTCTCGTGGCGTGGAGCATCTGGTACGCCGTGCACGCCCTCGGCGAGCAGCCCTGATCTTCTTGTCGCCCGCCACGGGCGGCGGCTATATTGGGGGCACGCGGGAATAGCTCAGTTGGTAGAGCACAACCTTGCCAAGGTTGGGGTCGCGGGTTCGAGTCCCGTTTCCCGCTCTGTACCGGGATGATGTAGAATGGGGAGCGGCTTCGGCCGCTCCCTTTTCATTTCCCCCGCCGGGGTGGCGAAACTGGTAGACGCGAGGGACTTAAAATCCCTTGGGAGCAATCCCATCCGGGTTCGAGACCCGGCCCCGGCATTGATGGCACCGCGTGAGCCCACGCTCGGCAGGTAACCGCCGCGTCGCGACGTTGCCTGGTCCCTCCGCTCGAACCGCCGCCAAGAAATTGTGTACAACGGGTGGATCCGCAGCGTTCCCTTCCTATTTTTCGTCATGCCTTGGCTCCTTCGTCATCCCATCTCCCGCGCGCTGGCAGCGGCTGCGCTGCTCGCGACGTGCGTGCCGATGTCGCTCTCGGCCTCTCCTGTGCCCAAGCAGCCGCCCCACCCGCCGAAGCTCTGGCGGGGGAGCGCCCTCGCCAACGCCAGCATCTTCTTCGGCAATACGTCGCAGCAGGTGCTGGGCGCCGATGGCAAGCTGGCGCGCGTGGATTCGGCCCTGGCGGTGGCCGCCGAGCTCCAGACGCTCTACGGCGAGGCGTCGCTGGGCACCGGCCCGCGCACCGTCACCAAGCGCACATGGATGGGCACGCTCACCGCGAATGCGCAGCCGCTGGCGCCGGTGTCCACCTTCGTCACTACGACCTTCGAATCGAGCCTCGAGAAGCGCATCGCGGCCCGGTACAGCTTTGGCGCCGGCGCCAAGTGGAACGTGGTGCGCCGCCACGACACGGACGCCAGCCTGAGCCTCTCGCTGTCGGCGGAGCGGACCAAGGCCCAGGACAGCACGGTGCACCTACCCGACGAGCGGCTGGCCCGCTGGTCCTGGCTCGCCAAGCTGCACCACGCTTTCGACGACCGGGTGGATATCTCTCACTCCACGTCGTGGCAGCCGAGCGCGAGCGGGGCGGCGCAGTTCCTCGTGTCGTCCAATACGCAGCTCCGCTACAAGATGAACGGCACGGTCGGCCTGTCCATGAGCTTGACCGACAACTACGACAGCGGGGCCCTCACGCGCGGCGCCAGGTCATACAACGACGGGCAGATGCTGTTCGGCGTGACCGCGGGCTGGTAGACACGGCGGGGGCGGCGGCCGTCGAAGCGGTCGTCGTGTTTCCGGGACGCGATGGCATCTCCCGCCGCGCGCCCAACCTGATAACTTTGGCGCATGACAGACGTCGTCGCGCTCGCCGCCGAGTTGCTCGCCCTGCAATCCACCAGCGGCGCCGAATCCAGCGCCGTTGATTTCGTGTCCCGCTGGCTGGTCGCCGGCGGGTGGGACGTGGAATTGCAGGAGGTGGCGCCCGGCCGCGCCAACGTCTGGGCGCGCCGCGCGGGACACGGCGTCACGCTGTCCACGCACCTCGACACCGTGCCCCCGTACGTCTCGCCGCGCCTCGAAGGCAATCGCCTCTATGGACGCGGCGCCTGCGACGCCAAGGGGATCGCGGCGGCGATGATGGTGGCCGCCGAGCAGCTGGCCGCCGACGGCGAGCTCCGCGTGGATCTGCTGTTCGTCGTCGGCGAGGAGAAGAATTCCGACGGCGCGCGCGCCGCCAACCATCTGCCCGCCACCAGCCGGTTCCTGATCAACGGCGAACCCACCGAGAGCAAGCTCGCCAGCGGCGCCAAGGGGTCGCAGCGCGTGGTCATTCGCACGCGCGGTCGCGCCGCGCACTCGGCGTACGCCCACCTGGGCGAGTCGGCCATCGTGCCGATGCTGGCCCTGCTGCCCACGATCCACGAGATCCCGCTGCCGTCCGATCCCGTGCTCGGCGACACCACGCTCAATATCGGCACCATCCACGGCGGCACCGAAGCCAACATCGTGCCCGCCCTGTGCGAGAGCGAGGTGATGTTCCGGCTGGTGAACGATGTCGCGCCGCTACGCAAAGCGGTCGAGCGCTGGGCCAAGGGGCGGGCGGAACTCGACTGGGGTTCCCACATCCCGCCGCAGCGGTTCCATACGCTGCCCGGGTTCGACACCGCGCCCGTGGCGTACACCTCCGACATACCACTGCTCGATCGCTGGGGCACGCCGCTCCTGTTCGGTCCCGGTTCGATCACGGTGGCCCATACCCCCGATGAATACGTCGACGTCGCCGAGCTGCGCGGCGCCGTGGATACCTACGCGCGGATGGTGCGCGCCCTGCTCGAGACCTGAACCCACCCGCATGCCCCCCGCCGCCCCCTCGTCCAAGCGTTCCGTCGCCATCCTCGGTGCCACCGGCGCCGTGGGCCAGGCGTTCATCCGGCTGCTCGCCGATCACCCGTGGTTCGAGATCGGCGCCGTCGCGGCGTCCGAGCGCTCGGTGGGCAAGTCGTACGCCGACGCCGCCACCTGGGTGGGCGACGACGCGATCCCGCCCCACATCGCCACGCTGCCGGTGCTTGCGTGTGATCCCGCGGCGGTCAAGGCTGACCTCGTGTTCTCGGCGCTCGACGCCGCGGCCGCCGGCGACGTGGAGCCGGCGTTCGCTCGCGCCGGACGGTTCGTGCTCAGCAACGCCAAGAACTACCGCATGGAACCCGACGTCCCGCTGGTGATTCCTGAGGTCAACCCCGGACACCTCGACGTGCTCGCGGCGCAGCGCAAGAACCGCGGCTGGACGGGCGCCATCGTGACCAACGGCAACTGCTCGGCCATCCCCGCGGCGATGGTGCTGGCGCCGCTACACGAGGCGTTCGGCGTGCGGCGCGTGATCCTGATGACCATGCAGGCCGTGTCCGGGGCGGGCTATCCCGGCGTGCCCAGCCTCGACATCCTCGGCAACGTGATCCCGTTCATCCGCGACGAGGAGCCCAAGGTCGAAGTGGAAGTGAACAAGATGCTCGGGACCGTCCGCGGCGGCGTGATCGCCCCGGCGTCGTTCGGGCTCAGCGCGCACACCAACCGCGTGCCCGTGGAACACGGGCACACGGTGTGCCTGTCCGTGGAATTCGACCGCAAGCCCACCGCCGACGAGGTCACCGCCGTGCTGCGCGAGTGGCGCGGCGCCGACGCGGCGCGTGGCCTGCCCACGGCGCCGGAGCGTCCCCTCATCATGCGCGACGAACCCGACCGCCCGCAGCCGCGCCGCGACCGGATGGCCGGCAACGGCATGGCCCTCGTCGTGGGACGCGTGCGGCCCGATCCCGTCTTCCACATCAAGCTGGTGGCGATGGCGCACAACATCGTGCGCGGGGCCGCGGGGGCCTCGGTGCTCAACGCCGAACTGATGGTCGCGCGCGGCCTGCTGGATCGCCCGTGATCGTCCTCAAGTTCGGCGGCACCTCCGTGGCCGACGCCGCCGCCATCCGGCGCGCGGCCGCCATCGTCGAATCGCGACGCGGCCGGGCGCCGATCGTCGTCGTCTCGGCGCTGGCCGGCGCCACCAATCTGCTGCTCGAGATCGCCGAGCAATCGTCGCGCGGGCAACTCATCCTCGCGCTGCGCAGCGTCGAAGCGCTCCGCCAGCGCCACCTGGATGTGGCCGAGGCGCTCCTCGGGGCGGGGCGCGAAGCGGCCGACGTGATGGCCGAGATGAGCGCCATGTTCGACGAGCTGGCCAGCCTCGCCGGCGCCCTCTCGGTGCTGGGCGATCTCACGCCGCGCAGTCAGGACGCCATCGCGTCGATCGGCGAGCAGCTGTCGTCGCTGCTGTGCACCGCGGCCTTCCGCCACGCTGGGCTCGCCGCCACGCACGTCGACGCCCGCCAGGTGATGATCACCGACGATCACTTCACCAAGGCCGAGCCCGAACCCGACGCGATCGCCAACGCGGCGCTGCGCCACATCGCGCCCGTGGTGCACGCCGGCGAGATCCCGGTGCTCGGCGGCTTCATCGGCTCCAGCCGCAACGTCGGCGTGACGACCACGCTGGGACGTGGCGGCGGCGACTACAGCGCGTCGCTGTTCGGGGCCGCCCTCCACTCCGAGGCGATCGAGATCTGGACCGACGTCGACGGCATGCTCACCGCCGACCCACGCGTCGTGCGCCGCGCGCGGCTCATCGAGCGCGTGGGATTCGATGAAGCGTCGGAGCTGGCCTCGTTCGGCGCCAAGGTGCTGCACCCCAGCACGATCGCGCCCGCCGTGCGGCTCGGGATCCCCGTGTACGTGCTCAACTCGCGCAACCCGGCGTCCGCGGGCACGATGATCACGTTCGACGCGCCGCGCCGGCCCGTGACCGCGATCGCCGGCAAGAGCGGCGTGAGCCTGGTCAAGGTGCGTTCGCCCCGCATGCTGCTCACCGAGGGGTTCCTGCGCACCCTGTTCGACATCTTCGAACGGCACAAGACCTCGGTCGACGTCGTCGCCACCTCCGAGGTCTCGGTGTCGCTCACCGTGGACGACGCGTCGCACCTCGACGCGCTGATCGTCGACCTGCGATCGTTGGGCGACGTGGCCATCGAGCGCAACCGCGGCATCGTCGCCGTGGTCGGCGCCGGCCTGAGCGACGGCGGCGTCTCGATGTCGCGCGCCCTGCTGGCGCTCGGCGACGTCCGCGTCCACATGCTGTCGTTGAGCGCCACCGGCATCAACCTCACGATCGTCGTCGACGACGAGCAGGTGAATCCGGTGATCCAACGCCTGCACGCCGAGTTCTTCGAAGGAGGACACGCGTCATGACGCGCCTGGCGATCATCGGCATGGGCAAGATGGGACGCGCGGTGGAGCAGCTCGCGCCCGAGCACGGATTCGACGTCGTGGCCCGCATCGACCGCGTGGGCGGCGACGCGCACGAGGTGACCTCCGAGACGCTCAACGGCGCCGAAGTGGCGGTGGAATTCACCAGCCCCGAGGCGGCGCCCGGCAACATCCGCGTGGCCGCGGCGGCGCGCTGTCCGATCGTCGTCGGCACCACCGGGTGGGACGCGCAGCGCGCCGACGTCGAGCGGTTCGTGACCGAGGTGGGCGGCGCCCTCCTCGCGGCGCCCAACTTCTCGCTCGGCGTGGCCGCGTTCACGCTCACCGTCGAGGCGGCGGCCGCCGCCATGCGCCAGGCGCCGGGGTTCGACGCCCATCTCATCGAGACCCACCACGCGCAGAAGAAGGATGCGCCGTCCGGCACCGCGCTCGCCCTGGCGCGCGTGGCGGCCGCGCAACTCGGACGCGACGTGCCGATCACCAGCGTGCGCACCGGCTCCGTGCCCGGCATCCACGAACTCGTATTCGACGCGCCATTCGAGCAGATCCGGCTGGTCCACACGGCGCGCGATCGTCGCGTGTTCGCGGACGGCGCGCTCCGCGCCGCCCAATGGCTGGTGGGCCGGCGCGGCATCTTCACGCTCCGCGACGTGCTCACTTCCCCGGGGGATTCGCGCTCATGACCGCAGGCAAACTCACCGGGTGCGGCACCGCGCTCGTCACCCCGTTCACGGCATCCGGCGCGGTGGACGAGGATGCCCTCCGCCAGTTGGTGGAGTGGCAGATCGCCGAGGGCATCCACTTCCTCGTCCCCTGCGGATCCACGGGCGAGGCGGCCACGATGACCGTGGCCGAGCACCGGCGCGTGGTCGAGATCGTGGTGCAGGAGGCCAACGGGCGCGTCCCGGTCGTTGCCGGCGCCGCGTCCAACGATACCGTCAAGGCCATCGCGCTATCCCGGGAGATGGAGGCGGTGGGGGCCACGCACCTGCTGCACGCCTCGCCGATGTACAACAAGCCGCCGCAGCGCGGCATCATCGCCCACTTCGAGGCGATCGCGCGCGCGACCAACTTGCCGATCGTCGTCTACAACGTGCCGGGGCGCACGGGCAGCAACATCGAGGCCAGGACCACCCTCGCCCTGTCCCGGGTGCCGCACATCGCCGCCGTGAAGGAGGCGTCGGGCAACCTCGCCCAGGTCACCGACATCCTCGCCGGCCGCGCCCGGTCGTTCAGCGTGCTCTCGGGCGACGACGAGTTGACGCTGGCGATGATGGTCGCCGGCGCCGACGGCATCATCTCCGTGATCTCCAACGCCACGCCCCGCCTCATGGCGCAGCTCTGCGAACGCGCGCTGGCCGGCGATTTCGCCGCGGCGCGCGAGCTGCACTTCACGCTGCTGCCGTGGATGCGCGCCGCGTTCGTCGAGTCCAATCCCCTCGCGGCCAAGGCCGGCCTCGCGATGATGGGTCGCATTCAGAACGTGCTGCGGCTGCCGCTCGTGCCGCTCGATCCCAAGCACGACGCGACCGTGCGCGCCGCGCTCCAGCATGCCGGGGCGCTCGCGTGACGGCCACGCTCGCCGAACGCATCGACGCCCTGGCCGCCACGCCGCGCGATCTGCCGCTCGCGGCCGGCGCCGACGCCGTGGTGCGCGAGCTGCTCGACGCGCTCGAGATCGGCGCCGTGCGCGCCGCCGCGCGCGACGCCGGCGGCCGCTGGCAGGCCGTGCCGTGGGTCAAGCGCGGCATCCTGCTCGGCTTCCGGGCCGGGAAGATGGCCGACATGTCCATCCCGTCGGGTCCGGGTGCGCGATTCAGCTTCGTGGACAAGGACACCTTTCCGGCCCGCGCCTTCGACGTCGCCGACGGCGTACGCCTGGTGCCGGGCGGGTCCACCGTGCGCCGCGGCAGCTACCTCGCGCCCGGCGTCGTGTGCATGCCCCCGATGTTCGTCAACGTCGGCGCCTGGGTGGGTAGCGGCACGATGATCGACTCCCACGCGCTGGTCGGCTCGTGCGCGCAGATCGGCGAGCGCGTGCACCTGAGCGCGGCGGCCCAGATCGGCGGTGTCCTCGAGCCCGTGAACGCCAGCCCCGTGGTGATCGAGGACGACGTGCTCGTGGGAGGCAACTGCGGCGTGTACGAAGGCACGGTCGTGCGCGCGCGCGCCGTGCTCGCCGCCGGCGTCGTTCTCACGCGCGGGACGCCGGTGTTCGATCTCGTGCACGAGCGCGTGTACCGCGCCGCGCCCGATGCGCCGCTCGAGATCCCCGCCGGCGCCGTCGTCGTGCCGGGCGCCCGCGCGGTGAGCGGCGGATGGGGTGCCGGCCAGGGGTTGTCGCTCCAGGCGCCGGTGATCGTGAAGTACCGCGACGACAGGACCGACCTCGCCACGGCGCTCGAAGCGTGGCTGCGATGACCGGCCGGGCGTGCCCATGAAGGTCGGCGGCCGCGTGCGCGTACCGGGCGACAAGTCCATCTCCCATCGCGCGCTCATCCTCGCGGCGTTGGGATCCGGGCAGTCGCTGGTACGCGGCATCCTCGATTCCCACGACGTCCGGTCCACCGCCTCGGTGCTCCGCGCCATGGGCGTGGACGTGCCGGCGCTCGCCCCGACGATGGCCGTGAACGGCGTGGGCCTGGCCGGGCTGCGCGCCGCAGCGCGCGATCTCGACTGCGGCAACAGCGGCACCACCACCCGCCTCCTCGCGGGCGTGGCCGCGGCGCGGCCGTTCACCTCGCGCTTCGTCGGCGACGAGAGCCTGAGCCGCCGGCCCATGCGCCGCATCATCCGCCCGCTCGAAGCCATGGGCGCGCGCGTCCACTGCGAACGCGGCGACGGACTGCCCATGGTGGTGTACGGCGCGGCCCTGCGGCCCGTGGACTGGCGCAGCGAGGTGGCCAGCGCCCAGGTGAAGAGCGCCATTCTGCTGGCCGGACTCGTGAGCGGCGTCCGCGTGTCGGTCACCGAGCCGTTCCCGTCGCGCGACCACACCGAGCGCATGCTCTCGGCGCGCGGCGTGAACGTCCGCACCCGCGACGGTACGGTGACGCTCGAGCCCGTATCGGCGCTGCCGGCGGCGGAGGTGGACGTGCCGGCCGACCCATCGTCCGCCGCCTTCTTCGCAGGCCTCGCCGCCGTCGCCGACGCCGGCGACCTCGTGCTCGACGACGTCTGCGTGAATCCCACGCGCACCGGGTTCCTGCAGGTGCTGCGCCGGATGGGGGCGCGCGTCGAGATCCTCGAGGAGGTCTCCCGCGGCGGCGAATCGGTGGCCACGCTGCGCGTCTCCGGGGGCGTCCTGCACGGCACCGACGTCGGTGGCGACGAGGTGCCGAGCATGATCGATGAGCTGCCGCTCGTCGCCTGCCTGGGCGCGCGTGCCGACGGCGTGACGCGCATCACCGGCGCCAGCGAACTGCGCGTGAAGGAGAGCGACCGCATCCGCACCGTGGTCGAGAACCTGCGTGCCCTGGGCGTGCAGGCGGAGGAGCTGCCCGACGGGCTCGTCGTGCACGGCACGCGGGCGCCGCTGCGCGGGTCGGTGACCACGCACGGCGACCATCGCATCGCGATGGCGTTCGGCGTGCTCGGCGTCACCGAGGGGGCGGCGGTGCAGATCGACGACCCGTCGTGCGTCGACGTGTCGTTTCCCGGGTTCTGGGACCTGCTGCGCCAGGTCGCGTCGGCGTGAGCGCGGCCCGCGTGGTGATCGCGATCGACGGGCCCGCGGCGTCCGGCAAATCGTCCACGGCGCAGTGGGTGGCCGAACGCCTGGGCGTGCGCCACGTGGACTCGGGCGCGCTCTATCGGGCGCTCACCGCGGCGGCGCTGCGCGCGGCCGGCGACCCCGACGCGTGGACCGAGGCCGATGTGCTCCGCCATGCGGGGCGCGTGGCGTTGGCGCCCACGGACCGGTCGTTCGACGCGGTGATCGACGGCGCGCCGGTGGGCGAGGAGATCCGGACCCCGGAGGTCACCCGGCACGTCTCGCTCGTGGCCGGCATGCCGGGCGTGCGGGCCTGGGTGAACGACCGCGTGCGCGCCGCCGCCCGCGACCACGACGTGGTGGTGGATGGCCGGGACATCGGGACGGCCGTGTTCCCCGACGCGCCGCTCAAGGTGTTCCTGGTGGCCGATCCCTGGGAGCGAGCCCGC
>Ga0307374_10003290_pt1 | contig 27749 bp, 19 predicted proteins | sample OX3MG_FD_202532 | JGI IMG/M metagenome (GOLD analysis project Ga0307374, IMG submission 202532) | Soil microbial communities from Risofladan, Vaasa, Finland - OX-3 | ecosystem: Environmental > Terrestrial > Soil > Coastal area > Acid sulfate soil | place: Finland: Risofladan, Vaasa | collected...
CGAACCTAAGGGGCCAAGTCACCTCGACCCACGAACTCTGTTCGGTCAGCTGCCCAATTCCCCTACGCCGCGGGACCGCCGGTGCGGAAACCCTCGAGTCAAGCTCAGCGGTCAATCGGTCCCGTTCAACTCCAGCCCGCCGAAGCGGATCGGAGTCCTGATGCCGAATACTGCGACCGAAAATGGACCCTAGCCGTCCGGGGCAGCCAGCACGCAAAGCTGCTTCATGACAACCAGTCACCGTGACCTGTTTCAGGCCGATTGACCCGCGCTGGCCCGGCCCACCCTGAGATGGACCGGGCCCACGCTGGAATTCCTGGCTAAGCCCGATCTGGTCGGTAGCGGGTGTCCCCGGAAGAGGCTTCCGGGGCTGTCCAGCCCGCCGACGGTCCCTGTGGGCTCGCACCCTGAGGGCCCGAGCGGGCCGGGGCCGCCGATCCGGAGCGCTGGAACCTGCCCAGGAGACCGGACGAGGCCGACCCTCGGGGCCGGGTGGCCGAGCTGTCCTCACCGGTAGACCAGGAGGACCGGGCCGCTGAGCCGGCGGCCCAGGAGGGGGTCACCCAACCGCCGTCCACCCGCGCCAGGCGCCGGCGGCGGGGATCGGTGACCATCAGGCCGCCCAGGAGGGCGAGGCCGCCGAGGAGCAGGACCAGAGCCCAGTCCAACAGCGCCTTGACCGGAGCACCGGTGAAGGCCAGCTGAGCGGGCGCCACGGCCGTGGGGGTGGCGGGCGTGGCCACCGTCGGCGTGGTCGGCGGGTTCGAGGTCACTGCGGCGGCCAGAACCGGCGGGAAGACGGTGCTGGGTGCCGTAGCCGTGACCAGGATGCCGTTGACCGAGAGGGTCACGGCGGCGGTATCCGTGGTCGGAGTGGTCGGGACCGGGCCGGTGAAGTCACAGGTGGCCGACTGGCCGGGCGTCAGGATGTCCCCGATCAGGTCCGGACAGATGGCCATGGTGGTTCCGTTCACCGTGTCTGTCAGGGCCGTGATCGTCCCGTTGGAGGAGTTGGTGTTGGTCACCACCACCTCGTAGGGGACGCTGGTCAGGGTGTCAGTGGCCGTCTCCGAGGTGCCGTATCCGGTCCCGTCGGCGTTGTTCCCCTTGGTGATGGTCACCGTCGGGGTGGTCAGGACAGTAGAGGTCCCGGTCCCCGTGGCGCTGCCGGGCGGATTGCTCGGGATGTTCGTGGTCGTCACTGTGACGGTGTCCGTGATGGAGGAACCGGCAGTACTCGGAGCCGTGCCGCTGAAGGTGCAGGTGACGGAATCACCGGGCTGGAGCGTTTGGCCGAGGAGGCTGGCGCACTCCGGGCTGGCCGCCGCCCCCGGCAGCAGGTCGCTGATCGAGGAGATGACCTCGGCGACGTTGTTGTCGTTGGCGATGATGGCCTGGTAGGTGAAGGTCTCACCCAGGCTCTGCGCCGTCTGGGTCTGGGAGAAATCGGTCCCAGTCGGATCGGCGGCGTTGTTGGCCTTGATCACGCTGACCCCGAGGCCCGGCGTGACCGGCACCACATAGAAAGTGCCCGTCCCGGTTCCACCGGTGGGCACCGTGACCGGCTCGGTAGCCGAGGTGCTGGTGCCGTTGGGCGTGGCCGCCGGGGTTCCGGCGGGGGCGCCGGGGCACGTGGCCACGAAGGTGTAACCGGTGGGGGCCGTGGCCGTCACGGTGTAGGAGCCGGCCTGAACCGCCACCTGGGTCAGCGGGTTGGACACCGGCGCCACCGTGGTCGGACCGGCCGCGCCGATCGTCCCTCCGGGGACCTGGGCCGTCGTAGCGGTGGTGCCGCCGGCGCACAGGTAGATGTTCCCGGTCAGGGTCTGGCCGGTGGTGGTGACCGTGGAGGTCGAGGTCCCGGTGTTGGTTCCCGGCGGGTTGCCCGGCACATTGGTCACCGTGACCGTGACCGTGTCAGACAGGCTGACGTTGGCCGAGGTCGGAGCCTGGCCGCTGAAGGTGCAGGTCACCGACTGGTGGGCCGGCAGCTTGGTCCCGACCAGGTTGGCGCAGACGTTGACCGGGGTCCCCGTCGTGGAGGGCAGGGTATCGGTGACGACCGAGATGATCTCGTCCACCGAGGTCGGGTTGGTGATGACGGCCTGGTAGGTGAAGGTCTCACCCAGGTTCTGGGCCGCCTCGGTCGGCAGGAAGTTCGAGCCGGTCGGGTCGGCGGCGTTGTTGGTCTTGACCACCGTCACGGCCAGGGTGGCGGTGGAGACGACGTAGAACTTGCCGACTCCGGCTCCTCCGGCCGGGACGACCACCGACTGGGTGGCCGAGGTGTCCGAGTTGACGGTGGTGGCCGTCCCGCAGGTCACGAACTTGTAGCCGGCGGGGGCGGTGCCATCCATGGTGTAGGTGGCCGCCGCCGCCGCGGTGGGCCCGAGCGGGTTGGCACCCTGGATGGGCGTGGTCGACTGGCCCGTGATGTGGGCCACCAGATTGCCGCCGGAGACCTCGATGGAGGTGGCGGTGCCACCGTCGCAGGAGTAGATGTGCCCGGCGATGGTCTGGTTGGTGTTGGGGAAGACGTAGAACACGGCGTTGCCCGACCCGTTGGTCGGCACCGTGACGGACTGCTGGTTGGGGGCATGACCCGAACCGCAAGCGGTCAGGAAGAAGCCACTGGGAGCGTTGGCCGTCACGTCATAGGTGGCGGCCTGGACCGGGGTGGGGCCGAAGGGGTTGTTGGCCACGGTCAGCGGCCCGGCCCCGATGCTCCAGGAGATGTTGCCGCCCGGCTGCTCGGTGGTGCTCTGGGTGCCGTCCGGGTTGCAGAGGTAGATGTGCCCGGACAGGGTCTGGTTGGTGATGGGCTGGGCGTAGAAGATGCCGTTACCCGTCCCGCCGCTGGGCACCGTGACCGGCTCGGTGGCCGAGGTACCCCCGGAGCCGATGGTGGCCGCCGTCGCCCCGCAGGCCACCAGCTGGTAGCCGGAAGGCGGGGTGGCGTTCAGCCCGTAGGTGCCGGCGGCCACGTTGGCGGCCGAGATCGGGTTACCCGAGGCGCTGACCGTCTGGGGACCGCTGGGGACGGTGATGTTGCCCCCGGTGACCAGGGCGGCGGTGGGAGCGCCGTTGACGCACTGGTAAATCTCACCAGTCAGGGTCTGGGGGTTGAAGGTGGTGTTGGCGCAGGCCGTGTTGCTGGTGAACCCACCCGTGGAAGCGGTGGCGCAGTCCTTCAGGCCCGACGTGTATGGACCGGGGCCGTAGGTGACGTTGATGGTGACGGTGTTGGAGGCCCCGGCGGCCAGGCTGGTGGTCTCCGGGCAGGTGACCTGGCTGTCATAGCCGGGGCTGCCGGTGTAGGCCGCCGCCGAGCAACCGGCCGGGCTGGAGGAGGCGAAGACCTCGCCCGGGGGCAGAAGGTCGGTGATGTTGTAGGAGGCGATCGGGAAGCCGCCCAGGTTGGTGGCGGTCAGGGTGTAGCTCCCGGTGCCGCTGTAGGTCCCGATGGTGGTACCGGTCTTGGCCATTCCCAGGAAGGCGGTCTGGAGGCAGTACCCCTGCCCGACCGCCGGGTTGAAGGCGTTGGTCTGGATCGAGTTGTCGGTGTCGCCAGTCGTGCTGTAGTCCTTCGGGTTGGTGCTGGGCGTGGCCGGGTTGCCGTTCTGAGCTTTCGTTCCAATGTGGGGGTCGTAGAAGATGGAGCACAACTCGGAGGGCACGTCAGCCACGCTGGGATAAACGGCAGTGGCCTGCCACGGTCCAGAGGAGGTGTCGCTGTTGCCTCCGCTCGGGACGCTGTCGGTGCACCAAGGCTGGGTTACGCCGTTCAGGGTGACGTTCTGGCCGTTGATGGCCTGGCCGTTGTAGTACTGACCCACATGGAAGTACGTGCTCGCAGCTCCACCACCCGGGCTGTACACGATCGACCCCGCAGGGCTCTCGGTCGCGGTGGTGGTCAAACCGGTCGAGGTCGAGGTGAGGACTGCGCTGGTCGTCAACTTCCCGTCCCAGCCGTTGGGCAGGGCGGGTGTTGCTGTACCGCTCACGCCCCACCAGTCCACTGCGTATCCTTCGCCGTAACGCCCGGCACAGTCCTGGCCGGGCCAGGTCCAATTGCCGGTCAGGGTGACCGTGACCGTCCCGTTGGAGTTGACGATCGCGGAGCCGCTGGTGCTCGGCGTGGGGTTGGCGGCGTTGGCGAAGGCTGCACCAGCCATGCCGGCCACCAAGGAGGCGGTGGCCAGCCCGGCCACGCCGGCCTTAGCCCCGAAGCGACGGCCGGCACCTGAGCGCCCGCCGTGATGGGCGGCCTTGCGTTCTTGGGCGGAGCCCCGATCCGGCATTCCCATGCCGCGGCTTCTGGCCCCACCGGCACGGGAGAGGATCGGGGTCGGCTCGGCGCCGGTCGCTGTCGGTCGGGCCGGCCCATTCAGAGTGACCCATCCGCCGGGGCTGGAATCCCGGCGGGCAGAAACAGCCTGGACCGCGGTGACCGCCGCGACGACGGGGACCTCGGCGGCTACAGCATCCGGGCTGAGCGCCGGCTGCACCTCGGCCTGAACCGGAACCGCCTCGGCCGAGATCGACTCGACCTCCGGCGCGGTCTGTGCCATCCAGAGGACCGGCTCGGGACGCGGCAATTCGGCCGGGGTCGCCATGTTCATGGCGCCTACGGCCTGCCAGCCCTGGTCCTTCACGGTCCGGCGGGTGCGGACGCCCTTGAGCATCCTCAACGCCAGTGTTTCTTCGATCCGGTCGTCGCTTGACACTTTGCCTCGCACTTGGAGAAAGGGGGCACGAGCCCACAACCGCCAGAAGAGCGGTCAATCGGCAGTGTGCCCGGTCCAGCCCGGGCTGTCAACACGCAGAGTGAAGATTTTGTCCGGTCGAATCAAACTGATTTCGTCCGGAGAAGACCGGTTTAGAGGTCACTACCTGGAGGGTAGGGACGCTGGATTGTTTGAGGACTATAACTGAGAGGAACTACCTGTTGTTCACTCTCCGTGATTCCGGTATGCGGCATTCGCGGTGATTTTCAGGCCAGGTACTGATCACGAGCCGTGGTTACGGCTTCGGCCGCGGTCGAGGTCGCCTCTAGAAGAATTTCGAAAGCGGGGTGGGTCTCCACCGAACCCTCCACCCAGCCGCCCCCTCGGGCCAGGATGACCGACATCCGGCTGGCGTCCCGGAGCCCGTCGAGGATCCGGTTGAGCTGCTCCCTCAGATGGGAGGCCGACTCGGAATCCAGACCGAGGGCCCCCGCAGCCGGTCGGTCGGTTTCGTGCCGGGCCTCGTAGGCCCGCTGCCGGCAGGAGCGCCTGCAGTAGGTTGGCACCGGCCCCCTCGACCCGGAACGGATTATGGGGGCGCCGCACCATTGGCAGAGGAGGCTGAGTTCACCGGTTTTTGTCACAGTGACAGGATAGTGCGGCAGACCGGACCGAGTCGGCCAGGGCGTGGTCTGGTTTGGAAGCCGCTAACCTTTTAGTTTTTCGGCGGCTCCGCCGATAGCCACGAGGTGAAGATTTCCGTGCGCGACCGCAAGCACAGCGGCTCTGGGTGGCACGAGGTTGACCACCCGGCCCAGCCCGAGGGGGAGGACGCCACCACCCCGGGCCTAACCGAGGTGAGCCGTCCCCCCGTTCCGGTCCCCGCCGACTCCGGTGCCATCCCCGGGCGCCGGCCCGAGGCGGCCGCGGTACAGACCCTTGATGCTCCGCCCCGCCGTGAGGTAGCCAACGCGGCGGCTGAGGCGGCGGCGGCGGCTGAGGCGGCGGCCGTCCGGGCCGAGCTGGAGGCCGCCGAGGCCGAGCGGGCTGAGACGGAGCGGGCCGAAAGGGCCCGGAAGGCGGAGGCTGAGAAGGCGAAGGCCGAGAAGGCGAAGGCTGAGAAGGCGAAGGCTGAGAAAGCGGAGGCCGAGAGGACCAGAGCCGCCGAGCGGGCAGCTGCGGCGGCCGAGAGGGCCCAGGCGGCTCGGGCGGCGGCCGCTTCGCCGGCACCGACCCTTGCGCCCGTGAGTCGTTCCGACTCGGTACCGCTCACCCGGCTGCCCGATCCCGATCCCGTGGCCGAGCCGGTTCCCGGGCCCAGCCGCTCCGTTCCCAGGCTGCCGGCCGTGGCCGTTCCACCCCTCCCTCTCCCGACCCGGCCCGAAGGGGGTCCGCCGAGGCTTGGCGACCTCCTCATGTCCCATGGCCTTATAGATCCGCACCAACTGGCTGCGGCCCTGCTCCGCCAGACCACCTCGGGCCAGCCCCTGGGCCAGGTCCTGGTCGAGGAGGGCGCTCTGGCCGAGAGCGACCTGCTCGACTCCCTGGCCCACCAGCTCGGGCTGGAACGGGTGGACCTGGGCCTGCTTTCGCCGGAGAAGGAAGCGGTGGCCACCGTCAGCGAGCAGGTGGCCCGCTCCTACCGCGTGGTCCCCCTCCGCCTCGGCGGGGAGACGGTGGAGGTCGTCACCTCCGATCCCAGGGCCGACCTGGCCGCCGTCCTGGCTCAGGCCGTCGGTCGCCCGGTCCGCCTGCTGGTGGCCCCGGCCGATCAGGTCCAGCAGGCCATCGACAGCTCCTATCGGACCGTGGATGCCATCTCGGCCCTGGCCCAGGGCTACAAGAGCCTCCAGCCGAGCCGGGCGGACGCATCCACCGGCTCCCTGGCCGACCTGTCCCCCGATGCCCCTGTGGTCCAGGTGGTCAACCTTCTTATCACCCAGGCACTCAGGGACCGGGCCTCCGATGTACACATCGAGCCCCAGGACGGGCAGATCCGGGTCCGCTTCCGTGTAGACGGGGCCCTCCACGAGGTCATCGAGCTGCCGGCCGGAATGGGGCCCGCCCTCATCAGCAGGCTCAAGATCATGGGCGGCATGAACATCGTCGAACGCCGGCGGCCCCAGGACGGCCAGATCGCCATGGACGTCGACGGCCGCTCCATCGACATCCGGGTGGCCACCGTGGCCACCGTGGCCGGGGAGAAGTGTGTGCTCCGGATCCTGGACAAGAGCCGCCCCCTCTACAAGCTCGAGGACCTGGGCATGCCCAAGGACACCTACGAGACCTTCGGGAAGCTCATCCGGGCCCCCTTCGGCATGGTCATCTGCGCCGGACCGACCGGATCGGGCAAGACCACGACGCTCTACGCAGCTCTATCCGAGATCGACGGCCCCGATCGGAACATCACCACGGTGGAGGACCCGGTCGAGTACATCTTCCCCACCCTCAATCAGATCCAGGTCAACGAGCAGGCCGGCCTCACCTTCGCCGACGGGCTCAAGTCCATCCTCCGCCAGGACCCGGACGTGATCCTGGTGGGCGAGGTCCGCGACGCCGAGACGGCCCGGATAGCCGTCCAGTCGGCCCTCACCGGCCACCTGGTCCTCTCCTCCTTCCACGCCACCGACACCGCCTCGGCGCTGCACCGCCTGCTGGACATGGGCATCGAGTCGTTCCTGGTCGCCTCGGCCATCACCGCCGTGGTGGCCCAGCGCCTCCTGCGACGGGTCTGCCCCTCCTGCAAGGTGCGCTACACCCCGACCGATGAGGAGATGGCCTTCTACCGGGAGGGGAACGGGCCCGAAGGGGCAGAGTTCTGGACCGGGGTCGGCTGCAACTTCTGCTCCGGGACCGGGTACCGGGACCGGGTCGGGGTCTACGAGCTCATGCACCTCACTCCGGAGCTGCGCCGCCTGATCGTGGGTTGGGCCACCCAGGAGGAGATCCGTCGTACCGCCGCCGCTCAGGGAATGCGGACCCTCCACTATGAGGGCTTGCGCCTGGTCGCTTCCGGGGTCACGACCATCAGCGAGGTCATCCGCGGCGTCTACGCCGGGGTTTAGGCTCAAACCCACCGGAAGAGGACGTTCTATGCCGAGGTTCAGGTACTCCGCAGTCGATGGCGCCGGTCGCCAGGTGACCGGCGCCCAGGATGCGGACAGCAAGCCCCTGCTGGGCCGGGCCCTCGAACAGCGGGGCCTGCGGATGCTTACGGCCGAGCCGCGCAAGGGCTTCATGGACATCCAGCTCACCCAGGCCCGGGTGCCGCGCAAGGACCTGATGCACCTGTGCCGGCAGCTGGGGGCCTTCTTGCGGGCCGGCATACCCGTGGTGGAGGCCCTGGACACCATCCGGGAGGAGGCCGGCAACAAGGCCCTCCGCATCGCCCTGGCCGACATGGCCGAGCTGGTGGCCGCCGGTGAGTCCTTTGCCGGCGCCGCCGCCGCCCATCCCGAGGTCTTCCCGGAGATGAACGTCTCCATGCTCCGGGCCGCCGAGCTGACCGGCCACCTGGACGAGGTCTTGGCCCAGCTGGCCCTCTACCTGGACAGAGACATCGAGGCCCGCCGGAAGATCAGCTCGGCCCTGGTCTATCCGGGCCTGGTATTCGGGATGTCGATAGTGGCCGCCGTCATCATCGTGGTTTGGGTCCTGCCCCGCTTCGAGGGCTTCTTCACCTCCCTCAACGCCAAGCTGCCCCTGGCCACCCGGCTCCTGCTGGACTTCGCCCACGCCCTGGCCGCTCTGTGGTTCATCCCGGTGGGCCTGATCGTCATCCTTCTGGGCGTCCTGTACTACCTGGTCCGTAACACCCGGGGCCGGGAGATACGCGACACGATTCTCCTGCGTCTCCCGATGGTGGGGGAACTGGTCCGCGACGCCGTGCTGGAACGGTTCTGCCGGATCCTGGCCACCACCAGCCGGGCCGGGGTGCCCCTGCCCGACGCCCTGGCCGTGGCCGCCGACGGGGCCAACAACTACGTCTACCGCCAGGGCATCCAGGGCGCCCTCCAGAAGATGCTGGCCGGGCGGGGCCTGGCCGGGCCCCTGGGGGAGACCGACCTTTTCCCCGCCTCGGCCCGCCAGATGATCCGGGTGGGTGAGGACACCGGCTCGCTGGAGGACCAGCTCGAGTCGGCCGCCTTCTATTTCGACCGGGAGCTGGACTACAAGCTCAAGCGGTTCACCAACCTCTTCGAGCCGGCCGTCATCCTGTTCATGGGCCTGGTGGTGGGCTTCGTGGCCATCGCCATGATCTCGGCCATGTACGGCATCTTCCGCCAGGTCAACGTCCAGTAGCTCGCCCGGGCCGGTAGGGGGTGTCGGACCCCAGCTTCAGCCCCGGACGTCAGTAGACGAACTCCATCCGCAGGCCCTCTGAGTCCCACTCGGGCATGTCGGGCAGGCGGGCGATGGAACGGGCCCGGATTCTCCGGGCGGTCAAGAGCATGGCCAGGCCGTCGACCACGTGGGCCGGCTTGGTCCCGGGAGGGTGTGCGTTGAGGGCGCTCTGCATCCCGGGGATCCGCTCCTGGACGAGGGCCACCCTCTCCTCCCGACCGGCCCGGGTGTGCTTGGGATAGCGCAGGGGCGCCTCCCCGTTGAGCTGGAAGAAGCTCAGCTCGGGATGGACCTCGAACACGGTCCGCTGGTGGTAGGAGCCGATGACCTCGTAGGCCTCGGCTATCCGAGCCAGCAGGGATCGGGTCACCGCGCTCACGGCGGTCGGTTGGCCCGACTTCCAGGCCCGGAGGTCCTGGCGGCTGGGCGGGGAGGCGATGGCGGCCGAGCGGGGCCGGCCCAGGAGACGGCGGGCGGCCCGGTCACAGGTCCGGCCCCCGGCCTCATGCCCATTGGGCAGACCGAGGGGAAGATGCAGAGCGACCACGGAAAGGGCGGGTCGGTGGTCGAGCACGTCGATGAACCGCGGGTACACCTCCGGAGCCGGGCCGGCCAGGCTGATGCCCTGCAGCTTGGCGCTGGTCACCAGCCAGCCCCCCGGGCAGGGCTGGACCCCGGCCAGGAGCTCGTAGGGCAGGGTGGGGCCTGACCCTCTCCTGGCCATGGCGTCCGGCCTAGTCCCGGGCCGGCCAGGCGGACTTGCGGTCGGTGATGGCCCTCAGCTCTGGCAACCCGACGTCGAGACGGCGGCCGAGGAGCAGTACCGCCAGGTGTAGATGGCATCGACATCGTCATCACCCGGTGAGTCCAGCTTGACGAATACCTCCTCACTGACTGGCACCGACCCCGAACCACTTGCGGCGGTGGCGGTGATGATGACAGTGCGGATGTCGAGGGGCCCGGCGGCCTGGATCTCCACGGCTGGACTGGAGTAACTCTGGTTGGCCGTCTCCAGCGACCAGCAGTCCACCGCCCCGACCGCCACGGGTAGACGGAACGGATTGGTACCGCTGTAGAGCTCGACGTTGTCGTCGGGGGCGTAGATGGAGCCGTGGATGTCGACCGCCGACTGGGCGTTGTTGTTGAAACTGAGGATCTGGCCGTTACCGCCCAGGTTGGAGGGGTCCCAACCCGCCCCGGCCTGGGGGGTCCCCGACCACGAGCAGGGGATTGGCGACCCCAGTCCGGACCCAGCGCCGGAACACGCCTCCCGGATGGAAATCCCCTGGGCCCCTTCGGTGGACGAGATCCCGTTGGCCCGGGAGAACAGCTCGATGTTCCCGTTCTGGATCTGCAGGGCCGTATTACCACCGAAGATGAACTCGACTCCATTGCCGGTCCCGGCCGTTTTGTCCTGGTTCTGGGCATAGGTCCAACAGGCGTTGCTGGCGCTGGTCAGGAAGGATGGAGCGCTGAGGATCGAGGGCGTCTCACCCGTCGTCCAACTCTCGCCCGCCGTCGGGCCCGCCGGCGTACCGCCGACCAGGTAGGTCGAGCCGTTCCCGTTCAGCTGGATGTTGCCCACGTTGTCGAAGTAGTAGACGCCGCTGGGGAAGAAGTAGAAGTTCCCGTTGCTGAACTTGGGCGCCTGGGCATAGATCCCGGGGGTGAACTGGACGTAGTTGGCACATCCCGACACATTCTTCTGGATGGTGGGATTCGCATTTTTCTGGCAGGCCCCGCTGTAGCCGTGGTTCGTCATCGGCACACAGGAGCCGGACGGCAGCGCGCTGGACGGAAGGTTCTCTGTGACGGTGGGCTGAGGGGTGTTACAGCTGTAGTCGGTCGTGTAGTACAGGTTGGTGACCGTCGGGGCGGGCGAACAGGAACCCTGATTGCCCTGGACATAACCCGAGTCCGAGGCCCACAGCACCGACGACAGTTGGGGCGCGCCGGCGTTGAAGATGGCGCCGCCGGAGTCGATGGTCATCCCGGTTGGCGAGTAAGGGTTGTAGTTCCAGATCTGGCCCTGGGCCCCCACCGCCCAGGCCTGGCCGATACCGGTGCCTATGGCCGTTGTCCCGAAGAAGTTGCCCACCCCGGGCCCCTTGGCTGCCTTGCCCCCCTTGGGCCCCAGCTGTTGAGCCCAGCTGGAGCCGTCATAGAAGTAGATGAGTCCACCCTGGCCGACGGCATAGACGTTGGGGGTGCTCCCGTTCAGGATGGCGTGGACGTCATTGAGATTCTGGGCGTTCGAGCTGGCCGGCCCGACGCTGGCCCAGCTGTTGGCCCCGCTGTAGGACTGGATGGTCAGGGCGTTACCGTTCTTGTTGCCCACCGCCCATATCAGGGAGGCGCTGACCCCGTATATCCCGTTGAGGGTCTGGGTGGTGTTGGACGTCTGGGGCGTCCAGTTCGTACCCCCGTTGGACGAGTAATAGATCTGACCCTGGCCCCCGACGGCCCATACGTCACTGGCGTCGGCCGCCCACACCGCCTCGAGGGGCTGGCCGTGGGACACCGTCGGGCCTTTGGCCGTCCAGGTCCGGCCCGCGTTACCGCTGAACAGGATCGTCTCGGTGTTGCCCTGGTTGTTCCCCACCGCCCAGACGTCGACGGAGTCCAGGGCGAAGACACCGTTGAGCTGTTGGTTCGTATTGGATGTCTCTTGGCTCCAGGTCGTCCCGTTGATGGTGGCCAGTATCTGGCCCCCATTCCCAACCGCCCACGCCGTATTCGTCCCCGGCAGGGCAGAGACCCCGTAGAGCTGCTGGCCCTTGTTGGCCGTAACCGAGGCGGCGTGCCACGTGCTGTCGTCCGTGCTGTAGAGGACAGTGTCGGTGCTGCCCTGGTTGTTCCCTACGGCGAAGAGGTCCTCTCCCACCGAGCCTGTCACCTCGTTGAGCTGCTGGTTGGTCCCCGACGCCTGCTGGGTCCAGGGTGGGCCGTTGTTTGAGACGGGACCGGTCGTCGGATTGCGGAAGCCGTTGAAGGACCAGATGGCGCCGTTCTGGCCCACGGCCTGGATGTCGAAACTCTGGGTGGCACTGCTACCCGACGCCGTGGTGGTTATGACCCCACCGACCCCCTGGACATTGATGTTGGTGGCCGGGCCGGCCTGCACTGACCAGGTGCCGTTCCCGGTCGAGTAGTCGAGGACCCCCTGGTTGCCCACGGCCCAGATGTCGTAGGAGCCCGCTGTACCCGTGGAGAATGCACTGACCCCGTTGAGCTGCTGGGTGGTTCCGGTGGCCGCCGAGGTCTGGGCCGACCAGGTCCCGGCCGTGGACAGGGAGGTGATGACCCCTTGATTGCCGACCGCCCAGCCGATGGGGTAGCTCACGCCGGAGACGGGAGCACTGGCGGCGATGGTTATGTCCTGCAGGGGCTGGGTCGTACCGGAGGACACCGAGGCCCAGGTCGCGCCGCTGGTGGTCACCCCGGCCACCGTCGTGGGTTGGGAGTCGATCAGGTAGCCGTTCTTGCCCACGGCCCACAGGTCGAAGCCCCCGGTGGAAATGCCTATGCCCGAGAGGCCGTAGAGGGGCTGTCCTCCCGAGGGGAGCGTCTCGGGCGTCACCGTGAAGGAGCCGGAGGACACCTGGTTGATGTAGTAGACGACCGGGGTGCCGCCGTTGTAGCCCGCCGCCCAGACGTCGTTGTCGTCCCCGGCCCAGACGGCTTGGAAGGTCACCCCATTGGGGACCGAGGTGTTCTGCAGCTGTTGCCAGTTGTCGGTGCCCCCGGTCCCGCCGTCGTTGTTGAACAGGATCGACCCGTTGGAGCCCACGGCCCAGACGTCGGTGGAATCGATGGCGTAGACCGAATTCAGGGTGAGGTTGCTGGCACAGCTGGAGCAAAGGACAGTGGTCCAGTCGCTCCCGTCATAGGACTGGATGTTGGCCGCGCCGCCCCCGACCGGAGCTCCCACCGCCCAGCCGATGGGCCCGGAGTAGGGCGAGGCGGGGAGGGGGGAGAGGAAGGACGAGGCATTGAGCTGAGCGGTGGTGGAACTGCTGGCCGCCGACCAGAGGGTCGGGGAGGTGGCGTTGCCGAAGGTGGCGCAGTGGTTGTTGTACTTGATCTGATTGGCGGTTCCGATGGCGTCGGTGGCCAAGCTGACACAGCCCGACGCCGAACTGTTGGTGATGACTGAGTACCCCGGCGTGGGGGCGGTCCCGGGCCAGCTTCCAGGATTTCCGCCGAAGGTGTTGTACAGGGAGTTTCCGCTGGCCGTCTGACACGAGACGGTGGCGGTCGGATTCACCCCGGGCTCGGTCATGCCGATCGAGCCCACCTGGGTGGAATTGGTGGCCGGGCTGGAGCAGTAACCGCTCTCCGCTTGTTGGATGCCGTATTCGACGCCGCCGTCGGAGGCATAGGTCATGTTCCGGATGGTCCCGGTCACCTCGGTGGACTTGAAGGCGACCTGGGCCTCACTCAGGATCAGCCCGATGAGCAGGGCGAAAACGGTGATGATGACCAGGGCGATGACGAGGACCGCCCCGTCCTGATCCCGCCTGTCGGTCTGGGCCGGCCGGGTCACGATGAGGTCCGCTGGTACAGGACGGCGCTGTAGACGGTGCCGTTGGGATCGGTCAGCTGGACCGTGGTGCAGATGGACGGAGACTTACCGCCAGGGGAGGCCGGCGTCGAGGTCGGAGTGGTCGTAGGGGCCGACCCGCAGTCAGCGATCGTGGCTGAGGGGGCGGTCGTCAGACTCAGGCCGGATGCCACCTCGGTCACCTGGGGCGCGCTGCCCACGGCCGGGCTGCCTGACACGGTGCAGTAGTAACGGGTCAGATGAGAGCCCTGGTAGAGATAATCGGCCTCGTAGGAGCTTCCGGGCGCGAACAGGAGTTGACCTGAGGACATCGTGGAGGAGTAGTGAGGCGCCTGATTCCAGCTGAACTCCACCACGCCCGTGGCCGCGGTTGGAACAGAGACGCCGCCGGCGGCGGCGCAGAGCCACCCGGCGGGGGGAGAGGTCGAGGCGGAACTGCCTACTGCGTCGCGCTCGAGGTAGTAGTCCGTCAGCTGGGCGTCGTGCGAGCTGCCGAGGCTGGTGCTGGCCCGCCCGGTGGTATCCAATCCCTGGATGAAAGCGTCGATCAGTGGTCCGGCGATGATCCCGATGATCACGACCACGATGAGCAACTCGGCCAGGGTGAAGCCGCCCTCATCGCGCCTACTCGGGAGCCTCATCGGTCGGCCTTGATCAGGTACATCGTCTGGGCGACCTTGCCACTGTTGGAAGTGGCCTTCAGCCAGACCATCTCGATGCCCGGATCGGTGGACATGGAGTCGCAGTTCTTGGTACCGGTGATGTCGGTCACCTGGTAGATGGTGGGGTTGGGGACGTCGGACTCCACCTGGCCGAAGGTCTGGTTGAAGGTGTCCAGATCGTTCCCCAGGGTCGTGGCGGCCGAAGTTGACGCACACCCGGAGCTGACCGAGCAGCAGGGGGCGTAGGGCTGGGCCTTGAGGTATTCCGAGGCGCTGACCAGGGCGGCCGATACGTCCGTCTGGTTTCTATGCAGGCCCGACAGCTGCACCGCCTCGGCAATTCCTCCGATGATGCCGACGATGGCGATGCTCATCAGCGCCACCGTCACCAGCAACTCGACCAGTGTGTCGCCCGCCTGATCGATCAGGGCGCGCCGCCGATGGATCGCCTTCATCTTCGATCCGCCTCTCCGTCGGACCGGCCGGCCAGGACGTCCTTGGGGAACAGACTGCGGGCCACCGCCTCATCGTGGCCGACCACGCCCCGGGCCACCAGGTCATTGAGGGAGTCCTCCAGGGTCTGCATTCCCTCCCGGCGGCCCGTGATGATGGCGTTGCGCAGCTGTCGGGTCTTGTTCTCACTTATGAGGCTGCGCACTCCCGCACTGGGCGTGAGCACCTCGAACGCCGCCACCTGCCCACCGCCCATCTTCGGCAGCATGCGTTGATAGACCACCCCGGCCAGGCAGCTGGCCAGCTGAAGGCTTATCTGGGCCTGCTGAGCCGCCCCGAACATGCTGACCATACGATCGACGGCCTGGGCCGTATCGCTGGTGTGCAGCGTGGTCAGGACCAGGTGGCCGGTCTCGGCCATGCTGAGGGCGATCTCGGCCGAGGCCACGTCCCGTATCTCTCCCACCATCAGCACATCCGGAGCCTCCCGCAACGCCGCCCGCAGGCCGCGCACGAAGGTCTCGGTGTCCCGGCCAACCTCCCGCTGGTTGACCACGGCCAGGTCGTGGCGATGGAGATACTCGATGGGGTCCTCGATGGTGAGGATGTGGCACTGCCGGGTGTGGTTGATGCTGTCGATGATGGCGGCCAATGTGGTCGATTTGCCCGAGCCGGCCGGTCCGGTCACCAGGAGGAGGCCACTCGGACGGCCGGCCATGGAGATGATCGGATCGGGAAGGCTCAGCTCGGCGGCGGTCGGGACCCGGAAGGGCAGGAGGCGCAGCGCCATGGCCAGAGAATCCCGTTGTTGGAAGGCATTGCCCCGCAGGCGGGCCTTCCCCTCCCAACTCACCGCGAAGTCCACCTCCTTCCGCCGGTTCAACTCCTCCTTCTCCGCCTCCCCCAGGGCGGACAGAACCAGGGCGCGGGCCTCGGCCAGGCCGAGCGGTTCCGAGCCCGGGATCGGGACCATGCGCATGTCGACCCGTATCCGCGGCTGCGAACCGGTGGTGATGAGGAGGTCGGTGCCGCCGACCTCGAACAAAGCCTCCAGATAGGCGGCCAGCGGCGTACCCGGGATCACAGGGTCACCATCTCGGGCACCGAATCAATCTGAACCAAAGGGATGGGGCCTGGCTCGGCAATGGCGGCCGTGGGCAAACCCCGGACGATCGACAACGAGCTCCACAGCAGACCGATCGTGGCCACCAGGTGCAGGGTGGCCGGGACCCCACCGAGCCAGCCGCCCCGCAGTAGCGAGATATAGAAGAAGGGGAACAACGCCTGGGTGGTCAGGAAGAAGAACCCGGACCAGGCCGCCAGCCGGTATCGGACCCGAGGTTCTACGCCGTCGATGACCGTTGCCACCGCAGCCAGGACCCACAGGGCGTATTGAGCCGATAGAACCTTCCCGGTGGCCACGATGAGAGCTGACAGCCCGAGCGCCAGTTCCGGGTAGGACCCGAAAGCGGCGGGACGGCGCAGGCATCTCAGAGCCCAGAACCCCACCCCGACCAGGAGCAGCCCGGTGGCCGCATCGCCCAGGTCGGTTGCGGCCTTCCCGGTGAACTGCCAGGCCAGACCCTGGACCGGTCCGACGGTGGACAGCCCGAGGGCCCGGGCCATCTCGATCGGCCAGGCGAAGAGGGACTCAACCTCGAGGCCCCGTCCCGCCTGGTCGCGGATGGCGTGCCACAACCCCGGCCCGCCACCGATGGCAAGCACACCGAGGGTGAGGACGCCCGGCACGGCCAGGCCGGCCGCCGCCGCCTGCCATCGGGCCCGGCGGCTCAGCCGCAGAAGAAGAGGAAGGACCAGGAGCAGGGGCCAGACCTTTATGGAGGCGGCCACCCCCAACCAGGCCGCGGCCCGGACCGATCGGCCGGACCGTACCTCCATGGCCGCCGCCACCAGAGCACCGGCCACGAAGACGTCCAGCCGGGACCAGAACACCGGACCGATCAGGACGGCGCCGACCAACCAGGCCGAGGCCCCCCAGGCCAGGCCCCGGCGGCGGAGCAGGGCGAACACGGCGGCGTCCACGGCCAGGGCCGCCACCAGGAACTCGCCCAGGTAGACGAAGAAGCTGGGAGTCGGCAGCACCAGCGCCGGGACAATCCCGGGGGGATAGACGATCGGAAACGTCTTGTACGGCAGATAACCGTGTTGAAAGAGCACCGACCATAAGAAGTAGAGGTTCACATCCCCGCGGGTGGTGATCACCCCCCGCATTCCGTAGATGAGCCCACCGTAGGAGCCGGCCAGGCCGAACGCCCGGGACAGCGACCACGCCGTCCAGGCCCTGAGCCCTTCGGTCGTGACCTGGTTCCGGGTGAGGCGGGCGAATCCGGTCATGACCGGGCCGCCCCGGTCATGGCTGTGCCGGCCCCGACCTTCGGTCCGTCACCTGGAGGTGGTCCCAACGCGTCCGGGTCCTGCACCGAGGCGGACGCCTGCACCGCGGCGGGGTCGCCGATGGGCGGCTCAACGTCCGGCGCCTCAACGGTCCGAAACTGCTCCGCCCGCCTGGCGCCAAATAGCGGGGAAGAAGCCAGGATGGTGACCACCAGGGTTCCGGAGGCCTCCAACCACCAACTCCACATCGGCCCGCGGGATGTGCAAATCATGATGGTGGCAAAGCCGCCGGCGGTCACCATGAGGGCACGCCAAGCCGGCAGGGCGGTCCAGGCCACGATTACCGCCAGGAACAGAGCCGGATCCACGTAGTAGGGAACCATCACGGGCTCGAACACCCCCCGGGTGGCCAGCATGGCCGAGCCCAACCAGAGCAACTTGGCCCACTGATCCCTCCAACGCCAGCCCAATCCGCCCAGAGCCCAGGCAACGGCTACGGCTATCAGGCGGCTCGGGCCGGCACCGATGGTATGGGCTGCCAGCCGGGGAGACAGCAAGGACCAGGGGGTCGGTTGGTCGATGAGCGGGAAATTGGGTTGCTCCAACACCGCGTGCAGGACGTCGCGGGCGTCAACGGCCATGGCCGCCGCCAGCAGGCCCCCGGGAAGGATCGCCCCCCGCAGGAGCAACGAGAAGACGCGCTGCCTGCCTGCCTGGATGATCAAGACGGGCAGAAGCAGGATTACCAGAGGTTGGAAGCACAGGGCCAGACCGAGGCACCAGCCCGCCCGGACCCAGCGCTCTTCCTTCAGGGCCAACAGGCACCAAAGGGCCACCGCCAGGCCCAGGGCGTCCTCCGGATGACCCCAGACGGCGGTCATGTTCCACGCCACCGACGCCGCGGCCAGCACGGACAATCGCCTCCGCCACCCGCCCACTCCCAACGCCCGAGCCCAGGCATCGGCGACAAAGATCACCGAGGCGCCCATGGCGAGGACTACCGGCCCATAGACCAACCAGGAGTCGGGATGGGCAACGTTCCAGGGTCCGAAGCTCTCGGTCAGATTCGTCAGCTGGACGATGCCGGCGACGGGCGCCAACAGGATGGGCAGGCCAGGGAGGGTGACCAGAGCGGTCTTGGAGCCGTACAGGTAAGGAAGGGCCCCCCACGTGACGAGGTGAGCGTCACGCACGGTCAGCCAAAGATCGGCCGGGATCACCCAGTAATGGACGTGGGAGTGGCGGACCAACACCGCCCACCAAAACGAGAAGGCCATGCCCAGGATGATCGAAGCCGCCGACAGGCTCATCGGCCAGGTGCGGCGGCGAAGCCAATCGGCGGCCATGGCCCACGACCTGGACCCGCTCGAAACTCGAGTTTCGGTTGGGGACGGAAGTGCCGGCATGGGACCTCTGCGCCCTCAGCTTCCAGGCCGTGTTGGACGGCCTGAGGTCACCCTAGGGAGCGGACGTATAAGTCGCGCAGTTTCCGACGCCGGACATGCTGTAGCTAGCGGAAACCCCACTGCCCGTCGTGGTCACGCTCCACAGACTGGAGGTGTTGTGGAGGAAACCACCCGACACGAGCGCAGGGAGAAGCAGATAGCTCGCGGGCGTGGTTGCGGACTGCTGGTTGGCGAAGGCAGCTTCCTCGGCCGCCTCGATCGTCTTGCCATCGGTCTGGCAGGCGGACTTCTGCCCGTTACCGGTGATCCCGGTGACAGCGAAGACCACGATGGCGGCCAGGATCCCGAGGATCACGATCACGACCAGCAACTCGACCAGGGTGAAGCCGTCCTGGTGGTCGCTGGTCTTGCGCCAGTGGATGTTGCGAAGTGCCTTCATTGGGTCTGATCCTTTTCCCCAGGCGGCGCCACGGCCGCAAGGTGAACTATCGGCCGAAGGGGGGAGATCCTTTACCCCCGGGCGCCGGAAATCCGGTTTGATGCTAATTAGGGGCGACTCCCTCGAGGCGGACCCCGCTACCCCTACCAGCGCCCTCAGGGCTAAAGGCGACTCTCAACGACAAGAGTTTGCTATGTCTAACCTCCGGGGCGCAAGGCCCAACCCGTCACTTCCGGGCGCGGGCCAGGAGGGGGCGCAGCCGGAGGAGGGACGAGGGAAGCTCCTTTCCTCGGGAAAGGGATCGCCCGGAGGATGGAAGTGACGACACCAGGTCCGGCTTGGGAAGCTTCCGGAATGGCTGGGGCCGTGGCGCAGGAGCAGGTAGCGGGACGGCCGGGGCGTCTGCCCCGGTTCCTGGCCAAGCCCGCCCCCCTGGCCCCCTCGGGGCGGCTCGGGACCTGGCCCATGTGGGTGCTCGGCCTGGCCGTGATGCTCGACAGCCTCGACCAGTACATCGTGCGGGGCAATGCCAACCAGATCGAGCGGGCCTTCCGGGTGGGCGACTTCTCCATCGGCCTGCTGTTCTCGGCCTTCATCATCGTCAACGGTCTGACCACCATGCCGGCCGCCTACCTGGGGGACCGCTTCAACCGGACCTCGATCATGGCCGTCACCATCACGGCCTGGTCGGTGCTGAGCGCCCTCGGCGGGCTCGTCCCCGCCGGCGCCTTCGCCCTGCTGCTGGTCCTGCGGGGCAGCCTGGGCTTCGGCCAGGCCGTCACCGACCCGTCCGGCTCCAGCCTGCTGGCCGACTACTACGGGATCGAGCGGCGGGGCCGGGCCTTCTCCCTCCAGCAGTGCCTCAGCTACGTCGGCCTGGGGCTGGGCCTGTCCATCGGCTCCTTCTTCGGCACCCACTTCGGGCACATCGGCTGGCGCCTCGGCTTCGGCGTGTCGATCCTGCCCGGACTGGCCACCGCCTTCATCTGCTGGCGCCTGCCCGAGCCCAGGCGGGGCTCGGCCGATCGGGGCCATGTCACCCACCATGAGGGCCTCGAAGTGGCCTCCGAGCGCCTGACGATGTTTCCCCACGGCATTCGCCGTTTTTTCCTGGACATGGCGGTCGGACTGCGGGACGACGTCCGGACCATCCTGCGCATCCCGACCATGGCGTATGCGCTGGTGGGAGTGTCGACCATTCTCTTTGCGGTCACGGCGGTGTCGACCTGGATGCCGACCCTCTACCAGCGCCAGTTCCACCTCTCCCAGGCCGCCTCCAACTCGGCCTTCGGCGCCCTGGCCATCGTGGCCGGCATCCCCGGGACCCTCATCGGCGGAGCGCTGGCCGACCGGTGGGTCGAGAAGGTGGCCGGCGCCCGGGTGGTCATCCCCGGGGTGTGCATAGCCGCCAGCGGGTCCCTGTTCATGGTCTCGTTCATCCCGATGCCGTTCGCGCCCGCCTACACCATCCAGCTCATCGCCTTCGTCATAGCGGCCGCCTCGGTGCCGGCCCTGCGGGCCGGACTGTCCGATTCCGTCCCCGCCCACCTGAGGGGGGCCGGCTTCGGCGCCTTCAACCTGGCCTCCATCGTCTTCGGGGCGGCGGCGGCCCCGGTGGCCACCTCGGCCGTGGCCGGCGCCTTCGGCGGGGACTACCGGGTGGCCTTCTCCATCCTCATGCCGCTCACCATCGTCGGCGCCGTCTTCCTTCTGGCCGCCCGGCGCCACATAGACAAGGACACGGCCAAGATCTTCGAGGCCGTGGTCACGGCCATGGCCGCCGAGGCCGGTGAGAGGGGTTCCGACTGAGCCCTGGACTCGGCCACCGCCAGCACCAGGAGCCCGGCTAGAAGCTCCCACTCGTTGAAGAACGTCTGCTTACCGGCCACATCGAAGCCGACCAGGGTCATACCCACCGCCCCGGCCAATCCGAGCCGGTGTTCACGCAGACCTGCGAGGCCCAATGACAGCCCCGCGGCGGTACCGGCCACGATCAGGGCGTAGCCAGGCGTCCGACCGTGCCACAGGAAGAAGGAAGACCAGGACAGGGAGTCAGGCCGCGCCAGCAGGTGCAGGTTGTAGGAGATGACTCCTTCCCAGAAGGCCCTCGGGGCGCTCAGCGCCCAGGGCAGGCAGAGGACGGCCCCGCCAACTGTGGCGGCGGCGGCCCGTCTCCACCCGAAGGACTTCCACCCGGCGGCGGCCGGAAGCGCCAGCCAGGCGTACTGCTTGTAGGCGACGGCCACGGCCAGGGCCGTCACCGCCCAGCCCATCCGGCCCCGTCTAACGGCAAGGATGGTAAGAGCCACTAGAGCGGTGAGGCCGACATCATTCCAGGACTGCTCGATGGCGAAGGTGCTCTTAGGGAAGATGAGTATCAGGCTGGCCAGCGCCCACCTCAGCTCATCACCGACCAGCCGATAGACGGCAACGGCACAGACGACGCTCAACGCCACCAGGCCGAAGCGAACGTCGCCGAACAGCCACTCGAAAGGCCCCAGCACAACACCGGAGAGTGGGAGGTAGACGAACCTGTTTGAGACCTCGCCGGCAATCCCGCTGGTCCACGGAGTCAGATAGAAGTTGTGCCCGTGCGCCAGCGCCGTGGCCGCGGCCTGAAGCATGAACCAGACGTCGATGCGCGGGCGGGGGCTGGCCTCGATACCAACCAAGTCGGCCGCCACCGCCAATGAGGCCACGATGACGAAACAGGAGAGAGGCGCAGGCCGGCGGCGCCCCATCAGCATCAGGATCAGCGCCGCTCCTCCGGCAGCCAACCAGAGTTGCCTTGACACGGTGAGCGGAACACCCGAGCCGTAGATCTCGGCCGGTAGCCGCAGGGCCTGGTAGCAGGCGGTGGCCATGCAGACAGTCATGGCCACCGGGACGGTCCAGGACCAGTCGGCCCGGCTCAAGAGGGCGGCAACCATGAGAACGGCACTGGCGCTGACCCAGACCAGGCTGGGAACGGAAAAAGCGCCGTCTTCCAACGAGTCCCCCACGCCGATGGCAGCCCACGCCAGCAGGAACAGCGCCTGCCCAACCAATGGCAAGCGTCCCCCCTCCACCCGGGAAGTATGGCGGTCGGCCTGACTCCGAGCGGGGTGGACCCGGGCTCGCGCTGTGACATCCTCCCCGGGTGCGGATCCCGGGCCCGGTGCGGCGCCTCGCCCTGGCGACCGGGCGTCGATTGCCTCCGGCGGCGGTGCGGGCCATCAACCTGGCTAGGGGCATAGACGCCCCCCGCCCGGTCGACCTTCCGCCCGGCCGGCGGGTAGCGGTGGTGGCTCCTCACCCCGATGATGAGCTGGTCGGCGCCGGCGGCACCGTCACCAAGCACGTGGCCGCCGGGCACCAGGTCCAGATCGTCATGGCCACCAGCGGGGAGGCGTCGGCCAGCTTCCTCGGCCTGGGGCCCGGAGCCGCCCGGGCTCAGCGGGAGGACGAGGCCCGAGCCGCTCTGGCCGAGGTCGGCATCGGCGCTGACCAGGTCGTCTTCCTACGGTTGGCCGAGAAGGCCCTGGCCGCCCGGGGCTCATCGAGGGCAGCACCGAACCGGACCGGAGGGGCGGGCACGGGCCGCGGGGCCGCCGGCGAGCTGGCCCAAGCCCTGGCCGGCTTCGCTCCGGACCTCCTATACAGCCCCAGCCCGGCGGACGGGCACTCAGTGCACGCCGCCGTTGCGGGGATGGTGGCCGAGGCCCTCCCCAGCCTTCCCTCGGTGGCCCACGTCGCCCTCTACGAGGTGATGACCCCCATCTATCCGACCGTGGTGGTGGACGTGACCGATCAGATCGAGGCCAAGCTGGCCGGGCTGGGCCACTACGCCAGCGCCCGGGCCTCCTTCGACATCGTCCGTGCCGCCCGGGGCCTGGCCGCCTACCGGTCGGTCCACGCCCAGCACGGGCGGGGCTACGCCGAGGCCTTCACCCTCCTCCGGCCCTCGGAGTTAGCCGATCTGGTGCAGCGAATCGGGGACCGGCCGGCCCTCTGAGCCCAAGAACGAAAATTCTCCATCAAGAGACGCGCGGCAACCCTCTCGGGGGTCGGTTCAAGTTGCATCCCTCAGCCGGCGCCACCCTGAGTGGCCGGCGGGGCCCGGAACAGCTCGGGTCCGAGCTGGCGCCACCGGAGCGGGGCCCGGGGCAGGAGAGCTTTCGATCCGCCCAGGGCGGCGGCGGCCAGGGCCCGGTCCCGGGCCCGCCATGGCAGTCCGTATCCCTCCCGGATGCGCCCTGGCAGGGTGGCGGCGGTGACGGCCCGGGCCACGGCCAGCGGCGGCAGCCAGGCCGGGCGGACAGGCAGGCCGCGGCCGGACAGGAGCGAACGGGCCACCCGCCGGGCCGGGTCGGTCACCTCCAGCTCTCCGACCACCCGGTTCCAGTAGGTGCGGAACGCCGGCCAGGTGCCGGGCTGCTCGCCCACGGGACAGCCGAAGACCTCCCCGACCCGGCGGGAGTCGGCGGCCAGCTGATCCAGTTCGGCCGGGGACAGGCGCCGGTAAAGGCGCTGGTAGAGCATGGCGGCGGTGCCGAGGAGGGTGGCATTGACCCAGCCCAGAAGTTCCGGGTCCAAGGCTCGATATCCCGGGCCCACCACCCCGGTATGGACCCGGTGGATGGCGGCGCCGATCTGATCGGCCTCCTCCCTGGACCCGAAGACCACCGCGCTGACGGCGAAGAGGGTCCCGAAGAGCCGGTCCAGCGGCCGGTTCTCGTAATCGGAGTGGTCATGCACCCCGGCGGCTATGGCCGGGTGGGCCAGCTGGAGGAGGAGCGCCCGGCCCGATCCCAGGGTGACGCTGGCGTCGGCGTAGACGGTGCGGATCACCGAGCCGGGGGGAAAGAGGCCATCCTCCGAAGGGGGCACCAGCAGGGGGTCGAGGCGGAGGGCGAAACGCCGCTGGCCCTCCTTGAAGGTCATCTCCAGGCTCACCCGGTGCCTCCTCGGTCTCCTTCCGGACCGGACGTCGCCGCCGGTCCTTCGGGCCAGTTTGCCTCAGCCGACCCGCCACTCAGGAGCACCGGCAGGTGGGCCACCTGGCGCAGCAGGGTAGAGGGAACCCGCTCAGCCGGCCCGGTGACCCGATAGTCGGGCCAGCGACCCAGGAGCTCCTCGAACACCACCCTGGCCTCCAGCCGGGCCAGCCCCGCCCCCAGGCAGAAGTGGGTGCCGGCCCCGAAGGCCAGGTGGGGATTGGGCGTCCGGGAAGCGTTGAAGCGGGCGGAGTCCGGCCCGAAGACGGCCTCATCCCGGTTGGCGGCGGCATAGGAGACGAGCACGAAGTCCCCGCCCGGCACCGTGCCGCCGGCCATCGGGACCGGAGCGGCGGCGGTCCGGCCCATAGCCATGATCGGGGTGACCCAGCGCAGCATCTCCTCCACGGCATCGGGCAGGCCGCCGGGAGCGGCGGCCAGGGCGGCCCGCTGGTCGGGGTGCTCGGCCAGGGCCAGGGCGCCACCGGTGATGAGGGCCCGGGTCGTCTCGTTGCCGGCCACCAGCAGGGTCATGCAGAAGCCGAGCTGCTCCTGACGGCTCAGCCGGGCGCCGTCGACCTCGGCCGAGGCCAGGGCCGAGAGCAGGTCGTCACCCGGTGCGGCCTCCCGCTCGGTGAGGCGGGCGTCGAAGTACATGAACAGCTCCAGGGCGACGGAGGCGTTCTCATCGGTGAGCTCGGTGGCGGCCGCCATCACGGCATCGGACCAGCGCCGGAAGTCGTGCCGGTCGGCGCCCGGGATACCCAACAGCTCGGCCATGACCAGGATGGGCAGGGGGGCGGCCAGCCCGTCGACCAGGTCGCACTCCCGATCCGGGTCCATGGCATCGAGCAGGTCGCGGGCCAGTTGCCGGATGACCGGCTCGAGCCGGGCCACGGTGCGGGGGGTGAAGGCCCGGCTGACCAGCTTCCGGTACTGGGTGTGGGCCGGCGGGTCCAGGTAGAGGATGGAGTCGGCGGCGGCCACCTCCCGGTTCCGGTCGGCCAACAGCACGCCGAGAGAGGAGACGAACCGGCCCGGGTCCCGGCCCACAGCCGAGACATCCTCGTGCCGGGTCAGGACCCACAGCCCCTCCGCCTCCTGGTGCAGCGGATGGTCGAGCCGGAGGGCGGCCAGGACGGGGTCCGGCTCACCGGCGTAGAAGTCGGGGTCCTCGAATCCGACCGGCGGGGAGGGGGAGGGCATGGTCAGGACGGCATCTTCGCCGTGCCGACCGGGGCCGGACGCAGCGAGGACCAGTAGACCGACACCATCAGGGCGGCGGGCACCCATATGAGGACGGCCGATCCGCCCAGGGTGTCGGCGCCGAGGACCCAGGCCACCGCCGCCAGCCACAGGATCTGGCCGTGGTAGGTGGCCAGGGAGATGAGATGCGGGTGGCGGCGCCAGTCGGTCACGGCCAGATCGGGCTCGTCCCGGGCCATCCAGGTCAGGATGCCGATGAGGAGGCCGGCGGTCAGGGTGAAGCCCAGTTGGCTGCCGACCGGGAGGCCGAACCAGAAACCAGGGCCGGCGTAATGGAAGAGGCGGCCCAGGAACCACCGGTTGCCCAGGCGGGCCACCGGGTCGAACATCCAGATGGCCCACACGGCCAGGACCAGACCCATCAGGTATTCGTGTCCCCAGCGCCGGCCCCTCGTCCGCCACGGCCCGGAGACCACCAGGCGCCCCCCGGCAAAGGCGAAATAGCCCATGAAGGCGTACGACAACGGCACCATGAGCGGCACATCGCCCAGAAAGACCTCTTTGCCGCGTAGGGCCGGATTGAACGCATAGCGGGTGTAGGGAATACCCAGATGGACGGAGCCGTTTTCCGCCAAGCCACCTATGGCCAGGGCCGCCACCGTATACAGGGCCGTCCGGCGCCAGCCCAGGTGGCGGACGGCGGCCACCAGGTAGACCACGCCCAGCACCATCACATACCAGCGATCCACCACGGTCCCGTAGAGTTCCTGCACAACACGAGGCAACCACGCCGGCGGGGGACGGCGGAGGCATCCCATCCCGGGGAGCGGGACCGTCAATCCGGCTGAGACGGGAATGTACGGAGCTGGAAAGCGTTGTACCACTGCTATGCCGCGAACCATCCCCCGCACCGCTTACGGACCCGAGGACCAGGATCTGGTCCGCCTCTACCTGGATGACATCTCCCGCTACCCCCTCCTGACCAAGGACGATGAGGCCCGCCTCGGCGCCGTCATGGAGGCGGGCGCCGCCGCCCGGGCCAGGCTGGAGGAGAAGGGGCTGTCCTCCTCGGAGCGGGCCCGTCTTCGCCGCTCCGTCCGGGCCGCCGAGCAGGCGGCCGACACGTTCGTCCAGTCCAACCTGCGCCTGGTCGTCTCGGTGGCCAAGCGCTACCAGTGGTCGGGACTGCCCCTGCTCGACCTGGTCCAGGAGGGCAACGTCGGCCTCATCCGGGCCGTGGAGAAGTTCGACTACCGCAAGGGCTTCAAGTTCTCCACCTACGCCACCTGGTGGATCCGCCAGGCCATCGGCCGGGGCGTGGCCAACACCGCCCGCACCATCCGCCTGCCCATCCATGTGGTCGACCAGCTCGACACCCTGCGCAAGGCCACCACCGCCCTCGAGTCCGACCTGGGCCGGGCCCCCACCGCCGCCGAACTTGCCGTCGACCTGGGTTGGCCCGTCCCCCTTGTCTCCGATCTCATGAGGCTCCCGAGCGAGCCCAGCGCCCTCGACGCTCCGCTGACCGAGGATTCGGATGAGGCCGTGGGCGATCGCATTGCCGACCGGGGTGCCCTGGATCCGGCCGCGGCTGCCGCCGCCGCCCTCCTGCCCGCCGAGGTGGAGCGTTACCTGGCCGTCCTGGACGATCAGGAGCGGGACGTGGTCCGCCTCCGCTACGGCCTGGATCAGGGCGAGCCCCGGACCCTGGGCCAGGTTGGCCTGGTCCTGGACCTGACCGGTGAGCGGGTGCGCCAGATCGAGCGCAAGGCCATGGCCAAGCTGCGGGCCGCCTCCCCCGAATTCGAAGCCCGGGACCTACTGGCCGCCTGAGGCTGAGCCGGGCTGGTCCTCAGCCGGGCCGACTCCCGGGGAACGAACCCGGGCGCCGTCGGCGGTCCGTCAACCGGATGGCCAACAGTGCGACCAGGGTCAGCACCGCCGCCAGGCTGATGAACAGGCCCAGGTTCCGTTCCGACCGGGACGGCACCCCGGAGAGCGAGGCGGGGACCGACCGGCCGCGGCGGGGGCTTCGCTGGGCAGCCGACGGGCTGGCGGCTGGACGTCGCCCGCCGGCGGTCGGCCGGGTGGACGGCACCGTTCCGGGGGCAGCCGTGGTGTCGGCGGCCGGGGCGTAGGCCAGGGCGGGGGCCTGGCCCACCAGCCAGTAGCCCCCCGAGGGCGCCGGCACCAGGGCGGTGTAGGAGGCCTTGACCCGGTCCGGGCCGACCTGGTCCTGGCCGGCACCGTGGAAGCCGGCATCCCCGTAGCTGAAGACGCCCCCGTCCGAGCCGACCAGCCAGTAGCCGTGACCGGTAGGGCTCGGGGTTATGCCCACTACCGGCGCCGCCAGGGGGGAGGCGGCGGCTGAACCGGCGAAGGTGGCTTCGCCGTAGCTGAAGACGCCGCCATCGGAGGCCACCAGCCAGTAGCCCCGCCCATTCGGGGTAGGAGCCATGCCGACCGCCGGGGCAGCCAAGGGTTCGGCCCCGGCCGAGCCGTAGAAGGGGGCATCCCCGAAGCTGAAGACCCCTCCATCGGCGCCGACCAGCCAGTAGCCGTGACCGTCGGGGGTGGCGGCCATCCCGACCACCGGGGCGGACAGGCGCTGGCCGGC
>Ga0307374_10003291_pt1 | contig 27748 bp, 26 predicted proteins | sample OX3MG_FD_202532 | JGI IMG/M metagenome (GOLD analysis project Ga0307374, IMG submission 202532) | Soil microbial communities from Risofladan, Vaasa, Finland - OX-3 | ecosystem: Environmental > Terrestrial > Soil > Coastal area > Acid sulfate soil | place: Finland: Risofladan, Vaasa | collected...
AGGTCTTCTTCACCGACGTCCGCATCCCCGACTCCCACCGCCTCGGGCCGGTGGGGGAGGGTTGGGCCGTGGCCACCACCACCCTCATGAACGAGCGGGTCGCCCTGTCCGGGGCCGGAAGCAGCGGCGGGGACAACGTGGGCGGCGGACCGGTCGACGCCCTGGTGGCGGCGGCCAAGGCCAGCGGGGCGTGGTCGGATTCCATCCTGCGCCAGCGACTGGTCCAGGCCATGATCGAAAGTCGCGTGCTCAAGATCACCAACTTCCGCTCGGCTGCGGCCCGGAAGTCGGGCCGTCCGGCCGGTCCGGAGGGCTCAATCACCAAGTTGTTCCAGGCTGAGCACAACCAGCGCCTCCAGAACCTGGCCATCGATGTGCTCGGATCATCCGCCCTGGCCTGGGGTGAGGGCTCCCCGGTCGGGGGCTCGGTGCGCGGCTTCCTACGCAGCCGGGCCAACACCATCGAGGGCGGCACTTCGGAGGTGATGCGCAACATCCTGGGCGACCGGGTGCTGGGCCTCCCCCGGGAGCCGGACCCCTCCCGCAACGCCCCGTGGAAGGACATCCCCCGCAGCAGCTGATCGTCCCATCAGCGGTCGGCCCGTACCCCTTCCAGGAGGGCGGGAGCCAGGCGCCTCCACTGCTCTTCGGGCACGGAGCGGCGCCCTGCCTCCAGGGCCTGGACACAGACGTGGTCGGCGCCGGCGTCGAAGTGCTCCTGGACCCGCTGGAGGATGGCTGACTCGTCCCCCCACGCCACCAGGGCGTCGACAAAGGCGTCGGAACCGGCGGACTCCAAATCCTCCTGCCGCCAGCCGAGGCGGAGCATGTTGTTCACGTAGTTGGGTTGGGACAGGTAGATGGCCGTATAGCCGCGTCCGACCTCTCTGGCCCGGCCCGCGTCGGTCTCGAGCACGACGGCCTGCTCCGGACAGAGAAGCGCCTCCGGGCCCATCACCTGCCGGGCGGTGGCGGTGTGTTCCGGGGTGACGAAGTAGGGGTGAGCGCCGTCGACCCGGGTGCCGGCCAACTCGAGCATCTTGGGCCCCAGTGCGGCCAGGACCCGTCGTACCGGGGTGGTGGGTCGCTCGGCCGTGTAGGGGGCGGCGTCCATCGCATCGAGGTAGGCGCCCATGGCGCCCAGCGGACGCCGGTAGTCGTGGCCCCGGAGGTCGTTGACGATGTTGCGGTGGCTGACGCCGAGTCCCAGGAGCATCCGCTCCGGAAAGGCCTCGGTCAGCCCCTTGACCGCTCCGGCCATGGCCACGGCATCGCGGCCCCAGATGTTGGCGATACCGGTGGCCCCGACTATCCGCTGCGTGGCGGTGAGCAACAGGGCCAGCTGGACGAAGACATCCCGCCCGGCCACCTCGGGTATCCAGATGGCGCCGTAACCGAGATCCTCCAGCTCGGCGGCCAGCTGCTGGGCTCGGGAGGCGGGCACGGCATCGAGGGCGCCGGTCCAGATTCCGATCGGAGCCAGGGAAAATCGGGGGTCTGCAGCCATGGCCTGACCCTAATGGGGGCTTCGGAACGCGACCCGGGTACGGAGTCCGACGGGCGGTCAGTCCGGGGAGGGACGCAGGACGGCCACACATTCCGAGCCGGGCGGGTCCTCGGCATGACGAGCGGGGCTGCGGTGCAGGACGGCCGCAGTGGGCAGGATGCGCAACTGATCCTCGGTACCCGGGACCATCTGAGCGTGGCCATCGACGATGAGGCTGTAACCCTCGTCCTCTGACCGCCCGCCTGCGCCCGCTCCCTCGGAGCCGGCTCCCTCGGAACCCGCTCCCTCCGGGGCGGGCCAGAGCAGGGTTACCTCCGGGCGGTCGGCGAGGTTGGCCCGGCTGGTGCGCCCGGCCCGGGTGGCCAGCGCCGTCCCGTCCCATGCCACCCGCACCGACACGGCATGGGGGCCGCCGGCGGGCCCGCCGGTGATCAGGAAGGCGGCGCTGCCGTAGCGGTCGAGTTGAGCGGCCAGCTCGCTGGTGTCGACGGAGCGGCTCAAGGCCTCAACCCGCTCATGGCCTCAACCCTAATCTCGGGAACTACCCTTGGACCATGGCCCAGCAGTCAGATCTCCCCACCGAGACCCCGCACTGGAGAGGTATCAACCACCTCGCTCTGGTGACTCCGGATATGGACGCCACCGTGCGCTTCTACCACGGGGTCCTGGGGGCCAGGCTGGTGGCCGACCTGGCCGGCCCCGGCTTCCGTCACTACTTCTTCGAGTTCGGGGAGGCCAACACGGTTGCCTTCTTCGAGTACCGGAACCATCGGGTCGACACCTTCGCCGTGCCGGCCGGTGTGCCCGATGTCCGCAAAGCGCAGTTCGACCACCTGTCCTTCAACCTCCCCGACGAGGATGCGCTGTTGGATCTGTGCAGCCGGCTCAAGGCCGCCGGCTGCGAGGTCACCGACGTGGTCGACCACGGCATGCTGCGCTCGGTGTATTTCAGCGACCCTCACGGGATCGCCCTGGAGGCTTCCCACTGGGTTGTCGATCCGACCGGGAGGCCGGCGGACTATGCCGATCCGGGTTTGTTTGCCGATCCTGATCCGGTGCCGGCGGTGGTCGAACTCCGCCGCCACGGTCAGGTGTCGGAGTTGCCGGCCACGACCCTGAGCTGAGTAGCCGCTCCGCCCGCCCACTGGTCGTCCGGGACGGTCGAGCCCCGACCGTGGTTCCGGCGGACACCAGGCCGGCGGACGCCGGGCCGGCGGACAAGCCCTACGCTGGTGCCAGTGGCAAGGGATGCCGGTAGCCCGGCGCCGCTGCGGGTGGTACTGGGCCAGGGGGAATCCTGGCTGCTGGACGAGATTGCCCACGCCGGCCCTGAGCATCTCGACCCCGGCTACGTGGCCGGCTACGACCTCAAGGCCGGTACGGACCCGGGCCCGGACATCGGGCTGCTGCGGGACATGGGCCTCGGCCAGGACAGCGTCTTGGTGGACATGGGCTGTGGCACCGGACGGCTGGCCCTGGCCGCCGCGCCACTCTGTCGGCGGGTCGTGGCCGTGGATGTCTCGGCCGAAATGCTCGACGCCGTGAGGTCCGGCGCCGCCGTCCTGGACGGGCCCACCCGCCCCCAGTGCGTCAAGGCCGGCTTCCTGACCTACGAGCACTCCGGGGACCCGGCCGATTTCGTCTACTCCCGCAACGCCCTTCATCATCTGCCGGACTTCTGGAAGGCGGTGGCCCTGCGCCGGGTGGCGGCCCTGTTGGTCCCGGGCGGCGTGTTGCGCCTGCGCGATCTGGTCTTCTCCTTCGCCCCCATCGAGGTCGAGGAGCGGATCAGCGCCTGGCTGGACTCAGCCGCCGATGAGCCGGTGGACGGATGGACCAGAGATGAGCTCGAGACCCACCTGCGGGAGGAGTACAGCACCTTCACCTGGCTGCTGGAGCCCATGCTGGAACGGTCGGGCTTCGACATCCTCGAGGCCAGCTACAGCGACTCCGGGGTCTACGCCGCCTACACCTGCGCCCGGGTCTGAACGGGAGTCAGTCAGCTGCCTCTATGTCGACGTTGAAGGCCTCGTAGACCAGGTCGGCGCCCAGGTGCCGATGCCTGACGATGCCGGCCAGGACTTCCACCACCTGTTCGTGGGCGGCGTGACTGTCCCCATCGGCATCAGCGGGCAGAGCCCGGACGGCGGCCTCCAGGCGGTAACGCAACTCGGTGTGCTCCCGCCGGGCCCGTTCCACGCGGTGGGAGAGCCGAGGAGCAGCTTCGACGATGTCGTCCAGCATCCCGCCTGGAGCTTCGGAGGCGGTTATGTGATTCTCCAACGCGGCGGCCAACCGGTCGAGATCCTGGCCGAGGGTCTTGGTCCAGGCCTCCACCCGGCCGGTGGCGGGGCTGGCCAGTGACCGCTCCACCTCACCCATGGCGGCCCGCAGCCCCGCCCGGTTCTCACGCGCCTGGTCGAACGAGTCGCTCAATTGTCCCCCTCGGCTGTCCTCGACGCGAGGGTAGGCCCGGGGAGCGGGACGTGACGAGGGGACTCAGGCCGAGCGCGGAGGCAGTAGGGCCGCGCCGAGCAGGGCAGCCACCCCGTCGGCCCTGGCGCTGTCGGCCGGGATGCCCGTCTGAAGCACGGCTATGAGGACCGACATGATGGTGGTGACCAGACCCGAGGCGATGAGTTCTGGGTCGATGTCGGCGCGGACCTCTCCCACCGCCTGGCCCGTTTGGAGGCGCTGGACGATGCCGGCCTGGAGGTCGGCCAGGGCCGGGATGCCGAGGAGGCGTTCGGTGTGCTCGGGTTCGCGCCCGGCCAGGACCCGTCGGGCCAGGGGATGGTCGTCCATGCCCGCCACCAGAGCCCCGATGAGCGACTGCCATTCCGTGTCGAAGGTCCCGCTCAGGACCGGACCCAGCGCCATACCGATGAGGCCGGCGGCGTCGGCGTCCACGGCGGCGGCAAACAAGGCTTCCTTGCCTTCGAAATAGGCATAAGCCGCCGCCGGAGTGAGGCCGGCATCTCGGGCGATACCGGAGACCGAGGTACCCCGGAAGCCGTCGGCGGCAAAACGCCGGATGGCGCCGTCCAAGAGGGCCCGCCGGGTCCGCTCCCCTTTGGTGGCCGCCTCGGCCCGGGCAGCTGCGCTCTCCACGGTGGCCGTCACACCCCAATAATCTAATATTTGAAGCAATCTGTCAATTATCCCAGCGGGAGCGGAGCCCGGCTCCCGGGTCTGCCGGTAGCGTTGGTTCATGGACGACCGGCTCTGTCTGCTCTGCGTTCACGCCCACCCCGATGACGAGGCCTCCAAAGGCGCGTCGACGGTGGCCGCCTACCACGCCCAGGGCGTTCACACCGTGCTGGTCTGCTGTACGGGCGGGGAGGAAGGGGACATCCTGAACCCGGCCATGGACATCCCCGACGTGCGCCAGCGCCTGTCCGAGGTGCGCATGGAGGAGCTGGCCCGGTCGGCGGAGATCATCGGTTATGACGAGGTGGTCATGCTCGGGTACCGGGACTCGGGCATGCCCGACACGCCGGCCAACGAACGGCCCGACTGCTTCGCCCGGGCACCGCTGGAGGAGGCGGTGGGGCGCCTGGTGGAGGTGATCCGCCGAACCCGTCCACAGGTCATCGTCACCTACGCCGACGACCAGACGGGCTACCCGCATCCCGACCACCTGAGGGTGCACGACATCAGCGTGGTCGCCTTCGATGCCGCCGGTGACCCTGAGGCTTATCCCGAACTGGGCGAGGCCTGGAGCCCGTCGAAGATGTACTACAACGTCTGGTCCCGGGCCCGGACCCTGGCCATGCACGAAAAGTTTCTTGAGCTAGGCCTGGAGAGCCCCTACGACGAGCGCTGGTTGGAACGCCCGTCCCATGACCACCGCATCACCACGGTCATTGACATCTCCGGCCACACCGAGGTGCGTAGTCAGGCTCTCCTCGCCCACGCCACCCAGGTCGATCCCACCTCCAAGTTCTGGTTCGGACTGCCGCCGGAGGTGGCCCGCACAGTCCATCCGGTGGAGGAGTTCATCCTGGCCTATAGCCGGGTGGGCGGCCCGGTGGCTCCCGACGCCGACGCCGGCGCCGACGCCGGCGTCGGGGACGCCACCTCTCCCGACGGAGCCGAGGAGCCGGAGGAGCGGGAGACGGATCTCTTCGCCGGCGTCGCCGATCTGGCGTCCCGCTGACCAGCCGTCCCGTCGAACATCCGGGAGCACCGGGGTCATGGTCTTATTCCTGAGCCAGGACTGGCTGGATCTGACCGTCCGGCTGTGGGCCGAGGAGATGGATCGGCCCGGTCCCTCCGTCCTCGTCCAGTTCATGGTCAACGGAGGACCCGTCCCCGAGGCCGCCTACTGGTGGAGGCTGGAGGACGGACGCCTCCAACAGGCCGGCACGGGTCCGATCGGCGGGTCCGGGGCCGACGTGACCGTGACCCAGACCTACGCCGACGCCGTTGACATCCAGACCGCCAAGATGGACGCCAACGCCGCCATCATGCAGGGCCGTGTGAAGGTGGCGGGCGACCTGGCCAAGCTCATGTCCATCCTGGCCCTCACCGCCTCCGGCCCCTACAAGGACCTGCAGCGGCGGATCGGCGCCGGGACCGAGTACCCAGGCGGATGAGCACCGACCTCCGGCGGGCAGGTCCGAACCGAGTTCAGGCTCTCATGAGGTCGCGCAGAGCCCGGTAGCCGATGAAGCCGGCCCCAGCCCGCTCGGCCATCTCCCGCAGGGTGTCCTCATTGGTGAGGAACTTATGGTCATCGACCCGGCCCTCCCAGTCGGGATGGGAGGCCTCCAGTTCCCCGCTACGGACGGCGGGGTGCAGATACATCTCCGTCACCCCTTCGGGCAGGCGGGCCAGGGCCGCCTCGATCGAACGACGGGACCCGACGCCGCTGGTGACGATCAGGTGGTCGGGGAAGACGACTCCCTCGGCTGCGGCCAGATCGCGGAAGGGGAAGCCGATGGACTTCTGGGTGGAGGCTCCCGATAGACGCATGGGCAGGCGAAAGTCGGTGGCCAGTTCCAGGTACACGTCGAAGAACTCGGGACGGAGTTGCACCGAGCCCATGTGCGAGTCGACGTGGGTCACGTCGAATCCCCAGAAGATGGCCCGCTCCACCTGGGCCCTCAGCTCTTTACTGACCTCGTCCATGTCGGCGTGGTCCCACACGTCGACCACCGTCCTGGGGAAGCCTCCGTCCCCGTCGAGGAGGGAAGGGGCCCGGGTGATCGGGCCCCAGCGGTACAGGTCCCACTCGGCGTTGAGGGTGAGGTGGACACCCACGTCCTCGCCCCGGTACTGGGCGGCCGCCTCCCGGGCCCAGGGGCAAGGCACCATGAGTGTGGCGCTGGTGGCCAGGCCGGACCGCAGCGCCTCGTAGATGGCCAGATTGGCCGAGTGGCTCGAACCCAGGTCGTCACAGTTGACGATGAGAAGCTTGGCGTCGGGTGGATGGCCCAGGCGCTCGGCCAGGGTGGGCGAGCTCATGGCCCGAGCCTAGGCCGACCTCGACGGGGCGGGCCTAGGGGGATCAGGCGGCCCGGTACTCGGGCTCGAGGCGCTGGATGCGGCGCCGGGACGCCTCCTGGAGGGCCAGCCGGGCGGCCTCTATGCCCCGCCGGCCCGCCTCCCGGGTCGGCTCGTCCAACCGCCAGGTCAGTTCCGGGCTCGGATTGATGAGGGTGAGCTGATCACTCATGGCTCCACCTTGACAGGAGGGTGTGACAATCACTGTTCCCCCTGGTGGGACGGGTTATTCGTCCTCCTCGCTCCCTTGTCGCCAGCGGCCCGGCCGAGGCTGACACACTGGCGGTGTGCAGCCCAGCCTGCCTCTCTTCTCCGGGGACGGACGCCCGCCCAAGCGGCGGGCCAAAGGGACGGCCCCGGCGCCCGCCGGGCCCGTCCACGACCGGGTGGATGGTCTTGACGGTTTCCTGGTGGGCGACGAGGTCAGGGTGGATGGCCTGCGGGGGCGGTTCCGTTGCAAGGCTTTCTTCCTGGATGGCGCCGTTCCCATCGCCGAGGTCTTCGGCCCTCTGCTCGACGGACGGGCCGGCGCCCGGGTGCCGGCCGTGCGCAGCTTCCCGGTCGACCGACTCCGCCGAGCGCCCCGGCGCTGAGCCCGGGAGGTTCATTCCGCTCCCGCCTCCAAGGCGATGGGCAGTCCTGCCATCACGGCGGGAAGCTCGGGGGCCAACTCCTCGACCACCTCGACCTGGACCGCGTCGGGGCGGCGCAGCCGGGACCCGATGAGGCCCGAGCCGATGGCCATGGCCGCGCAATAGATCCAGAGCCGGTGGAAGTGCGCCAGCGCCGAGGCCGGGGTGGACGGGTTGCCCACCAGGACCACCAGCAGGGCGACTCCGAGAGCGCCGCCGATCTGGCGGGCGGTCTGGTTGACGGCACCTCCGACGGCCAGTCGTTCCGGGGGCAGGCTGGCTACCGCCGCCGCACTGAACACCGGGAAGGTCAGCCCGATGCCGAGGCCGGCCACCAGAGTTCCCGGCAGCCACTCAGCCAGGTAGGACGGATGTACTCCCACCCGGACGGCGTACCAGCCGAGGGCAGCCGCAAAGCACACTGCACCCGGCATCAGCACGGCCCGGAACCCGAAGCGGCCCGCCATCCGGCCGGCCGGACCGGACACCACCGCCACGACCAGTGGGCCCGGGGTCACGGCCAGGCCGGCCCGGAGGATGGTGTAGTGCCATACCCCGGTCAGGAAGAGGATGTTGCCCAGCAGCATGGCGAAAAAGCCCATGGCGTAGACCAGGGTGGAGGCGTTGGCCACGCTGAAGGAGCGGGCCCGAAACAGGCCGAGATCGAGCACGGGGGCCGGATGTCGGGCGCTGCGCCGTAGGAAGGCGGCTCCCAGGACCACGGCCACGATCAGGCTGGCCACGACCCGGGCGTTGGTCCAGCCCCATGACGGGCCCTCGGATATCCCGAGCACCAGGCCGGCCACGGAGAGGCTGACCAGGGCCACGCCGGGAAAGTCGGGCGTGCGGTGGTCTGTTTCCACGGTGGACTCCTCCAGGATCCGACGGCCCCACAGCCAGGCCAGGGCGCCCACCGGCAGGTTGACGTAGAAGGCCGAGCGCCACCCGCCGGCCGTGATCAGGGCCGCCCCCAGGGACGGCCCGGTGGCCACGGCCAGGGCGCCCACCCCGCCCCAGAGGGCCACCACCTGGGACCGCTTTTCGGCCGGAAACGCTCCCAGCAGGAGACCGAGGGAGGCGGGCAGCAGCGCTGCCGCCCCTGAGCCCTGGGCGACCCGGCCCGCCACCAGCAGGGGGACCGAGGGAGCCAGGCCGCAGAGGGCCGAGCCGGCGCAGAAGACGGCCAGCCCGAGGAAGAACACCCGCCGCCGGCCCAGGCGGTCCGCCGTCCGCCCGGCCGTGACCAGGAGCGATCCGAACACGATGCTGTAGGCCGTGATCACCCAGGCCAGGGAGGCCCGGGGCACGTGGGGAAACGAGCGGGCCAGGGCGGGGAAGGCCACATTGACGATGGACAGGTCGAGTGAGGCCATGAAGGCACCCAGGGCGGTGACGACGAAGACGGCGCGGGCCCGGCGGGCGGTCAGTTCGCTCATGGAACCCACTGTAAACCCTTGCATTGCATGATGCAACCCACTTATCCTGGAAGGGTGGAACGGAAGAGCTTCTCGGATATGAGCTGCTCGGTGGCCCAGTGCCTCGAGGTGGTGGGCGAGTGGTGGAGCATGCTGATCATCAGGGACGCCTTCATGGGCGTGACCCGCTTCGATGACTTCCAGCGCCGCTTGGGGATATCCCGCAACATCCTCCAGCAGCGGCTGGTCAGCCTGGTCGACGCCGGGGTGCTCAGGAAGGAGCCCTACTCCGAGCGACCGTTACGCCATGAGTACCGCCTGACCGAAAAGGGCGTGGACCTCTGGCCCGTGCTGACCGCCATGCGCCAGTGGGGGGACCGCTACGCCGCCCCCGACGGTCCGCCGATCGAGGTCGTCCACAAGAGCTGTGGCCAGGTGGCCGTGGGTCGCCTGATCTGCGAGCGCTGCGGGGAGCCGATGGGCCCCCGGTCGGTCAGGGCTGTGCCCGGGCCGGGGTACCGCTCCGGGCGCACACCGCTCGAGCCGGTTCATTAGCGTCTCGGCCCATGGCCGAGCCCCGCTACGGAATGACCATCCCGTTCGATCACGTTCCGCTCCATGAGCACCGTCCGTATCTGGAAGAGCTGGTCGAGTTGGGCTACACCGATGTCTGGTCGAGTGAGGCCAACGGCACCGACGGTTTCACGCCGCTGGCCATGGCCGCGGCCTGGACGCCGGCGCTGCGCCTGGGCGTCGCCATCATTCCCGCCTTCACCCGCGGCCCGGCCATCATGGCCCAGAGCGCGGCGGCCATGGCCGAAGCCGCACCGGGCCGATTCGCCCTGGGCATCGGCACCTCGTCCAATGTGATCGTCGAGCGCTGGAACGGGATTCCCTTTGAGGATCCGTACCACCGCACCGCCGACATGGTCCGTTTCCTCCGTCAGGCCCTGACCGGTGAGAAGGTGGACATGGAGTGCCGGTCCTTCACGGTCAAGGGGTTCCGGCTGGGACGGCGCATCGAGACGCCCCCGCCGATCCTGGTCGCGGGACTGCGCCCGGGGATGCTGCGCATGGCGGGACGACTCGGGGACGGGGCCATCATCAACTGGCTGTCGGCCGAGGACGTCAAACAGGTTGTCCCCGAAGTGGGTGAGGGCAAGGAGATAGTCGCCCGCATATTCGTGTGCCCGTCCGAGGACGCTGAGTCGGTGCGGAACATGGGCAGGGTGGCGGTGGCCGCCTATCTGAACGTCCCTGTGTACGCCGCCTTCCACGAGTGGCTGGGCCGGGGCGATCAGCTCAAGGGGATGTGGGAGGCCTGGAACGCCGGTGACCGCAAAGCCGCCCTGGCCGCCATCCCGGATCAGGTGGTGGACGACCTGATCATCCACGGTTCCCCTGCGGAGTGTCGCGACCAGATTGCCCGCTACGTCGCCAATGGGGTGACCACTCCGGCCCTCAACATTCTCCCCTTCGGCATCGACGTCCGGGAGGCGGTCCGAGCCCTGGCGCCCCAGGCCTGAGCCGATAGACGGCCGGTTGCGCCGGTTGCCGGCCGCCGAGCACTTCCGCGCCGAGGGTTACTCGGTCGCTTCGACAGTGCGCAGACGGTCCCGCATCCCAGCCACCAGGGCGGGCACCTCGTCCCGACCGACCGGGCGCGACAACAGATAGCCCTGGCCCTGGGGGCAGCCCATGTCGATGAGCGCCTCCATCTGGGGAGCGGTCTCGATCCCCTCGGCGGTGACATTGATGCCGAGGCGATCGGCCAGGGTCAGGACCGATCCGACGATGGCCCGGTCGGGGCCGTCCTCGGTCACACCGGACACGAAGACCTTATCGATCTTGACCGATTCGAGGGGGAAGCGGCGCAGCGCGGCCAGAGAGGAGGAACCCTGGCCGAAGTCGTCCAGGGCGATGCCGACCCCAAGATCGCTCAGGTCCCCGACCATGTCGATGGTCGTGCCCAGGTCTTCCATGGCGATGGTCTCGGTTATCTCGAGTACCAGGCGGCCGGGGTCCAGGCCGGTGCGGGAGAGCACGGAGCGGACCCGGCTGACCAGGCTCGGGTCATGAAATTGCCGCCCGGACAGGTTGACCGAGACCCGCAGGCCGCCACCGATGCCGTTCCAGGTCTGCACCTGTTGGCACGCCTCTTCCATAACCCATTGGCCGATCTCGATGATGAGGCCGGACTCCTCGGCCACCGGTATGAACTCATCGGGCATCATCAGGCCACGTTCGGGATGGCGCCAGCGCAGCAACGCCTCCACACCGGTCATCCGCCCTTTCACCAGATCGACGATGGGCTGATAGGCCAGATACATCTCCCCGCCCGGAACGGCCTTGCGTAGCTGGGCCTCGATCTGCATGAGTCTCAGGGCCCGGGCGTCCATGCCGGCTTCGAAGATCTTCCAGCGCCCCTTGCCCGACTCCTTGGCCCGGTACATGGCCAGGTCGGCCTCGCGGAGCGGATTGTGCTCGGTGCTCGAGTCCTTGCGGATGAAGGCGATCCCGATGCTGCCGGTGGTGTACACGTCGTTGGGACCGACCGGCACGGGGGGTTGAAGGGCGGCCAGCAGCCGATCGGCCATCAGCGCGGCGGCCGTGTCATCGAGTAGATCCTCGACCAGCACGACAAACTCATCTCCGCCATAACGGGCCACCGCGCCGTCATTGCCCACGGCGTCGCGGAGGCGGACGGCCACTTCTCGCAGCAACTCGTCGCCGAGGTCATGGCCGAGGCTGTCATTGACCGACTTGAAGCGGTCCAGATCCAACAACAGCACGGCCGCCGATCGGCCCGAGCGCCGGGCGTGGCCCCGGGCCCGCTCCTGCAGTTCCGCAAAAAGCGTCCAGTTGGGAAGTCCCGTGAGGACGTCGTGGGTGGCCTGGTAGGCCAGTTCCGCCTCCCATCGGTTCCGCTCGTCCAGCCGCTCTACGTTGCCGAGGGCGATCCCGGCGTGGGCGGCCAGTATCTCGACGCATTCGACCTCCTCGGGCCGGATCCCCGCCCCTGTGGTCCGCGCCGCCACCAGCCCGGCCCGGAGACTGCCCTCGCACCACACCGGCACGGCCGCGGCCGAGCGGATACCGGCCTCAAGGGCAGCGGGCAGGGCATCGGGATCGGCCGGGTAGTCCCGGACCACCACCGTGCTGCGTTGGTTCCAAACCCGCCCGACGATGCCGGAGCGCAGGGCCTGCCCACCGTGGGTCATGGGCAGGCCGTAGGAGGCGACCATCTTCCATTGATTCGCCTCCGGGTCGTAGAGGCACAGCTGGGCCGTGTCGAAGCCGAGGTCGCCCACGCTCTCGACCACCGAGTCGAGCATCTGCTCGCGGTCCAAGGTGTTGATGACCCGAGCGCGTTGGGCCACCCGGGCCAGGAGGGCCGCCCGGCGGGTCGAGCCCTCGGCCAGGTCGTGCTGGACCCGGGCCTGGCGCGACAGTTCTACGGACAGGAAGGCGGACATGACCATGAGCAGGGTGATGACGCCGAGGTCGAAGGTGGCCTTGGCCACCGTCAGGCTCACGGCGCCGGACCCGGCCGCCCCCAGGTAGCCGCCGTAGGTCAGCAGCAGCAGAATCACCTGGGCCCGCCAGGGATAGGACGACAGGGCCGAAAAGACCGTGGTCAGGCTGTACAGCCAGACCAGCTGGGAACGGGCCCCCCCGCTGGCCGCCACCCCGACGCTGATGAGGGCAATGTCGAGGAAGGACCAGGCGTAGAGACAACGCCCCCCGGCCGCCGACTGCAGCAGCCGGTTCCAGGGCAGCAGGCCGAAGGCGCCGGCGCCCACGAGGGCGGCCCCGGCGGTGGCTCCGTAGAGGGGCCAATAGACAGAGGGATGGCCCGGAAGGAGGGGATAAGCGAATAGGACCAGGGCCACCAGGGCGGTAATGGCGACGGCCACCCTCACCGCCCGTTGCCGTACGGAAACGGTTGGAGCAGGTCCCGTGGGATCCCCTCCTTTTGAGCCCCAGTTGGCCCGGGTCATCGTACCCAGATTCGAACGTTCTTACCCAAAGGGGACATCCGCCTTATTTCACCGTCATCCCGGATTGACGGTCTCCGGAGAACTCTTGCACACGGGCGCGGCCAGAACGCGGTTCAAGGCCAAGCCCCGCCGGGCCGATAGCTCTGGGACCGGACGTCGACCCCGATGACGTCCCTGCCAAACGGGTCCTTTCATGAACCGAAAAAACTTCCCCCTACGCCTGTTGACCGCCGCCGGCCTCGGCGCCGCCACCTTCGGCTGTTCTGTTGTCGGCCTGTCCGGGCCTGCCCGCGCCGCTACTGCCGCCCCGGCGGCTCCTGTAACGGCGGCGGCTGCGCCTACCGCCCCAGTTGCCGCCTCCACGCCCGGTTATTGGGTCCTGGACTCGAGCGGAGCCGTCACTGCGGGCGGGGCGCCTCCGTTCGGGTCGACCAGCCCAGTGTCCACCGACACCGCCCGGGCGGTGGCCCTGGCCGCCACGCCCGACGGCGGCGGGTACTGGGTCGCCCGGGCCGACGCCACCATGACCGCCGCCGGGGACGCCGCGGTCGACGGTCCGCCCCCTCCGGCCGCCCTCAACGCCCCCGTGGTCGGCATGACGGCCACGCCGGACGGTAAGGGCTACTGGCTGGTGGCCGGGGACGGTGGCATCTTCACCTTCGGGGACTCCCAGTTCTACGGATCCACCGGAGCCATCCGTCTCAACAAGCCGGTTATCGGTATGGCCGCAACCCCCAACGGCAGGGGTTACTGGCTGCTGGCCTCCGACGGAGGAATCTTCTCCTTCGGTGACGCCCAGTTCTACGGATCCGCCGGCGGTCTCGGGCTCCGGCACCCGGCCGTGGGCATGGCCGTCACCCCGGACGGGCACGGCTACTGGCTGGTCACCACCGCGGGCCAGGTCTTCGCCTACGGGGACGCCGGCCGCTTCGGGGACGCCCTCAGCGGACCGCCCCTGGCCAGCCCGGCCGTTGGCATAGCGGCCACCTCGGACGGCGCCGGCTACTGGCTGGCCACCTCCTCGGGTCGGGTCTTCGGCTTCGGTGACGCATCCCTCGGCGTGGCGTCGCCAGCCACCACGACAACCGCCGGCTCCGCCACCGCCGCTCCCACGGCGGCCTCGGTGGCCACCTCGGCCCCGGTGGATGCGCCCGTGGTGGCCGTGGCCGCCCCCGGCCCTCCGCCCATGGCGGCCCGGGCCGTGGCCTACGCCCTGGCCCAGGTCGGGACGCCCTACGTCTACGGCGGCACCGGTCCTACCGGCTTCGACTGCTCGGGCCTGGTGATGCAGGCCTACGCCTCGGCCGGCGTCACCCTGCCCAGGGTGGCCCAAGATCAGTACAACTTCGGGCCCCTACTGGCCGTCGCAACCCCGTTGCAGCCGGGCGACGTTGTCTTCTTCGGGACACCGGCCGCCATCACCCATGATGGCATCTACATCGGCAACGGCATGATGGTGGATGCTCCCCACACCGGGGCCGATGTGAGGGTGGAGTCCTATTTGTGGAGCGACTTCGTCGGGGCGTCCCGCCCGGCCGGGGACGCCTAGCGGGCGCTATCCGGGTCCTGCGACGCCCGGCCAGGGATAGGCCCCGAGCGTCAGCCACTCCGCTGGGTCGATGGCCTGCCAACTCCAGAGCGAGGCTCCGAGCGCCCCGCCCCGCTCCGCCGCCTCCAGGAAGGCGGTGATCTCGGCCGGAGCCGGGGGACTGGTCCGGCCGTACTCCTCGCCGGCCATGTTGAAGGCCTGGCCGATGAGATGCAGCGGAGCCAGCGGGGCGAGACGTTCGATGGCCTGATCGGCCTCCACGACCGGCTGGGTGCAGCCCCAATAGACCATGGGGGCCATGGCATCGACCCAGGGGGCGATGGCGGTGTACGGGTAGCTGCCCCACTCGAGGTCGGTGGGGGGGAACACGGTGGCCACCAACAGCGAGGTCGGATCGGCCCGGCGGACCAGGCCCAGATAGAGCGACACCCGGCGGGGGGTCAGGTCGACTCCTTCCGAGGCGGTCTCGATGTCGGCGCTGAAGCCGTCGAGGCCGGCGCCTGACGCCGATCTCCAGGCCAGGGCCTGCCCGGTCCAGCGGGCGTCCTCGGCCGGGTCGTAGAGGTAGGGGAATCCCCAGCCGATGACCGCGATACCCGCTCTGTGGGCGGCCGGGACCAGCTGGGCCAGGAAGGCGGAGCCGTAGAAGCCCGACCGGGAGTCGCCCACCCGGACCCAGAGCTGGTGGAGCCGGGCCGCCCGGGCGGCAGCCACGATGGAGTCGACCCGGCCCCCGTCGGTCTGGTCGTACTCCCAGATCCACATCCCCTTACCGCTGAGCACAGCCGTGGACGCCGCCCGGGACGGTGCGGCCGGGGTCGGCGGCAGGGCCGAGTCGGGCACCAGGGTGGCCGGATGCCACGGCGGGGCCGGGGGCGGCCCGGTGTAGGGCGGAGGTGGGCAACCGGCCAGGGCCAGGGACGCCGACGGAACGGGAACGGTCGAGCTGGTCGGGGCGGCGGTGACGGCTGGGACCCGGTTCCGGGCCGGCGGCGGTCGGTGGGCTGGCACCGCCGCGGTCGATGCGCCTCGCTTGTCGGTGGCGGAGCGGGTCGAGGGATGCAGCGGCCCGGCCCAGAGGGCCGAAGCGGCGGCGGAACCGGCCAGGATCACCACCGCCGCGGCCAATCCGGGTGCCAGGCCCGGTCTGATGGTGATCCTCGGGAACCGCCGTCTTCCTGGCATCGCCGGGTGTCTACCAGCCCCCCGGCCCGTCACAGGCCGTTCCTAATGTCGCCGTCATGGTCGAAGACCTGCATCGGGGCCACCCTCCCCAACCTGAGCCCGACGGTCCGACCCCCGGGCCGGCCATCGAGGTGCGCTACTCCCCGCGCCGCAAGCGGCGGGCCAGCGCCCGCTTGGAGGACGGCCGCATCCTGGTCGACCTGCCCGCCTCGATCGACCGGCGCACCGCCGAGGCGCTGACCCGCCGGCTGGTGGAGGGACTGCTGGTCAGGCGGTCGGGCCTGACCATGGGAGACGCCGGGCTGGCGCAGCGGGCCAGGGCGTTGGCCGACAGGTATGTCGAGGGGGTCAGGCCCCGGTCGGTCAACTGGAGCGCCCGGCAGTCGTCGCGCTGGGGCTCGTGCAGTCTCCCGGCAGGCGACATCCGGCTGTCCGAAAGGCTTCGGCCGGTGCCCCCGTGGGTCATCGATGCCGTTCTGGTTCACGAGTTGGCCCACCTGATGGTGCCCGATCATGGGCCGGCCTTCCAGCGGCTCACGGCCCGGTACGAGCGCAGCGCCGAAGCCGGGGTCTTTCTGGATGGTTTCGGGCTGGGCCTTGCCAATGGGGGTCTGCCCAACCGGTGACCGGTCCTGGCGTTTGGTAACACTTCCGGGTGACCCCTGACCGGGACGGGCCGGTGTCGGCCGAGCGGGCCCGACTGCAGTCCCGGCGCCAGTGGCGCCGCTGGGGCCCGTACCTGAGCGAGCGGGCGTGGGGGACGGTCCGGGAGGACTACAGCGCCGGGGGCGACGCCTGGGAGTTCTTCCCCCATGACCATGCCCGCTCCCGCGCCTACCGCTGGAGCGAGGACGGCCTGGCCGGCATCAGTGATGACCAGCAGCTGCTCTGTTTCGCCTTCGCTTTCTGGAACGGGCGCGACGCGATCCTCAAAGAGCGCATCTTCGGCCTGTCCGGTCCCCAGGGCAACCACGGGGAGGACGCCAAGGAGTACTGGTGGTACGAGGACGCCACCCCGTCTCACGCCTGGCTGCGATGGCGCTACATGTACCCGCAGGCTCCGTTTCCCTATGACGACCTGGTGCAGGTCAACGCCTCGAGGACCAAGGATGAGCCCGAATACGAATTGATCGATACCGGCGTGTTCGATGACGGGCGCTACTGGGACATTGCCATCGAGTACGCCAAGGCGTCCCCGGATGACATCTGCATCCGGCTACAGGCCAGGAACGCCGGGTCGGAGCCGGCTCGCCTCCACGTGCTGCCGACCCTCTGGTTCCGCAACACCTGGAGTTGGCAGCCCGGCGCCACCCGGCCTTCGATCACGGCCGAAGCGGATGGCCTGACGGCCGCGCATGTCGAGTTGGGCAGCTATCGGCTGTCGGGGCTGGGCGCCCCCGAAGTGCTGGTGTGCGAGAACGAGTCGAACCTGGCCCGCCTCTGGGGCGCTCCGGCCGCTACCCCGTGGCCGAAGGACGGCATCGGTGACTACGTCATGGCCGGGGCTCCTGCCGTCAACCCGGCCGGGGTCGGCACCAAGGGCGCCCTCCACCAGGTACTCGTGGCCGGGCCGGGGGAGACGGTCGAGCTCAAGCTGCGGCTGGCCCGCCGGCCCGACACCACGCCGCCTGCCGCCGGGCCGCCCGCCGGGGCCCCGGCACCGGCCATCTCCTCCCAACCGTTGGGGGAGGACTGGGACGAGGTCATGACGTCCCGGCGCTCGGAGGCCGATGCTTATTACGCCGGCATCGTCCCCACCGGGGCCACCGGGGCCGAGGCGGCGGTGGCCCGACAGGCCTGCGCCGGCATGATCTGGGGCCAGCAGTTCTTCCACTACGACGTGGAGCGCTGGCTGGACGGGGATCCCACCGAGCCGACTCCACCGGTCGAGCGCCTGACCGGGCGCAACTCCGGGTGGCGCCATCTCAACAATCGGGACGTCATCTCCATGCCAGACAAGTGGGAGTATCCCTGGTACGCCAGCTGGGACCTGGCCTTCCACTGTGTGGTGCTGGCCCACCTGGATCCGGAGCTGGCCAAGGAGCAGCTGGTGCTGCTCTGTCGGGAGTGGTACATGCACCCGAACGGCCAGCTACCCGCCTATGAGTGGAAGTTCGAGGACGTCAATCCTCCTGTTCACGCCTGGGCGGCTCTCCGCGTCTTCGAGATCGACGGCTCGACTGACTTCGAGTTCCTGGAACGGGTTCTGCACAAGCTGCTGCTCAACTTCAACTGGTGGGTCAACCGCAAGGACAGCCAGGGTTCCAACGTGTTCGAGGGTGGCTTCCTGGGCCTGGACAACATCGGTCCCATCGACCGGTCAGCGGCCCTGCCCTCGGCCGGTCGGCTGGAGCAGTCCGACGGCACGGCCTGGATGGCGATGTACTGCCTCAACCTGCTGGAGATGTCCATGGTCCTGGCCACCCACGACGACGTCTACGAGGATGTCGCCACCAAATTCTTCGAACACTTCACCTACATAGCCGCGGCCACATCTGATCAGGGCCTGTGGGACGAGCAGGACGGCTTCTACTACGACGTCCTGCAACTCGGTGATGGACAGCGCTTCCCGCTCCGGGTGCGCTCGCTGGTGGGGCTGATCCCGTTGTGCGCGGTGACGGTGCTGGATAGCGCTGCCATCGAGCGCCTGGCCGACTTTGCCGCTCGCATGCGCTGGTTCGTGGCCAACAAGACCCATTACGCCCAGTCCGTCTTCCACGGCCGGGCCGACGGCGCTGACAACCTGATGTTGTCGGTGGTGTCCCCCGACCGGCTCCGCCGCCTGCTGCAAGCCATTCTCTCCGAAGAGGAATTCCTCTCGCCCTACGGACTGCGGTCGGTGTCCGCCTACCACCGGGACCACCCTTTCCGCATCGACGTGGAGGGAATCAGCGGCTCGGTCGATTACGAGCCGGCCGAGTCGCGTACCGGTCTGTTTGGCGGTAACTCGAACTGGCGGGGCCCGATCTGGTTTCCGCTCAACTATCTGGTCATCGAGGCCCTGCGCCGCTTCGACCGCCACTTCGGGACCGACTTCGTGGTCGAGGATCCAACCGGGTCGGGTCCTGACCGGCGCCTATCCGATGTGGCCGATGATCTAGGCCGCCGCCTCCTCAGCATCTTCTTACCCGGGCCGGATGGGCGTCGGCCTGTCTTCGGCGGCTACGAGCTGTTCCAGACCGATCCGGCCTGGCACGACCTCATTCCCTTCCACGAATACTTCCACGGGGACACCGGCGCCGGCCTCGGCGCCTCCCATCAGACCGGTTGGACCGGCCTGGTGGCCGACATCGTCCTCGACCGCCGCCCGCCGCCGGGCTGACCCGGCCGGCTGCGCCGAGAGCTATTCGGCCAGGCCTACCGGGCTGCCGTCGATGATCTGGTCGAGGTATTCCGACAGCCCGTAGCCGACCCGCTGGTCATCGGTCGTCCAGCAGGTCATACCTTCGGATATGCGGGTGACCATACCCTCCCGGCGGTTGCGGAGCGGGATGAGAGAGAGAACCTTGCCTACCGCCCGCCACTCCTGGTCCCCGCTGCGCAACACGGCCGTGACGGTGTCGTGGTAGCTGTCCTCGCCCCGCCAACCGGTGGAGATCTCCACCTGACTGCAGTAGTGCATGGCGGTCCCGTCCCATACGAAGCCGCCCCGGGTGCCGGGTCCCTCCTGGCTGGCGACACGCGAGGCCATGAAGCCGAAGCTGGGGCCGAAGTTGGCGGTGAGCCAGCGGTAGTACCAGGGGGCCTGCCAGGAGCGGGGGCCCCAGGAGTGGTCCCGCAGCCCGAAGCCGTCGATCTCCCAGGTGTCGTCCCCCACGCTGATGGATCCCATCCCCGACACCAGTTGCTCATAATGACCCCGGGCGAACTCCTCGCCTTCGGCTTCACGAGGTTCATCCGACTCCCCACCGAACATGGAGGACAGGCCCCCGAAGGCCAGACTGATCTCGGCTTTGGCCGAGGGGTTCTCCTTGAAGGCAGTCCGAGGTTCGGCCATCTGCAATGGGTCGTCCAGGAGCACGACCGAACCGGCGTAGGCGACGTGCAGCTCCTCGAAGGGCCGGACTACCTCGAAGCGCAGGCCTCCGGCGTCGAAAGCCGAGTTGTCCGAGATCTTGGGCCGGTTGAACATGAAGGCCACCCGACCGTCCGGAAGGTACAGACAGACGGTCATCTCGGCGTAGCCCTCGTTGGCCCGGTTGCCTATCCGCATGAATCCCCCGACATGCTTGGAGGGGTCATAGACGTTGAAGTACATGCTCTCGTTGAAGTTCGGCTCGGGGCCGAGCTCATGCATGTACTCGTCCTGGGGCTCGAGGCGGATGGCCATGAACCTGATGCTAAGGGGTGCCGGGCCGCTCAGCCGAGGCCGTCGAGCTCCTGGAACGACTGCTCGATGCAGGTCCGCAGCAAAGGTGGATCGGCCACCGCGGCCACGTCCACGTCCAGGCCCACATCCAGCCTGGACATGTAGGAGAGCACGGTGGTGTTGAAGGCCACTCCGGCTGTGGGTCCCATCGGGTAATTGGCGAGCACGGCGGCCCCACCGACGAAGAGCTGAACCGGTGAGCCTCGGAGGTTGGAGGCGGCCAGGTCGACCACGGCTATCTGCTGGCGGGCGAGGGGGGTGATCACCGCCGCCGGCAGGGACATGAGCAGGGCCGCCACCGAATCCATGAAGCCGATGGCCGGATCCGAGCGAGCCACCGACAGCAGGTCGTGGATGGCCCGGAACCGCTCGGCCGGGTCGATGATGCCGGCCGGGACTGTGACCCGGGCCGGAGCGAAGGAGTTGCCCCCGAAAGAGGCGTCAACTCGGGTGCTCACCGGCATGGCCACCCGCAGGGCGTCGACCTCGGCGCCCATCGCCCGGTGATAGCGGGCCGCCCCGCCGGCCACCCCGGAAACGAAGTAGTCGTTGATGGTCCCGCCCAGGTCCTTGGAGACCACCCGGGCGGTGTCGAGGCTCAGGTCGATGCAGTCGAGCCAGCGACCCATCGAGCGCCCCTCCCCCCAGAGGCTCGACGCGCCGACTCCCCCGATCCCCTGGCGCAGGATGGAGACGGCGCCGTCCGCCGCCCCCCGGACCTGGCGGACCAGACGGTCCGGGCGCAGGGCCCGCCCGGTGTTGACCGCCAGGTTGGCCAGGTTGTTCAGGGCCTCGGCCGCCCCGGGACGGGCCGTCCCGGCCGGCTCCTCCTCCGTCGTGGGGACCGCCATCCGCAACGGCGCCTTACCGGCCTGGTCGAAGTCCAGGAAGCTGGAGGACAGCCGCAGGCCGCCGACGCCGTCGGTGATGGTGTGGTGCATCTTGGTGAACAGGGCGGCCCGGCCTCCGTCAAGGCCCTCGACCACGGTGAGCTGCCAGAGGGGCCGGACCGGGTCGAAGGCGTCCTCCAGCCACAGGGCGGCCAGGTCCAAGAGGGCCCGCTGGGTGCCCGGGGGAGCGAGGGCGACCCGGCGGACGTGGTAGCGCAGGTCGAAAGAGGCGTCATCGATCCAGCGGTGCCGCTCCAGTGGGCTGGTGGCAGTGCGCACCCGCTGGCGCATACGGGGGAAGCCGGCCATGGCGTCCCCGATCCGGGCCTCCAGCCGGCCCATGTCCGGCGCCCGGTCGAGCATGGTGATGGTCATGAAAGTGGAGCGCAGGATCGGATCCCGCTCCACCGTCCACATGAGGGACTCGGCTGGGCTCATCACCGGGTTGTCAGCCATGACCCAACCTATCCCTACCGCCCGGCCGCGGCCGTGGCCACGATCGGGGCCTCAGCGTTCGAGGGTGGTGTGCTTGAGCTCGTTGACCTCCGGCCAACCCCCGACCGCCCCCACCACCCGATCGATGAGGTCGATGGAGGCCGATGCGTCCCCGGCCGGCCTGGTCATCAGCCGGACGAAGGCGGCCCGGTCGGCCACGATGAAGGTCGGCACGCCCCAAACCTCGTAGTCCGCCTCCGAGGCCTCATGCGCCTTGCGGAAAGTATCCAACGGCCATCCCGAGGTCACCTCGGCCAGAGCGGCGTCGGCATCGGCTCCCGCCTCACTCAGGACGTCGCGGACCACTTCCTCCCGGCGCAGATCGCGGCCCTGCTCATGGCGGGCCCGGAACAGGGCGGCGTGGACATCAAGGAACCGGTCGGGTTGCTTCTCTTGCACCGCCAGGGCGGCCAGCATGGCCAGCAGGTCGGAGGCTTTGGCCGGGTCGTCCCACACCGGCGGTTCGCCCACTTCGCGATGGCCCTGGGACAGCGAAAAGGGCACGAAGTCCACGTTCCAGTCGGCTCCGGCGGCCAGGCCGGCCAGGACGTGCTCATGGGCGTTGCGGGCGAAGGGACAGCGGTAGTCCCAGTTGATGGAGAAAGCGAGGGCCATGCCCCTAGGAACGTCGGGGCCCTTCCGGGGATTCCCGGCGCCAGGGGGGCGGGGCCCCGAGCGGGGCCAGCTTCCGGCCCAGCCGACCCATGGCCGCGCCCAGGACAGCCCCGGCGGCCACGTCCGAGGCATGGTGGATGCGGACATAGATCCGACTGGTGGCCACCACCACTGCTAGGCCGTAGTAGAGCGGCCGGAGGGCGTCGTCCTCGCCCAGCAGCTCGGCGGCGCAGAAGGCCGACGTGGCGTGCCCGCTCGGGAAGCTGCTGGTCCGGGGCTGGCGGAAGGGGTGCGGGTGGGGCGTGGTCGACACCGGCCGGACCCGGCGGAAGAGGGACTTGATCCCGAGGTTCACGATGACCGACTCGATCCCGACCCCGGCGGCCGCCCTCACCGCCGCCTGACGGTTCCGGCCGGTGCCTCCATCGGAGTGAGCCGCCCGCAGCCCGGCCAGGATCAGCCACAGGATGCCGTGGTCGCCCAGGGCCGAGGCGGCGTAGAAGAGGCGGTCGGGCCACGTCCGGCCGCGGAGGCGGTCGAAGGCGGCATCGACGGAGGCGTCGAAGCGGGCTACCGGCCCCCGGGGCCTGGCCAAGTCCGGTTCAGACGCCGACCAGGCCGGCAGCCCGCAGAGCGTCGCGTACCGCCTCGGTGGGATCGGGCCGGGCCTCGCCCGGGCCGCTCGGGGCCTTGGAAGCTCCGGGCCGCCGGGAAACGGCCAGGGCCGGGTCCCCGCCGAAGGCCGGGCAGAAGGCCTGATAGGCGCAGTAGCCGCACAGGCCCGAGGGATGCGGCCGGAAATCCTCGTCCCGACAGGCCCGCTCCACGGCCGCCCACACGGCCTGGGCGCGGACAGCCATGCCCTTGATGGACTGGTCCGAGGGCGTGGTCGAGATGGACATGGGCTCGGCCAGATAGAGGAGCTGCACCCGGGCCGGACGGACGCCCAGGGCCTTCTCACATAGGTAGGCGTAGAAGTGCACCCCGCCGAGCCGGGCCTGCTCGCGCGACTCCGGCGGGACCCGCCCGGTCTTGTAATCGGTCACCACCAGGCGGCCGTCGGGATCGAGCTCCAGCCGGTCGATGATGCCGCGCAACTGCATGTCCCCCAGGGGGGCCTGCAGCATCAGCTCGGTGCCGAGCACCTGGATCCGGTCCGGGTCCTCCAGCTGGAAGTAACGGCGCACTAGCTGGTCGGCTTCGTGGCGGAACTGGGCCTGCTCCTCGGCACTCAGGCCCAACTCGGCGAACTCGGCGTCGTTGGCCAGGAGGGCCCAGGCCCGGCCCAGGCAGTCCAGGGCGGCGGCCAGAGATCGGGAGCCTTGGGGGTGATCCCAGAAGAGGAGTTCGAGAGCCTTGTGCACCAGTGTTCCCTTGGCCGCGGCCGGCGAAGGCGGCTCCGGGAGACGGTCGATGGCGGAGAACCGGAAGGCCAGGGCACAGTCCTTGAAGGAGGAGACCTTGGAGGGGCTGAGGGTGGTAGGAAGCGGCAGGCTCATTTGCCGGTCAGGCTACGCGGCGGGTGTAACAGCCATGATGATCCCGGGCGGCGGACCTGGCGGGGCGGGGTAGGTTCGGCAGGATGACGGATCCGGCGGCCTGGGGTATCGAGCCCGGGTACCACGATGTGGGAGGGGTATGGCACGACGCCCCGGCCGGTTCCGTGGAGGCCGTGCTCGAGGCCATGGGAGCCGGCACCGCCGCCCCGGATCCCATTACCGAACGCGATGTCTGGGTGGTCAGTCAGGGCGATGCCGTCCGCTGCGACGGGGAGTGGTCGCTGCGCCTGGACGACGGCACCGAGCAGGAGGGGCGCGACACCGTTCCGCCCGGTCTGCCCCTCGGCTACCACGACCTAACCCGGCCGCCGGCCGCCGGCCCGCCCGTCCGGGTGATCGTGACCCCCGCCGCGTGTCACCTGCCCGAGGGACTGCGGTCTTGGGGCTGGGCCGTGCAGCTGCCGTCCCTTCGCTCCACCGCCAGCTGGGGCATGGGAGACCTGGCCGACCTGAGCCTGCTGGGACGGTGGGCGACCTCGGTCGGCGCGGACGTCGCTCTGCTCAGCCCGCTCCACGCGCCCCTCCCGGGCCTGCCCCAGCAACCCAGCCCGTACTTCTCCAGCAGCCGGTGTTTCCGTAATCCCCTCTTCCTCCGGGTGGAGGACGTCCCCGGCGCCGCCGGGGTAGGCGAGGTGGAAGCGGCCGCCCGCGCCGGACACAAGCTCAACCGGAACCGCCTCATCGACCGCGACGCCGTCTGGCGCCTCAAGTTGGGGGCCCTGGAGGCCATCTGGCAGACCTCGCCGGCCCGGAAGGGGAGCGATCCCGGCTTCGCCCGCTACTCGGCCGAACAGGGCGATCTCCTGCAGGGCTATGCCACCTTCTGTGCCCTAACCGAGGAGTTGGGCCGGGGCTGGCCCGAGTGGCCCTCCGGGCTGAGGCGGCCCGACTCGGCGGCGGTGGCGGACTTTGCCGCCCGCCACGCCGATCGCATCCGCTTCCACGCCTGGTTGGAGTGGCTGGTCGATGAGCAGCTCGGCCAGGCAGGTGAGACCATCGGCCTGGTGCAGGACCTGGCCATCGGGGCCGATCCGGCCGGGGCCGATGCCTGGCTGTGGCAGGACAGCCTGGCTCTGTCGGTCAAGGTCGGTGCGCCGCCGGACGAGTTCAACACCGCCGGACAGGACTGGGGCTTTCCCCCCTTCGACCCCTGGAAGCTCAGAGCGGCCGGTTTCGATCCGTTCGTGAGGGTGGTGCGCTCCGTGCTGGCCCACGCCAGGGGCCTGCGCATCGATCATGTGGCGGGGCTGTTCCGCCTCTACTGGATCCCCAAGGGAGTGGATGCTTCGGCGGGGGTCTATGTGCGCCTGCCCTGGCAGGAGATGCTGGCCATCCTGAGCCTGGAGAGCGTCCGGGCCGGGGCCTGGGTGGTGGGCGAGGACCTGGGAACGGTCGAGCCGTATGTGCGCGAGGAGATCGCCAGGCGCAACATCCTCTCGACCCGGCTGTTGTGGTTCGAGCCGGAGCTGCCCGCCCGTTACCCCGAGCGTTCGATGGGAGCCGTCACGACCCACGACCTGCCGACCGTGGCCGGGTTGTGGAACCGGTCGGACCAGGATGACCAGCGTCGGGCCGGGGTGGAGCCCAACTCCGAATCACTCGAAGGGATCCGCCAGCGCCTGGCCTCCTGGCTGGGGGTGCCCGAGGACGCCCCGGTGCGCAACGTGATCGTGGGCACTCACCAGCTGTTGAGCCAGGCTCCCTCGGCGGTGGTCCTGGCCACCCTGGAAGATGCCCAGGCGGTGGAGGAGCGCCCCAATCTTCCCGGAACCACCGAAGCCGAGCGGGCCAACTGGTCGCTGGCCCTTCCCAACCCGGTGGAGGCGCTGTTCGAGGATCCCCTGGCCCTCAATCTGGCCGGGGCCCTAAGCGTCAACCGACCCGACTGATGGCCTCGTCCCGCAAGCGCTTGTAGTCCACCTTCCCATTTGGGCCGCGGCCCACGGTGTCGATGGCGAGCACCCGCTTGGGCGCTTTGTAAGAGGCCAGCTTGGTCTTGACGTGGGCGATGATGGATGCCTCATCCACCGACTGGCCGTCCTTGGCCTGGACCATGGCGCAGATGGTCTCCCCGAAGCGATCGTCGGGCAGGCCCACGGCTACTGCGTCGGCCACCGAGGGGTGCTCCTTGATGGCCTCCTCCACCTCCTCCGGGTAGACCTTTTCGCCCCCTGTGTTGATGCACACCGAGCCCCGGCCCAGCAGCTTGAGGGTCCCGTCCGCTTCCACGGTGGCGAAGTCGCCCGGGATCGAATAGCGCTCCCCTTCGATGACCCGGAAGGTGCGGGCCGACTTCTCCTCGTCTTTGTAATAACCGACGGGCACCCTGCCCTTGACCGCCACCATCCCCGTCTCGCCCGACCCGGGCTCCACGTCGCGACCGTCCTCCGTGATGACCCGGGCGTTCTCTCCCAGGCGGAACTTGGCTGTACCGGAGGTGGCCCCGGCGCTGGAGATCGAGCTGCCCATGCCGAGGGCCTCGGAGGAGGAGAAGGCGTCGGCCAGGATCATGCCCGGGTGGTGGCGCAACAGGCCCTGCTTGGTGGCCTCGCTCCACATCACGCCCGAGGAGATCATGAGCAGCAGGCTGGATATGTCCCAGCGGCCCGGGTTGGCTTCCAGTGCGGCCAGCATCGGCTTAGCGAAGGTGTCGCCCACGATGGCGATGCTGTTGACCCGCTCGGCCTGGATGGTGTCGAGCAGCTCTTCCACATCGAAGCTGCGCCCCTCCAGGGTCACCACCGACCCGCCCTGGCACATGGCGGTCATGGAGGACATGGCGCCCGTGCCATGCATCAGGGGGCAAGCGGGCATGCCGACCATCCCCGGCTGGGTCAGCGATTGGCGCAGCCCTTCCAGGCCGGACTCCGGGTCGCGGTTGGCCCCCTGGCTGGCCAGGATCATGTAGAGGTCGTCCTGGCGCCACATGACGCCTTTGGGCATGCCGGTGGTTCCGCCCGTATAGAGCATGTAGAGGTCGTCACCGCTTCGTCCCCACGGCGCCACCACCCGTTCCGGGTGGGACTCGGCCGCCTCCTCATAGGGGGTGGCCCAGGCCGGGCAGGGGCCGTGGCCGTCGTCCACCCACAGCCAGCCCTTGACCTTGGTCAGCTTCGGGCGCAGCGGCTCGATCCGCTCGGTGAATGCCCCATGGAAGACCACGGCCACGGCGTCGGCGTTGTCCCACAGGTAGAGGAGCTCCTCGTCCCCGTAGCGGTAGTTGGTGTTGACCGGCACCAGGCCCGCCTTATAGGCGGCAAACATCGACTCCAGGTACTCGGGTCCGTTGTACAGGTACTGGGCCACCTTGTCCTGGCGGCCCACCCCGAGGCCGATGAGGGCGGCGGCCACCCCGTTGGCCCGCCGGTCGGTCTCGGCCCAGGTCAGGCGGCGCTTGCCCTGGGCCTGGGCCTGGGCGTCGGGCAGGGCCTCGGCCACCGTCTCCCACACATCGGCAAAGTTCCAACCGCTCATCGGACCCCCTCGGCTCCCCGGCACCCCCGCCACCGGCGGCCCGGGGGACTGTCAGGTCGGGAAGAATACGCTGCGGCCGATGGACTTCGATCTGCCCGGGGAAGACGACGCCTACCGCTCTGCGCTCAGGGCCTGGATAGAGGCCAACCCTCGCCCGACCGGAAGGGTCCTGGCCGAGGCTGGCCTGGTGGCCCCCCATTGGCCCGCTCCCTGGGGCAGGGCCGCCACCCCCATTCAGCAGCTGGTCATCGACGCCGAGTTGCGTCGGGCCAGCATCGGCCGTCCGGTCAATCCCATCGGCATCGGCTGGGCCGGTCCGACCATCCTCTACGCCGGCAGCGATGAGCAGAAGGACCGCTACCTGATGCCCCTCCTGGCGGGGGAGGAGCTCTGGTGTCAGCTTTTCAGCGAGCCGGAGGCGGGCAGCGATCTGGCCGGCCTGCGCACCCGGGCCGTCAGGGACGGGGACGAGTGGGTGGTGTCGGGCCAGAAGATCTGGACCAGCATCGGCCACGTGGCCAAGTTCGGCATCCTCATCGCCCGGACCGA
>Ga0307374_10003293_pt1 | contig 27737 bp, 18 predicted proteins | sample OX3MG_FD_202532 | JGI IMG/M metagenome (GOLD analysis project Ga0307374, IMG submission 202532) | Soil microbial communities from Risofladan, Vaasa, Finland - OX-3 | ecosystem: Environmental > Terrestrial > Soil > Coastal area > Acid sulfate soil | place: Finland: Risofladan, Vaasa | collected...
ATTATGGCTTCGAAGAAGACTGCCGCCACTGGCACGACTGCGCGCGCGATGCCTGCGAGCCGTTCGGGGTGCAAGTACATCCGCGCTTGAAACAGTGGTGCGACGACTACTTCTTTCTCAAGCATCGTCGCGAGCCGCGCGGCATCGGCGGCCTTTTTTTTGACGACTGGCACGAGGACGGCTTCGAGCGCAGTTTCGCCCTAATGCGCAGCGTCGCCGATCATTTTCTGCCGGCCTACCGGCCCATCATCGAGCGCCGCAGGGACATGCCGTACACCCAGCACGAGCGCGACTGGCAGCTGGTGCGCCGTGGCCGCTACGTCGAGTTCAACCTGGTGTGGGATCGCGGCACCTTGTTCGGGTTGCAATCCGGCGGCCGTGCCGAGTCGATCCTGATGTCGATGCCGCCGCTGGCGGCCTGGCGCTACGATCACAAACCGCCCGTCGGTTCGCCCGAAGCGGAGTTGCTGGAACACTACTTGCGCCCCCAAGATTGGCTGTAGTTTTTTCGATTCCCGACTCCCATTCCTCTCAATGACCCTCACCGAACTCCGCTATCTGGTGAACCTCGACAAGGAACGCCATTTCTCGCGTGCGGCCGAGCGCTCGTTCGTGTCGCAGCCGACGTTGTCGGTGGCGCTGAAAAAGCTGGAAGAGGAACTGGGCGTGATCTTGTTCGAGCGCATCCGCGGCGAGGCACGGCCGACGCCGGTGGGCTCGCGCATCATCGAGCAGGCGCGGCGCGTGCTGGCCGAAGCCCGGCACATCGAGGACATCGCCGGTGAAGGCAAAGACGAGCTGGTGGGGCCGCTGCGCATCGGTGCCATCTATACCGTCGGGCCGTACCTGCTGCCGCATCTGGTGCCGCAGCTGCGGCGGCAGACACCGCAAATGCCTCTGGTGATTGAGGAGAATTTCACCGCCATGCTGCTGGATCAGTTGCGCAACAACGAGCTGGATGTCGCCATCATCGCGCTGCCGATCGACACCCGGGCGCTGTCGGTCTGGGCGCTGTACGACGAGGATTTCGTCGTGCTGTTGTCGCCGCAGCATCGCTGGGAAGGGCAGGATTCGATTGCCGCAAAAAAACTGGCGGAAGAGCCCCTGCTGCTGCTTGGTCCGGGACACTGCTTTCGCGACCAGGTAATCGCCGCCTGTCCCAAGTGCGTCGATCCCGACGGCTCGGTCCGCCCGCGCACCGGCAGCTCGCTGGAGACGATCCGGCACATGGTCGCATCGGGGCTGGGCATTACCGTGCTGCCGCGCAGCTCGGTGGAAAACCGTCCGGTCGAACCTGATCCGCTGGCCTGGGTGCCGTTCACGCCGCCGGGGCCCAACCGGCGTATCGCGCTGGCCTGGCGGCGTAGTTTTCCACGTATCGCTGCGGTTCGTGCGCTGCGTGCCGGCATCCTCAGTTGCGGCATGCGCGGCGTCAGCCTGCAAGCGGACGCCGAGGCTGTATGAATCAGATTTTAGCGGCGTTGGCCGCCGCCGCCCGCAGTTTCTTCAGCGGTCGCATGATGGGGCTGGTGCTGTGGCCGCTGCTGGGCGCGACCGCGTTCTGGTGGGTGGTGGCGTGGCTGGGCTGGGGTCACTGGCAGGCGATGTTCCAATCTTTTTTCACGCATCTATCCACCTATGGCTGGATTGGTCCGCATACGTTGAGCTGGTTGGGTGGCACGCTGGCGGCGATCATGCTGACGCTGGGATCGGCGATCCTGATCTTGGTTACCGCATTGCTGATTACCTCGATCCTGGCAATGCCGGCGATGGTGAACGAGATCGCTCGCCGCCACTATCCCGCGCTGGAGCGCAAGCACGGCGGCACCAACCGCGGCAGCATCCTCAACGCCGCATGGGCCGTGTTGATCTATCTGCCGCTGCTGCTGTTGAGTTTGCCGCTGTGGTTTTTGATCCCGTTCGGAGGTGCGGTATTCCCGCTGTTGCTCAACGGCTGGCTCAACGCGCGCCTGTTCCGCTACGATGCCTTGGCCGAGCACGCCAGCCGCGAGGAGTACCACATCCTCATGCAACGCGACGGCCGCAGTCTGCTGCTGATGGGCGTGACGCTGGCTGCCATCCAGCTGATCCCGTCAGTCACGGTGCTGCTGATTCCGCTGGTGATCCTGTTCATGCCGGTCTACACCGGGCTGGCGTTCGTGCACTACGCGTTGGCGCGGTTGCAAGCGCTGCGTGCGCAGCAACTGGCTGGACCCGCGCCGCACGTGCGAGGTGAGATTTGAGAGGAGCGGCCACGAGTGACCGTCCACTCCAAGTTCCTTTACATTGACACTTCGGCCATGCGGTCGATAGTGCCGTGCTTTATCGCAGCGTGGACAATACCTGCTACGTGTTGCGCGTGCTGCGTTCGTTCGCGCAGGTCTCTTGCGTATAGTGGTAGTGACGTCGGTCGCATCAGGCTGGTTTCACAAGAAAAACCACTCGGGAAAATCTACTTGAATGTCGATCACGGATTACCACGCCAAGGTCGTCGCCCACGAGTTGACCCGCCGGTTCCCGCCAGGCAGCTCGGAAAAGCTCGCCGGCGCCGTCGCCAGCGCCCAGGTCGATCTGAACCCGCATCAGGTCGATGCGGCGCTGTTCGCTTTCCAGTCGCCGCTATCGAAGGGCGCGCTGCTGGCGGATGAAGTTGGTCTCGGCAAGACCATCGAAGCTGGTCTGGTGCTTTCGCAGAAATGGGCAGAGCGCAAGCGTCGCATCCTGGTCATCACGCCGTCCAACCTGCGCAAGCAGTGGCTGCAGGAGTTGACCGAGAAGTTCTTCCTGCCTTGCCGCATCTTGGAGGCGAAGTCGTACAACGCCGCCATCAAGCAGGGCCGGTTCCGGCCGTTCGAGGCGTCGGAGATCGTCATCTGCTCCTACCAGTTCGCCCGTGGTAAGGCGTCCGACGTGCACGCGCTGCCCTGGGATCTGGTCGTCATCGACGAAGCGCACCGGCTGCGCAATGTCTACAAGCCCGCCAACGTCATCGCCAACACGCTGAAAGCGACGCTGGCCGGCCGCGACAAACTCCTGCTTACGGCAACGCCGCTGCAGAACTCCCTGTTGGAATTGTTCGGGCTGGTCAGCTTTATCGACGAGCACATCTTCGGTGACTTGAAGAGCTTCCGCGAGCAGTTCACCAACCTGGCCCAGGAACAGGTATTCGCGACACTCAAGGCGCGGCTCAAGCCGATTTGCCACCGCACCTTGCGTCGCCAGGTCACGGCCTATATCCCGTTCACCCGGCGCCTGCCGCTGGTCGAGGAATTCACGCCGCACGAGAGCGAGGATCGCCTGTACGAACTGGTTTCGGCCTACTTGCAGCGCGACAACCTGCAGGCACTTCCGGCCGGGCAGCGCTCGCTGATGACGCTGGTGCTGCGCAAGCTGCTGGCGTCCTCCACCTTCGCCATCGCCGGCGCCCTGACCTCCATTTCCAACCGCCTGAAAGCGAAGCTGGCCAAGCAGGAAGCTTTGGAGCGGCTGGATGAAGAGCTGGACAAGGACTACGAGGCACTGGGCGGAACCGCCGACGAGTGGGACGAAGCCGAACCGCCGGAACTGCTGACCGAGTCCGACCGCCTCGCGCTCGAACAGGAAATCGCCGACCTGGACGGTTTCGCCCGGCTCGCCACCTCGATCGAACACAATGCCAAGGGCGACGCCTTGCTGAAGGCCTTGGACGTGGCTTTTGCCAAGGCCAGGGAGCTAGGCGCGGACCAAAAGGCCATCATCTTCACCGAATCGCGCCGCACCCAGAACTATCTGCTGCGCGTGCTGGCCGACAGCGCCTACGCCTACGCCTACGCCTACGCCGACGGCGTCGTGCTGTTCAATGGTTCCAATACCGACGAGGGTTCGCGGCACATTTACGCGCAGTGGCTGGAACGCCATCAGGGCAGCGATCGTGTCACCGGCTCGCGCAGTGCCGACATGCGCTCGGCGCTGGTGGACTACTTCCGCGAGCAGGGCCGCATCATGATCGCCACCGAGGCTGGTGCGGAGGGCATCAACCTGCAGTTCTGCTCGCTGGTGGTCAACTACGACCTGCCGTGGAACCCGCAGCGCATCGAGCAGCGCATTGGCCGCTGCCACCGTTACGGGCAGAAGCACGACGTGGTGGTCAACTTCATCAACCGCAAAAACGCCGCCGACCAGCGCGTGTTCGAACTGCTGGCCGAGAAATTCCACCTGTTCGAGGGCGTGTTTGGGGCCAGCGACGAGGTGCTGGGCGCCATCGAATCCGGCGTGGACTTCGAGAAACATATCGCGGCGATCTACCAGCGTTGCCGCAAGCCCGATGAAATCCAGTCCGCCTTCGACCAGCTCCAGCTCGAACTGAGTTTCGAGATCGACCAGTCGCTGGCGCGCACCCGCCAGCAATTGCTGGAGAACTTCGACGACGAGGTGCGCGAGAAGCTGCGTATCCGCGATGAGGACTCCAAGGCGTTCTTGAGCCAGTACGAACGCCTGCTGATGCAGCTCACCCGCCATGAATTGGGTACGTGCGCTGAATTTGCAGGCGACGGAGCCTTCCGCCTCAACAGCCTGCCTTCGTTCATGGATGGCGATGCGGCGATCCCGATGGGCCGGTACGAACTGCCACGCCGTTCCGGCGACGCGCACCTGTATCGCCTCAACCATCCACTGGCCGAGGCATTGGTCGCCCACGCCAAGTCACGCGAACTGCCGCCGGTGGAAATCCGCTTCGACCACGGCCAGCACGAAGGCAGGATTAGCGCGTTGCAGCCTTTCATCGGCAAACGGGGGCAATTGGAAGTCTGGCAGTTCAGCGTCGAATCGCTGGACCAGGCCGAGGATCATCTGATTGTCGCGGCCGTCACCGACGATGGCCAGGCAATGGACGAGGAAGCCGCGAGGCGCCTGCTGACCTTGCCGGGCGAGGTTGTCGCGCAGGGCGTATCAGTGGATGAGACGGCCTTGGGCCATATTGCAAGCGAGCGACAGGCCGTCATCCAGCGTGGCATTTCCGAACGCAATGCGCGATTCTTCGAGGCCGAGGCCGAGAAGCTCGAAGGCTGGGCGGACGACTTGAAGGTGGGGCTGGAACGGGAGATCAAGGAGATCGACCGCCAGATCAAGGACGCGCGCCGCACCGCTACCGCGGCGTTGACGCTGGAGGATAAACTCGCCGCACAGAAACAGATCAGGGCGCTGGAAGCGCAACGCAACCAGAAGCGGCGGTCGTTGTTCGATGCTCAGGACAAGGTGGATGCGCAGCGGGATACACTAGATTGCGCAGATCGAAGGCAAGTTACAGCAATTCGTGCGGTCTGAAAGACTGCTCGGTGTGACATGGGAAATTGTATGAGGTGGCGTCATGGCTAACGGAAGATTGCTAAGGCAGTTGATCAAGTCGGGGGCTGAGGGCGATCAGGATGCGTTTCGCCGGGCGTCTGAAGCGGTCATTTCTGAAGAGCGAGAGAAACAACATCACCTGTTGGCGAACGATCTCGAGAAAATTCTCTACGGAAGAAGCAAGCCGCCGGCAAGCCTGTCTTTGGTGAAGACATCGCAGGCTGTTCCGGTGGACCGGGAACGTAACCTGAGTTTGATCGAGGTCCTGCAACCGACGCGGGAGTTGCACGATATCGTGTTGTCGGACAAGACACGCTCTGCCCTCGATGAAGTGCTTCTCGAACACAACCGCGCGGATGTGTTGCGTGCGCATGGCTTGGAGCCTGCGCAAAAAATCTTGTTTTTTGGCCCACCCGGTTGTGGCAAGACGCTTGCGGCCGAGATCCTGGCAACAGAGCTGGCGTTGCCGCTGGCCTTGATTCGACTGGATTCAGTTGTGTCCTCATTTCTCGGTGAAACGGCGGCGAATTTGCGCAAGGTCTTCGACTTCGTCTCGGAGATACCAGTGGTTGCGTTGTTCGACGAATTTGATGCACTGGCAAAGAGCCGCGACGATGTCGCGGATCACGGCGAACTGAAGCGCGTCGTCAACGCGGTGTTGCAGATGATGGACGGCTATCGTGGACGCAGCATACTGATCGCAGCAACGAACCATGAGGGATTACTCGATCCAGCGATCTGGCGTCGTTTTGACGAGGTTATTCAATTTGAGTTACCAAGTTTGGAGCAGATCAAGCAGTTGCTTGCGCTGAAGCTGAGCGGGGTACGCCGCCAATTTGATCCATCCGATAGCAATATCGCCAGTATGTTCAAAGGGATGGCGCACGCCGATGTCGAGCGCGTGTTGCGGCGCGCGGTAAAGGAAATAGTGTTGCAAGGCCGGGAGTTTCTTGATTTTCCTCATCTGGAAGACGCCCTGTCGCGTGAGTACACGCCCAAGCGAGCGAGGAAGGCAAACAGGGGAAGCTAATGCCACATCAGCACATACGGATTGAACGCGAGGCCCCCAGCAACGAACGTAGACCCAAGCGCTTTGTTCCCAAGCGACCAAGCGATCCACGTGCCCTTGGCGCACGCCTGCACAGCTCGCTCGAGCAGGCGCTTGAGGCTGACAGATCGATGTCAGGGTACGACCATCGTCAGCTTCTGAAGGTACGCGTTGAATCGGGCTTTCAGGCGGATGACCTTGAGAAGATTCCTGGCGTCGAGGTCTTGAGTCAGGAAGACAAGTCCATCGTCCTTGCATTTGCGGATGCTCAGGGGCTTGAGAACTTCGAGCAGCGCCTCACAAGCCTCGCCAGGAATGGCAAGGCGACGCGCAAGGCGATTTTGTTTGCCTTGCAGGCCTTCGACAACTGGACACCTGCCGATCGCACCGGGCCGGCGTTGGCGACTTTCGATGTGCCGAAAGCAGGTTCATTTGTCGTTGATGTGGAATTGTGGCCGCTAGTCAAACCTGATGAACGAGAAGCAATGCGCGCTGCCTTCGAGGCCTTCATGAGGGATCGTCGGATCGATCGACTCGATCTTCTCGACCGCCCAAGTTTGCTGATCTACCGTGTTGGAACCTCGAAGCGAGGATTGGTGACCTACTCGGGCATCGCGATGTTCGTTTGGTGGACTTGCCGCCGCGCTATGGCCTGGAAACGGAACTTCTCACGTATGACGTTAACCAGCTTGCCCGTGTTGATCCACCGCCAGACAGCGCGGCGTTGGTTGCAGTTCTGGACTCCGGTATTGCAAGCGTGCACCCGGTACTGGGGCCGGCGGTCGGCGATACCGTCGGTTTCGTGCCGCCAGCGAAAACGGAAAGCGATGACAACGGGCACGGGACCCGAGTAGCCGGCCTTGCGCTTTTCGGCGATGTCCGTGCCTGCGCGTTGACGCAAAGGTTCGTCCCGCAGCTCCGGTTGTTGAGCGGGCGGGTGTTCAATAACGACGGTGCGGACGAGACGCGATTTGTAGAAAAAAACATCGAAGAGGCAGTGCGGTATTTCCATGACGAGTACGCGTGCCGCGTGTTCTGCCTCAGCTACGGCGATGCGAACAAGGTCTATGATGGCCGCCACGTAAGGGGACTTGCATATATCTTGGACTGCCTGTCCCGTGAGCTCGGCGTGCTGTTCGTTGTACCTACCGGTAATTTGCAACCGAACGAAATTCCGCACGATCCACATGCCCAATACCCCGCGTATCTGCTTGTTGAATCATCGCAGCTGCTCGACCCCGGCACCGCATTAAACGCACTGACGGTGGGTGGCCTTTCCATATTCGAGGCCGACGCCAATGCTCAACGGTACGGAGACGATGTTGAGGTGTCGATTGCGCGTACAGGCCAGCCTGCTCCTTTCACACGTTGTGGCCCCAGCGTCAACGGTGCCATCAAGCCGGAAGTCGTGGCGCACGCCGGCAATTACGCCATACGCCGCAACGGCGGTGGGCTTGAACATCGTCGCCTAGGCGTGCTGTCCTCCAGCAAGGATTTCGCGACTGGGGCGCTCTTCAGCGAAGGGGTGGGGACAAGTTTCGCGGCACCGCAAATCGCGCATACGGCAGCATGTGTTTTGAACCACTTGCCTGACGCCAGCAACAACCTGTTGCGCGCATTACTTGTCGCGCATGCACGCTGGCCGGAAGCCACGGTCGAGCTGTTCCGGCGTGCGAACGGCAAGCAGGACGCTGAGGCGGTGACCAAACTCGTCGGGTATGGGCAGCCAGTACAAGACGCGTTGTTCGAGTCTCTGGACAACGCCGTTACGTTGTATGCCCAAGATGCCTTGCCAGACAATCGTCATCACTTCTACGAATTGCCACTCCCTTCTGACCTATGGAGCCCCGGAAAGCGTAAGCGATTGATTACCATAGCGCTTGCCCACACCCCAGAAGTGCGCACCACACGGATTGACTACCGGGCCTCGCAGATGTCGTTTCATTTGGTCACGGGGGCCAGCCTTTCGGCGGTGAGTGCGTGGTATCGGAAATCCCGCGCCGAAGACGTAGGAAAAATAGGTGAGTACGGAACTGGACGTCTCATCACGCAGCAGGCGCGCAGTAGGGGAACCGTCCAGTGTGGCTCGTGGCAATTCCCGACAGCCCGTGGATCGGATTTCAAGTTGTTCCTGGTCGTAACGCGTCACGATGCCGGTTGGTCCGAGGCTAAGGACACGCCCGAGCCCTACGCCTTGGCAATCACCGTTCAGGACCGCGAAAACGTTACTGGACAACTTTACCAACAGATTCGTCAACAGGTGCAGCAGCGTGAACGCGTGCGCTTGCACGTTCGCGCTGGCCGTTGAAGCACATGGCCAACAAACAAAAGCTGGAGTTGACGTGGATCGGGAAGGAGAATCGGCCGAAGCTGGAGCCGCGGATTCTGCTGGAGGATGCGGCGAAGTCGTATCACGCGGCGCAGCGGGTGTCGGATGAGGACATCTTCGACAACCGGCTGATCTTCGGGGACAACCTGCTTGCGCTGAAGGCGCTGGAGGCGGAGTTCGCGGGCAAGGTGAAGTGCGTGTTCATCGATCCGCCGTACAACACCGGCAGCGCGTTCACCCATTACGACGATGGCATCGAACACTCGTTGTGGCTGTCGCTGATGCGCGACCGACTCGAGATTTTACGCCGTATTCTGCCTTCCGATGGCTCAATCTGGATAAGCATTGATGACAATGAATATCCGTACTTGCGTGTCTTGTGCGACGAAACGTTTGGCCGGGCGAATTTTGTTTGCACAATCATCTGGGAGAAAAGAAAGAGTCGGGAGAATAGGCGCGCGTTCTCGTTTAAGCATGATTACATCGCAGTTTACGCCAGAGATAAGAACGCGTTCGAGAGCTTCCGTAACTCGGTGCCGATCAATAAGGAAGTACTGGAGCGCTATCGGAATCCGGACGATGATCCGCGTGGCCCTTGGCAATCGGTCGCAATCACCGCTCAAGCCGGGCATGCGACAGTATCACAGTTCTACCAAATTACCACTCCAAGTGGGCGCGTGATATCTGCACCGCCCGGGAACTGCTGGCGATTCACAGAAGGTCGCTTGAAGGAGCTAATCGCAGATAACCGTATCTACTTTGGCCCAGACGGAAACAATGTGCCGAGACAAAAGAAGTTCCTTAAGGAGAGTGAAAGCGCTGGGTTGACGCCTGAGACCATATGGTACGCGAATGATGTTGGAACGAATGACACGGCAAAGCGTCATTCAAACACACTATTTGATGGTAACGGGTTTGACAATCCTAAACCCGGGGAACTCATCGAGCGCATTTTGCGAATAGCTTCGAACCAAGGCGACCTCGTTCTTGACTCCTTCGCTGGCTCCGGCACCACCGGCGCGGTCGCGCAGAAGATGGGCCGCCGCTGGATCATGGTGGAGCTGGGCGAGCACTGTCACACGCACATCATCCCGCGCCTGAAGAAGGTCATCGACGGCGAGGATTCGGGCGGCATCACCAAGGCGGTGGACTGGAAAGGTGGCGGCGGTTTCCGCTACTACCGGCTGGCACCGTCGCTGCTGGAAAAGGACACCTGGGGCAACTGGGTCATCAACCGCGACTACAACGCGACGATGCTGGCCGAGGCCCTGTGCAAGCTGGAAGGCTTCACCTACGCGCCCTCGGACACGGTGTACTGGCAGCACGGCACTTCCACCGAGCGCGACTTCATCTACGTCACCACTGCCAGCCTGACCCACGAACAGTTGCAGCAGTTGAACGATGAAGTCGGCACTGGGCGCAGCCTGCTGGTGCTGTGCACCGCGTTTCGCGCGAAAGCGGATCGCTACGAAAACCTGACCGTGCGCAAGATTCCGCGCCAGGTGCTGTCGCGCTGCGAGTGGGGCCACGACGATTACTCGCTGCAAGTCGAGAACCTGCCGCAGGCGCCGCATGAGCCGGTCGAGCCAAGCCAGGAGGAACTGGATTTGTGAGCAGGGATCAGCCAGTGGCGGGCGACCGCTATCGCGCGCAGGGTGCAGAGGCCGAGTCCGAACCCGGTTCGCGCGGACGTGTGTTGCGCAACCTGTTGGGGATCAAGTCGGTACGGGAAATGGCGCGGCGCGAATCCGAAGCATTGCTGACGACATCTGAACGACTGATCGACGATACGGACCAGGAACACCGTTTCACGGCAGTGGATGTGTGCGCGATGCACCGTCTGTGGCTGGGCCGGATCTACGCCTGGGCCGGCGCGTACCGGCAGGTGAATCTGGCCAAGGGCGATTTTCCGTTTGCGGCGGCCAACCTGATTCCGCGATTGATGCACGATTTCGAACGCGGCCCGCTACGCGAGTTCACGCCCTGCCGATTTGCGGATCCTGCCGGACAAGCACATGCGCTGGCGGTGGTACACGCCGAACTGATCCTGATTCACCCGTTCCGGGAAGGCAACGGGCGTTGCGCGCGGTTGCTTGCGCTGCTGATGGGATTGCAGGCCGGCCTGCCGGCGCTGGATTTTGGCGGGATTCGTGGCGCGGAGCGGCGACGCTACTTTGCAGCCGTGCAGGCGGCGCTGGACCGGAACTACGCGCCGATGACGGCGGTATTCGCGCGCGTTGTCGCGCGGACTACGCGACGGCGGGCTAGCGCTTCGCGGGGGATCTGCTCGTGAGCACCGGCGCCGCGATTGCCTTCGTTGAAACCGTGTTCTTGACGGCGCGCATGAATGGCGCGCGAACGCCTTCGATGGCCGACGAGGTGGCCACGGAACGCAGCACGCTGCGCTGGCGTTGCAATGGATCGCGAAGGTGGGGATTGGTGCTGGAGAGCTTGGAACTCATGGCGCAATTATATCATCAGTGGCAGGGGACGAAGGTGGGGAATCCATGAACCGGCACGTCAACGCCATTGCAGGCAGGTTGAGCCTGCGCGCGCCACAGCGGGAGTCGCTGGAAATACTCGACCGCATCACCGAGATTGCGTCACCGCGCAAGGATGCGGACGTGGCGGCAGCGCTGGGTGCGATCCACAGCGAATTTCCGTCGGTCACGGACTTCGAGCGCGATTTCCCGTCGCTGTGCTTCGCGCTGGCGACGGGCGTCGGCAAGACGCGGCTAATGGGCGCGTTCGTCAGCTACCTGCGTCTGGCGCACGGCATCAACAATTTCTTCGTGCTGGCGCCCAACCTGACCATCTACAACAAACTGATCGCGGACTTCACGCCCAACACGCCCAAGTACGTGTTCAAGGGCATCGCCGAGTTTGCCGTCAACGCGCCGGAGATCATCACCGGCGATACCTATGAATCCCGCGCCGGCACGCTGTTTGATGTATTGCTGCGTTGCCGGATCAACATCTTCAACATTTCAAAGATCACCTCCGAGGTGCGCGGTGGCCGGTCGCCACGTATCAAGCGCCTGTCCGAATACATCGGCGAAAGCTATTTCGATTACCTCGCCAATCTGCCGGACCTGGTCCTTTTGATGGATGAATCGCACCGTTATCGCGCCGGCGCCGGCGTGCGCGCCATCAATGAACTGAAGCCGATCCTGGGCCTGGAGCTGACGGCCACGCCGTTCATCGAAACCAGCAAGGGTGCGGTGGCGTTCAAGAACGTTATCTACGACTACCCGCTTGGTCAGGCGATGGCCGATGGCTTCGTGAAGGAGCCGGCGGTGGTCACGCGCAAGGATTTTGATCCCAGTGGCATGTCGGCGGGCGAGATCGAACGCCTGAAGCTTGAAGACGGCATCCGCCTGCATGAAAGCGTGAAGGTGGACCTGGAGACCTACGCGCGCGAGACCGACAACCGGATCGTGAAACCCTTTCTGCTGGTGATTGCACGCGATACCACGCATGCGGGCCAATTGCTGGCGTTGGTGCAGTCGGACCAGTTCTTCGAGGGCCGCTACAGGGACAAGGCCATTCAGGTCGACTCCAGCCAGACCGGTGCCAGGGAAGACGAGATGGTGGAGCGATTGCTCAAGGTGGAGCACGCCGACGAACCTACCGAGATCGTCATCCACGTCAATATGCTCAAGGAAGGCTGGGACGTCACCAACCTGTACACCATCGTGCCGTTGCGAGCGGCCAATGCGCGCACGTTGATCGAGCAGTCAATCGGTCGCGGCCTGCGCCTGCCTTACGGCAAGCGTACCGGGGTAACCGCGGTGGACCGACTGAATATCGTCGCCCACGACAAGTTCCAGGAGATCGTCGAGGAAGCGAACAGGCCGGATTCCGCGATCCGCATGCAGGCGGTCGTACTCGACCCCGCGCAGTTGCAGAAAGAGACCGAAACGGTGGTGTCGCAACCGACGCTGTCCAGCAAACTGGGGTTCAGACCGCCGGCCATGACGGGCACTACGGTCCTGGCTGGCCGCGACCAGGAGCCTGCGTTCACCGAGCCCGAGGACCAGAAGGTGGCGCAGATCGCCTACGAGGTCATCCGCAAATTCGAGAGCCAGCCGGCTGTGTTGCCTACCATCGAGCGCCTGAAGGATCCTGAGATCCAGGCCGCCATCGTCAAGGCGGTGCAGGAGCAGCGGGCGCCCGCGCAGATGGAACTGGAAGGTATTGAGGCCACGACGGATGTCGCAGCGGTGGTGGCGAAGACGGTGGATCTGGTCACGCAACAGACCATCGATATTCCTCGCATCCTCGTAGTCCCCAAGGGTGAGGTGACGGCGGGTTTCAGGCCGTTCGCGCTCGAGCTGTCCAAGCTGAGATATCCCGCGGTATCGGACGAGCTTTGGGTCCAGCATCTGCGCACCGGCCGGCAGGATATCGTCGCGCTGGGTCGTGGCGGCGTCGATGAGTCAAGACTCGAGGATTACGTGGTCAGCGGGCTGGTGGATTTCGATGACGTGTCCTATGACGAACACGCGGACTTTCTTTACGACCTTGCCACGCAGCCCGTGGAGCACTTCAAGTCCTATCTTCCGGAGGAGGAGGTGCGCAAGGTATTGCGCTGCTACCAGAAGGACATCGCCCGGTCCATCCATGCCCAGATGCAGCAACACTACTTCGAGGAGGCCGCCGGCTACGAGGTCAAGGTCAGCAAGGGGTTTACCGAGTTGAGGCCGAGCGCCTACACGCAGGCAGTACACGAGGCGCCAGCCGACTACCGCGTTGCGCCGGACGACAAGAGCAACATGGCGAAGTACCTGTTCGGCGGCTTCAAGCGATGCCTGTATGCGGTGCAGAAGTCCGACTCGGACGCCGAACGCAAGCTGGCGGTAATCCTCGAACGCGATGCGCTCAAGTGGTTCAAGCCGGCCAAGGGACAGTTCCAGCTGTACTACCGGCAGGGCGGGGATCATCCGGAATACCAGCCGGATTTCGTCGCCGAGACCGCGGATGCGGTCTACATGTTGGAACCGAAGATGCGCAAGGAACTCGACGACGCCATCGTGCTTGCCAAGAAGGACGTAGCGGTGCAGTGGTGCGCAAACGCGTCCGCGTACGCGACCTCCTACGGCGGGAAACCATGGACCTACGTGCTGATCCCGCACGATGCCATTGCCGAGAACATCACCATCGAGGGGTTGGCTGGGCGATTTGGCGTCAATGGTCGGTAGGGGAATTGATGAGCGACATGAAGAACTGCTTCAAGCGGGTAGATCACGATTCGCCCTATCTGTTGCAGGGTCTCGATATCCAAGTCATGAACACAATCTCTCCGAACGCTCCCAAGTAGCTACACACTGGCGTAACAGCCGCCGGCAGGATGCCGGGCCGATAGCCGGAATCCACGATTCACGATAGACAGGATCCATCCCTTGGGGAGTAGCCGCCCGCCCTGACCCGACTGGTCCCGAGCGGGGGGCGCGTCAACACACTTGATCGCTGGCGATCATGGCGCGTTCGGTACGGGAAGCTTGGCTTTCCGTCGACTTGGCGAGACCACGGAACGGTGCACCGGCCCGCCGAAACGGTGCGCGGTTTCGTGTGCCACCTGGTCCGGCCCGGAAACTTCATGCCTCTCGCATTCCACGCGATACTGATCTGCGCCGGTACGGTCTTTCTCGGCGAGATTGGCGACAAAACGCAGTTGCTGTTGCTACTGCTGGCCTGCCGTTACCGATGCCCGCTGCCGTTGATCGCGGGCATCCTCGCCGCCGCCGTCGTCGCGGGAACTTGGCTGCATCAGGTGCTCGATCCGCAGTGGCTGCGGTGGATAACTCGGGATCTCGTTCATCGCCACCGCGCTGTGGACACTGCGGCCGGACACCTTGGATGCCGACGACGCGCCACCGACCTCGGCGCACGGCTTGTTCTGGATCGCCGTACCGCCTTCTTCCTGGCCGAGATCGGCGACAAGACGCAGATTGCCACGGTGCTGCTGGCGGCGCGCTTCGATACCATCGTGCCGGTGGTCGTCGGCACCACCCTGGGCATGCTGCTGGCGGATGTGCCGGTGGTGCTGTTCGGCGAACGCATCGCCGCGAGGCTGCCGGTGGCGTGGGTGTGGTACGGCCACCGCCGCGTTCGCCACGCTGGGCATGGCGGCGCTGCTGGGCGGATGAGGCGGATCGCCGTGGTTCAGCACCTGACCGACGTCGCCGCCGAGTGCCCTTTCAGTTCGATCTTGACCTTCTCGTGCTCAGCCAGCCCCTCGTAGTACTTGCGCAGAATCACCAGCACTTCCGGCCGTGAAAAGTTGTCCGGCACTTCGTCGCCTTCGCTGAGCAGCTTGCGTAACTTACTGCCGGACAGCAGCAGGCGCTGCGACGGGTCGTGCGGACAGGTTTTGGCGCTGGCCATGCTTTGGCAGGCGGCGCAGTAGAAGGTCCAGTCGATCTTCAACGGTTGGATCTGCAGTGCGCCGGCGGGTATCTGGTCGAAGATCTTCTGCGAATCGAACGGCCCGTAGTAGTCGCCGACCCCGGCGTGGTCGCGGCCGACCACCAGCCAGACGCAGCCGTAGTTCTGGCGGAACAGGGCGTGCAGCAGCGCCTCGCGCGGGCCGGCGTAGCGCATGTCCAGAGGATAGCCGGACTGGATCACGGTGTTCTTGACGAAATATTTCTCGATCAGCTTGGCGATCGCCTCCTGACGCACTTCGGCAGGAATGTCGCCCGGCTTGAGCTTGCCCAGCAACGAGTGGATCATCACGCCGTCGCAGATCTCCACCGCGATCTTGGCCAGATACTCGTGTGAGCGGTGCATCGGGTTGCGGGTCTGGAACGCGGCCACTGATTTCCAGCCGCGCTTCTCGAACTCGGCGCGGGTCTGCGCCGGGGTCATGAACATGGCGCCGTACTGGCTGGGGAATTCGCCCTGGCTCAGCACCTTGACCGGCCCGGCCAGATTGACCTCGCCTTGCGCCATCACCATCTTCACGCCGGGGTGCGCGTCGTCGGTGGTCTTAAATATGGACCGGCACTCGTGAGCCTTGTCGATACCGTATTGTTCGGTGACTCGCATGGTCGCCAGAATCTCGTTGCGCTCGGGATCGAACAGCGCGATCTCCTCGCCGACGACGATGCCGTCCGCGGTGGCCGTATCGGCCGACAGCGTGATCGGGATCGGCCAGAACAGACCGGACGCCGTCTTCATTCCGTCGCACACGCCCTGCCAGTCCGCCTTGTCCATGAAGCCGTCCAGCGGCGTGAAGCCGCCGATGCCGAGCATGATGAGGTCGCCCGCTTCGCGAGAGCTGATGGGTACGCGTTTGAGCGTCTGCGCGCGTTCACGCTCGCTTTGCAGGGCGCGACCTTCGAGCAGCAGGGGTTTCAGCGGGCCGCCGCCATGCGGTGTTACCAGAACGGTCATGTTTAGCTTCCTGAATAAAGGCTCGCACTGCGAACCAGGCGAATGAATGAACGAGATGCAATTTTAGCAAGCCGGTCTGCTGTCGCCGTGGTCTATCGTTAGAATGAAGCGATGGATACATTTCGTCGTGCGTTGGTCGGCCCGTTTTTGGGTCTTTGGGTCGTCGGTTGTGCGCTGCTGCCCAATACCGGTTCAGCACACACGGGTTCGCTCCCACCCGCCTTGACCGCGTTCAAAACCGCCTGGCAACGCGTCAACCAGGGACAGCCCGATCAACCGGATTCCGCCGCACTTCAGGCTTTGCCGATCTATCCCTATCTGGTCGCCGCGCGGCTGCAGCGCGACCTGACCCACATTCAGGTCAACGGCAATGCCCAGCAGACTGACGCCGCCGTCGGTGCCTTTCTCAATGACCATGACGGCGAGCTGGTGACGCAGCGGCTGACCACCGCCTGGCTGCGCAGCCTCGCGCAGCGACAGGACTGGCCGCTGCTGCTGGCGCATTACGATCCGGCACGGGCGGATTCCGCGCTGCGCTGCCAGTGGTTTCAGGCGCGCATCGCCACCGGCGAGACTACGAACTTGGCGCCTGAAATCAGCAAGGCCTATCTGACCGACCACAACTTGCCGGATTGCCGAACCCCTTTTGGTTGGCTCAAGTCGCAACAGCAACTGCCAGCGTCGCTGACGGTGCGGCGCGCGAAAATGGCGTTGCGGTCGGGTCGTGCGAACTTTGCCCGGCAGCTCGCCCATCAGCTGCCGGATGCGCAGGCCGCACCGTTGCTGCAGTGGGCGGCGCTGCTGAGCCAGCCGGAACAAAGCATCCGCGACCTGATCGCGCATCCGGATAAACCGGTGGCGGACGAGGCGCTGCGGGACGGCTGGCTCCGTCTGGCGCGCAAGCATACGGATACAGCGCTCCAGCTCTATCCGGCTTTCCTGCAGGCGCGGCATCTGCAGGGCGAGAAAGCCCGGGTCTATACCCGCGACCTGGCGCTGGGGCTGGTCTTGGACCGCCGTCCGGAGGCAACGGAATACTTCGCCCGCTTCACGCCGAAGCCGGGCGACACGGTTGCTTTCACCTGGCGCGTGCGGGCCGCGCTGTGGATTCAGGACTGGAAGCATGTCTTGCAGTGGACCACGGCGATGCCGGAGGCCCTGCGCAGCAAACCCATTTGGCAGTACTGGCATGCGCGCGCACAGGCCGCCATTGGCGACGCGCAGTCCGCCAAAACCAGCTATCAAGTTCTCGCCACCGAAAATGGTTACTACTCGCTGCTATCCGCTTGGCAGTTGCAGCGCAACTACACGCCGCGCACCACTGCGATCCCAGATGATCCGGCGCTGCAGAGTCGGTTGGTAGCGCAGCCCGGCGTGATCCGTGCCCATCAGCTGTTTGAGGTCGGCCTGAATTCACAGGCCTCGCTGGAGTGGCGGGTAGCGCTGTCCGTGGTGACATCGAATGACCGTGTGCAGGGCATCCGTTTGGCGATGCGCTGGGGTTGGTACGATCAGGCGGTGGCCACCGCCTCGCAGCAGGGCGTCTACGAGGATTACAAACTGCTCTATCCGCTGCCCTATGCTGCGCAAGTGAAGACAGCGTCAGTCGACAGCGGCCTGCCGGAAAACTGGATCTACGGCGTGATCCGTCAGGAGAGCCTGTACCGAGCAAACGTCGTTTCCTCGGCAAATGCCTATGGTTTGATGCAGTTGCTGCTGCCGACCGCGCGTGCCGTGGCACGACGCAGCGGTCTGCCGCGACCGCAGAATGCCAACGCCCTGTTCGACCCGGAAACCAACCTCGCGTTGGGCGCCGATCTGCTGCGCGAGTTGACCAACCAGAACAACGGCCGCTTCATCGTCGCCTTGGCCGGTTACAACGCCGGCCCCAATGCCGCCAATCGCTGGTTGCCGGACTCACCGATATCGGCCGATGTCTGGATCGAGAACATTCCGTACAACGAAACGCGGCGTTACGTAAAACGCATCCTCTGGCACATCGCCGTGTTCGGCTGGCGCCGCAGCGGCGAACCACAGACCATCGCCGAGCTTTTGCCGCTGGTGGCACAGTCGGCGCCGTCGTCCCAAGTTGCCAGTTTCAGCGCCGGCGCGAAGTGAGCCGCCGATGAAAGCCACACTGGTCGGCGGCGCGGTACGCGACGCGCTGCTGGGCCTCCCGGTCAGGGAGCGCGACTGGGTGGTGACCGGCGCCACGCCGGAAGCCATGATCGCCGCCGGTTACCGGCCCGTAGGCAAGGATTTCCCCGTGTTCCTGCACCCCGACACCAACGAGGAATACGCCTTGGCGCGCACCGAGCGCAAGCGCGGGCGCGGCTACCACGGCTTCAGCTTCGACACCGACCCCGGCGTCACGCTGGAAGACGATCTGCGCCGGCGTGATCTCACCGTCAACGCCATCGCCGAGGACGACGACGGCACTTTTATCGACCCCTACGGCGGTCGCGTCGACCTTGATGCACGCGTCCTGCGACACGTCTCCGAAGCGTTTGCGGAAGACCCGGTGCGCATCCTGCGTGTGGCTCGCTTCGCCGCCCGCTTCGCTCCGCTGGGGTTCACCGTGGCGCCGGAGACCCTGACGCTGATGCGGCAGATGGTGGACGATGGCGAAGTCGATCATCTCGTCCCCGAGCGGGTCTGGAAGGAGACCGAGCGGGCCCTGTCCGGCGACGGCCGTGCCGATGCCGACTATCGCCCCTCGGTGTTTTTCCTGACCCTGCGGGCCTGCGGCGCGCTGGCGCGCATCATGCCCGAGATCGACGCCCTGTTCGGCGTGCCGCAGCCCGCGCAGTACCACCCCGAGATCGACACCGGCGATCACGTCATGCGCTGCGTCGACGCCGCGCATCGCATGGGCTTTGCGCCAGAAGTGCGCGCCGCTGCGTTGCTGCATGATCTGGGCAAAGCGCTGAGTCCTGCCGAACAGCTACCCAGCCACAAACTGCACGAGCGCCGCGGCGTGCCGCTGGTTGAAGCGTTCTGCACCCGCCTGCGCCTACCCGCCGCTTGCCGCGACCTCGCCGTCGTCGTCACCCGCGAGCACATCAACGTCCACCGCGCGCTGGAACTGCGCCCCGGCACCTTGCTGGAACTGTTGGAACGCATGCACGCGCTACAGAAGAATGACTTCTTTGATCACGCTCTCGACGCCTGCCTGTGCGACGCCCGCGGCCGCGCCGGACTGGAACATAGCGACTACCCTCCAGTCGCCTACCTGCGCGAAGCCGCCAAGGTTGCCGCAACCATTCAGGCGCGTGATGTAATGAGCGAAACGGTCACCGGCCCGAAAGTCGGCGAAGCGATGCGTGAGGCGCGGACCAAGGTTTTGACGGACTGGATACGGAGCAGGCGGCGGGCAAGTTAACATGCAGTGGGTTGCACAGCGGTGCTGGGATACCCAAAACTTAACTGGAGCTTACGGTGACATTGTTCGGACTGGTCAAGATTGCGTTAGACGAGCTTTATGCAGAGGCCAATAAAGAATACGGAGATGACACTGACAAGAACATTCGGAAGAGGATGCAGTATCTGTCGAAGAGCTATGGCCGACTCAACAGCAGAGACCGCGAACCGGTCGGCTATGGCGATCCAGCAACCCGGTTTGCTTATGCGTATAAATACGTGGCTGCACACGGCGATTATGTTGTACAACTCCTTCAGAAACTGCGAAACCACCTCAATGGACCGATTTTCCAGGGCGCGTCGGCACGTGTTTCTTGCTTAGGTGGCGGCGCCCCGGCAGCGACATCATTGCGGTACTCAAGTACCTCGACGAATCTGCCCAACAGGAGCCGGTCAAGAAGTTGACCTGCTATTTGCTCGACAAAGAGCAAGCATGGGCCGACACGTGGACGGAGTTGGATGACTTACTTGAGGTTGGAATAAGTCTCAACGCCAATTTCCAACCACTTGATGTGACGAAACCTGCTTCTTGGAAGTCGCAGCAGAAATTTCTGCAAGCGGATGTCTTCACACTGATCTGCTTCGTTTCAGAGGTGCGCTCTCTGGACAATGAAGGCGTTGTCAGTAATTTCTTCACCACGATATTCTCTGAAGCCAAGTCGGGTGCAATGTTTCTGTACATCGACAATGGCCATGACACTTTCAACCAGTATTTCGACGCGCAGTGGAAAGCAGCGGGCCTTAAACTGCTTGGCGCTGGTAACAATGAGCACTGGCTTCCACGTATGTCAGAACAGGCGTCCGAACTGGCAGTATACAAAAGCAAATTCGAGTGCGACCCAAAAATCCAGGCGCGGCTTAGCTACCGACTGCTAAGGAAGACGTGAGCCTAGATCTCTTCGATACCGAGGCGCAGCTAATAACCATCCCATTACCGGGAGGTGATTTGCAGTATGCGGAGTCCGTTCCGCTGCTGGGTGACCCAGAGGCATTACTTAGGCGGCTAATCATCGAGATCCCCTGGCGGCAAGAAACGATAACAGTATGGGGTAAGTCTCACCCGCAACCTCGCCTTGTCGCTTGGTTCGGTGACTCAAGAGCCCCATATACATACTCGGGTATCAGTCTGTCGGCTCTGCCTTGGACTCCAATCCTGAGCGGCATCAAAGAAAGCGTTGAACGGCTTGCCAACAATCGGTTCAACAGCGTCCTGCTGAACTACTATCGAGATCATAGGGATAGCATGGGGTACCACAGCGATGATGAACCAGAACTGGGCGAGCGACCAGTGATCGCTTCCTTGAGTCTGGGAGCAGAGCGTCCATTCGTTCTCAAACCAAAAGACGGTCGCATTTCGCGGCCGGTAAAGATCACCCTGAAGTCCGGAAGCCTGCTAATTATGAAGGGCAGCACGCAGAAGAATTGGAAGCATGGAATTGGCAAAGAGAGTCGTCCATGCGGACCGAGGGTGAACCTGACTTTTAGGCAAATCATGGAAGCACGCTCCTGAAGGTGGCTGCCCAACAATCGCGTGGGTTACGATGACATGATACTCAACGCATAAATCCAGCAAGACGCACCGGGGGCGGATCACTGGTCCGCCTATCAAGCAAGCGTAGTGCGGACAGCTTTCATCTGCCCCGGCGGGTTCTGGCGTTGAAGGTGTCGAGCGCAAGGCTTGCGGTCAGCATCGGGATACGCGGATAGCTGCCGAGCGTGAGCAGATCGTGATCGTCGGAGACCACGACATCGGCTTTGGCGGCGAGTGCGCAGGCCTGCACCTGATCGTCGCCGGGATCGCGCGAAACCGGTTGCGGCAAGACGGCCGGCTCGACCACTTGCGCGATGCCGGCGCGTCCACTGCCGACATTCGCCCGGATCGCGTTACAAAGCCAGCTTACGCAGATCGGACAACAGCCCCGTCAGATGCACGATGAAACGTGCAGCGTTTGCACCATCGATCACGCGATGGTCGTACGACAACGACAGTGGCAGCATCAGCCGCGGACGGAATTGCTCACCGTCCCACAGCGGACGCATCACCGCACGTGAAACCCCGAGGATGGCGACTTCAGGCGCGTTGATGATGGGCGTGAAATAACTACCGCCGATGCCGCCGAGACTGGATACGGAAAACACGCCGCCCTTCATCTCGTCGGGTTTGAGCTTGCCGTCGCGTGCACGGCCCGCCAGCTCGGCGCTCTCTTTGGCCAGCTCCACGATGCCCTTGCGGTCGACATCGCGCACCACCGGCACCACCAAGCCGTTGGGCGTATCCGCGGCAAAGCCGATGTGGCGATAGTGCTTCATCACCAGATTCTCGCCCGCGCCATCCAGCGATGAGGCGAACTCCGGGTAGCGGTCGATAGCCTTGGCCACCGCCTTGAGGATGATCGGCAGCAGCGTCAATTTGGTGCCGCGCTTGGTGTTCTGCGCGTGACGGAACGCCTCCAGATCGGTGATGTCGGCGTCGTCGGTCTGGGTCACATGCGGCAGATTGAGCCAGGACCGATGCAGGTGCGCCGCCGACAGTTTGCGGATGCGCGCCAACGGCTGGTACTCCACCGCGCCGAACTGTGCGAAATCAATCTGCGGAATCGCAGGAATGCCTGTCCCGCCCGCCGCAGCCTGGGGTTGCTTAAGAGCCTGCTTGACGTGATCCTGCACATCTTCGCGCAGGATGCGCTGGTGCAGGCCGCTGCCCTGGATGCGGGCAAGATCAACCCCCAGTTCGCGCGCGAATTTACGTACCGAAGGGCTGGCATGCGGCAAGGTGTCGCCGATGCCGTGCGGTTCAGCCTGCACGGGCGCCTGCGCTGCGGGCGGACTTGCCGGCGGACGGGGTGGGTTGCGCCGGTCGCTGTCTGTGGCGACCGACTTTGACGTGGCCGCGGCATCCCCGTCCTGCTCCGGACGAGCGGTCGCAACCGCCGTGTTTACACGTGCGGTCTCGATCTCACAGACGGTGTCGCCGACGTTGACGGTGTCGCCTTCCTTGAGCTTCAGACTGCGGATGGTTCCGGCCATCGGTGCCGGCACCTCCAGCGTCGCCTTGTCGGATTCCAGCGTGATCAGCGGATCTTCTTTTTCGACCTGATCACCGGCCTTCACCAGAACCTCGATCACCGGCACGTCGCTGAAGTCGCCGATATTCGGGACGGTGACAGCTTTGCGTTCGGTGCCGCCAGTTGGGTGGGCCGCAGCGGCACGATCATGCCCTGACGGCGGGGTGGGAGCGGGCTTTCGCACGGGCTCATCGACCGGTTTGTCCGCCGTGGTTTCAGCGTCCGCTGCCTTCGGCACCTTGCCGCCGTCGGCATCTTCGGCCAGATCCAGCACCAATACGACGCTGCCTGCGGAAACCTTGTCGCCTTCCTTGACGCTGAGACTGGCGATGGTGCCGGCCTGTGGTGCCGGCACCTCCAGCGTCGCCTTGTCGGATTCCAGCGTGATCAGCGGGTCTTCTTTTCCGACCTGATCACCGACCTTCACCAGCACCTCGATCACCGGCACGTCGCCGTAATCACCGATGTCGGGCACCTTCACCTGCAGTTGCTTGGCCATGACGCGTTTATCCCTTTTTATACCGCCAGTGGATTGGGTTTTGCGGGATCGATGCCGTATTGCTTGAGCGCCTGCGCCAGGGTTTTCTTTGGCAGGGTGCCGGCTTCGACCAGCGATACCAGTGCGCGATAGGTGATCCAACGCCGGTCGACCTCGAAGAAGTCGCGCAACTGCTCGCGCGTATCGGAACGGCCGAAGCCGTCAGTGCCGAGCACGGCGTAATCCATCGGTACCCAGGCACGGATCGGGTCGGCATAGGCCTTGATGTAATCGGTGGCGGCAATCGCCGGGCCTTTCCTGCCCTGCAAACACTGGGTCACATGCGGTGTGCGCGGCTTGGTGGTTGGATTCAGCAGGTTGTGGCGCTCGACGTCACGTCCGTCCCGTGCCAGCTCGTTGAACGACGGCACACTCCACACTTCCGAGGTGACTTTCCAATCCTTCTTCAACAGCTCGGCGGCGGCGATCACCTCGCGCAGGATGCTGCCCGAGCCCAGCAGTTGCACATGCGCGACCGCCGGTTTCTTGCACGGGTGCAGCAGATACATGCCCTTGATGATGTCGTCTTCGACCCCTTTGGGCATGGCCGGGTGCGGGTAGTTTTCGTTGCCCAGCGTCAGGTAGTAAAAACGATCCTTCTGTCTGCCGAAGTCATCGGTATACATATCGCGCATGCCGTGCTCGAGGATCACGGCGATCTCGTAGGCATAGGTTGGATCGTAAGTCCGGCAGTTCGGAATCACGCCGTAGAGCACGTGGCTGTGGCCGTCCTGGTGTTGCAGGCCTTCGCCGTTCAAGGTGGTACGGCCCGCGGTCCCGCCGAGGATGAAGCCGCGCGCGCACATGTCGCCGGCGGCCCAGGCCAGATCTCCGAATCGCTGGAATCCGAACATGGAGTAGTAGATGAAGAACGGGATCAGGCTGACGTTATGGGTGGAGTAACTGGTGGCGGCCGCGATCCAGCTCGACATGGAGCCGGCCTCGGTGATGCCTTCCTCGAGGATCTGGCCCTTGATGTCCTCCTTGTAGAAGGCTAGTTGATCGGCATCCTGCGGTTTGTACTTCTGACCGACGCAGGAGTAGATGCCGATCTGGCGGAACATGCCTTCCATGCCGAAGGTGCGCGCCTCGTCCGGCACGATGGGCACGATGCGCGGGCCGATGTTCTTGTCGCGCAGCAGGATCTGCAGCAACTGCACAAAGGCCATGGTGGTGCTGATGCTGCGCTCGCCGGTGCCCTTGAGCAGGCGCTCGAACACTGACAACGGCGGGATTTTCAGCACTTCGCCCTTGCTGCGTCGCCACGGCAGATCACCACCGAGTTCCTTGCGTCGCGCCTTGAGGTATTTAGTCTCTGCGGAATCTTCGGCTGGACGGTAGAACGGCGCGCCCTCCAATTGCTCGTCAGTCAGCGGGATTTTGAAACGGTCGCGAAACGCCTTGAGCGACTCTTCATCCATATCCTTTTGCTGATGGGTGGTGTTGTGGCCTTCACCGGCGTCGCCCATGCCGTAGCCCTTGACGGTCTTGGCCAGGATCACGGTGGGCGTGCCGGTGTGCTGGCAGGCTGCGGCGTAAGCGGCAAACACCTTGTGCGGGTCGTGACCGCCGCGATTGAGGTCACCGATCTCCTCATCGCTCATCGACTCGACCAGCTTGAGCAACTCCGGGTATTTGCCGAAGAAGTGTTCGCGCGTGTATTTTCCGCCCTTGGCCTTGCAGTTCTGATACTCGCCGTCGACGGTCTCATCGAACGCCTTGATCAGAAGGCCGCTGTGGTCGCGGGCGATCAATCCATCCCACAACGAGCCCCAGATCACCTTGATGACGTTCCACCCGGCGCCGCGGAACACGCCTTCCAGCTCTTGGATGATACTGCCGTTGCCGCGCACTGGCCCGTCCAGCCGTTGCAGATTGCAATTGATGACGAAAATCAGATTGTCGAGCTTCTCGCGCGAAGCAACGTCGATGGCGCCGAGGCTCTCCGGCTCGTCCATTTCACCGTCGCCGCAGAAGCACCAGACCTTGCGCCCGGAGGTGTCGGCCAGCCCGCGGTGTTGTAGGTATTTCATCAACCTCGCCTGGTAGATGGCGGTGATAGGCCCGAGTCCCATACTCACCGTGGAGAACTGCCAAAACTCCGGCATCAACCACGGGTGCGGGTAAGAACTCAGGCCGGGGCCTGAGGCTTCGGTACGGAACCGGCGCAGATCGGCCTCGGATAGACGACCTTCGAGAAAGGCGCGCGCATAGAAGCCGGGTGAGGAATGGCCTTGGAAATAGATCAGATCCTGGCCGTCCTTGTGCTGCGGGCCTTTCCAGAAGTGGTTGAAGCCGACATCGTAGAGCGTCGCTGATGACGCGTAGCTGGCAATGTGGCCACCGATCCCGTGGTTTTTACGATTGGCGTTAATCACCATCGCCATGGCGTTCCAGCGCGTCAGCGAGCGGATCTTCCACTCCAGTGCATGATCGCCTGGTGAGCTTTGTTCCAAGTGCCGCGGGATGGTATTGACGTAGGCGGTGTTCGGCGAAAATGGAATGTAGGCTCCCGACAGCCGGGCCGATTCCTCCAGCGCTTGGAGCAGGAAATGCGCGCGCTCCGGGCCTTCCCGCTTCAACACGGCGGCCAGCGCCTCCAGCCACTCGCGGGTTTCCTGCGGATCGACATCCATCGGAGTGCCGCTCCCGTTGCCGTCAATTGATGGTGCCTCTTGTCCTGCATTCATCCGCATCGTCCTCACTCACTTAACGTCGATATTCCGCAGTTTAAAACGGAAACGCAAAACACTGTAGACGGCCGCGTTATATATGTCTAATATCTCGATGTAAATAGACCGGTACTATTCAGGTATATGGAACTACGCCACCTCCGATACTTCTCGGCTGTTGCCGAAGCGCAGAGCTTCAGCAAAGCGGCACGGCGGCTGGGGATCAAACAACCGCCTTTGAGCAAGCAGATCCGTCAACTCGAACTGGAAGTCGGCACAGTACTGTTCCATCGGTTACCGCGTGGCGCGGCACTGACCGACGCCGGCCGCGTCTACCTGGAAGACGTCCGGGAAATTCTGGGCCGCGTGCAACTGGCCACCCAGCATGCCCAGCGCGTGGCGCGTGGGGTACTCGGCCGCATCCGCGTGGGCATGATCAACTCGGCGCCATTTCACCCTTTCGTGCCGCGCGTGATCCGGCAGTTCGGGCAGCGTTATCCGCAGGTGGCGCTGTCGCTGGAAGAAGCCAGCACGCCGGCACTGGCGCTGGCCATGCTCGACGGCTCCATCGATGTCGCGTTTGTCCGTCCCCTGCTCGGTGAAGAACCGAAGCTGGTGCTGGAAACCCTGTTCGAGGAGGAAATGGTCGTCGCGCTACCGGAAGGTCATATCTTGGCAGGAGCCGGTACACTCAAGCTGGAGCGGCTGGCCAACGAGGACTTCGTGCTGTTTTCACGGACGATCGGCTCGGGTCTGTACGATGAAATCCTCTCGGCTTGCCAGCGCGCGAAATTCAGCCCGCGCATCAGCCACGAAGTGCTGCACGTCAGTTCGATCGCCAACCTCGTCGCCGCCGGCCTCGGGATTTCGGTGGTTCCCGCCTCGATGCAACAGGTGCACGCCGCCGGCGTGGTTTACCGCCCGATCATGGGCGACGCCCCCAAGGCAAGAATGACCCTGGCTTGTCGCAAGGACGATCCTTCCATGGCGGTGCAAAACATGGTGCGTCTGGCCCGGCAACAGAAACGGCCGGCCTCAACAGCATCACCCAGGCGGGGGTCGGACCGCCGTCAGAACCCATAACGGACGTCGAACTCCCCCGCCACGTGAGCGCTGTCCGACAGATAAAGCTGCCGACCCTGGGCAGAGGCTGCAGGGTTCTCTTCGTGCCTCTGGGTCCAGCGCGCGTCCAGCGTCTTTCTGGCGCAGCATCGGTTTGGCGGCGTCTTGGGTCCACGGCACCGGGGTTTTACCGGTCTTGATCCGGCTGCTGTCTTCACGGCCGTTGCGTTGCCGGGGGACTGCAACAAAGTCCGCGCTAGTCCTCAGTCCGGCGCGGGCTGCATAGCCTTGTTCGGCCAGCTGCGGGTGAAAGCAAAGGGACTATTGCCCGGATAAATACAGATCTTCAAGACAGTTGCCGAGTTGCTTAATTGGCCCGAATTTTGATGGATTTTTAGAGGTGCCCTGAGGTAGAGTTAAACGGTCGTTAAATGAGCCGTTGTCCGAAATTCGGGGCGTGACTCAAGAGGATCAAATCATGAATACCGTCGTTTCCTATCTGCCCGCGAGCGATACCGAGCGCGGACATGCGCATATTCTCGAAGTGTTCGAGCGTCAACACGAGACCGCCATTCGCCTGCGTACGTCCACCGTGGCCGAACGCCTCGCCAAGATCAAGAAACTCAAGCAGGCGGTACTCGACTACACCCAGGAGTGGTATGCCGCCGCCGCTGCCGATTACCGCAAACCACCGGTCGAAGTCGATCTCACCGAAATCCTGCCGATCATCGCCGAAGCCAACGACGCCGCACGAAGGCTGAAGAAGTGGATGAAGCCGGTGCGGGTATGGCCGTCGCGCGCGCTGATCGGCACCAAGGCCTGGATGCAATACGAGCCCAAAGGCCGTTGTTTGATTATCTCGCCGTGGAATTATCCGGTGAAC
>Ga0307374_10003294_pt1 | contig 27736 bp, 26 predicted proteins | sample OX3MG_FD_202532 | JGI IMG/M metagenome (GOLD analysis project Ga0307374, IMG submission 202532) | Soil microbial communities from Risofladan, Vaasa, Finland - OX-3 | ecosystem: Environmental > Terrestrial > Soil > Coastal area > Acid sulfate soil | place: Finland: Risofladan, Vaasa | collected...
CTCCGGCTGCCCAGACTCATGGCTCAACCACCGGAAAGGCTCAGGGAGCAGTGCGCCTGAACAGCGAATGCGGCCCTCGGGATCGCTTCCGAAAGCCCTGCAACACCCTATAAACACTGGCCAGACCCGCGTTTCAAACAGATTTCATCCGGGAAGAAGCGCAAATCGCCAGGAAAGACGCTACGACGCAGCGAATTTCAACGAGTTCCTAGGCGAGTTGTGGGTCAGCCCTTGTGTACGAGGTAGAACCAGGCAATGATGCCGATGACTACGACGACGAAGACGATGTCGTAGTACTTCTCCCAGTCGCCATACGGCTCGGCGCTGTTGCGCGCGGGATTGGCCGGGTTGTAGCGGATGGGAAACTGGTCGCCTTTTCGGGCTTCCACTGGGGACATGAAGGTGCTCTGGTAGGTTTGACCATTCACGCGGTAGCGTAACTCGACAGCATAGAAGGGCGCGTCTCCCAGGTTTTTGGGGTTGTCCATTCCGAAGTAATCGCAGAGTTCGACTTCGGCTGTGGTTTCAGGCCAGTTGCTGCGGCGGAGTTTGCGGAGCAGTTGATGGAGCACGGGGGGATTTTACTTTAACTGACTCTGCGGTTCGCCTAAGATTTGTGGCGCTCGAAGGAAAACCGCAGGTTCTTCGACTGAGTTTGGCGCGGACGCGCCAAACTCCGCTCAGGATGACATCTTTGTTTTTTAATGAGCGCCGGCGGGGGCTTTGCGTCCGGGTTGGACTTTTTTGAAGAGCCAGACGAAGGCGATGCAGACGAAGCAGAGCAGGGCGATCCAGCGGAAGACGTCGACGAAGGCGTAGAGGCGGGACTGCTGGATGAGCTGATGGTAGATCTGTGCGTGGGCTCCGGCGGCTCCCTGCGCATGGCCGAGCTGGCGGCCGAGGTAGTGCTTGAGGGCGTCGCTGCGCTGCTGGAACCAGGGGCCGGTTTGCGGGACGGAACCGACGATATCGTTCTGATGGAGGGCGGTGCGGCGGGTGACCATGGTCAGCGCGGCGGAGATTCCGATGGAGCCGCCGATGTTGCGGAGCAGGTTGAAGATGCCGCTGGCGTTGCCTATTTCCTCATTGCGCAGAGTGGCGTAGCACTGGGTGGTGATGGGCACGAAGACGAAGCTGAGGGCAAAGCCGGTGATGATGATGGGCCAGAGAAGGGTGACCGGGCTGATGCTGAGGTTGACGTCTCCGAATCGCAGGGACATGACACCGAAGAGGGCGAAGCCGAAGGTGAGCAGATAGCGGGCGTCCACCTTGTTGGTGAGCCAGCCGATGAGAGGCATGGCGACAATGGCGCCGAATCCTCGTGGGCCGACGACGATGCCGGCGGCGAAGGCGGTGTAGCCGAGCAACTCCTGATAGAAGAGCGGGAGCAGGGTGATGGTGGAGTAGATGGAGACTCCGAAGAAGAAGATGAGCAGACAGCCGACGGCGAAGTTGCGGTCGTGGAAGACGCGCAGTCCGACGAGCGCGTTGCGTTTGCGCCAGGAGTGCACGATGAACCAGATGAGCGCGATGACGAGGAAGAAGACGGCCCAGCGAAGCCAGACGGCGCTGAACCAGTCGTCCTCCTGTCCCTTGTCGAGAACGATCTGCAGGCAGCCGGTCCAGACGGCGAGCAGGCCGAAGCCGATGGTGTCGAAGCGGCTGACCTTGGCGTGCTTGATGTAGGACGGGTCGTGGACAAAGCGGCTGATCATGAAGACGGCCAGGATTCCGATGGGGATGTTGATGTAGAAGGCGTAGCGCCAACTGTAGGTATCGGTAAGCCATCCGCCGAGGGTGGGACCGACGATGGGGGCGATGACGACGCCGAGTCCGAAGAGGGCCATGGCCATGCCGCGCAAGCGGGGCGGGAAGCTTTCCAGCAGGATGGCCTGCGAGAGGGGCTGGAGTGCGCCTCCTCCGGCGCCCTGGACGATACGGGCGATGAGGATGAAGGCGAGGGAGGGAGCGGCTCCGACAAAGAAGGACGAGACGGTGAAGATGATGACGCAGGTGATGAGGAAGCGCTTGCGCCCGAACTTGAGGGCGAACCAGTTGCTGGCGGGGAGGATGACGGCGTTGGCGACCAGATAGCTGGTGAGGACCCAGGTGGCTTCGTCGGTGGAGGCGGAGAGCGAGCCGGCGATGTACGGCAGGGCGACGGTGGCAATGGCGGTGTCGAGCACCTCCATGAAGGTCGCCAGCATGACAGAAATGGCGATAATCCATGGATTTACGCCCGCATTTTGGGGCTCTTGAGCGGAGACTTCTGCCATTTTCCTGCGCAAACTGAGGATAAAGCGGGGCGTTGACGGGGGTGTCCAGAGAGAGTGGAGGCGTCCCCGAAGGGTAGATTCTTCAATTGGATACACCTGAGAGGCGGGAAGATGCAAGGAGTGGGGAGAGGAATTGCGTTGGGAATTGCATCCGGGGGAAGGTTTACAGCATCAGATAAGTTGACAACAAGTCACTCAAGTGCGAATCTAGGTAAACATTCGCACCGTTAGAGACATTTAGGAGCAGCGGCAAATGGCAAAGATTATAGGAATTGACCTGGGCACGACCAACTCGGTGGTTGCCGTGATGGAAGGCGGCGAGCCGAAGGTGATCCCGAACGAGGAGGGCGGCCGGACTACGCCTTCGGTGGTGGGGTTCACGAAGAGCGGCGAGCGGTTGGTTGGCCAGGTGGCGAAGCGGCAGGCAATCACGAATCCGCACAACACGATTTACTCGATCAAGCGTTTCATGGGACGCCGGTTCAATGAAGTGAACGACGAGATGAAGATGGTTCCCTACAAGGTGAAGCAGCAGAAGGACCACATCGTGGTTGAGGCGCAGGACAAGGACTACACGCCGCCTGAGGTCTCGGCGATGATACTGCAGAAGCTGAAGAAGGCGGCGGAGGACTACCTGGGGACGACGGTGACCGAGGCGGTCATTACGGTTCCGGCGTACTTTAACGACGCGCAGCGTCAGGCGACGAAGGACGCGGGCAGGATTGCGGGTCTGGAAGTGAAGCGCATTGTGAACGAGCCGACGGCGGCGGCGCTGGCCTATGGGCTGGACAAGAAGAAGGAAGAGACGATTGCCGTATACGACTTTGGCGGCGGAACGTTTGATATTTCGATTCTTGAAGTCGGCGAGGGCGTGATCGAGGTGAAGTCGACCAACGGCGACACGCATCTGGGCGGCGACAACCTTGACCAGCGCATTGTGGACTGGCTGATTGAGGAGTTCAAGAAGGACGAGGGACTGGATCTGACGTCGAAGGGCAACGAAATGGCGTTGCAGCGGCTGAAGGACGCGGCCGAGCGCGCCAAGATTGAGCTGTCGACGGCGATGGAGACGGAGATCAATCTTCCATTTATTACGGCGGACGCGAGCGGGCCGAAGCATCTGGTGAAGAAGCTGACGCGCGCCAAGCTGGAGTCGCTGGTTGAGGACCTCCTGCAGCGCTCGATAGAGCCCGCGAAGAAGGCCCTGACTGACGCGGGCGTGGACGCGAGCAAGATCGACGAGGTTGTTCTGGTGGGCGGGCAGACGCGCATGCCGCGCATTCAGCAGATTGTGAAGGAGCTGTTCGGAAAAGAGCCGCACCGGGGCGTGAATCCGGATGAAGTGGTGGCGATTGGCGCGGCGGTGCAGGCGGGCGTGCTGGCGGGCGAGGTGAAGGACCTGCTGCTGCTGGATGTGACTCCGCTGACGCTGGCGATTGAGACGCTGGGCAGCGTGGCGACTCCGATGATTCCGCGGAACACGACGATTCCGACGAAGAAGACGGAGACGTTCTCGACGGCGGCCGATAACCAGACCGAGGTTGAGGTGCACGTGCTGCAGGGCGAGCGTCCGATGGCCGGGCAGAACCGCACGCTGGCCAAGTTCAAGCTGGCCGGAATTCCTCCGGCTCCGCGGGGCATGCCGCAGGTTGAGGTGACGTTCGATATCGACGCGAACGGCATTCTGAATGTGACGGCGAAGGACAACGCCACGGGCAAGGACCAGAAGGTGACGATTACGTCGTCATCGGGCCTGAGCAAGGACGAAGTGGAGCGGATGGCCAAGGAGGCCGAAGCTCACTCCGCCGAAGACCAGGCCAAGCGCGAGGAGATCGAAGCTCGCAACGGCCTGGACAGCATGGTCTACAACATGGAGAAGATGCTGAAGGAGAACGCCGATAAGGTCTCCGGCAGCGAGAAGAGCGATGTTGAGACAGCGCTGGCCGAGGCCAAGAAGGCACTGGAGAGCCAGGCGGGCGCAGCCGAGCTGAACGAGGTGCGGGAGAAACTGACCGCCGCCTCGCACAAGCTGGCCGAGGCCATGTACAAGGCCAACACCGCATCCGGAGCAACCGGCCCAACGGCGGCCGATGGAGCCCCGGCGGAGCCCGTCGAAGAGGCCAAGAAGGACGAAGGCGTGATCGACGCCGAATACGTGGACGTGGACGACAAGAAGTGATTGCGGACGGGCAAGGCATCTGAGCCTTGCCGCAATCATCCTGAGCGCAACGAGGTCTCCGGCATGCGTGGTTTTGCGTGATGGGTTGGTTAAGCGAAGGATCTTGGTTCGAAGGGGTGTCCGAAACGGGTACCCCTTACGTTTCATAGCGGTTCACCAGAACTGGAGAATTGCTGGGTAGGAGTTTTGCTATGACGGATACGCTTTGGAAATGCGAGCAGATGCGGGCGGGAGAAGTGTACGAGAAGGTCCTCTTCGATACGAGAGAGGAAGCAGAGCAATTTTTGCGGGCGATGCACAAGAACGCTCCGGACTTGTTCTGGCGGCTGGAGCCGGTGGAAGCGAAGATGGTGTGGAACTGAGAGACCATGATGGCGACGCCACGCTTCCTGCCCAGTTGCCATAGGAGTTTCCTTTGGACGCATCACGCTTAACGTTAAACGTTAAGCGTGATACACTTGAGCCGTGATCCGGTCCTACGCGAATGAAGAAACCCGGCGCTTGCATTTGACAGGGCATAGCCGCCGTTTTGGAAGCATCGCAAGGATAGCGGTTCGCAAGATTGAAGCGGTTGACTTCGCCGTCTCGCTGGAGGACCTGAAGCATCCTCCGGGCAATCGACTGGAGAAGCTGAACGGAGACCGCGAAGGGTTCTACAGCATTCGGGTAAACGACCAATACAGGGTGTGCTTTCGCTGGGAAGGCAAAGCTGCCTGGGAGGTCGAACTGGTCGATTACCACTAGGAGAATTTATGGCAATCCCGCGTAAAGAATCAGACCGTGGCGTAGCGGTCCATCCCGGCGAATTTTTGCTGGAGGACTTCATGAAGCCGCTTGGGCTTTCCGCCAATGCGCTTTCGATGGCGCTGCGCGTTCCGGTGACGCGCATATCAGAGATCGTGCGCGAGCGCCGCGGAATTACGGCCGATACGGCGATGCGGCTGGGCCAGTATTTTGGAACCACGCCCGACTTCTGGATGAATATGCAGAATTCGTATGAGCTTGGAGTTGCCAGCAAAGAGCTGCTTCCCCGAATTCGCGCTGAAGTTCAACCCGCCCCCCGGGACCGCAGGACCGGAGAGTTGAAGCATCAGGCGACTGCATGAAGAAGAAATAGAAGACGATGCCACCAACTCAGAGCAAAGATTATTACGGGATTCTTGGAGTAAAGAAGACGGCCACGGCGGAAGACATCCGCAAGGCGTTTCGGAAACTTGCGCGCAAGTTTCACCCGGATGTGAATCCCAATGATAAGAAGGCGGAGGAGAAGTTCAAGGAAATCTCCGAGGCCAACGACATTTTGAGCGACGAGAAGAAGCGCAAGATTTACGACCAGCTGGGGTTCTACTCTGACCAGATTGACCCGGCGCAGGCCGAGGCGGCTGCGCGTGGAGGCTATGGACGCGGGGGGCATGGCGGCCAGCAGGGCGTTCCGTTTGATTTTGGCGGGTTCGACTTTTCAGACTTTGCGAACCAATCGGGAGCGACGGGACGGCAGCAGCCCAGCGGCTCGGGCTGGGGGGGCTTCCGGGACATTTTTTCCGGAATTTTCAACCAGGGCGAACAGGCGCATCGCGAACCGAAGGGGGGCACCGATCTTGAGTACAAGGTACAGGTGGACTTCTGGACGGCGATACGCGGAGGCACGGCAAAGCTGCAGATCCAGCGGCAGGAGATGTGCCCGATGTGCAAGGGCAAGACATCGACAGGCAGTTCGCATACGTGTCCGGAATGCCATGGGTCGGGCCAGGTAACGCAGATGGGCGGGCGGATGAAATTCAACATCCAGTGCCCGCAGTGCGTAGGCACGGGCAAGACGCAGCATGCGTGCCCGACATGCCATGGCGAGGGCACGCTGCCGCGCATGGAGCTGGTTGAATTCCGTATTAAAGCAGGGACACGGGACGGGCAGCGGATACGGCTGGCGGGCAAAGGCAACGCGGGCGTGAATAGTGGGCCGGCGGGCGACCTGTACCTGATTATCAAGTCGGGGACGCATCCGGTGTTTACGCGGCAGGGCGATGATATTCACATCACGGTTCCGGTGACAGTAGCCGAGGCGGCGCTGGGCGCGAAGATTGAGGTTCCGACGATCGACGGTCGGGCGCAGTTGAAGGTTCCGCCGGGAACGCAGAGCGGGCAGAAGCTGCGGATGCGGGAGCGCGGCGTGCCATCGTCGGCGCACGAGGGCAAGCGCGGCGACCAGATTGTAACGATTGAGATCATGGTTCCTCGGGTACAGGACGAGCGATCCAAGGAGATACTGCGGGAGTTTGCGAAGCTGAATCCGGAGGACCCGCGCAAGGCGATGTGGGCAAAGGTGTAATGACGATGGTAGACAGGCATACTCCGAGAGAGCAGATTCGCGAAGAGCAGATGCGCGAGGATGCGAACGAGGTGCTGAACAAGTGCATATCGTATGCGAAGAAAATGATGCGGCGGTATGGGGCGTTCGCGCCCTTCGGCTACCGGATGAACGGCGACGGGCAGGTGGCGCTGGAGGTGGTACGGCAACATGGGATGCCTCCGGAGCCGGTGCTGCTGCTGGATTTGCTGAATACGCAGTTGCGGGAGCGGACGGAGAAGGGATTGCTGCTGGCGGCGGCGACGGCCTCGAATGTGACGATGGATGCGCCGTCGAAGGAAGGCTTTACGGATGCGGTGATGGTGGATGTTGAGCACTGCAAGGGATATAGCATGCGGGCCTATGTTCCCTACCGGATTACCGGCGGGCAGTGGTATCCGGTGTTTCCCCGGGTGGTGAAGTTTGGAATGATGCAGGTGCACGAGATCGAACCCAAGATGTTCAGGCAGGAGTAAGCCGATGCCGACCAAACGGAAAACCAAGGGCGCTTACATGATCTCGGCGGTGGCTGAGATGTACGAGATTCATCCGCAGACGCTGCGTCTGTACGAGCGGGAAGGACTGCTGAAGCCGTCGCGCACGGAGGGCAACACGCGGCTGTACACGGAAGAAGACCTGGAGCGGCTGGAGTTTATTTTGAATCTGGCGCGGGACCTGGGAGTGAACATTGCCGGGATTGCGATTGTGCTGCAGATGCGCGAGCGCATGGAGGAGATGAACCGGCAGATGCAGAGCTTTGTGGACTATGTGCGGACGGAGATGCTGACGCGGATGCAGCAGGGATACGTGCCGCAGGACGCGATTGTGCCGATGAAACGGCCGGTTGTCGTTCCCCCGAAAAGCAAAAAGTAAATTTTTGGTTTTATTACAGAAAGTTCAGATGGCTACGCTAGTCTGATAAGAGGAATCCCCGGAACGCTGGTATGCCGGGGCGGGTTTCCTGTGTCGTTATGATCAAGCTTTTGTTTGGGCTGGGACTATTCGGCCTGCTTACATCCACGATCTTCAGTGGGATTGTCCTGGCGGGCGTGCTGCGCTTCGTCCGGCGGCGCGCGGCCTCGCGCAGTGGGCTCGGCTTCTGTCCGCCAGTGTCCCTGTTCAAGCCATTGCACGGCGCGGAGCCGAATCTGGAAGAGCACCTGGCAACCTTCTTTGAGCAGGACTATCCGGAGTACGAAATTCTGTTTGGCGCGCGGGTGGCGACGGACGAGGGGCTGCTGGCAGCCCGGCGCGTGGCGGAGCGGTATCCGCATGTTCCGGTGAAGTTTGTGCTGACGGGGGAGCCGTGGCACATCAACGCCAAGGTGTGCACGCTGGAGCTGATGGACAAGGCGGCGGCGCACAACATTTTTATCATCAGCGACAGCGATGTGCGGGTGACGCCGAACTATATTCGCGAGGTGGTGGCTCCGTTTGCGGATGCGAAGGTGGGCGCGGTGACGTGCCTGTATCGCGGCGTGGCGGACAAGGGATTGTGGGCGAAGCTGGAGGCGGCGGGGATGTCCATTGAGATGACCGCCGGGGTGCTGGCCGCGGACCTGATGGAAGGAATGCAGTTTACGCTGGGGCCGACCATGGCGGCGCGGCGCGAGTGCGTACACGAAATGGGCAGCTTTACGCTGCTGGGTCCGTACTGCGCGGATGATTTTGTGCTGGGCAATGCGATTGCGGCGAAGGGCCATACGGTAGTGCTTTCGACGCATGTGATCGACCACCTGATTTTGAACTCTGACTTTGTGGACTCGCAGAAGCACCAGGTGCGGTGGATGAAGTCGACGCGGTTCTCGCGGCCGAAGGGACACTTTGGGACCTCCCTGACCTTCAGCGTTCCGTTTGGGCTGCTGGCGTGCGCGACGGCAATGGCGATGCATCATCCGGTGCTGGGGCTGGCGCTGCTGGGCTACAGTGTGGCGACGCGCGCGGGGATGGCGCTGGTGGTGGGCGGAGCGGTAGTGGAAGATCGGCATCTGCTGCGGACGGCCGTGCTGTATCCGCTGCGGGATTTGCTGGGCTTTTGCTACTGGGCGGCGAGCTACGGCAGCCGCGAGATCGTGTGGCGGAACCATATCTACAGGCTGGCCGAAGGCGGGCGGATGCTGCCGCGGAACGGCGCCAATGGCAAAAATACAAGCCCGGTCGTGCCCGCATAGACAAAGCTGATTCGGGCCTGGGAAGTGCGCCTTTATTTACTTGCCGAATGCCGCGCAAGGCCCGAACATAGAGAGATATGTTCCCAACAATTCATTTGAATGACGCGAGCAGCGCGGCAGAGGTTTTGTGCGCACCCTGTGCCCAGATCCGCGTCCCAATTCCCTGCTTGTATGGAGTAACCGAGTAATGTCCGCAACAAAGACAGCAGTGATGATTGGCGCGGGCCCGGCTGGATTGACGGCGGCGCTGGAGTTTGCGCGGCAGTCGGATATACATCCGATTGTGCTGGAGGCAAGCCAGGAGATCGGCGGCATTTCGCGCACGATTCGGCACAACGGCAACCGCATGGATATTGGCGGGCACCGGTTCTTTTCCAAATCAGACCGCGTGATGGATTGGTGGGCGGAGCTGATGCCGATTTCCGGCGGTGAAAACGGCGCGGGCGAACATGCGGTCCGCTACCAGAACAAGGAACGCACGGTGGCTGCAGGCGCGAGCCCCGACCAGGATTTGGTGATGCTGGTGCGTCCGCGCAAGAGCCGGATTTATTTCCTGCGGAACTTCTTCAACTATCCCCTTTCGCTGGATGCAGCGACGCTGAAGCAACTGGGCCCGGTGCGGACGGTGAAGATCGGCGTGGGGTACCTGTGGGCGAAGTTTTTCCCACGCAAGCCGGAAAAGACGCTGGAAGACTTTCTGATCAACCGGTTCGGCGTGGAGCTGTACCTGACATTCTTCAAGTCCTACACGGAGAAGGTGTGGGGCGTGCCGTGCAATGAGATCAGCGCGGAGTGGGGCGCGCAGCGGATCAAGGGCTTGTCGCTGCGGACGGCGGTACTGCACTTTTTGAAGAAGACCTTCAGCCGGCCAAAGTCGGGCGACCTGTCGCAGAAGGGTACGGAGACCTCGCTGATCGAGAAGTTTCTGTACCCGAAGTTCGGGCCGGGGCAGTTGTGGGAGCACGTTGCCGAGCTGGTGCAGCAGAAGGGCGGCGAAGTACGGATGGGCTGGCGCGTGACCGGCTTGCGCACAGCTGGCGATCGCGTAACGGGAGTGGAGGCGCTGACTCCGGCGGGCGAGAAGACCGTGATCGATGCGGACTATGTCTTCTCGACGATGCCGATACGGGAGCTGATCCGCGGACTGGACTGCGAGGTTCCGGCAAATGTGCGCGAAGTGAGCGACGGTCTGGTGTATCGCGACTTTGTGACGGTGGGCCTGCTGGCAGACAAGCTGACGGTGACAGAGCCGGACGGCGGCCCGCTGAAAGACACCTGGATTTATATTCAGGAGCCGGATGTGCTGCTGGGACGTCTGCAGATCTTCAACAACTGGAGTCCGTACATGGTGGCCGATCCGTCGAAGGTGTGGATTGGGCTGGAGTACTTCTGCTACGACACGGATGATCTGTGGAAGATGCCGAACGAGGAGATTGCGAAATTTGCCATCGGCGAAGTGGAGAAGATCGGCATCCTGAAGGCCGAGGACGTGCATGACTGGCATGTGGTGCGCGTGCCGAAGACCTATCCGGCATATTTTGGAACGTACGATCGCTTCGATGAGATTGTCGAGTACATCAGCCGGTTTGAGAACCTGTACCTGGTGGGCCGTAACGGGATGCACAAGTACAACAACCAGGACCACTCCATGCTGACGGCAATGACCGCAGTGGACAATATTCTGGCCGGAGTGAAGGACAAGGCCGGGATTTGGACGATCAACACGGAACAGGATTACCACGAAGAGAAAAAGAAAAAGTAACAACTACGGCACCAGAGTGCCGCACGCGAGCCGACACGTGGTCATGCATTCGCTAAGCAGCACAGTTGGAGGGGCAGGTTGATGAAATGGGTCTGGACGCCCGACAAAGCTTCCGGAGCGGCTTCGCGAGCTGCCTGGCTCATGTTCAGTGTCGCGGCACTTTTCTGGATCGTATTTATCGCGGCCGGTTCACCAAATCTGGGCGGAACGGATGCTTTTATCTTCCGCGACCCAGGATGTAATTGCGCGGCAGGGCAAGGGCTGGTTTCCGACTCGGTCCCTACGAATGGAGCAATCCTTCCGCAGGAGAGCTTCGCCGCGTATACGCCTGGGGCACCCTTGCTGTTTGCTCCCGCGGCCCGCCTTTTCGGCTGCAGTTCGTATGTCGACACCTACTATAACTTCTTCCTTCTGCTGCTCCTCTCGGTACTGATTCTGTGTTTCTACTTCCGCTTCGAGGAGCGGCCGGGGCGGAGACTGCTTGCGGCTCTGATTGTGGGCGCCACGCTGCCGGGGGGACTGTTCCTTACGAATCTGGACCGCCCGGAGACGATTGGACTGGTGGTTGCATTTTCTTTGATCTACCTATGGAGAAACGATCGCAGCGGGCTTGCAAAGGTGCTGCTATTGGGCAGCACGGGGGCGCTGTTTCTCATTCATCCCTATATCGGTATCGTCGAATTTCTTCTCTTTGTTTTTCTTCTGGTCTGGTCGCCCGCAGCGAAAAGCAAGCCCGGCGTGATTGCCGGCGGGGCACTGCTGGCGGCCGCGATAGTGGCGGGATGCGCGGCCTATATGCAGCATCTCGACCCCACGACACTGCACCGCTTTCTGAGCCACGCGTTAGGCGCAGGGACAGGAGCGGGCGCGGTGCTGAAGGGGCAATCGGCCAACGCCAACAAGGGCCTTCTGCATAACTACGCTGCTGCCGGCAAAAGATACTTCAACGCAGCGAACCTGCTGAGCGCCGTCCCTCTGCTTATGCTTTTGTGCAGCTTAGGGGTAATTGCGCTGTACCTTGCAAAAAAGCGCACGGAGAACGCGAAGAAGCGAGATGCGCTACAGCTTGGCTGCTTGTTCTGCATTTTGTTTCTATTCCCTGCAGCTGTTTTTTTGCCGCAACGCAATTACTTTGCAGCGTCGAGCGCTTTGCTGTTTGCCGTTATTACGAGCGCAGGTTACAGCCTTTCTGACCGGATGAGGCATACGCGCGCACCGCTGCTTTTGCTGGTGGTAGCTGTGTTTTTTTCGTTGCCTGCATTCTCGCTGCGCCTGATTGCGACCAGAGAATTTAAGGCTTCCTACCTTCGATCCTCGGAACAGGCGGCAAGAGTAAAGAAGATTTTTGGGGCGCAGGGCGACCCTCAACCGCGGCTTCTGATTGATCCCACTCACTTTTTCGTCTACAAACCTTATTTTGAGTATCTCTACAACTACCAATATCTGAGGCCGGAGGACAGCACGTCGGAGTTTCAGGGATTGGTGCGCTGCTATACGGGAGAATTGGCCTTTAGCCGCTCAGAACTCGCATGGCCGGCGCCGCTGCACAAAAGCGACTGGAAACTGATCGATGGAGATGCCGGAGTTGAACGGACCACGCTGTTCGGTCATCCGATCCAGCGGAGGAACTGGTCCTGGGCCTGTGATGTCTACGAGCGCAAGAACGCAAAACCGTAGCGGCTTCAGGACCCTGTGAAAATCAGGCACATCCCCTGGAGGCGCCTATTCCCAGCGGGTGCTGTGCTTTTTAAGCCACCAGCAGGGAGCGGCTCCGTGCGGGAAGAGCGAGCGGGAGCAGTGCTCGGGGTACTCGCCCATATAGTCGTACTCCTGCTTTTCCCCCTTGAGCGGGGTGGCGAGATAGATTTCGACGGTGACGGTGCTGTATCCGTGGCCGTGCATCATGTTGAGGCGCAGCAGACCCCAATCGGCGAAATAGACAAGAACTATGGTGATGAGCAGGAACTGTACGGTGCGCGTGAGGATACGCCTGATGCCTGATTTCTTCGCTTTCTTCATGGCTGCTTCCCTATCCTAAGGTATTTCCTGAGTCAGTGCGGCTTCGGGAATCCTAAGCGTAACCACTCACTTCTTTGGATCGCGCCGGCTTCAGGTTTCCGGCTTCGCGCTGCGCTTTTTCGAAAATTCTTTAGCGCTTGACGACGGGGATATGGCCGAGAACTTCTTCGGGCTCGGGGCGGACGCGAAAGTCGGCGTGTGCCTCGGCGAAGAGGACGGTGCCGTCAGCCGCGATGACATAGGTGGCGGGAAGGATGAGCTTCCAGCTCTGGTCGCCGTTGACGAAGGGGATGTTGACGAGGACGTTGCGGTAGTGCTCGCGATGGTATTCCGGAATGGTGTAAACGAGGCCGAACTGCTCGGCGACCTTGCATCCGTCGTCATAGAGCAGCGCGTAGGGGATCTCATGCTGGATTTGCGTGAAGTCGCTCTGGCGGACGGTCTGCGGCGAGATGCCGACGATGAGTGCTCCGCGCTCGCGAAGGATGGGATAGAGATCGCGCCAGGCTTCCAGTTCAGTGACGCAATAGGGGCACCAGCGCCCGCGGAAGAAATTGAGGATGACAGGGCCGAGCGCGAGCAGGTCAGCGGAACGGACCGTGTGGCCGGTGGCGTCGGAAAGAGTGAAGTCCGGGGCTTTGGAGCCGGCGGGCAGGATTTGCTGCTCGATGCCGGTGGTGAAAAGCTCCTCAACGGCGCGCTCACTGATGGCCAACCGCTCAGGCTGGACAAGAGTGCGTGTGTTAGCGGTGATTTCGTCGAGCTGGTCCTGAAGATGAGGCATAGAGTCCGGGTGTTTTTTATATAGTTTAGACGCCGAAAAGAACGATTTTCTCTTTGGCAGCAGCGGTTCGCAATTCTTTGTCCAATGTCGCCAGCGCCAGACCACGTCTCTTCGCCAGCTCCAGGTAGGCAGCATCGTACAAGGAAAGCCGGTGCCGCTCGGCCAGATGGAGCGTGGGGCCCCATGCCTGCCTGTCTGTCTCAGAGTCTATACTGATCGGCAGTGTAGCGAGGTCAGCGAGGGTTGCGTTGCGAAAGGCGGAAGTGTGCCGACGGCGACGCACGCCCATCTCAAGGACATTTGCCACCTCCAGCCGCCAGACGGAGGGCACCCATGCGCCATTCTGAATTACGCGGGCCTCGATTTCACCAATGGCCGGGGTGGTCTCGTCGGCGTAAATCCAGGCGAGAGCAACGGAGCTGTCAAGAACCAGGCTCACGGGCGTCCCTGATCGCGGTCAGCTTTGAGCGTCTTCCAATCGAAATGCGACGACTTGAACTTCGCTGCACGCTTCCGTATGCGTTCCATGGCCTGGCGCGCCTGGTCGCGATCCAACCCTGCGACATTGGGAATGATGCGGGCCACGGGCCTGCCATGACGGGTGATTACAACTTCCTCGCCATTTTCGACACGATCCAGCAGACTCCCGAGCGTATTTTTGGCTTCAAACGCCCCTATTTCCAACATGGGAATGCACCCCTTCTGCTTAAGCCAGCTTAAGCTAGATTATACTTCGACTCCAGGAATCTCAAGCCTGAGGCATTGAAGAGTGCTGAAGGCCGGACAAGGGTCTGAGTCTGGGCTGCGTCTGTGCATATAGTAGAGTGTCGGCGGCTGGTGAGCGCGGCTGGCGCTGAAATGACAGCAAAGGGTGGATATGGACCGGCGGAACTTTATTGCAACGGGGTTGGGCGCGGCGGGATACCTGGCGGCGCGTCATGGAGCCATGGCGGAGGGTAGGCGCGACACGGCGGCTGCGCAGGCGGAGCGCGGGCGGGCGCGCATTGATGTGCACCGGTTCGGGGTGAACTATACGCCGTCGCATAACTGGTGGTTCTGCTGGAATGACTGGAAGACCGACCCGATTGAGCGAGACCTGGACGCGATTGCTTCGCTGGGAGCCGACCATATGCGGATTCTGTTGATATGGCCGTATTTCCAACCCAACGGGACCTGGGTGAGCGGGGCGCACCTGAACCGGCTGGGCCAACTGCTGACGCTGATGGAGGCGCGCAAGCTGGACGCGGTGGTGACGGTGTTTACCGGGCAGCTGAGCGGGCAGTTCTTTCTGCCGCCGTTCCATACGGCGCGGAGCGGGTTCTATACAGATCCGGCGATGTGGAAGGCGGAGGCGCTGTTTGTGCGGGAACTGGCGCGGACGACCAACGCGCACGGGAACGTGATCGGGTTCGACCTGGGCAACGAACTGAATACATGCTGGACGGCAGAGCCGGAGCAGGGCGACGCGTGGATGGCGCGAATGTTTGCGCTGATGGATGAGGCGGCTCCGGGCCGGCTGCACGTGAATGGCGTGGACCAGCAACCATGGTTCGAGCGCACAACGTTTTCTCCGGAGGCGCTGGCGGCGCGGCCGTTGCCGGTGATCCATTGTTATCCATGGTGGACGGGCGCGCTGAAATACGGCGGGGCGATGGATCCGCCGAGCACGCGGCTGGTGGCGGCGATGGCCACGCTGGCGCGGGCTTATATGAAGGACCAGCAGAGGCCGGTGTGGGCGGAGGAGTTCAACACCTGCATTGCCGCGCTGTCGGAATCGCAACAGGCGGAATGGCTGCAGACCACGGTGCTGAGCGCGAAGGATGCAGGCGTGAACTGGTTTACCTACTGGGACAGCCATGACCTGAACCGGAAGTTCGCGTTTAACCAGGTGGAGTACACGCTGGGCCTGCTGACCAATGACGGCAGGGTAAAGGAACAGGGCCGGATGTTTCGCGAACTGGCGCGGACGTATGGCGGCAAGCCGGTGGAAATATCGCAAGCGGCGGTGCCGGCGCCCCCTGCGGAGCGAAGCACCGAGGCGGCGTGGCAATGGATGCTGGACTGGATGGGCTGGAAGCCGAAGGCCTGAGGCCGCTAGTTCGGCGGCTGCATGTTGTTGCCGGGGCCGCCCACGGGCTGCAGCGCCGGGATGCGGTCGGCGACCGGAGGCAGCGGCGGGAGCGGCAGGTGCGGCTGGGTCTGGTACCAGTAGGCGACGGAGTAGAAATTGTCTGACCGCGAGTTGCCGTGACCGTGCTCAATGGTGGCCCGGATGGATTTGGTGAAGGTAATGGGCGCATCGAGGTGGAAACGGTAGAGGCTGATGCGCGCGCCGGCGTGCTCGTCCCCTTCGATATACGGCGCGCCGAAGAGCGGATAGGAGAAGGGGTGATCGCCGAAGCCCCATGCGCCGAGGAAGTAGTCTTCCGTGCCGGTTCCGTTGATGGAGGGCAGCTTTTCTCCGTCAATGAAGAACATGTCGTCGCCTTCGCCAAACCAGTCATCCTGATTTTGCAGAACGGACATAGTTACGCCAACGTACTGGCCGCGGCCCTTCGCATTGACGAAGACATAGTTGTCTTTGCCGTCGAGGTTCTTGATGCCGAGGACCTTTGAAGCACCGTTGGAGGTCCAGCCGGAGACGATGCCGTGATTGGGCTGCGCCTGGTTGTATTCCGCGTGGAAGTAGAGCGTGCCGGGCGGCAGCGGGTGCGGATAGAGGCGGTAGTCGATGTTCCAGTAGAGGTTGTAGATGGGCTGCGTACCCTCATTGGTGATGGTGATGCGCGCGTGATGCTGGAACGGCATGGGGAAGAAGCTGTTGAGGGCCTTGTCCGGCGCGACGGAGAGCATGGCCGAGTGCCAGATGTGGTAATCGCCGAGCCCGAGGCCGAAGAAGTCGCCGACGGGCGTTTCCACACTGGGGTCCTTTTCGCCGTCCCAGTACATACGCAGCACAATCTTTTTCAGCGACCACGGTTCGGAATCGTTGATGGTCATCCAGATGTGGGAGACGACGCCAGGGCCGTCGGCATTGAGGATGGTGATGGTGGCTCCGGGCGCGACGCTGCGCCAGTCGTCATTGCCTCCGGTGCGGTCGTAGCTGGAAGAGCGCTTCGCGACGTAGTTATGCTGCTGGGTGAGCGAGGGCCATGCGGTCGGATTGCTTTGCGCGAAGGCGGCGGCGGTGAAGAAGAGGGCTGCGAGGAGAATTGCGTATCGGTTGATGGAGGTTGAAACGGCAGCCACTCTTCTGAAGTTCACTTATCTCATTCCTTTCATTCCGCCAAGCATTCCCATGGCGCGGCGCTGGAGCATTCCGCCCTTGCCGACGCCTTTGAACATTTTGCGCATCTGCGCGTACTGGCGCAAGAGCTGATTGACTTCCTGCACAGTGGTTCCGGAGCCGTTGGCGATGCGCTTGCGGCGCGTGCCGGAGATGATTTCGTGGTTGTTGCGCTCCTTCTTCGTCATGGAGTTGATGATGGCCTCGATGCGCACGAACTGCTTTTCATCAACCTGGTCGGCCATTTGCGAGAGGTTGCCGAGCGGGCCGACGGAGGGCAGCATCTTCATGATGCTTTGCATCGATCCGAGCTTGCGGATCTGGCGGAGTTGGTCGCGGAAGTCCTCAAGCGAGAAGCCGTCGCCGCTAAGGGCCTTGCGGGCGAAGTCCTCGGACGATTTTCGGTCGAGATTTTCTTCGGCCTTCTCGATGAGGGACATGATGTCACCCATGCCGAGGATGCGGCCCACGATGCGATCCGGATGAAAGGCCTCGAAGGCGTCAGGCTTTTCTCCGGTGCCCATGAACTTGACGGGCTGGCCGGTGACGTGGCGGATGGAGAGCGCGGCGCCGCCGCGGGCGTCGCCGTCCATTTTGGTGAGGATGATGCCGGTAAGCGCGAGGCGCTTGTGGAACTCGTCGGCAGAGCGGACGGCGTCCTGGCCGGTCATGGCGTCGGCGACGAAAAGAATCTCCTGCGGAGAGAGCAGTTTTTTGAGGCTGGCCATCTCGTCCATGAGGTCGGAGTCGACGTGGAGGCGTCCGGCGGTATCGACGATGAGGGTGTCGCAGCCGGTGATGACGGCCTCGCGGCGGGCCTCTTTGGCGAGGCGCTCGACGAGTGGGGTTCCGGCGGATTCGCCCTTAGTGTCGCCCTCGTAGAGCTTGGCCTTGATGGAGTTGGCGACCACCTTGAGCTGCTCGCGCGCGGCGGGACGGTAGACGTCGACCGAGACGAGCATGGGGCGGTGGCCACCCTTCTGCAACCACGCGGCGAGCTTGCCGGAGGTGGTGGTTTTACCGGAGCCCTGCAGGCCGGCCATAAGAATGACGGTGGGCGGGCGCGAGGCGAAGTTGAAGCGCGCGGTGTCTTTGCCGAGGATGGCGATGAGTTCGTCGCGGATGATCTTGATGACCTGCTCGGTGGGCGAGAGCGAGGTAAGGACTTCCTGCCCGAGGGCCTTGGCGCGGATGTGCTCGATGAGTTCCTTGACGACGTTAAGGTTTACGTCGGCTTCAAGCAGGGCGACCCGGATTTCGCGCAGCGCCTCCTGCATGTTTTCTTCGTTGATGACACCCTGACCGCGAAGATTCTTGAAGGCACGCTGGAGTTTTACTGAAAGGTTTTCAAACATGGCTTGCCAGTAAGTTTATCAGCGGCAGAGGGCGCATTTGGCGCTCATTGCTCCGGCGGGGGGACGAGCCGGGAATGTTTGACCCTACCGAATATGCGCGTTAATATAAGAGTGCGGGGTGGAGCAGCCCGGTAGCTCGTTGGGCTCATAACCCAAAGGTCGCAGGTTCAAATCCTGCCCCCGCAACCAATCAAATCAACAGCTTAGAGTGAATCGGAAAAGCCGAAAGACTCCCAATATCTCCCAATAAGGAAATTCGGGGTTTCAGGCGCTCGCTTTCATCGGCTTGAGCACCATTTCAACGATCTTCTTATTCGCTTCCCGCTTCGATGACGACATGGCCTGTCCATAGACGTTCATCGTCGTTTGGATGGAGGCATGACGCATCAGTTCCTGTTGCACCTTCATCGGCGCTCCGGTCTCGTCGAGCCACGAACGGTAGGTGTGGCAGCCGATGGAGCTGTACTTCCCGGCTGCGGCCCGCCGCTTCTTCCCGCGCTTCTTTCTGGTTAAACTGCCGAATTGGTAATATGCTCGTTCCATCAAGGTACCTTTCCTATCCAGACGGCCTGGCATACCTGTAACGCAAATCACATAGGTAAAGGGAAATGATAGGTATATTTACTACACTGGCATGAGATTCTTCTCCAAAGCTGCCACGGTCCTACTCCTCATAATGCTTGGGGCCACACCTGTGTTTGCAGCGATGCCCTGCCGGGAAGTGATGCAGTCCTCCATGCGTTGCAGGCCCGGATGCCCCATGATGGCCGGAATGTCGGTGAAGGAAAGAAGCGGTGTTCAGCCTCGAATTAGTTCAGCTGACCTGAATCGATCCTGCTGCAGGCTGGTTCCCGGCACGCCGGTTGCGATGTTAACTCCACCGCCACAACAAGTGTCCCAGGAACTGATGCTCGTTGGCGGTACGTTTGTTGCTCACGCCTCCAACATGACTCTTCGGACAGCAGGAGTTCACTCTCCGCCCGATCGCCAACTGCACAGCCGCGCCCAATCCCTTCTTTGCACCTTCCTGATCTGATCTCTCCTTCCGTCTGAATTTTCAGCGTGTCTCGCTGATTTTGTTGTTCAGCCCTGTCCCCAAGAGGACAGCTCTGACGCTGTGGGTCAGCATACAACCGGCCCCTATTGGGCATTCGTTCAGGTTCCAGGAGATGAATTTGTCATGCATCGAGAGCGTTTGAAGCGGCTCGTATTGCCCGTCCTCGTGCTTTTTGCCAGCTTGTGGTTCTCTTTTCAGGGCACATGCGTCGCTCATGCACAAGGTCTGCACCAAGCAGACTCCGAGAAGTCATTCATCGCCTGGCAGTCTCCGGGAAAACTGCACCACATCGTCGGGGGCGAAGAGGGCACTCTCAGCATCAGTCCCGCCGGAATTGAGTTCAAGGCGCGGAATGGGAGCACTTTGAATTGGGCCTTTCAGGATGTTCAAACATTCCGCATTTCGCCCCGCCGTCTGGCCCTTGAAACCTATCAGAATCGAAAGTGGCATCTGCCTGGAGTCACCCGATACAGATTTGACCTGGACCAGGCCGTTCCTCCACGGGTCGCTGCGGAACTGGCTCGCGAAGTTCAACGGCCTTCCCAAAACGCCGTTCCATACACGCAGTCGCAGGGCATGATTATCGCGGCTCATCACCGGACTCTCACTCATGGCACGAATGGCGTTTTGCGATTCCGCGGCGACGGCATCGATTATGTCACCAGCACTGCCGGTGACAGCCGGAGTTGGCGTTGGGCTGACCTTGAAACCGTGTCTAATCCCGATCCCTGGCACTTGTTCGTATTTGGGTATCGCGATACCTATGCATTCGATCTGAAGCAACAGATTTCCCGGAAGATGCTGAATCACATAAGCGACGAGATTTGGGCGCACAACCAGAACGAGTTGAAAGCCGCTCCCGAGGCACTCACTCCCGGCACGACCGGGCATAACGGGCGGAGGGGAGATGAATAAGTTTTCACGGGCCGTACTTTGGTTTGCGTTGGGATTAGGGCTGGCGTTTCCGGTTGTTTCGATGTCGCAGACCGCCCCCGCAATGCCGCAGGCGCCTGCTCCGACCACCCGCGCAATTCCTGAACGTGGCGATAAGACAAACACAATTTCCACCGTCGGCGGGGCGCAAGTCACGCTGGACGAGCTGATCCACGTGGCCCTTGCTCAGAATCCTGCGATCAAAGGCGCTGCTGAGCGCTACCAGGCGCAACGGGCGCGTGTGCCGCAGACTCGGTCGCTGCCCGATCCCACCGTTGCCGGTGGCTGGATGGGAAGCATCGCGCCGTTCGACGTACAAGAAGGCTTCGCTCCCAGTTACCGTGGCCTGACCGTGTCCGAGCATTTCCCTTATCCCGGAAAGTTGAAATTGCGGGGCCAGATTGCCGATCGCCAGGCGGAGGCGGCCTGGTGGAACTATGAACAGACACGCCGCCAGGTGACTTCGGACGTGAAGGTGGCCTATTACGACTACTTCTATTACACGAAAGCGATTGAGATCACCGGAAAAGACAAAGACCTGCTGCAGAAACTCTCGAGCATTGCCGAGACACTTTACCGGGTTGGCAAAGGCATGCAGCAGGATGTATTGAGAGCGCAGATCGAAGTTTCGAGAATTGACCAGAAACTGATCGTGCTGCGCCAGCAGCGAGACACAGCAAGAGCACGGCTGAATACCCTGCTCTACCGCGAATCTGAAGCGCCATTGCCTCCGCCTGCGCCTTTTCCTCCGGCGGAATTCCACGCGACTCTTAACGACTTGTATGCGCTGGCGCACCAGAATGATCCAGGTCTCGAAGAGGATCGGCGAATGATCGAAGGAAACCGCGACGCGGTGAACCTCGCACGCAAAGCTTACGATCCGGACTTCACGGTGAACTACTCGTACCAACAACGTCCCATGCTAAAGGACTCGAATGGATTCACGGTAGGGATCAACATCCCCATCTTTTACCGAACCAAGCAGCGTGAAGGTGTAATCGAGGCGGCCCACGGCCTTATTGCCGCCCGGCGCGATCTGGATGAACGAGCGACAACGGTGAACTTTGAAATCAAGCAGCAGTACCTGACTGCTACCGCGTCGCGGGATTTATTCAACCTCTACTCCAAAGCGATTGTGCCTCAGTCCTCCATGGCGCTCGAGTCCTCGATGTCTGCCTATGAGGTGGGCAAGGTGGATTTTCTCTCCATGCTCACGAACTTCGTGGACGTGCTCGATTACGAGACCGGCTATTACGAGGAACTGAGCAAGTATCAAAGCGCGCTTGCTCGCCTGGAGCCCCTGGTCGGAACGGAGCTGACGAAATGAAAGGAATCGCCATGAAAATGCCAACCGGCCTGAGCCTATACCTGATTGGATTCGCATTGTTCATTTTTGGAATAGCGGCCGGAGGCTTGGTGGTCTATCACTTTGAGATTCGCGAGCGATCCGCTCCTGCGCCTGCGAGTGCCTCGGCGCAGCCACAACAGAAAACGCCGCAAGGCAAGGCGCCGGCAGCCGACATGCCGGGAATGAGCGCTTCCAAAAACGCAGCAGCGGGGGGCCAGGCTGCGTCCGCAGCCTCCGCGCAGAACATGGCTCCTGGAACGGTCATGCTGAGCCCCGCCACGCAGCAGTTGATCAACGTGACTTATACCACTGTGCGTCGTACGGACATGAAGCGCACGCTGCGCACGGTTGGAATCATACAAATGGACGAAGAGAAGATTTCACACGTGCACGTAAAAATCGCTGGATGGATTGAAAAAGTCGACCTGGATTATGTGGGCAAGCTGATCAAGAAAGGCCAGCCTTTGTTCACACTCTACAGCCCGGATCTGGTATCGACGGAGCAGGAGTATTTGATTGCCCTCAAGGGGCAGCAATACCTGTCGAAAGCTCCCTATGCCGACGTGGTGTCCGGCGCGGACTCACTCCTGAACGCTACGCGGGACCGCCTAAAGCTCTGGGACGTCACGGACGCACAGATTCGCACGCTCGAAAAGTCGGGGAAAGCCGCGCGGACGATGACGCTCTATTCGCCGATCAGTGGCTTTGTCATGAGTCGCAACGCGTATGAACAGGCTTACGTCACTCCTAAAACCGATCTCTACGACATTGCCGATCTCTCGACGATCTGGGTTTATGTGGACATCTATGAGTACGAGGCGCCCTTCGTCCATATCGGCCAGGCGGCGTCGATGCAGTTAAGCTACTTTCCCGGCAAGACCTATCGCGGTCGTGTGGCCTACGTCTATCCCACGCTCGATCCGAAGACCCGCACCATCAAAGTCCGCCTGGAGTTTCCGAATCCAAATTACGCATTGAAGCCAGACATGTATGCGGACGTTCAACTGGCGATTGATTACGGCAAGCAGGTGGTTGTGCCCAGCCAGGCTGTACTCAATTCCGGAACACGCCAGGTTGTATTTATCGCTAAGCCGGGAGGCTACTTCGAGCCAAGAGAAATCAAGGTAGGAGACGAGTTTAACGGGCAATATGCGGTGCTGGCCGGACTCAAGCCGGGAGAGAAGATCGTCGCTTCCGGAAATTTCCTGATCGATTCGGAGAGCCGCCTGGGAGCCGCCATGCAGGGAATGATGGCGGGCATGAACATGTCACCCAGCAAGACTGGCAAGAAACGAGGCGCATATGAAAAAGAGAGTCATTTTCGCGGGCATTCTCGGGCTTGGCGCAGTCCTCGCCGTTCTGGGCGGCGCATGGTATCTGGTCAGCCAAAGGCAGGCAAAAGTCTGTCCTTTCTCCGGACGTCCGATTCAGCGCCAAACGCGGGCACTGGTCACCATCGGAGGAAAGAAGTATGAGACCTGTTGCGTGCGGTGCGCCATCGTTGAAGCGCAACAGACAGGCAAATCGCTGCGAATCGAAAAAGTCGCGAATTTTGATACCGGTAAACTTCTGAATCCGGCCAAGGCCTGGTTTGTGGAAGGCAGCACCGTGAACCTCTGCATGCGCATGGCGCCTGCGGTAGAAAGCCCCGGCGGGGATACGGTCTACCTGCGCGCTTTTGACCGCTGTTCGCCGAGCACGCTGGCGTTTTCCGATGAGCAACACGCACGCGCTTTCATCGCGCAACACGGTGGCTCCCTGAAGCGCCTTAATGACCTACTCCGCGAAGTTACGCCTATATCCCCGAAGGTGCAAAAGCCATGATTGAGAAAATTATTGAGTGGAGCGCGAGAAATAAGTTCTTCATTTTTCTGGGTGTATTTTTTGCGGTAGCCTGGGGAGTCTGGGCGTTGGCGCATACGCCGCTCGATGCCATTCCAGATCTCTCCGATGTGCAGGTCATTGTTTTTTCCAAATGGCAGGGCCGCGATCCCCAACTGGTGGAAGACCAGGTCACCTACCCCATTGTCACGGCTCTGATTTCCGCCCCGGATGTAAAGGTGGTGCGCGGTTATTCCTTTTTTGGCCTGTCGTTTGTCTATGTCATCTTCAAGGACGGAACGGACATGTACTGGGCGCGGTCGAGAGTGGTCGAGTATATGCAGGGTTTGCAAGGGAATCTACCGAAAGGAGTAACGCCGACCTTGGGGCCCGACGCGACTGGCGTTGGCTGGGCCTACATGTATGCATTGGTGGACAAGACCGGGCGTCACGACCTGGCTCAACTCCGCACCCTGCAGGACTGGAACGTGCGTTACGCGCTGGAGGGCGTGCCCGGCGTCTCAGAAGTGGCCAGTGTCGGCGGTTTTGTGAAGCAGTATCAGGTTGACATTAATCCCGACACGCTGCTTGCCTACCATCTTCCACTCAATAAGGTGATTCAGGCCATTCGACGAAGTAACAACGACGTGGGCGGTCGCGTTGTCGAATACACCGGCCGGGAATACATGGTGCGAGGGCTCGGTTACATCAAGTCGGTATCCGACCTGCAGAAGATAGCCGTGGGTACCAATGGAGACGGAACTCCTATTTACCTGCGCGACGTGGCGGATGTTCACCTGGGCCCGGATATGCGGCGCGGCATGGCGGACCTGAACGGCGAAGGGCAGGTGGTGGGTGGCATCGTGATCGTCCGGTATCACGAAAATGCGCTGGCGGTCATCAACCGGGTCAAGCAAAAACTTGCTCAGATAAAAAGCTCGCTGCCCAAGGGCGTCGACATTGTGCCGGTGTACGACCGATCCACCCTGATTCGAAGCGCCATCTCGACTCTCCGGGAGAAGCTCGTCGAGGAAATCATTATTGTCAGCCTTGTCTGCATCCTTTTTCTGTTTCATTTTCGCAGCGCCCTGGTGGCGATCCTGACACTGCCGGTCGCGATTCTGATGATGTTCATCGCCATGTACTACATCCATCTGAATGCGAACATCATGTCATTGAGCGGCATCGCCATCGCAATCGGCGCCATGGTGGATGGCGCTATTGTGATGATTGAAAATGCGCATAAGCACCTGGAGAAGTGGGAACAGGAAGGCCGGCAGGGGAACCGTGACAACATCGTGATTGACGCGGCCAAGGAAGTCGGGAAACCGCTGTTCTTCTCTCTGCTGATTATTGCTGTGTCGTTTATTCCAGTGTTTACGCTGCAGGCGCAGGAGGGAAGGCTGTTCAAGCCACTGGCCTACACCAAAACGTTTTCGATGGCTTTTGCGGCCATGCTCTCGGTGACCCTGGTTCCGGTCCTGATGCTGCTCTTTATCCGCGGGAAAATTGCTCCGGAGACGAAGAATCCCATCAACCGCTTCCTTATCTGGGTATACAAGCCGATTGTCCATCTGGTGTTGCGCTTCCCCAAAACCGTGCTGATCCTGGCGCTGGCCGCATTGGCCGTCACGGCTCCGGCATTCATGAAGCTGGGGTCGGAGTTCATGCCGCCGCTCTATGAAGGCAGTTTGCTTTACATGCCGACGGGACTTCCCGGCCAGTCCATTACCGAAACGGCCAAGTTGACGCAACTGGAAGACAAGATCATCAAGCAGTTTCCTGAAGTGGTTTCGGTCTTCGGCAAGGGCGGTCGTGCTCAAACTTCCACCGACCCCGCTCCATTGGAGATGGGCGAGGCCACGATCACACTGAAGCCCGAGGACCAGTGGCCGAAGGGAATGACGCCGGAGAAATTGGAAAACCAGATGGATGCCGCGCTCAAAATCCCCGGCGTATCGAACTCCTGGACGATGCCCATCAAGGGCCGCATCGACATGCTCTCCACCGGCATCCGCACCCCCATCGGCATCAAGATTTTTGGCCCTGACCTCAACGTCACCCAGAAGATTGGCGGGCAGATTGAAGATGCCCTCCGCAACCAACCCGGCACGCGCAACGTGTATGCCGAGCGAACCGCCAGCGGATATTATCTGGACTTCAAAATTAACCGGGACGCGATTGCCCGGTACGGCCTGACGGTTGGGGATGTTGAGGATGTCATCGAGACGGCCATCGGCGGCGAGAGCATCTCCACCGTGGTTAAAGGACGCGAACGTTTCCCCATCGATGTGCGCTATCTGCGCGACTATCGCACGGACCCGCAGGCACTCGACCGGGTTCTGGTGGCGACGCCGGGCGGGGCGCAGATTCCCATTGCCCAGCTTGCCAAAATCAGCCTCACCATGGGGCCGCCCGTCGTCAAAACGGAAGGCGCCGTCCCGGTGGGCTACGTGTATGTGGATGTGGCTGGCGTGGATCTTGGTAGTTACGTGAAAAAAGCCATGCAGATAGTCAAGCAAAAAGTGAAGTTGCCCGCGGGCTATTACCTCGAATGGGGCGGCCAGTGGGAATACATGCAGCGAGCGAGGAAACGGCTGGAAGTGGTTGTTCCGCTCACCGTGCTGATCATTTTTGTTCTGCTGTACTCGAACTTCAAGTCGGTTATCAAATCGCTGATTGTCATGCTTTCGCTGCCTTTTGCGCTGATCGGCGGTATATGGCTGCTCTATCTCTCGCACTACAACACCAGCGTGGCCGTGTGGGTTGGATTTATCGCGCTGGCAGGAGTTTCCGCTGAAATCGGGGTGGTGATGATCGTGTATCTCGACCAGGCGTATGAACGGCGCCAGAGAGACGGACGAATGAGCACGACGAAAGATCTCTACGACTCAGTGATCGAAGGAGCTGTCATGCGGGTACGTCCTATTGCCATGACGGCCACGGCGATTATCGCGGGACTGCTGCCTATTATGTGGAGCACTGGCACCGGCGCCGATGTGATGAAAAGGATCGCCGCGCCCATGATCGGCGGCATGGTGACCTCGACCATTCTCACCCTCATCGTGATCCCGGTTGTTTACGAGATGTGGCGCGGATGGGAAATGCGTCACGCGCAGCGCAAGGGGCGGGCCAATGCCTGACAGCATGCTGTACAGATCGGGGCCTCTCTTCCGGATTGGCCTGGCAACGATCGCTCTCTGGGCCATTCCCGCCTGCCTGTGGGGCCAGAGTGCGCAGCTCACCCAGCGTGCACGCCCCACTGCTGACCAGATTTTCGCCGGGTATGATAACTCCTTGAACAGAGCCGCGGATACGCTTCTCGCCTCCGCCCCTCAGGCCACATCCTCGGCTATGGGGGAAAAAACAACGTACCAGACACCAACGGAAAGTCATGCCATTCACAATGGCCGGCGACCTCAGTTATGGAGTGATCGCCGGAGTATTGAAGCGGCACAACCAGAGGTGCGCTTAGAGATGTTGCGCCCGGTCGTCGATCCTATCCTGCGGCGTTACGGAGTGCCCACTGAACTAGCTGCCGTGATCCTTGTCGAAAGCGGCGGCCGCATGGACGCGCTCTCTCCCAAGGGGGCGCGCGGTTTGTGGCAACTGATGCCGGACACGGCGCGCCGCTATGGCCTGCGCGTGGATGACATTCAGGACGACAGGCTCGACCTCTTTAAAGCCACCGACGCCGCGGCGCGATATCTCCATGACCTGTATGCGCAATTCGGCAATTGGAAACTCGCCCTGGCCGCCTATAACACGGGAGAAGCGAACGTCGAGACCGCGATCTTGAAAGCGCACACCGATGACTTCGACCAATTGACCAGGCTGGGGATGCTGCCACTCGAAACCAGAAACTATGTTCCCCGTGTATTGGCAGCAACCCAATCCACCGGGCAGTTGTCGCCCATTGAAAATGGGCGCCAAGCGACGAGCGCGAAGACAGTCTTCGCCGTGAGTAACCAGTGAGGGTTATCCTCGTAAGTCATTACCGAATCCGCACCAGTTACTCCAAAGCTGAAAAGACGAGCGACTGCTCATTTTTGTCGCAAAACGGTACTTATTTCAACAAATTCCTAAAACGATACAACCTTTCTCATTCCCCGCACCAACTACTAGTTGGCTCACATGTGAGATCGCTATAGTAACTGGAGAACTACGTATGATAGTACTTAACGAATAGACCCCGATCTACACGATCCCCCCCCCCCCCCGATGCAGGAAGGTGCCAATGCCAAAGCTTACCGCGGGTACGGAGAAGAAATTCGAAGGCCTGCTCGAAGCGGCCCCGGATGCGATCGTAGTGGTCAACCATGAGGGCAAGATCGTCCTGGCTAACGCTCAAGCGGAGATCTTGTTCGGGTACGGGCGCGAGGAACTGCTTGACAGGACAAT
>Ga0307374_10003296_pt1 | contig 27705 bp, 33 predicted proteins | sample OX3MG_FD_202532 | JGI IMG/M metagenome (GOLD analysis project Ga0307374, IMG submission 202532) | Soil microbial communities from Risofladan, Vaasa, Finland - OX-3 | ecosystem: Environmental > Terrestrial > Soil > Coastal area > Acid sulfate soil | place: Finland: Risofladan, Vaasa | collected...
AGGCTTCGGTGTCTGACCGGGACCGACGAGGCAATTGTGCGCTTCAGATCGGACCGGAGCAACGGCCCGTCGCGGCGCACAATCTTCGCTCGGCACGGCGAGCCCCAAAGAGGCTCTGCGTTGCTGAACTGTAGCGAAGGAGTGGATACTCCGCTCGCATCGATTCGAGCGCTTGAACTCAGAGGAGTGGCGCCACCCAGTCGTGATGAGGGCATTTCACGCCGGGCGTGAGCTTCATCTCGCACCGAGTCCCATTGGCGGTGCGGAACTCACATTGCGCGGTACCGCTCGACGACGGGCTAGCGCCGGCGATCGGGATCGCCTGGGCAGAAACGGCTTCGAGATCGAGCACCGCATCGCTCGCGGCGCGCCGCTCTCTGACGAAGGCGTTCGTCCGAGCGATGAAAGTGTCGATCGCCCGACGCTCTGACCGGCCGACCGCGTGAAGGTCCTTCAGGTAGTCGAAGCCCTCGGAGACCAAGTTGGCGAGTTCGTCGACCGGCAAGGTCGAGGCGGCTGCGAGACGTTCTGCCAGCCGTTCCGGCTCGATGTTCGGCAGCATTCCGAACAGCTCGACGCGGTCCTTTTCGCCGGGTTGACTCTCTGGTCGATCAAGCAGCGCGGCAAGCTTCGTTGCGGCGTGAGCGTCCTCGTCGAGGACCCGCCATTCGTCTATGTGCTCAGCGAAGGTCTCGAGTCGCTCCACGACGAGATCCAGTCGCGCCCCCAAGCGTGACTGGTAGGGAACGTAGAGGTCGACGTGGATGGTGTTCTTGAGGACGCCGTTGTCGTAGACGCCGTCGAGCTCGGCGCGCCACTTCACCCCGCCCAGGTGATTCGACTGGGAATGGTCATCGGCAATCTCGAAGATGGCGTCGCGGCCCGAGTGGTCGACAATGAGGTCGATGTCGTGGCTCATCAAGCCCTGTTGGCGAACCCAGGTGCCCCAACCGCCGATCAGGATGGCGTCGGGGACGATTCCGACGAGCTGCAGCAGCACCCGGTAGCTGTGGTCGGTGAGGTCCTTCGGGTAGGCGGACCTATGCAGCGGCGGCAAGGCCGATCAGCTCCTTCGGCGTCTCCTCGACGAAGCGCGCGGCCTCCCAACCGGGCAGGTTGAACAGATCTACCCAGCATTGAGCGAGGGGGGCAACCGAGCCGTAGCGAGCGAGCAGAGGGTCAGGCTCGAGAGCGAGCAGCATCGTCGGCCCATCATCGGACTCGATGTCAGTGAGCGGGCCCCCGTAGTAGAGGACCGTGCCGTACGCAGAGATTGGGTTGTCGCCGATGTGGGACACGAGTCCACCGAAGCCGCCGAGAACGCGGCCAGCTTCGAGCACCGCGTGCTCGGTTTGGGCGACCGACAGAGAGGTCGAGGAGCGACGGATGACGTCGCCTTCGAGGTTGCGCTTGCCTGCCCAGAGCACCAACAGGCGCCAGGGGTCGATGGTGCGCACCCCGCGGCTTGGGTGGACGACCACCGCCCCGATGCCGACAGGGCGCTCGAGCGCCTTGTGCACCGTGGAGATGCCGAAACCCAGCTCGCGAGCGAGCGCGGAGATAGACGCTTCCCTCCGGCGCCCCTTCTCGAGGGCGCCGACCAAGAGGTGCCGCCAGATGATTTCGGTCTTGCTTAGCATCCCGCCAGTGTAGCAACTTCCACCAATCAGTGACAGCCTAATATCCACTATTTGGTGGAAGATAAGAGAGAAGCATGGCAGATGGGCCGCCGCTACACCCCGTTACGCTCGTTACATTTGTTACAGAAGCCCTGGTCAGCAAGCGACAGGCTCCAGCCGCGGCGACGGATTCCGCTGTGGCCAACCAGACCCTTCGGCGCAACGCCAAGCTGGGCGAGCCCTGCGACCCGCCCTCGACGGGCGCCGTTCGGTGTTCACTCGTTCCCCGTGTCAAACGAAAGCGGCGGATACGTCGCGCCGAGCGATGCGAGGAAGCTGAGCAGTCTGGCTTCCCGGCACACGGCTCCCCGTTGAAAGTTCCACAGGCTGTGACAAGTCGCCTCATCGTTCGTCGAGTTGCTCGGCTGGGCCCGCAGGTCCGTCATCGTGGAGTCTCTCGCCTTTCGAACGTGCAGCCATACCTACAGCTGTCCGAGGTCGGCCAGGACAGCTGATGCGACGTGCTTTGAACCACTCGACGACGTAATAGAGATCGACACCCGCACACCCGGCTTCAAGTTCGCCAGGATGGTTTCGAGATCCGTGAATCCCGGCGTCGGCTGGTTATTGACCGCGGTAATCAAGTCGCCGGCAACAATGCCTGCTTTTGCTGCAGGTCCATTGGCTTGGACTGCGGTGACGGCGACGCCGACCGGTTCGTCGTTGAAGCTGACGGCGTCAGTGCCGCTGATTCCGAGTGCGGCTCTCCCTGCCGTCGTCACCTTCCCCGTCGCGATCAACTGCGGCGCGATCAGCTTGACCGTGCTCGACGGAATGGCAAACCCGAGCCCTGGGGCAGCCGCCGAGCCATTGGTGGCCGCGAGCGTTGGGATGCCGATCACGTGCTTCGTGAGATCGACCAACGCGCCACCGCTATTGCCCGGATTGATCGCGGCACTCGTTTGAATGAGATCGGGTAAGACAACCCCGTTGCCTTCGCTCACGGCTCTTCCGTTGAAGCTCACGATGCCTTCGGTGACCGAGCTCGACAGGCCGAGTGGATTGCCCATCGCAAGCACAATGTCGCCGACCTGGAGCGATGACGAGTTGTCAATCTGGGCTGGCTTGAGCTCCTTTGACGACGGGACGCGAATGACGGCGAGGTCGTCGGGAACGTAGGTTCCAACGAGCCGGCCCGTCTGCTGCTTTCCGTTCGAGAAGGAGACAGTGAACGTCGTCGCCGTGCCGACGACGTGAGCGTTGGTCACGATGTCGCCCTTGTTGTCAAAGATGACCCCCGAGCCGAGGCCCTCGTTGGTTGCGATCTCGACGACTGACGGGCGTACTGCCTTGACGACGGCGTTGAAGTCGCTCTGCAATGCCAGACCCGGATCGGCTGTCGTTGTTGTCTTCTTGGCCGCGGGAGTACTTGAGCCCCACGCCAAGGTCGAACCGTACGCGAGCGCCGCCACGACAAGGAGCACGGGTGCAATCCTTCGAGCGACCGACCGATTCGTCTGTGATCTCATTGCCATCGCTCCCCTTGAGGCTCCAGCTAGAACGATTGATCGTTTTCCGGTCATGGGACCTGCCCCTCTCTGGCTCGCCAACCGCCATCCTTCGGCAAAGCCTCAGGTTCCGGCTGCTGCCCACAACTCTGTCCCCCGACAGCCAGAAAGCAATAGGTCCGTTGGTCACCAGCGAACAACAGCTGGATGTCGAACCATCCCTCCTCGCGGATCGTGTGGCCCACCTTCGGTGTCGTCGATTGTCGGTTCTTGGACTCTCGGCACTAAATGGGAACTCGTCACGCACCCCGTTAGTTGCAGCCTGAATCGAAGCTGCGAATCCACCTCCGTGATCTGAACGAACGTGTCCGCTCATCGCACGATCACCACCGTGCACTTCGCATGGTGAGTGCAATGTTCACTTACCGAGCCGAGCAACATTCCGGCGAACTCGCCAAGACCGCGACTCCCTAGGACCAACAGGTCTGCATCGCCAGACAACTCAACTAGCACCTGCCGAGGATGTCCTTGGATGAGCTCGGCGCTGAACGGGACCGCAGGCGAATCATCGAGAACTGCAAGTGTCGCGTTCAGGTCGTGCCTTGCTGGCTCCTCATAAGAGACCGGTAGCATCGGCGGAAAGCCGTAGCCGACATGGAGGTACCAGGCCATGACAATCCGCAGCTTTGCGTTCATCAAGGTCGCTTGTTCGGCGGCCCAACGGAGCGCCTTCTTGCTCGCCTCCGAACCATCGACACCGACCACAATCACGGATTGCTGGCCGGAGCCGGTCATCGGACGCCCCGATCTCGCGACATCGGGGGACGCCGGACTGCCGGTTCCTTGTTCACCCCGCTCATCAGCTTCCATACCCCCAAGCGTGGTGAACGAAGGTGAGCGCCACCAGAGTCGAATGTCACATCGCTCGATAGAAGGTCGAGAAATCGGAGCCTCGCTCCGGCCAACGGTCCTTCGGCCCTAGTGGGTGCCCTGACGCTGCACGATGCTGGTAGAGATGGCTCCCGAGCAACAAGGACGCGCCCGTGAAGCGCTGAGGCGTGGTGCCCAGCCGCTCCTCCTCGCGTTGCTACTGACCGGCTTGATCGCTGGCGGCCTCGCCCGTCTCTTGCAACAGGGTGCCCTCACCACGAACCTCTGGGCGGCATCGACGTCGCTTGGCGCAGCGGCTGCGTTGTGGTGGATTGTTCGCAGTCTTCGCGAGCACCGACTTGGCGGCGATTTCGTCGCGCTGCTCGCTCTTACAGGGGCGCTTGCTGTCCATGAGGAACTCGCTGGCGCAGTGATCGCCGTGATGCTGGCGAGCGGCCGGGCGCTCGAGTCCTACGCAACGGGAAAGGCCGATCGTGAGCTGCGGAGCCTGCTCGCGCGCGCTCCTCGCACGGCACGTCGCCGACAAGGCACGACCTACGAGACCGTCCCGATCGAGTCCGTCAAGCCCGGTGACGTCTTGAATATCAGCCGAGGTGATGTTCTCCCGGTGGATGGGACGATCCTCGGTGGAAGAGCCGTGCTCGACGAGTCGGCACTCACCGGTGAGGCGTTTCCGGTCGAACGATTCGACAGTGAGTCAGTCCGTAGCGGTATCGTCAATGCTGGCGACGCCTTTGATCTCGTTGCGACAACGACGGCCGGTGACAGTACTTACGCCGGCATCATTCGCCTCGTCAAAGAAGCTGAGACTTCACGGGCGCCGCTCGTTCGACTTTCCGACCGGTACGCGTTCTGGTTTCTCGTGGCAGCGATCGGACTCGCTGGAGTGGCGTGGGGAACCTCGGGCCAACTTTCCCGAGCCGTAGCCGTGCTCGTCGTCGCGACGCCGTGCCCGCTCATCCTCGCCGTGCCGGTCGCGCTCGTGTCCGGTCTCGCAGCGCTCGCCCGGATCGGCGTCGTTGTCAAAGGTGGTGCTGTTCTCGAACAGCTCACACGCTGTCGAACGTTGCTATTCGACAAGACAGGGACTCTCACCTCTGGTCGCCCGACGCTTTCAGATGTAATCACTGCTGGAGATCGAGAAGCCAGTGAAGTCTTGCAGCTCGCCGCTTCACTCGATCAATTGTCGTCACATCCACTCGCGTCCGCGATCGTGCAAGCCGCACGGGCACGTCGGCTCACCTTGGTTCCCCCGCAAGACGTCGAAGAACAGCTCGGGAAGGGCATCACCGGCGTGGTTGATGGCCGACTCGTGGCGGTCGGCAAGGCCAAGCTCGTGGGGTTGAGCCCCGGAGATCCCCTCTCACGCGAGGCACGACGTCGCGCCGAGCTTGGCGGAGCAATGACGGTCTTCGTCGGGATCGATCACACGCCGGTCGGCGTCCTCATCATGAAGGACCCGATCAGAGTGGATGCCGCGCGCGCCCTTCGGAGCATTCGGCGACAGGGGATCGAACGAACCGTCATGGTCACGGGCGACCGGAGCGAGGTCGCCAACATGATCGGCGCGGCGATCGGAGTCGACGAGGTTCTCGCGGAGCGATCTCCGGCAGAAAAGGTCGAGGCGGTGCGATTTGAGCGCAGCCGTGCGCCGGTGATGATGGTCGGTGACGGCATCAACGACGCGCCTGCACTCGCGCTCGCCGACGTCGGTGTCGCAATGGGTGCGCGAGGAGCATCGGCTTCCTCTGAGGCGGCAGATGTCGTCCTCACGGTGGATCGCCTCGATCGCCTCGGTGATGCTTCGTCGATCGCCCATTACACCGTGCGGATCGCGCTCGAGAGCATCGTTGCTGGGATCGCAATGTCCGTGGTCGCCATGGCCTTCGCCGCGATTGGCTTGCTGCCTGCCGTTTGGGGAGCGATCCTTCAAGAAGGGATCGACGTCGCCGTGATTCTGAATGCCCTGCGCGCCCTTTCACCTGGTGTCGCCACTCCGCGATTGGCTCAACGAGACGCCGAACTTCTCCGTCAAGTTCGCGACGAGCATGTCAGCGTCCGAGCGGCCCTCGAAGCTCTTGAATTGGCGGCGAAAGCGTGCGATGCGCCGGGCCCACCCTTCGATCTGACGCGAGCCCGGAAGGCCCTGCATCTCCTAGTTGAGAATGTCGCCCCTCACGAGGCCAAGGAAGAAGAGCGTCTCTATCCACTGCTCGCCCGATTGCTCGGCGGCACGGATCGCACAAGCACGATGAGTAGGGCGCATGTCGAGATTACCCACCGGATCAGCCAACTCGGTCGTTTGCTCGAATATATCGATCCGGAGCAGCCCGACGCAGCCGACATCGCCGAGCTTCGTCGTCTGCTCTATGGGCTGCATGCGATCTTGGAGCTCCACACCACACAAGAAGACGAGAGTTACCTCTCCTGGGTCGATGATGATCCGACCGTAAACCATGTTGCGTCGTGATGGCACCGGTACCGATCACCGCTGACGCACCCATCGATCTTTCGGGACTTGATGCCGAACAAGTTCACGATCGCGTCGCAACCGGACGTGTCAACACCATCTCCTCACGTCCAAGCCGGTCGTTCTCACAAATCCTGCGCACGAACCTGCTCACCCGCTTCAACGCGATTCTCGGCGCGTTGCTCATCGTGGTGGCTTTCGTCGGTCCCCCTCAAGACGGCCTGTTCGGCGTAGTCCTAGCGGTGAACGCCGTCATCGGCATCGCGCAGGAACTGCGCACGAAACGAGCACTGGACCGCCTCGCCGTGCTCAGCGCTCCCGTGGCCCACATCATGCGGTCGGGAACACTTTGCGATTACCCAATCGGCGAAGTCGTCGAAGACGACCTGCTCGAACTTCGTCCCGGCGATCAAGCCGTTGTTGACAGCGTCGTTCTCGAGGCAAACGGGTTGCAGCTCGACGAATCGTTGCTCTCGGGCGAAGCGGCACCCGTCGACAAGTCAAACGGCGACGAAGTGCTGTCCGGAAGCATCGTCGCGAGTGGCTCCGGATGGACTCGCGTCACGCGCGTGGGGAACGAGGCCTTCGCCCAACGGCTGCAGCTCGAAGCGAAACAATTTGCCACCAGCTACTCCGAGCTTCAGCAAGGGACCAACCAAATCCTGCGAGTGATCAGTTTTGCTCTCATCCCGATGGGTGTGCTCCTTGCGGCCAGCCAGTTGCTGCGTTCTCATGTGAGCTCGAGCGAGGCGCTGCGCGGGACGGTCGCAGGCGTCGGCGCCATGGTTCCCGAAGGTCTCGTCTTGCTAACAACGATTGCCTTTGCGCTCGGCGCGCTCCGTTTGGCTCGCCGCAAGGTGCTCGTCCAATCGCTACCGGCGATCGAAGGCCTTGCACGAGTCGATGTCGTCTGCATCGACAAGACGGGCACGCTCACGATGCCCGGTATCACGCTCGACCACGTTGTCGAGCTCGACGGAGAATCGAACGAGCCACTCGGAGCTCTGAGCGCATCAGATCCAACACCAAACGCAACGATGCAAGCGATCGCAGCTGCGTATCCTGTCGCTTCGAACTGGGCTCCGGTAGAGGCGGTGCCGTTCTCCTCTGACCGCAAGTGGAGCGCAATCGAGTTCGACGGCCACGGCACCTGGGTGCTCGGAGCACCTGACGTCCTCTTCGCGAAGAAGGCAGACCAGAAGCTTGACGACGCCCTTGCTGCTGAGGGGGTATCAGCGGGAAAGCGGGCCCTTGTCCTCGCCAGATCGGCATCGGCAATCGAAGGATCGAACCTCCCGGGCCAATTACGCGCTGTGGGCATCGTCGTACTGAGCGAGCAGCTCCGTCCGGACGCAGCCGAGACAGTCCGCTACCTCCTCCGTCAGGGCGTCACGATCAAGGTGATCTCCGGCGACGATCCGCAGACGGTGGCATCAGTTGCGCAGCGCGTCGGGATACCTCTCGTCGGTGAGCCGTGCGACGCACGCCAACTTCCCGACGATCAAGCCGCCCTCGCAGAACTGGTCGGACGCACGAGCGTCTTCGGGCGAGTCCGACCAGGACAAAAGCGCGACATTGTTCAAGCCCTTCAATCGCAGGGCCACGTGGTCGCGATGACAGGCGACGGAGTCAACGACGTCTCGGCTCTCAAACGGGCTGACGTCGGAATTGCGATGGGATCGGGCAGCCAAGCGAGCCGGTCGGTTGCCAACATCGTGCTCCTGGATAGCGAGTTCGCGACGGTGCCGCCGATCCTCGCGGAAGGTCGACGAGTCATCGCCAACATCGAACGCGTCGCAAACCTGTTCGTGACGAAGACCGTCTACGCAGCGGTACTGGCGCTCGTGGTCGGGGTGCTTGCTCTGCCCTATCCCTTCTATCCGCGCCAGTTCACCGTCATTAGCTCGCTCACGATCGGCATCCCCGGCTTCTTTCTCGCACTGTCTCGTGGAGCTCCGCGCGCGCAGCCCCGATTTGTCGAACGGATTCTGCGCTTTGCTCTCCCCGCCGGTCTGGGTGCAGCCGCAGTGACCCTTACCACCTACATCATTTCCAGAGGGCCGCTGCATGCGCCTTCGTCAACGGCGAAAACGGCTGCCGCGGCTTCACTGTTCATCGTCGCGATCGTCGTGCTCGCCCTCCTTGCGCGACCGCTCTTGCCGTGGCGACTTGTGCTCGTTCTGCTGATGGCCGGCGGGGGCGTGCTCGCGACCGTCGTGCCGCTCTCGAGGCGCGTGTTCGCCTTTTCAATCCCTCCGACGCGCTTGCTCGTCGTTGTCCTCGTCGTTGTCCTTCCGGTAGTTTGCATGCTCGTCGCTCTGCTCAAGAAGCCGAGCAAGATCATCAGTGCTCGCAAATGAATCTCGTTGGCACCGTCGCCGCCGCACTCGGGGCAGTATGCGGCTTCGCGATCGCGGCAGTCCTCCAACAACTCGCAGCACGCACGGTTCCTCGCGAGGACTCCATGCAGATCAAGTTGCTCCTCCTACTGCTCCGCAGACCCCTCTGGCTGCTTGGGGTCGCGGCAATGCTCGCCGGCTATGGTCTCCAGGCGCTCGCGCTCTCCCTCGGGCCGGTCGCGCTCGTGCAACCGATTGTCGTCACCGAGCTCGCTTTCGCAATTCCGCTCGCCATGTGGCTCGACCGGAAACGGCCCGGCCTGCGGGAGTGGCTGGGGCTCGCAGGTGTGGTTTTCGGCGTTTCGACGTTCCTGCTCGGAGCCGAACCCGCTCCTGGTTCGGCCGATCCGACCTTCACCGTTTGGCTCTACGTGCTTGTTCCGACCGGATCACTCGTCGCTGTCGCGATCTTCGCGGCCGCTCGTTCCAGTGGCCCCAAGAGGTCAGTCCTTCTTGGAGCGGCTGCTGGCCTGTGCTTTGGGGTCATCGCCGTGCTCACCAAGACGACGACCTTTCTCCTCGGCCAGGGCCTCAACGTCGCACTCAGGCAGTGGGAGCCATACCTGCTCGTCGGCGTTGGGATTCTCGCTCTCGTGTGCTCTCAGAGCGCGTACCAGTCGGGACCGATTGCGTACTCGATGCCGATGCATGATCTGCTCGAGCCGTCCGTCGCTGCCATCATCGGGATAACGGCACTCAACGAGCGAATCCCGCTCGACCCGAGATCACTGGCGATTATCGGAATCGGGGCACTCATGGCCTGTACCGGCATCGTGATCCTCTCCCGATCGCCGGTCGTGCACGGCGAGTATCTCGAGCACGAACGCGAAGGCTCGGACGTGGTGTCCGTTCGCTCGTCGTAGGGCTTCGGAGTAAGCGGCGAATTGTGACTTCCGCCTCTAGGAGCCCAAGGCGGCGCCATCCAAGCTTGCGGCGTAGGCGAGATGAGAGGAGTTGTAATGGCCGTACCGGGAAAGGACGCCCCGCCATCGTCCGGCAAGATTGTCGTCGGGGTCGATGACTCCGAAGGCTCGTTGCAAGCTGTCGATTGGGCGGCTGGCGAGGCGAATCTTCGACATGTGCCACTCGTCCTCGTGCACGTGCACTTTTGGCCGGGCGAGCGAAAGGGCGAGTTCGACCCCGAGCTTGAGCGAGAAGCCGACATCTTGCGTGTGGCGTGCGATAGAGCACGACGGGTATCGCCAGATGTGGTGATCGAACAGCGGACGTTCGCACCAACAGTGATGCATGCACTGGTCAAGGAGAGCGTCGGCGCGCAGATGCTGGTCATCGGTTCGACCAGGCTTGGACCGATAGAGGAGTATCTGTTTGGTTCCGTGGCGCACACGTGCATGCGTCACGCGTCGTGTCCGGTCGTCGTCGTCCGCGGGTAGGCGGGCGTTGATCTCGATCAACGACTTCCACGTTGGCGGGGTCTGGATCGGTAGCAACGCGTCCACTGTGTAGAAAGCGATCCGCCCAGGAGCTGGTCATTGCCTTGCTCCACGGCAGACCCCTAGCGCTTGGAACGTGCCGCCAGGAGTGGAGGTGAAGGGACGGAATCCGAACCGCTTTCTGCTCGTCCCCGGCAGACAAATTGCTTGCTAGATGCGTCTCTGGCGACCAGTTGAGCCCGCTCAGGGCCGACCGCGAAGGACGCCGGATGCCTCGAGTCGTTCGCCCTTAACCGGCAGGGGACGGCCAGTGAACTCGCCCCGCTAGCTGAGCTGTTCGGTCAGTAGCTCAAGGGAGCTGTGCAGCTGGGCGAAGCGCCGCGGCCCCAGGATCTCTGCGATCCGCGTCTGGGCCGCCCCCGCCTCGGCGTAGATTGCCTTCTCGAGCTGCCGTCCCTTGGCAGTGAGTCGGATCACGCGAACCCGCCCGTCGGCCGAATCGGGCACGCGCTCCAAGTACCCGTGTCGTTCCAGGTGCCCGAGGAGGTCGTTGACCGACTGTTTCGTGATCCCCAACTGGTCTGCAAGCTGGCTTGGACGTAGTCCGTCGAGGCCCGGATAGCGCCAGAGCCCGACATGCGCCGCGTTCAGATCGTCGAATCCCGCCGCAACGACGCCCGCATGCAGCTGATCACGGACCCACTGCCAAACGACACGAAGCATGGCGCCGATGTACCGGCTTCGCTCGCCGCTGGGGTGGTCCCCAGCGTGGGAATCGCTTGACATTAGTCGTAAGGTTACCATACCATCTACTCGTAAGGAGACCTGACTATCCGATCCCGGGGCGGCTCTCTAACTTGGAGGTTGGCGAAATGACGAAAGCAGTTGTTGACTCCCCCGAGAACGAACAAGCGCAGGCGTGGTGGTTCCTCGACACCTTGGTCGTTGAGCATCGTTGCGCACCCGAGATGAGCACCGTCGTGCTCGAGATGGTCTTGCCGGTCGGCTCGGCGCCCCCGCTGCACGTCCACGACGACCTCGACGACACCTGGTACATCCTCGAGGGCCAGATGGTCGTGCGCTGTGGCGACAACGAGCTGGTCGTCGGAGCCGGGCACTGGGTCTCAATGCCCCGCGGCGTGCCGCACACGTTCCGAGTGGTCGGTGAGCGCGAGGCGCGGATCCTGCTCGTGCACGACAACGTCAGCTTCCGTGACCTCATCCGGGACCTCAGCACTCCAGCGACGGCGCGTGTCGTGCCCAGCAACCCAACGTTCCCGCCGATGGACGAACTGGCGCGCATCGCTGCGTCCCATGACCTCAGGCCGATCGGGCCTCCCATGAGCGCTGAAGAGAGCGACACGGTCCTGGCCAGCGCGAGCTGATCCGCTGGCGCCCAAGAGTAACGACGCGGCAGGCTTCGCTTAATGCTGCGGACCGCTCAGTTGCTCTCCCCAAGGGGGCCTTTGACACTGGGCTTCGACCCGACCCGTTTCCAGACCGAGCCGCCAGTCTGCTAGCCGGCCTCCTGGCAGCTACCCGGGCCGGACTCACACCGGCTGGCGATGACGAGCTTCTCGTTGTCAGTTCAGCGTGTAGGCATCACCTCCAACTATCTGGGCGCACGAAAGATCGGAGTTAGCGAAGCCGCTCATCGGTGCGGCGCTTCGCCCGTCATCTCAGCAAGCCTACGGGCACGCCGACATCGCTCGATAAAAGGAGCCGATCGCTACGGGTTGACGCGCAGCGGATGAACGGCGCTCAGTCGGCGTCCTTCTCATGGCTGTGCGACGTGCCTTCAAGCACTACACCACACTCGGGACAGATCAAGTGCGCCCAACACGCAGGGTCGCCGCCTTCGGTATCTGCGTCCCACGTCTTCGGCGTGAATGCCGAAGGTTGGTCTTCGATCACTTCCGGTTCGCCGTCCGTGCGCGACCTCATGGCCGATCCGGCGGAACCACGCGAACGCAGCAGGTTCCTTCCTCCGGCACCAGATCCGCCCGAACGGTTTCGTTTCCAATTCCGCGCAACATTCCGTCGACAAACGCGGCGTTGATCGAGCACACCAACGCAGGGGCTCGATCAACGAGTGCGTGAAACGGACAGTTCCGTAAGAGGAGCCCTCCGTGTTCGTCGTCAGTTGGTTCGAACCCGATTTCATCGAGCAATTCTTCGGCAGTCGCAATCGTGCGTTCTGGACCGGGCCGCCCAAGATGGCGCTCTTCTCGCGCCTTCGCGCCAAGTCCTTCTCCTCGTTCGCGGGCGATGCGACGCGCCAGTTCGGCTGGCAACTCACCCGTCGGACTTGTCTCCGCTTGGGCGACACTGTCGATCAATATCTCCCCGACGAGCTCATAGCGACGCTGCGGCAGCGAAACCGAGACCTCGAGCTCCGACACGGTGTAGCGCTTCGGCGCTCGTCCGACTCGCCGATGCGTTCCGCGGGGCACTTCCTGATCGGCTCGGAGCAGCCCTCGCTCGACGAGCTTGTCGAGATGAAAGGCGGCCAGCTTGACTGAGATGCGGACCGCTCGGGCCGCCTCTTCTCGAGTAACCGGTCGGCCCTCCCGACGCACGAACCGGTAAAGGCTGTGCCGTACCTCGTCGTCAAGTGCGGCGACCGCCGAGAACTGCTCCAAGGGCTTCACGGGGCCACAATATCGCTAAGAACTACCATTTCAACTCCATGACGTTCCACGTTGTGTGAAGATTTGTTGCATAACACCCGAAGTTATTGGTTATATTAACTCCAGCAGCCCATTCGAAGAGTTCTGGAGGTAGTCCCATGGCGATACCTGCCGTTGATCGAGCCAAGCGTCCGATCTCCCCCCTGGCCGGACCCTACGGCCATCCGTTCCACCCGATCCTTGCCACCATCCCCATCGGAGCGTGGGTCGCCAGCCTCGTCTTCGACATCGCGACGAAGGTGAATAGCGCGGGCTCCACCGCGTTCGTCAACGCCTCGTACTGGCTGATCGCTGTCGGGGTGGTCGGGGCCGTGCTTGCCGCAGTGTTCGGACTCATGGACTTGTTGACCATCCCGCGATCCACGAAAGCGCTGCGGATTGGGCTCACCCACATGGCCATCAACTTGACGGTGGTCGGTATCTTCATCGGCGACTTCTTCTGGCGACACGCCGCTGCCACGGGTGCTTCTGTCGCAGCCAAAGTACAAACCGGCCAACTGGTGCTCTCGGCCGTCGCCATTGGTCTCCTACTTATTTCGGGTTTCCTCGGCGGCAAGCTGGCGTATCGCTACGGGGTACGAGTCGCCGACGAGGCCACCCAGGCCGAAGGGTTCGGAGGCGTGTGACTTCTGCATCGACCATCGCGCTCGACGAGATCGACTCGGATTCCGACCTGTAGGCAATCGAACTCAAGCAATACCCGATTGCAGTCCTCGACGGAGTACTTGCCGGTGACAGCGTCTTCGACTTGGCGGGCGCCGAACGAGCAGTCGCGGACCTCCTCGTTTCCTTTGGCGTCGATCTCACCGATGAGTCCCTTACGGAAACGCCCGGCCGGGTCGCGAGGGCATACGCAGAGATGCTCTCTCCGAAGGCCTCGACCTCGCCACTTTTCCGAACGACGAGCACTAGGACGAGCTCGTCGTGACGAGAGACATTCCGTTCCACTCACTGTGCGAGCACCACCTTTCCCTTTCATCGGGGTCGCCCACATCGGCTACCTCCCAGGGGAGCGGATTCTCGGGCTCTCGAAGCTCGCCCGGATCGTGGAACACTTCGCGCGCCGGCTCCAAGTCCAAGAGCGCCTCACTTCCCAGGTCGCCAAGTGGCTGAATGAGCACAACTTGCACCGAAGGGCGTCGGTGTCGTGATCGAAGCTGAGCACCTCTGCATGTCATTTCGCGGGGTGCGCGCCAGCGGAGCCCCGACGGTGACCTCGACACTGCATGGCCTCGTTCGTCATGATGAGCGCACAAGAGCTGAGTTCTTGGCGCTCGTCCAAAGCGGGCGACTGGGTCGCCGAGCTGAGCTGTCTCCACAACCAGCACATGCCTCATCGGCCGCCGTTCGAAGATCGATCGTGGGTCACCGACACGCCGATGCGCGAAGCACGCATCGGCTCCTCGATCGACTGTCCCCTCTGTGATCGGGCAGAGATGCCCGACGGTCTCGTTCAGTTAAGGAGGGCAGGTGCGTGGGATGAGCTGTCACTGCCTAACGCGCTGCAGCACTCGCACCGCACGGGAAAAGCGGCGTGGGCAATCGTCAAGGTAACAGCAGGCGAGGTGAAGTTCCGTATGGAGACCTCGCCGCTTCTTAAAGCTCGACTCACCGCGGGAACACATCAGGTGATCCCACCAGAGATGCCGCACGAAGTCGTGCCCGTCGGACCGATACACCTGGTCGTCGAATTTTGGGGACGGGCAAAATAGATGGAACGCGTTGATGGATACGCGCCGCTTCGTAGTTACGCGGCGATTGGCGACGGCCGTACCGTCGCACTCATCGCGGATGACGGCTCCATCGATTGGCTCTGTCTTCCCCACCTCGACTCGTCACCTGTCTTCGCCAATCTGCTCGACGCGAACAAGGGCGGCGTGTTCTCACTCGCGCCAACGGTGCCCTATCAAATGCAACGTCGCTACCTCGAGGGGACGAACGTCCTCGAGACTACATTTTCAACCGCTACCGGCACCGCACGCGTGACCGACGCAATGACGATTCCCTCTGACATGGCCGCTCTTTGCCCCGAACGTGAGCTTGTCCGACACATCGAGGGGGTGACCGGCGCCGTCTCGTTTCATTGGTCGGTTGCACCGCGCTTTCGGGGGACCCAAGCGCGGACACGCATAGGACGACGGGATGGCGTACCGGTTGCATGGTGTCGAAGTGATGCGCTTGCTGTGTGTTCGTGGGACGCCGGGCGGCCAAACGTCATGCCTGAGGAGATTCTCGGCGCGTTCTCCACCTCGCCCGGCAGCCGAGCGGTCATCGCGCTGAGCGCGGCCCAGAGAGAACCCCTTGTATTCCCCGCGCGCGCCGATGTCGAGGGCCGCCTTGCCACAACGATCGATTGGTGGAACAGCTGGACGATCGATTATGACGGACCGTGGCACGACGGGGTGGAACGCAGCGCTCTCGCGCTCAAGCTTCTTGTGCATGCGCCTTCGGGGGCTGTCGCTGCGGCGGCAACGACATCGCTTCCCGAAGCACTCGGCGGCGAACGCAACTGGGACTACCGCTTCTCGTGGGTGCGCGACTCCGCCTTCATCTTGAACGCGCTCTTGCAATTGGGCCGAAGCGACGAGGCGGAGGCGTTCTTCTGGTGGGTCATGCATGCCTCACAGCGAACTCACCCTCACCTCCAAGTCCTCTATCGCCTCGACGGAGATAGTCGTGCCGCTGAGAAATCGCTCGATCTCGCCGGGTACCGTGGATCGCGGCCAGTGCGGGTCGGTAATGGCGCAGCTGCCCAGGCCCAGCTCGACATCTACGGCGACCTGCTCCAGGCTGCGTGGCTCTTTGCCGAAGCGGGCAACTCGATCGACGCGGATATCGCCCGCCGACTCGCTGAGATTGCTGACCTCGTCTGCCACATCTGGACCGAGCCGGATGCGGGCCTCTGGGAGGTCCGAAGCGGGTCAGAGCACTTCACTCAGTCAAAGATCATGTGCTGGATCGCGCTTGATCGGGCGATCAGGCTGAGCGAACGGGACGTCTTACCAGACGCCCGTGCGGAGCAATGGCGGGAGCAGGCAAAGAACATCCAGGAGTTTGTTGACGAGCACTGTTGGTCGTCCACTAAGCGCAGCTACGTTCGCTTCGCAGGTAGCGAGGAACTCGACGCGAGTCTTCTTCTCGGGGTGTTGTTCGAATACGTCCCCCTCGTTGAGGGCCGCCTCGAGGCAACGGTCGAAGCAATACGTGACGGACTCGCTCATGGTGTGTTCGTCTACCGGTATGCCGGAGACGACGGCCTGTCGGGGAAAGAGGGAGCATTCCTCGCATGCTCGTTTTGGCTGGCAGAGGCGTTCGCTCGAGTGGGCAGACAACGAGAAGCGGTCGATCTGATGGACGAGCTGGTGCTACTCGCGAATGACGTTGGATTGTTCGCCGAGGAGATCGACCCGACGAGCGGAGCCTTCCTTGGGAACCTGCCACAGGCCCTTACGCATCTTGGACTGATAAGCGCCGCTCTCGCCATTCAACGGAGATCGCATCAATGAGTATCTGGGCGGCACTTGCTGGGGGATTGATCGGAACTCTGGTGCTAACGACCGTGCTACGAGCGGCCTCTGAATTCGGCCTCACGCGAATGGACCTGCCCTTCTTGTTGGGGACTGTGCTCACTTCGGACCGCCAACGAGCAAAGGCGTTTGGATACATCGCGCACTTCTTCTTCGGACTGCTGTTCGCTCTCGGCTACTTCGCGATCTTCCGATCAATTGGGCGAGACGGCTTCCTGTTCGGTGCGCTCCTCGGCCTGATTCATGGGATCTTCGTCGCGACTGCGCTCGTCAATGTGCTGTTGCCGACTATCCATCCGCGCATGGGATCGTCATTCACGGCGGCAAATGCTTCCCCGCTCATCGAATCTCCGGGGTTCTTGATGTTGAACTACGGAACCAGCACCTTCGTCGTGTCGATTGTGGGTCACGTCGCCTACGGCGCTCTCGTCGGTGGCTTTCTGCAGCTTGCTCATTAGGTTCGGTCCGATCTAAGCACTAGCCAGGAACCCGCTCCATCGTTGATTCCTGAACGCGCTGCCTTGACCATTTTCATCGGCCAAGCGTTACTTCCTTCCTCCGGTACCAGGATCACCGGCGCTTCGGATCTGTGGGGGGTCTTGAGCGAACTGCAATGAGGTGAATCCGTGTGTCCTGACGTCTTCTACCCTTCGAGGGTGGAGGACGCCGTGGGCATGGATCCGGTCCGGCTGGTCGAAAGGGCTGCTCGGGATCCCCGGCGTTCATGTGCTCAACAGCGAACGCGCCGACGCTGGGCTGCGCATCGAGCTCGAGACGGCCGCGACCGAGGCACGTTGTCCGATCTGTGACAGCCCGGCGGCGCCGGCCGGCCGGCGGCTCGTCGACCTCGGTGTGCAGTCGGCGATGGGCCAGCCGATGGATCTCAGGTGGCAACGGCGCGTGTGGCGCTGCCCGGCACCGGGCTGTGGCGGCTCGTTTGTCGAACAGAGCGAGGAGATCGCGGCCTTCCTCGGGCGCTCACCGCATCGCGGGGGCGAGCCTCTTTAGGCTAGGGAGCTACCCTCAAGCAGCGGGGTCGCTGCCGATCTCTGGCCCCTGCTCATCCTCCACAGCCGTTGTTTTGGCAAGCTCGTCGAGTTTGTCTGCGCCGGGATGCCACGGTGTGGACTCGTCTCGCGCGCCGGTTTCTAGCCACTCCTCAACAGCCACAAATGCCCTTCCGAGAGGATTGTGAGGAGGGTTCGGGTGGGTGCTCGCATGCGCGACGGCGTGCTCGACATTCCCACGTAGCTCTTCACCCGCTTGCGCGTCGAGTTCACCCAGCATCGGCAACAGCACTTCGTCTTCGTGTTCAATATGGCCCCGGATCGTCTCAACGGCCTCACGAAGCGCTTGCTCGAAGCCTTCCGGATCATCTGCATGAACGTCCTTTGCTTTGACGTGCGAGGTGCGGCGGCGAATCTCGCTCAGCGCTTCGCGGACCGCTCGCTGGTCCTCTTCGGCCTGATCGATCTCGACACTGTCGGGCGACATAGCCCGAAGCGCTGGATAGACGACCCGATCCTTCACGTCTTCATACCGCGAGCAGATGCCAACGAGTTCGCTAGCAAGGTCTGCGCGGACCGTAGGTTCAACCGAATCGGCAAGGAGATCCAGCGTCGCGAACAACTCGCGACGATTCTCCTCGAGCGGCGCGAGCGAGGCTGGCAGCTCAGTCATGAGGATGCCCTCACGTCGCGCTTGCGATTGCCGAAGTCATCGGATGCTCGCTACATCGAGCGCATTCGCGGTGGCCGCATCGTTGACGAAGAGCAGTTCCTTGCCGCCTGGGGCGATCGTCAGACCGAAGAGGTCTCCGGAGCCGTTGGGGACAAGGGTCTTCTTTGCTACCTGGTGACCTTGCAGGCTGATCTCGACGGCATTGCCATCGTTGGCATTCATAGCGAGCACGTCGCCATTCGGGGCGATCGTCAGCCCGAGCGGGCCGTTCAGCCAACCACCTGAGGACAAAGTGATCGCCCCGTCTGCGACCGCCGTCGTCCGGGTCATCGCGTTCGGGATCTCACTGATGTGGTTACGAACTGTCCCTGCCACGTAAAGCGTGCCGTTGCTGCCGAGCGCAACACCGGTCGGCCCTTGCACGAAAGCGGTCTTATTCGCCTTGGAGAGAAATCCCGTTCCAATGACCGTCAATCCAGCCATACGCGGCCGCTTGGCTGCGCCGAGCGAGACAGCGATGCGAACGATCGTCGACAAATCGCCGCTCTTCGGTGTCGCTGTTATACCTTTCGGTCGACTCAGCACGTTCGCGACAAACAGATCGACGCCCGAGCTGGTCGCGACCTCGGTCATGTCCCAGGGGCCGTTGATGGTCGCATTGGTCCAGGTCTCGGTCACAGCACCGTTGCTATTAAGCACGAGGAGACATCCAGCAGGACTGATCAGCGGCAATGCACCGCCAGCACCCGCGGGCAAGCTCCCAACGACAACCCAACCGCCAGGGAGGATCGACAGTGCGGTCGTGAGCCCGATCACTCCGGGACACGCTTTCGATGCCGGCAGCGAACCGATTGTCGCGAACGTGCTCACCGCACCGGCCGGGGACACCTCGACGATCGTCTTGCCGGTCCCTTGCACATTGGCCTTGTCGTTGAAGTTGCTGACGATCGTGTCGCCTTTGACGAGCCTTCCTACCGTCTTCGGCACTACGACGATGCCGTACGGGTTGACGTCACCATTCGGAGGAACCGTTGAGGCCACCTGTCTCGGCTTGCCTAAAGACGACAGGAATGAAGAGCCTTTCGGTGTCCGAGCAACAGAGGCGGCTGCGATGCCTCCGACGCCAATCGACACGAGACCTACCAGCAACACCATCACGAGCGAACAACTCGCTGCTCCGCGGTGTGATCTCATAGATTCACGTTTCCTTCATTTCAGCGCCGAACTAAGGCAGTTCAGCTGCTGTAGAGGTATACGTCGAAGACCGAGGTAGGGATCGCTCAAGAACGGTCAGAAGGTCCGAGTCATCGGTGCGGATTCACCTAGTGCTCCCTGGCGTTGATGTCGGAGTCGATGGCGGCGCATCAAGATTGCTAATCAGAACGCCGCGCCACCGGAGCCCGCTGGTGCCGTTGTCGGCGTGGACTTCGCCGGTGCCGTTGTCGGCATGGGCCTCGTCGGTGCCGTTGTCGGCGTGGACTGGACCGGTGCCGTTGTCGGCGTATTCTGCTGGCCCCCAGTTCCACTACTCGAACCACTCGAGCCACACGCTGCCGCTCCGACACCAATCATCGCTACGCAGGCGATCGGCCCGATGCGTCAGAGAGCCTTGCTTCTAGCAACCATCTTGATTCGACTCAAATGTCTCATCCTCCTTGGATAATCCCATTATTTGTTACGTTTACCATTGGATCATGGAGATCACGCGCCAGGGAACAATTGAGCGGCTCATTCGTGCTCACTCGCGAAGAACTGTGTCAGGTTTGATCGCAAGGTCCAGGGGCGCAATGGCTGAAACGCCGACGTGACATGGTCTCGGCCCATCAGGCTTCGAGATCGAATCACACCCGTCATACCCGAACTCCTCCGGTGAGCGCGATACCTGAGGCGCTACCAAGATCCGGAGCAACGCTGATACTTCATGCCCGTGGCCTGGATGCAGGGGTCGCTCCAGGGGGGTATACGTCCAAGACCCCGAAATGGATCATCCCAGGCATCCAAACCCTGCAAGGAACTTGCGCTCACGATTACAGGCGACAGTGGTTCCACCCGCTACCAAACGCCAGGGAGCAACCTCCACCGCACGTGAGTGCGATACGTCTCATAACGGGGGCTCTTGGAGAGCAAACGCTCTTCGGCAAGCGCTCGGCCGACGTTGCAGCTGGTGACGAACAACATCACGAGGCCGTTCCACACTGAAGGACTCTGCAGCAGGTACCCAGCCTGCAGCAGGAGGTAGGAGGAATAGATGGGATGGCGGACGATCGCGTAGGGGCCACGTGCCACCAGCCCCCGATTCGCTGCGGCGAAACCGAAGGAGCGGCCAAGTGTCAGGAAGGACAACAGACAGATCGTGAGCCCGAGAAGCTGGACGCCAAGACCCGCGTCGACCCCCCACAACGGATGCGCGCCGACTGGCCGGAACAGCACACCGCCGAACGTCCCACCGAAAGCAAGGAGCCAGTCGTCCAACCGTCGGCTGACAAAGCGCGGAGGGCGTCGAATCAGGTACGCAACCACGACCCACGTCTGCTCGACGAGGAATGCCGCGCCAATCAGGCGGTGCGTTCGAAGGTAGAACTGCAAAGTTGCCTGCGCGAAGAGCGCCGCGCCACCGGCTCCGACGAGGTTCGCCGAAATCCTGATGAACCGTTCGTGTTTCGAGGACAGAGAACCGAGATCCCGCCAAGGCCACCGACCAGAGCGAGGAGCGTCGCCAAGCTCGGACGCTTGGCAAGGATGACCCGTCAGCGCTGCTCCGTCGGAATCGCGACTGTCACTCACTACCGACGGCACGTCTGTTGATATTTCGCGGCCCGCTTGCTTGGCATCGGTTGTCAAATTGGCTCGCCTAACCGAGGATGTGTCAGTCGCAGCTCTCCGAAGACTCAGGAGGGCGGCTGCTCCGTTCAGGTGGCGGACCACGCCTCCGCCGTTCCGACATGCCGCTCGGCAAGCGCATCAACGCTCAAGCGACCCGCACCAAAGACCACGATGACGAGGGCGAGCACAGCGAGCGCGATGTTCAGCTCGTAGCCGGCGGGCAGCTTCTCGGAGTTGATCCCGTTCGCCCAGGTCACGGTGATCATGGCCATCACCATGTCACCAAACAGCGCCAGCCCGGCGAGGCGCGACGCGAGACCGAGAGCCATCGCGATCCCCCCGCCAAGTTCGATCACGCCCCCAAGGACGGCAAAGAGTCCTCCGGGATGAAGGTGTGCAGTATTGGAGAAGTAGAGGGCTGTCCTGTGAATGCCCATTCCATTGAACGACCCGAAGAGCTTTCCCGTTCCGTAGTAGATGAAGATCCAGGCGAGGGCGGTCCGAACGGCAACGAGGACCGCGTCGGTAGGAAGTGTCGCAGTTCGGGTGCTAAGCAGCACGCCAAGCAACCGACGAATATCGCGTCGTCGCGTTGTGCCGGCAACAGTCACCACTACGCCACCTCGCTCTCTTCAACATTGTCTAGCGCGCGATCGACCGTGGGGAACGCCCGGTCCAGCGATGAGCGATCCTCCTCTTCTCGCGGCTGGCGAGCCCCGACCCGAATAGAGGGTGGGATTGAGAGGTCGTGCATTGGACGGAACGGCGCAATGAGCTGCGCAGCGAAGACCGCTAGATGACGCGGTCGTTCGCCGGCCTGCTCGACGATCAGCGGTCGACCCGGCAGCCCGGTGTCGGTTCTGATCGTCTCGGGTGTCGGAAACACCGCTCGACCGAACATCTGATCCCAGATCGTCAACGCGAAGCCGAGGTTGACGTCTTGTGGTCCGTCCACCTTGTGATGGATACGGTGAAAGTTCGGGCTGACGAAGATTCGCCCGAGTGGCCCGAAGCCGAGATTGGTGTTCGAATGCGCGAACGCCACTACACCGCCGTAGATGACAAGTAGCAGCGTCGGCAGCGCACCGTTGGCGAGGAGCACGATCCCCGGGACCAGTGCGATGAGGTAGGAGACATGAATCAGCGGGTGCGTACGAAAGACCGTCAGCACGCTCATGTCCTCTTGTGAATGGTGAAGCTCATGGAAGCGCCAGAGCATTCGAACACGATGATTCGCAAGATGCGCGAACCAGTTGCAACCGTCCATCGCGACGAAGATCACCGCGATGGCGCCCCATCTCGGCACCGTGCCGATCCTCGACAGGACAAGCCACGGGGCCGAGCGGTGCACCACTGCGGCGAATGAGAGCGTTAGCGCGGTCACGAGTGGCACCGTCAGTGTCGCGTTCAACAACGTGTAGAGAACGTCTTGGCGATGCCCGCGGGCGATGAGTGGCCGCCGCTGTGCCGGACGGAGGCGCTCGACGATCAGGAAGACTCCGACGATCACAAGCGTCAGCGGACCTGCCACGACGACGCGAAGACTGGTCATCGATCCGGCGAAGTCCGCGCCACCCCAGCGGTTGGCCCAACCGATCCCAATGAGGACCATGGCTAGGGCCACGATCGAGCACGCGGGAAGGTACACACGCGACGACAGCGCGAGGCACAACCCGTTCGCTCCCCGACTTCTTCGCTCCACTCGTGTAGGAGCAAGGGAACGAACGGGCGCAGCTACAACAGACATAACAGCCTCCCAGTCCCTAACCCGGACCCTAGAACGCAGCTCCCCCGGCACCAGCGGTCGCCGTCGGCGTAGTCCCGCCAGAAGTCGCCGGCTTCACTGTCACGTAATCGGACCACTTGCCCCATGTGTCGGTCAGATTGCCGTTCACCTTTCCGGTGGTCTTATCGCCGCTAAACCAGTACAAGGCTTTGCCGCCATAAGTGACCTGACGGACTCCGTTGGCGCGCATGATGGAGCCGAGCTTTGAGGCAGTAACCCCTTTTCCTGCGGTCGCCTTCGTCACATCCTTCGGCAAGACGAGCTCAGGCCAGATCTTCTGGCACGCCACCGTGCAGGCCGTCTTGCTCGGTTTCAACGTGTAGAGCGTCTTGCCGCTCACGAGGATCGTGCCGAGCTTCGTATATTTGACCGTCGAGACGACAACGCTCTTTGTCGTGTGTCTGGTTACCGCGCCGGCAGTGCCCGCGGCGAGAAGCGACGCGGCCAACCCACCAATGGCTACAGCAGCAGCCGCGATGGCTCTACCTGAGGCTCGATGACTGGCTTGTCGGCATTGCTTCGTCTGGTCCATGTCGGTTCTCCTCGGCGTACTTTCGGATCAGCTGTGAGGTAACGATATCCCTGGATGAGATGCACGTGGCCTTGTCACCGCTTCCCGCTGTCATGTACTACGTGCAGACTCGGTGAAGGGATCACTCAGGGAGAACTTGTCTGGGCGGCACAGCGCGTGATTCTCATCGACGGGGACGAAATCACCGTCCAGCGAGGGGTCGAAGCCTTCGTCCGACGGAATGATCCCTCATGCCTCGTTCGCCGTACACCTTAAGAGACGATCTTGGAGGACGAGACACGTGGGGTACTTGAAGAGGCTGGTTGGAAGAAAGCTCATTCGCCGCGTCGCGCCGATCGTATGCGTAGGGATGATCGCGGTCGGAGCGGCGGCTTGTGGATCGAGTGGCGGAACTGGAGCTGGTGGAAGCCAGAATTCACCGACGCCCACTACGGCACCGGCCAAGTCCGGGGGTGCCGGCTTCTAATTGCGATCGAACTCGGCGCTGACCCGTCAGCTGTCTGCAGCGCCCCCGAAGACATCCCCAATCTAGACGGGCGCCGCCTTGATGCTCAAAGGTCAAGTTGTTTCGCCAGTGGAGACCATCAGCACGAAACGGTTCCGTCGACATGCTTGCCGTGGGTCGATCGAGCCTGCATTTTCCGAATTAAGCGCGGACTGGCTCGATTTCGCGTCATTGGGTCTGAAGCTACTTCGCGCGGCGGACACCCCGTGATGGCAGTCGAACCTGCTGTTCGGTCGAGATCGAACCGTCGACGGCTCGCCAGGCTCTATGCGTAGTACCTATTGCACTTGGCCGAGGACATCCTGGCCTCAACGCATTACCACGGTATTGGTTACTGCCTTTGAGACCCGACATCAGTACTCGATGACTCCATCACATCCTGTTTGAGAAATGATCCGCAGGCCTCGCAAGTTCGTACTGTTGGCGAGTGATCTATGCGTCCTGATCCTGCGCGGAAAAATATTGTGACAAGGCGTCCACCCGAACGATTAGTGGAGCATGAGGACTCGCGGCCAGATTTCCGATCGATCGTCGAATCTGCTCGATTTGGCGACGAATCCGCCTGGGAAGTTGTCTACTTGGCCTTGTTCCCGCGACTCACGGCCTACGCGCGATGTCGCCTCGACAGCGACCGTGCGAGCGAAGCTGTTGCTGAGACCTTCGCTCGCGCCGTGGCCGGGATCGGACGGTTCTCGTGGAAAGGAGGCGGGTTCGAAGGCTGGATCTTCGCGATCTTGCGACACGTCATCGTCGACGCTCACCGCAAGCACGGACGTGCGCAGCACCATGTCCCGCTGTTCGACGGAGAACGCAATCAACCCGAAAGCATCGATCGCCTCCTCGCTAACGAAGAAGCTCTTGCTGTGCGCAACGCTTACCGCTCGCTGAGCCCTGCCGAACAGGAGCTCTTGCACCTCCGCGTCGTGAGTGGGCTGAGCGCCGAGGACGTCGCAAGAATGCTTGGCAAGCGACCCGGCGCGGTCCGTATGGCCCAGTCACGGGCACTCGACAACCTCCGGCACGCGCTGAAGAACGGAGATGTCCTGTGACAGGGCGTTCAGACGAGGAGTTGTTCGAGATTCTCGCTCGCTCGCTCGCAACACCAGAATCGAGAGCATCCGAAATCGAGCGCGCCGCGTTTCACCGCCTGTTCCGCACGCCCAGAGTGGCTCGTCGATCGCTCAGGATGCGCCTCAATCGTCCACTGCCGATCGCTCTTGCTGGAGCCATCGCTATTGCAGGCAGCTCTGCTGGGGCTGCCGCGGCAGGCGTACCACTTCCCACTCCGCTCCGTTCTGCCGCGGTGGCGATCGGTCTCCCGATCGATGACGTTGCGGTGGCAACGACCAAAGGGGACGTGTCGGTACTCGAAGGCGTGTTGTCGGCCAAGAATCGTCCCGCGGTCGTGAAGGTTCGAGTTGCGCTCATTAGCCAGTTGCGCCAACTTTCCGCTGCTGATTGCCGCAAGGTGAGAGGCGGTGCAGAAGTAGCGGTAGCGAAAGCCTCGCGCTGGCTGAGCGAGCAGCCCACTGCGATCAATGATTCAGGACCGACTAGTCAAAGTCCTTCCTTCGATCACCCATCTCGTGACGGTGATGGACATGGGACGGCATCGACATTTCCGGGAAGCGACGGGGAAAGCACGCATGGCGGATCTGGATCTGGAGATCAACGTACAGGAGCAACTCCGACGAACGACGGCTCCAGAGATGGCGCCGGCGATTCGCATGATGGTGGAAGCCGTTCGTTAACCACCGACAACCGAGGAGCATCGCCAGGGGGCTCCGGGCAGAACACGTCTGGTGGCGACGGCGGATCGTCCAACAGGTCCTCCGGAGACAGCCAATCCTCAAGCGGAGCGACGACGACTTCTCCGACCTCGAGCGGGAGCGACAGTTCCGGAGACAGTCGCTCCGGCGGCCAAGTTACGAGCACAACGGTTAGGTCAACGTCCGTACCGAACAGCTCCGAGAGCGACGGCGGTTCCTCAGACGGAGGACACTCGACGACCACGACGACAGCGATCGGCGGAACAACGACGACGACCAACCCTTCGTCTAACGACGGGACCACCTCAGCCGACGACTCTTAGGAGCGAGCAGCAACCGCGGAGCACGAATACTGCCGGCGATCCGCTTCACCAAACGGCGGCATGTCCATTTCCGGCTGTCGCTGAGGATCAGCGGAAAACCTGCGTCGCCACCCCGGGTACTTCTCGGAGCGATGCCGGACATTCGCTCGCGGACGATTTCAATGAGCTCGCAAAGAAGTTCGTGACGCGGAATCGAATCGAGCGATTGATCTTCGGGACATCGAAGAGAGGAGAATAGAATGCATCGAATTCGCATTTCGCTTGCAGGAGCTGGACTGGTCATCGCGGCGGGGCTCATCGCGCCTTCGGCCGCGTTTGCCGACGGAGGTGGCCATGGTGGCGACCACGCAAACATCAGCGGTAATCAAACGTTCAGCACGACCACGTTCGGCAACTCCGGGTCGAACGCCAGCAACGACCACGATGGTGACGACAACAGCACCGTGGCGCTCGGCACCACAGGAAACACCGGCGTGCGCGCAATGGGCAACAACGACGAGCAGGGAGACCATGGCAAGCGTGCTAACGGAGACATCCTCCGCTCGGCGCTCGCGCCAAGTGTTCCCACCGACGCGCCGATCTTCGCGGTGGCACCAGGTGGAGTCGCCTGGACGCTCAACCGGGGAAGCGTCCGAGTGCAGGCGAGTGGTCGCGTCGAAGTTGAGGTACGGGGCCTGGTGTTGATGTCGACAGGAACCAACCCCATCCCCGACATTGCTGCCTCCGTGTACTGCAATGGCGTGGTGGCCGCCCCGACGCTGCCGGTAGCGTTCTCAGCGAACGGGAACGCTGAGATCGAGAGCACCGCCACCTTGCCATCAACGTGCATGGTGCCAGCCGTTCTGCTCCACCCCGCCACCGGCGCGTTGTCAAGCAACGTCCTGATGTCGACGTACATCGCTTTCGACGGATCGGCGGCTTAGCGAGAGAGAACCAATTGATGCGTTAGCGAGCGTGGCGTCGGACAGATACTCGGCGTCGCGCTCGTCTTCGCGCGTGAACGTCAAGCGGCCGGCGCGTCGCTCTTTCGGTGGGTCACGCTTCGCCGACGACACCATCTTGGGATGAGCCCTGACGAGTAGGCACTCCGAGCCGTGCGCGTTTAGCTGCGCAATCCGGACGGCTCGTACACTTTTTGTCGTGAAGATTCGATGTGCCGACTGCGGATGCCTGGTCGACCGCGGTGTACGCCTCGACATCTGTGCTGATCCGTCTTGTTGTTGCGCGCATCTCGCCGTGGCAGAGCCAAGCCAGTTGAACGAGCGGGTGAGCGGTGCCGACCACACCTGAGGAAGCGCTCGCCATGATCGTCGCAGTCCACGCGGGCGATCACGAGACCGTGCAACGTCTGGTCGAGCAGAACCCTGATGTAGCACCTCCCGGCTCGGAGGAATCGCAAAGGGTCGGGCGGCCCTTCACATCGTGGCTGATTGGCCGGGCTACTTCCCGAACAGTCCACGCATCGCGCAGTTGCTCATCGATGCCGGTGCCGACGTGAACGATCGTGGCACGAACCCCGAAGACGAAGAGACACCACTGCGCTGGGCGGCAAGCAGTGACGACGCCGATGCCGTTGCGGTCCTCATTGATGGCGGCGTAGATGTCGGAGCTAGGGGGCTGTCGGACAAAGCCCTTTCGCACTGACCGGACAGCGGCGTAGCATTCCATCGGGTCCTCGGGGGCATGGCCGAATCGAAGAACCGTGTTGAGGGTGGAAATCGGTCACGCGGATTGGTTCGCGACGATCCAGGAGACGCCCCGTTCGACCATCGGGCGGTGTGCTCGCCTC
>Ga0307374_10003297_pt1 | contig 27702 bp, 19 predicted proteins | sample OX3MG_FD_202532 | JGI IMG/M metagenome (GOLD analysis project Ga0307374, IMG submission 202532) | Soil microbial communities from Risofladan, Vaasa, Finland - OX-3 | ecosystem: Environmental > Terrestrial > Soil > Coastal area > Acid sulfate soil | place: Finland: Risofladan, Vaasa | collected...
ATCGTCGAGGTCGAATCGCGCGCCAGCGAGCTGTCGGATCCCGGGCTCGCCAGCCAACTCAAGACGGCGCTTCGCCAGGCGGCCGAACGCCTGGACTCGGTGCCCGTCGTGAGCGTCGGTCCGACGTCGTTGTGGCGGATCGTGGACCGCGAGCTTGAGCGGCGCCGTCGCGCGGGTGCTCTCAACCGGCCGTGTTTTGACGTCGAGCTCGCTCGCGGCGGACGCTTGTCGGTGCGGCCGGGTCCGTTGGTGCGTTACGCGTTGGCGCAGGCCGGCCGGCTGAAGTTGTTGGAGACGCTGCACAACCAGCCCGTCGGCCACTTCGCGCTCAACGCGCTGGACTGGCGGCTGCTCGGCGAGCTCGAGGTGCAGGTCGAGTTGACGATCGCACCGGCGGTCAAAGAGGCCGTCGTCGGCGTGGCGGCCGCGGCGGAGCGGGAGGTGATCCCGCTCTATGAGGTGCGTCCGCAGATGCGGCTCGGCTACCTCACCGACCTGGACTCTATTCAGTGCACCACCGGCGACCCCGAGCACGGCTTCGTCGAAGGCCAGCGTTACCCGTTGCGGACGGATTCGCGGATCACCGTGACCGCGGGACAGAAGGTGACGCGCAACAAGGACGGCGAGCCGGTCGTGCGCAAGTACGAGGAGGAGGCAAAGGTGCTCGTGATCCGCGTCTCAGACCACGAGTTCACCGAGTCAACCGAGGACATCGAATACCTGCTTGCCCACTTCGATATCCCTAACCCTGGCGACATCGCCACCCGGTTCCCCGAGGACGTCGAGCGTCAGCGGCGGCTGCTCGACCAGATCGCCGCCGACGGGCGCGCCACGGGCAACGATCCGGGTTTCGATTGGAAGCGCTTTCAACGCGAGGATCTCGCGCGCGCGTTGACCAAGACCCGGGAGGGTGGCGGGTTCATCCTCAGCTGGGAGCAGGGTGGCGGCAAGACGCTCGGCGCCGCCGGCTACGCGCTCGGCGCGGTCCGCAACGGCGCGCGCGGCCAGGTCCTGTTCATCGTCCCCCAGGACCTGATCCCCCAGTACCGGGCCGATATCGCGGAGAAACTCGGGATCGAGGTCGAGCACATCACCAGCCCCGCCCAGGCACGCCAGGTTGCCCGTCATCTGGCGGCTGGCGGTGAGGGCTGGTACATCACCCACTACGAAGCGCTCTCCCTGCTGGGCGTCAAGAACGACCCGCTCCCCCCCACGCTTTCGCGGGTCCGTGGCGGCGAGGGCGGGAGGGTGCTGTTGGATTCAGGCGAGTTCTGCCCGTCCTGCCAGGCCTCCCACGACGACGGCTGGCAGCGCGACAGCCCCCTGGTCTGCGCCGCGCGCCACACCGACCCGATCACCGGCCGTAGGCGCTCGTGCGGGCACGTGCACAAGCGGCTGCGCGTCAAAAGCGCCGCGCACCACCTCTCCGGCGCGTTCCGTGACGGCGTGATCTGCATCGACGAGGGCACGCTGATCAAAGGCGATGACTCGCAGCGCAGCAAGGCGATCCGCGGCCTGCGCGCCCGCAACAAGCTGCTCGCCACCGGCACGCCCATCTCCAACTACGTCAACCAGGTCTATTGGCTGATGTGGTGGTGCATCGGCGACGCGAGCCTGCGCTTCCCCTACAGCTACCACGGGGGCCTGACCGCGTTCGAGGCGGACTTCTGTGTCGTCGAGTACACCTACGGCCGCCAAGGCAGCGACACCGAGCATCGCCGTGAGCGCCGCCGCGTGCTCCCCCAGATCACCAACGTCAGCCGCTTCTGGCGCCTCTCCGCGGCCGCGATGATCCGCCGCCGCAAACGCGACTTCGGCGAACCGATCGTCCCCTGCACGCTCAAGACCGTCAGCGTGCCGATGGGCGTCGCACAACGCGAGCTCTACGAGCACTGGCTCGACAAGAAGACGTTCGCGTCGTTCTTCACCTGGAAGTACCCCGACCACCCCTTGGTGCAAAGCGGCCAGATCGAACGGTTCGCCGCCGCCTGCGGCCAACTGCAAAAGCTCGAATACGCCACCACCGCACCCCAGGCAGCGACCGACCGCGGCTGGCCCGGCCTCGACGGGCTGGAGCATTCGAACTGGACGCCGAAAAACGCCAAGACGCTCGAGCTGATCCTCCAGCACGTCCAGGCCGGGGAGAAGATCCTCGTTGGTTCCGATCTGATCGAGACGGGCCGCTGGCTCTGCGATCGCCTCCACGAGAAAGGCGTCCGCGCCGGCCACATCGTCGAAGAACGCAACGGCCGCCCCGCGACCGTCAACCCGGCCAAGCGCGCAAAGGTGATGCGCGAGTTCCGCCACGGCAACCTCCAGGTCCTGCTCTGCGGCATCCCCGCGATCCGCCTCGGCCACAACCTCGACACCGCGAGCGTGGTGATCGTCAACGGGCTCGTCTTCTCCTACGAAATGTTCGACCAGTTCATCGCGCGCGCCCACCGCCTCTCCTCCAAGCACCCGGTCACCGTGTACGTGATGCTGACCAAAGGCTCCCTCGACGAACGCAAATGGGAGCTCCTCTCAGCCAAGGCGGCCGCCGCGGACCTCGCGCTTGACGGACAGCTCATGGACGAACGCGAAGACCCCATCTCCCTCGAACAGGTCCTCAAAGACCTCCAAGCCCAAGGCGTACCCCTCACCGGCGAAGAAATCCACGAACACCAACTCCACACCGCCTGGCAAACCACCACCAACCCCATCACAGACCCGCCGCCCCGGCCGGCGCTGCCGCCGCTCCCACCGATCCACCACGCCGAACAACTCGAACTGTTCGCCGCATAGTTACCGCAGGACGGTTCGCAGCTGAAGCCGGGACCGTCCGCCGAGCATCCGTGTCAGCCGTCGCCATCCCTCGAGGGCAACGCGCGGTCGCGCGAATGTGTCGACGGCGTATGGCATTCTGTGCGCCGACAGCCTTCTGACCGCGGACAAGTGGGGTGATCGTGACCGACTTCCTGAAGACCAAACGCGACGAGATCCAGGCACGCCTGGCAGAACTCGCGCCCCTCGTTGACGAACACCGCCAGCTCGAGGCCGCCGCCCAAGCCCTCGCCGCCCTCCCCACCACCACACCCACACCACGCCGAAGCACGCGCGCACCACAAGCCGCACGTGCAAGGCCGCCACGCGCACGCCGCACCACCACCACCCGCGGGCGGCCGCGCGGCTCCGGCACCCGCGCGCTGCAAACCCTCGAAATCGTCAAGGCCAGCCCCGGTATCACGATCGCCGAGATCGCCACCGCGATGGGAATCAAGCAGAACTACCTCTACCGTGTCCTCCCCAGCCTGCAAAAGGACGGCAAGATCACCAAACGCGACCGCGGCTGGCACGCCACCGAAAGCCCGGTCCAGCTCGAAGCGGCTGCGGACTAGCGCCCACAGGCAACTGCTCGCCCGCCGCTCGTCGACGCCACCCCAAACACGCCGCGCTTGGCACGGCGATCCTACGGTCCGGTACCACACCGCCGCAGGGACTTCGGCGCCTTCGGTCTCGACCGTGAGAGAGAGGCGAGTCGCGGCAGCTCCATCCACAGCCCCGCCTACGCAGGTGTCCGGCGCCGTCTGACCATCGCTCTACAGGCGACGGTAGTCAGATTGCTACGCGTGGTTGCGTCGTGCCCGGCGGCCCTTCGCGTCCATGCGACCGCCTGGGACATGACCACATCGGCCCGGAGCACATCCTGCTGGGAGTGCTCTCCAGCGAGCACGGCCTCGCCGCTCACGCTTTGGAGCAACTCGGCGTCACGCACGCGCGTGTTCGCCTGCACGTCGTCGCGATCGTAGGGCCCAGTCAATCACGGGCCTCCGCGGAGATTGTCCTGACACCACAAGCCAGAGAGATCGTCGAGCAAGCGACGAGCGAGGCAAGAGCCACAAGCTGCGCCTATGTGGGCGCTGAGCACCTCCTGCTCAGCCTGCTCCACGACAACGAGAACGTCATGGCCCAGATCCTGCGCAACCTCGACGTCGAGCCGGCAAGCGTTCGCGCCGAAGTTCTTCGCTGGCTGAACCCCGGGGCGCCTCGCCGCATTCCCCCACCCTCGCCCGGACTTGACTGGCGCCGAGCGAGCCTTCTCTGGAGACCAGAGGGACTCGAGCTACGCATACCGCTCCACCTCGACTACCCCTCCATGGCGACATTCGCGGCTGACGAGGTATGGCCGCAAGAACCACTGGTGGGGCTACGACGTGAGATATGGACCGGCTGGCTCGCCCTCGCCTCACCGACCCTGCTCCAGGACATCGCCAGCCCCGACGCCCTCAAGCATGCGCTCGACGCCGCAGCCAACCGTGCGCTCAACACCGCCGAACGCGACGGCCCCCAGGCAGCCGACTTCCTCTACCGGCTCCGAGCCGACCCCTGACCGCAACGGTAGTCAACGACCGGGAGACTGATTGTCTCCCGACGGCTGGCCACGGACCGCTTCGGGTTCGCGCGCCTGCACCTGACGTCCCCCGTGAGTGTCCCTGCAAGCTGCGCGGCCAGCGGCTGGCGAGCTCGACCGCCTGGCAGATTGCGGAGAGCGTCGGTGCTCGCAGTCGAGCGTCCCGTGCAGTCAGCGGGCGCTGCCGGTACGAGCTCTCGCCGTCGCTGGGTGATCTCGGCGCTCGGCTGGAGCGTGCCGCGCGGCCGCGACTGGCATGAAATCAATAACGCCGCCGCACGCGGCTGCGTTATTTGGCCGTTCAGCGAGCGGGTGTTCGTTTGAGCGTGCTGGTCGCGGCGGACTGGTGAGGGGCGTCTGCGGTGACCGTGATCTTGGCGCTCCGTGCCGCCATCCGCGAAAGCACGAACACGGTGATCGCGGCCGCGCGTCGCAGGGTGATCGTTCTCTGTTTTCGCGTGAGGAGCCGTCCGCGCCAATGTGCGGCGTAGGACACCTCGACCTTCTCGCTTCCCTTGCCTTTCACGGTCACGGTCAAGCGACGACCGTCGAGACGTTCGCTCAGATGGAGCGTCGACTTGGCCGGTTTCGTGCCACTCGTGCTGCCGGGGGTGCCTGTTGTGCCGGTGCTGCCTGTGGTCGGCCCGGTGGTGCCGCTCGCACCAGTGGGCCCGGTGCTGCCGGTCGTTCCGCCACCGTTGGGGACCGGGACGGTGACGGAGGCGTGGGCTGAGTTGGCGGGGTTGGTGTTGCCGGCGGCGTCGGTCAGCCAGACTGCGATTGTCCAGCTCCCGGTCCCCGGTACGGTCACCGTCGCCTGCGTCGGGCTCGTGGCAGTCGTCGGCTGAGCGCATGCGCCGCCGCCGCTGGCAGGGCAGACCTGGTAGGTCGCGCTCGTAATCGGCGCCGCGTGACCCGACGGGTCGGTCCATGCGAGGTTGAACGTCGAGCCGCCCGGCACGGTTGGTGTTGCGGCGAGGTCGCTCGGAGCGGCCGGCGCGGTGTTGTCGACGGTGATCTGTTCGGAGGCAACGGTCGATTCGTTGCCCGCGGCGTCATAGGCGGCGAGCGTCACGGTGTGCGCGCCGTCGGTGAGCTGTGTCGTGGGGAGCGTCAGGGTTTGCGGTCCGCTTGACAGGGGGCAGGGCTGCGTCTGCGTGTAGTCACAGCTGGCCTGGTAGGTCTGGGCTTGTTGGCCGTCGACGGCGAGCACGATGCTCGCCACGCCCCCACCCACGTCCTGCGCGGCCACGGTCAAGGCCTCGGAGCCCTGGTGGTAGCCGTTGGCGGGGCCGGGCCCCCAGAGCACACCCGTTGGCGTATCGAGGGTTGGCGGTGTGGGGTCGCTGAGCGTGACGGTCGCGCCGTACATCGCCGCCCAGACGTTGTGCTCGATGGCGCCGGTCACGCACACTTCGTCAACTGGCACTTCGCATTGTTCGCCGAATTCGAGCTGGCTGGCGGATAGGCCGGTGATGTCGACGGTGTTGGTCGTGTCCAGTGGGGGTGGTGTTCCGAGTCCGCATCCGACGTCGGGGAAGACGACGGTGCAGGTTTCGCCGGGCACGATCGTGCCGTCCGCGCGCAGCGCCGGGACCCAGTCGTTGCTCGTGTCCTGTGTATGGCCGAGGTAGCGGGCGTAGTCGATCGCGGTGATCGTCGTGCCGGCCGGTGCCGTAAAGGTCCAGCCGCCGCTCGTGCCCGGTGGCGCGCCGGTCGAGGCGCCCAAAGCGTCGGTCGCCGAGAGACCGCCCTCTTGGTCGGCGGTGCCGCCGTTGCCGCCGATTCGGTAGGGGCAGTTGGGGTGGCTCGCGTAGTGGGTTGGGTCGTCGGTTTGATAAATCCAGGAGTTGTTGACGCCGTTCGCGTAGTCGCAGGTGCTGACCTGGTAGCTGCCAGCGGTGGCGTGGGCGGCAGCGACGGGCATGAGCATGAGGGCGGCGACAGCGGCAACCGCGGAGACGGTGCGACGGCAGCTCACCGTGTGGCCTTCTGCTTGGTGTTGCTCGCGTCGGTGTGCGGAAGGCGTTGTGTCCTCCACGGGCTGGTGCGCTCGATGTCGTAGCTGTCGCGGTAGCGTGCCTCGACTTCGACGGCGCTGCCCGTGGCGAAGGTCACGCTGCGGGTGTTGGCGAGAAGAGAGCGAAGGACCACCAGGCGTCTCTTGTGCGTCGCGTATCCGAGGAGTCGCAGCTGGACAGTCATGCCGGGCCGGCGGTTGGCGAAGACAGCGGTGACCCGACCCCTCCGAGCCGTCACGGTCATCGCCGGCGTGGGGATCCGCCCGAGCGGATCACCACTCCCCTGCCCGGTCGTCCCACCGGAGGACGTCCCAGAGCCGGTGGACGCGGATCCGCTGGATTGCGTTGGGCCGGCTGGGGGTTGGCCGGTCGTGGTGCTCGCCGGTTCTGCGGCCGTGCCTGCCGCAACGATGCTCGTGAGGCCGGCGTTCGCGAAGGCCTGGGCGATGTTGAGCGTGCCGTTGTCGACGTTGGTGAGGTAGTTCTCGGCCGTCTGGGGCGTGAGCGTCGGCTGGTATGCGCGGAGTGCCGTGAGGGCTGCTGCGGCGATCGCGCTTGCCTCGCTGGTGCCCTGCCAGTAGTTCTCGTCCGCCACGCCGCTCGTCGGGTCGGCCGCGTCCAGATCACAGCCGGGGGCGAGAAGACGGAGTCCGGTCCCGCGGTTTGAGAAGCCACAGAACCCACCTGCCCGGGCGTCCGTCGCTCCGACTGAGAGCACCGCGGGGAGCGCGGCCGGGTAGTCGAGCGGGCCGCCCGTGTCGTTGCCGGCCGCGGCGACGACGTCGATGCCGTAGTTGTTGGCTTGTTCGACCGCGTTGGTCATCGCGGTGTAGTCGGCGCTTGAGGGGGTCTGTGAGGTGCCGAGCGAGAGGTTGATCACCTTGATGTTGTACTGCGTCTGCAGCTTCAGGCAGACGTTGATCGCGGTGGTGTAGTAGAGGAACGGGAACGTCGTCTGGCCCGGCTCGAGGATCCGCACCGACACGATCCGGATCGCGGTCGGTGCTGTGCCGATCATGCCCCACCCGTTGGCCGGGGCGGCGGCCATCATTGCCATCATCGTGCCGTGCGAGTCCGCGGAGGTATCGTCGCCGCTGCCGCCGTCGATCGCGGTCCGATACACGACGCTGCCCTGCGTGTCCGGGTTGAGATCGACGCCGGTGTCGACGAGGCATAGCCCGGCGGGCTGCGCGAGCGCGGGCGCGTAGGCGAGAAACGCGCCGTTGTCCGCCTGTGCTTGCGTGCTCACGCCGACCTCGGCCTGGGCAGCCGATGCTGCACCGCACACCACGGCCAGCGCGAACAGCACGCTGGCCGCGAGACCAGCGGCGGCGGCGCGCGGCGACGCTGGCCTAGCGAGGCGTTTTGACATTGTGGATCGTGCTTTGGCCGAGCGTGAAGGGGAAGTCGAGTTGGTCGCCGCGGACGCGGGCGCGGAACGGGAACCTGCCGCGGCCGCCCTGGAACTGGTAGTCGACGTGGAACCGTCCGGCCTTGGTCGTGCGCGCGCTGCGAAACGGCTCCCAGTGACCGAGGTAACGGACGAGCAGCTCTACCACGACGCCCTGGTGAGGCACCGCACCCTCCACGCGCCCGGAGAGGACAATCCGCCCGGTCGAACTCGTCGCTGTCGGCTTGACCGTCAGCGTGACCCCCGCCGCCACGTCTTCTTGGACGCGAGCGACCGTCGCGTACGTCGTGTTCTTACTGTAGGCGCGGTACGCGATCTCGACAAGCCGCGACGGCCCCGCCGGCACCTTCACGGAGAACGCGCCGCCCTTGCCGCTCTTTGCATGCGCGATCACGTGCATCGGACCGGTGGCGCCGAGGACCTGCTCGAGCACGTCGAGGGTTGCCCCGGCGATCGGCGCACCGGTCGGACCGAGCAGTCGGCCTCTGAGCGTGAACGCGCGCGTGGCGAACGACCGCGAGATCACCCGTTTCAAGCCGAGGAGCAGCACCGCCGACACGCTCGCCACCGACCCGTTCGGCGTTTCCAGACCGGACGTCGCGTCTGACCCGGCGGGCGGTGGCGCGGCTCCGCCCCCTGAGGGCGATGTCGGGCCCGCCGAGGGCGTGGTTCCCGGTCCTGGCACGGCGCCGAGCGATCCCGTGGCGGACAGCACGGCGGCCGTCGCGGCGGAGGTTGCGGTTTGGAAGCCGTCGCCGTCGGCGGCCGTGATTGCGACGCGCAGTGTGTCGCCGAGGTCGCTGGGCGCGGCGGTGTAGCTCGCGTCGGTGGCGGCGGCGATCGCGGCGCAGTTGTTGCCCTGCGCGTCGCAGTCCTCCCACTGGTAGCTGTAGTCGATCGTTCCCGTCCCCGTTGGGGCCGACCAGCCGCCGTCGATCGCCATCAACGGGTTACCGACGAACACCTCGCCATCGTGACCAATCGACGCCGGTACGCCGGTATTGCTGGGCGCGTTGCGGGTGGTGATCGTGCCGAGCGGGTCGGTCACGACGTTGCCGGCCGCGTCGCTGACGGTCAGGTTGGCCTGGTAGGTGCCGTCGATCACGGCGGCGGTGTCGATCTCGAGCGCGCTGCCGTTCTCGGTCACTGGGCAGGCGTTCCAGGAGTCGTAGCTGCATGGGTAGTTGATCGTCGTGGTCGCGGGTGTGCCGCCGCCCTGTGGGGTCAGTGTGAGCGTCGCTTGGCTGACGCCGCTGTCGACATCGCTCGCGTCAAAGCCCAGCGTCTGCGTGCCCGACACGGTGGCCGCTCTCGCGGCGGCGTCGGCGAGCGGGCCCGACACCGACCCGATCACGGGTGGCACGTTGTCTGACAGCGTCAGCGTCATGTCCTCAAGCGCCGGTACCGCCGTGCTGTCGCTGAACAGGCACGTCGGCGACGCATCGTCGGTCGTGCAGTTCACAAACGTCTCGAAGTCGCGGGCACCCCCCGGCAGCGTCCAGCTTCCATTCGTCGTGTAGTCGCTGCTCCCGCCGTAGGGGAGCTCCGTCAGCCCGGGGAGGATCTGGCCAGCGGAGGAGAAGCCGAGATAGGCGTCATCACCGCTGACCGGCGAGACGATCACGTGTGCCGCGAGCGAGTCGATCGTGACGTCGGGAACGCTAGACGGGACGCTCACGCCGAGCGCGACCTGGCTCCCGGCGCTGCCGTTCTCGGTGACCGCACCGGGGTTGCCGAACGTAAACGCGTAATCGCCCAACATGCCTCCGGTCGCGCACGAGTCACTCAAGGCCGTGCTCGTGATCGTCGTGGTCCCGTAGACATACCACCCGGGCGCCACCGCCGTGCTGGCGTTGGCGCCGCACTGGTACATCGGGTAGGTGCCCGCATCCGCCGACGCTGGGACGATCGCCGCAAGCACGCCCAATGCGCCCACCAGCAGCGCGGTCGCCAGCGTCCCCTGCGACCGACCGCGGCTATGTTGTGCCGGTTGCGAGAGCTCGCGGGCCCGGTGAGCCGTGCGACGCCGTGACCGGCGCAGCCTCTCGCGGATCGCTGGGTTCCACCGTCCGGTCGTCTGCGGTTCTTCATCGCTGCGCCGCAGGCCGGCCGGGTAGGGCTCGGCGGCGGCCTCGCCGTTGGCGGTGGTTGTCGGGCGCGTGCCTGATCGCGCGATTGGTTTAGTGGGTGTCGACATCGTGGACCTTGCTTTGGCCGAGGGTGAAGGGGAAGCTCCGCTGGTCGCCGCGGACGCGGGCGCGGAACGGGAATACGCCGCGGCCGCCTTGGAACTGGTAGACGACGCGGAACCGTCCGGTCTTGCTGGTGCGGACGCTGCGGAACGGCTCCCAGCGTCCGAGGTAGTGCACGAGCAGCTCGACCACCACGCCCTGGTGGGGCACCGCTCCCTCGACTCGCCCGGTGAGCACGATGCTGCCGTTTGCGCTTGTCGCTGTCGGCTTGACCGTGAGCGTGACGCCAGCGGCCACCTGCTCTTCCATGCGCGTGACCGTCGCGTAGGTTTTCGCGTTGCTGTAGGCGCGGTAGGCGACCTCGATCAGCCGTGACGGACCCGCCGGCACCTTGACCGAGAACGCGCCCGTCTTGCCGCTCCTGGCGTGCGCGATCACCAGCATCGGGCCGCTCGAGCCGAGCACCTGCTCGAGGACGTCGAGCGTCGCGCCGCTGATCGGCGCGCCGGTCGGGCCGAGCAGGCGGCCTTTGAGCGTGAACGCACGCTGGGCGAACGACCGCGAGATCACCCGGTGCAGACCGAGCCGCAGGCGCGCCGAGACACTCGCCACAGAGCCGTTGGGCGTGCCCGGGCCACCCGACGGGGCGCTGCCGCTCCCTGACGGCGCCGGCGCTGGCGTACCGCCCGACCCGGGCGTGGTTCCGGGTCCGGGGCCTGCGCCCGATGATCCAGAGGCGGACTGCACGACCATCGACGGCGCCGACATCGCAGACGCGAACCCATCGCTGTCGGCAGCCGTGACCTGGACGCGCAGCGTGTCGCCCACATCACTCGGCGCGGCGGTGTAGCTCGCGCCGGTGGCGGCGGCGATCGCGGCGCAGTTGTTGCCCTGCGCGTCGCAGTCCTCCCACTGGTAGCTGTAGCCCACCGACCCTGCGCCCGACGGCGCCGACCACGACCCAGACTTCCCCGTCAAGCCATCGCCCACGAACACATCAACGTCATGACCACTCGTCGTCGGCACCCCGGTGTTCGCGGGCGCGTTCTGGGTGCTGATCGTCCCGTCATAGACGACGCTGCTGTTCTGTGCCGCGTCGGTCACGGTGAGCTTCAACGTGTGCGTACCGTCCGCGAACGCCGTCGTATCAATCGGCAGATCAACGCTCTCGCTCTGCTTGCACGGCTGCGCGTAGAGGAACTCTGGATCGCCGTTGGTGTCGTTGCCGATCGACGCGCATTCGCCGCCGTTGGTGTCCGGGGTGCCTTGGTAGGCGGTGGTCCCGTCCACGGTGGCGGTCACCTGGTAGACGCCAGGACCGTTGGGGTCCCCGGCGGTGAACAGGACGTCCGCAGGGCCACGCGCATCGGGTGCCAGTAGCAGCCCGCTGAACGCGGTCGCGGTCGGAGCGGTGTTGTCGGTGAGCTCGATCTGCGCGGCGTAGATCGCGATCTGCACGTTGATGCCGTTGACGCCGTCGCCCTGTGCGCAATCCGCATTGGCCTGCCCGGGTTGACCGGGGCCCAGGCACATCGCGCCCGCGTACAGGCTGGTCCCACCCGGATGGTCGATCGGCACGGTCCCCGTGAACGTGCCGTTGCTGCCGCACGCCAGGTTGAACTGGCAGTTCACGACGACGTCGGCGCCGTCGTAGGTGAAGTTCGGCGTCAGCACGAACGCCTGCCCGACCGGCGAGGTCAGCATCACGTCAAGGTTGCCGCCGGTGATCGTCGCGCCCATTGGCGCGTCGAACTGCCACATCCAGCCGCTGCCGCGTGTTTGCGGCCACGCGCTCGAGCTCGTCGCGAACAACCCACCGCCAGGGACGCCGCAGGAGTTCGAAGCGCTGCTGTAGTTGCCGCCACCATCAAACGCGACCGAGGTCCAGCCGTCGATCGGCGCGACCTGCCCATCCGGCTGGGTGCACGACACGAGCGTCCACGTCCCCGCCTGCGCCAGCGAAGGACCCACCGCGCCGCCCAGACCGCAGACGGCGAGCGCGACCGCGAACATCACCGGCCGCCGTCGCGCGTGCCTGCGCCGCGGACCGTCCGACGGAGCGCGCTCAACGCGCTGGCAAGCAGCCGTCGGATCCGTCGCTCCCCCGGGCCCATCGTCACCACGTGACTGGCGGCGACGGCCGGCCGCGGCCAGGACTCGCAGCCCCGTGGGCATGGTGATGGCCTGCCTAGTGCGTGCGAACATCGTGGACCTTGCTTTGGCCGAGGGTGAACGAGAAGTTCTGCTGGTGCCCCCAGACACGGGCGCGGAACGGGAAGACGCCGCGGCCGCCCTGGAACTCGTAGACGACGCGGAAACGCCCGCTCTTGGGGGTGCGGATGCTGCGGAACGGCTCCCAGTGCCCGAGGTAGTGCACGAGCAGCTCGACCACCACGCCCTGAGGGGGCACCGCCCCCTCCACGCGCCCGGAGAGGACAATCCGTCCCGCCGCGGTCGTATGCGTCGGGGACACGGTCAGCGTCACGCCCGCCGAGACGTTCTCTTGAAGCCGCGCGGTCGTGGCGTACGTGGTGCTGTTGCTGTAGGCGCGGTAGGCGACCTCGACCAGGCGTGACGGGCCCGCCGCCACCTTGACCGAGAACGCGCCACCCTTGCCGGACTTGGCGTGCGCGATCACCTTCATCGGGCCGCTCGCTCCGAGCACCTGCTCGAGCACGTCAAGCGTCGCGCCCGTGATCGACGCGCCGGTCGGGCCGAGCAGCCGGCCGTTGAGCGTGAACGCACGCGCAGCGAACGACCGTGAGATCACCTGCCCCAGGCCGAGCCGCAGGACCGCGGACACGCTCGCCACCGACCCGTTCGGCGTCCCTGCCCCGGCTGCGGTGCCGCCGCCGCTCGGCAGCCCTGGCGAGCTTGTTCCGCCACTGGACGGCGGCGGAGTCGGCGGCGTGGTTCCGGGGCCGGGGCCGGCGCCTGATGATCCCGAGGAGGACTGCACAAGGGTCGACGGCGCCGACATCGCGGAGGCGAACCCATCGTTGTCAGCGGCGGTGACCTGCACGCGCAGCGTCTTGCCCACATCGCTCGGCGCCGCCGTATACGTCGAAACCGTGGCGCCCGCGATCGCGGCACAGCTGTTGCCCTGCGCGTCGCAGTCCTCCCACTGGTAGCTGTAGCCGATCGATCCCGCGCCCGACGGAGCCGACCACGACCCCGGCTTCCCCGTCAAGCCGTCACCCACGAAGACGTCAACGTCATGACCGCTCGTGGTCGGCACAGCCGTGTTCGTGGGCGCGTTCTGCGTGCTGATCGTCCCGTCGTAGACGACGCTGACGTTGCCGGCGGCGTCGGTGACAGTGAGCTTCAGCGTGTGCTGCCCGTCGAGCAAGGCTGTGGTATCGACAGGAAGATCGACGTTCTCGGACTGCTTGCACGGCTGCTGGTGGTCGAACATCAACGCACCGCTGAGCGTCCCGACGCTGACGCAGTTGCCGCTGTTGGTATCCGGGGTGCCGCTATAGACGCTGGTGCCGTCGATCTGCGCGGTGACGTTGTAGATGCCCGGTCCGGCGGGGTCGGTCGCGGTGAACGTGACGTCCTGCGTGCCGCCAGCGTTGGGGTTGAACAGCGTGCCGGTCATCCCGGTGGCTGCCGGCGTTGCGGTGTTGGCGAGCTCGAACTGTGCTGAGCGCAACTGGACAGAGGACCAGGTGCCGTTGCTGCCGCCGACGTTGCAGTATTGGCCGGCGATGCCGCCGCAGGAGGCGGCGAGGTAGAACCCGCCGCCGCGGTCGGTTGGCAGCGTGAGCTGGCCGGTGAAGTCGACGGCGCCGCCCGGTCCGCACGCTGAGATGCCGTAGGCGCACTGCAGGAACACGTCGCCGGCGTCGTAGGCGAAGTTCGGGCTGTAGGCGACCGCGGTGCCTGAAGCGTCGGCGCCGTAACCGTCGGCGCTCATGCTCACCTGTGCGGTGCCGCCGATCAGCGTCGAGCCCGCCGGTGGCGCGTAGGCGAGATCCTCGCCCGCGCCGACCGGCGCCGCGACATCCATCGAGAGGAACGCGAACATCGGATTGCCCGGGCTACACGAACTGCTGCTATTCGAACCGAAGCCGGCCCCGCCGCCGCCGCCGCTCGTCCAGCCCTCACTCGGCGCCGCCGAGTTGTCCGGGTTCACACACGACACCTGCACCCACGTCCCCGCAAACGCCGGGGCCGCGACCGCCAACACCACACCGACCGCGCCCGCGCACATCAGCAGCCACAGGCGACGACGGCGCCCACCTGCACGCGGGGCGTCGGCGGTCGCCGCGACCTGTTGCGTCGGGGCGAGCGAGCGGATTGAGGTCGAGTCGGGTGGCTGTTCGGTGCTCTTCATCGGATGTCTCCTTGTGCTCTGCGATTCGGGGCTCTACTGCCTATGACCCCAACTGGTCGCTCGCGGCCAACGAATTTCTCCTCACGGGCTAAACGCCCCGCCGCGAGGCGACGCATTGGACGTTTGATGGACCGCCGGAACGCTGGACACGGTGCCGTGCGGGACGCCGAGGTACGCGAACCCGCTCGTGCCGGAATGCCCGCTACTCGCCGTCGGGGCTGGCGTGAGGGGCGCGGCCGAGAAGGCGGGCGTCGTCGACGTAGTCGACGTGGTGCGCGTCGCGGTCGGCGATGACGTGCCCTTCGGCGGCCCGTGTGTCCTATGCGCCGTAACGGCAGGCGTGCGGGCAGCGCCCGACTGGTGCTCGACAGGGGCAGCAGGTGGAGCGCCGCGGGGACCGGACGTTGACCGGTGATGGTGGCGGGCGGTCGTTCGCGGGCTGTGGTGGGTGAGGGCTTGGGTGGCGCCGATCGTGCCGCCGGCGGCGATCGCGACGCTCGCCACGCCGACGGCGAGCTTGGCGCTCGCCCCGCCACCGCCGGTGACGGGGCCTGTGAGGTGCTGCGCGACACGGTTGGCGCGTGCGGCGATCCGACTGAACAGCGGCAGCCGCTGCACCAATACCGGGAGCGGCAGCAGCGCCAGCGCGTCGCGATCGAACAGGCGGCGGAACCGCTCGCCGTTGGTGCCGTGCTCGATTCGGCAGCGCGCGCACGCCTGCAGGTGCGCGTGCGCGCGGCGGGCGAGGACGGCGCTGTCGGTTTCCCCCGCGGTCAGTGCCTGGATCGTGTGCGCCCGGTAGCCGCACAGCCGGCCCGTGGTGTACAGCAGCGCGAAGCGTTCGCGTTTGCGCTCACACGACCGTGCCGCGGCGCGAATCTCGTTGCGCGGCGCGCCAAGCGCGTCGGCCGCGCCGCGCCAGCCATGCCCGTCAGCCAGCAGGCGGAAGACGTTTCCCTCCTGCTCGGTGAGCTCGGCGAGGAACTCGCGCACGATCAGCTGGTCCTGCTCGGCGAGGACCGGTCGGTCGGATGCCTGCTCGAACTCAGCGGCGTGCTCGAGCGCCTCCTGCCCGCTGTAGGCGTGCTCGACGATCCGTCCGTGGCGGCTGCGGTCGCGGTGCGTGTTCAGCGCGCGGTGCTTGACGGCTTCGTGCAGCGCCCGCCGCAGATGCTCCTCGCTCTCAAACTCGCGTCCCAGGAGCACCAGCGCGCTGTCCTGGTAGATGTCTTCGAGGTCCTCCCGGGTCAGGCCGCCGCACTCCCCAAACCGCGAAGCGCGCCGAAGCTCGCGCCGCTGCCAGCTTCCCAGCAGCACCCCGACCGCCTCACCGTATAGCGAGCGCGTCGTGGGCGGCATGTCGTGCTGGACGGTCATCCGGATCGGGCGCCTAGCGGAGACGCTCCGCCGTCAGGCGCTCCATCGCCTCGTCCAGAAAGTCACGCACCGCCGCGGCAGTGATGATCGGCGCGCGCTGACCGTTGTGCTGTTGATGCGCCGCGGCGTGCGCCAATAGCAGCGCACGCGGCGCGCCACAGGGCGCGAGCTGGTTCACGAGCGCACGGTGCTCGCGTTCGATCGCCGCCGCCAGCACCGCCAAGTGACGCTCGCGCGCTCGTGCGCGCCGCACGTAGGCCAGCCGACACTCGGCGCAGAATCCATGCGTGCCACAGGCCCGCTCATCGCACCCCGTCCGACGACACGTCAACGACGGACACGTCAACGACGCCGGCGCGCCGATCGCGGGGTGTTCCTGTGAGTCGGGTTCGTTCAGACATAGCTGAGGTAACTGTTGCTGTACTTGTCTACATCTCTGGGACCGCGGGTTCTGTGACCCTTTCTCGGCGGATGTTCGGGGTGGATTTGCCTGCACACGAGCTCCTTCCGACCGCTCAGCGATGGGGAACACACACCGTCTCGACAACCGCCGCCATGCTGAGCAGCACAACTAGAGCCACAAGCGCTGTGCGCCGAGGACAACTCCGCGTCCCGGTCCGTGCCAGCCACCAGTCAGCCGGCGCGACCGCGACGGCGGCCCACTCCAGCGGCAGTTGCGGCACATACGCCAACAGGCGAGCCTGGTAGGCACCGAGGGCAAGGCCGACGAGCGCCGCGTTGACGGTGACGCTCGCGATCACCGCGCTGTCAGCGACCGTGCGGGACCAGCGCCGGTGCTGGGCGCCGATCAGGGGCAGAAGCAGTGGCCAGCCGGCGGTCTGGATGTTGTGCGCTGCGATCGCCAGCACCCATCCGGGCGAGGGCGGCGGGTTGGTCGCTGGCGCCAGATGCAGCTCCAGCAAGCCCCGCGCTGCGCTTGCCAACGACGGGGTAGCGGCGGTGACAGCACTGACGAGCAGCGTGAGCGCCCACAGCGCCGCGACCGCCATCAGCCACACGCGTAGCGGCCGCGCGATCGGGGCTCGCCCAGCGCTACGCGCGCCGCCGGTCACCCGAGCCGTGCGCCAGCAGCGTGGGTGGGCGGCGTCAGTCACTGCTGGCGGGGGTCCAGGTCACGACACGCAGACCGGCCTTGGTGGTCGTGACGGTGGCGAGGTAGATATCCCAGGACGTCTGGGTTTGGCCGTTGGTGGTGAGCCGTTCGCGGGTGATGACAATCGCGGCGGCGCGCGGGCGCACGACGATCGCTTCCACCTCACCGTCCGAGCGGAGGTTGGCGACGCGAACGTACTGCGCTTGCAGGTCCGCTTCGCCGTTTCGCGCCAGTTGGCGGGCGAGCGAGCCGGTGGCAAGCGCGGCGAGCTCACGCTGCTGTGCGGGCAGCGTCGCGAACGTGTAGGTAAACCACGCGCGGGCGAACCGGACGAGCAGCCCACGTTCTCCCCCCAAGGCCGCTGTTGCGGACTGCGGCGGTCGAGACGTCGGCTGGTGCGCCACCGGCGTCGTCCTCGCCGGTGGGGGTGCTGCGTCGGGGTCGCTGATGCCACACCCCGCGAGAGCGATCGCGACGGCGCAGCTGAGCAGCACGCCGGGGAGTGCTCGGCGGGTCATAGGCCCGGTGGGTGGGCGCGGGTGAAGCCGACGGTGGAGCGCGGGGCCGTCCAGGCGGGGCCGCCGCGGTAGTTGGCGTCGCTGGTCTGCCAGACCCGCCCGTCGACCGTGACGAATACGTGCGCCTGGTTGTAGTAGACGTCGACGTGCGCTCCCGGACCGGGTGCCAGCCAGCTGCCGAACGCACCGGATCCAATCGGGCCCGGATCCGTGACGCCAACGCTCGCGAGGAGCCAGCGAACCGCGCCCGAGCAGTCAAGCCCCGCCTGCGGGTCTCCGAAGATCCGAGCGCCAGCCAGGCTTTGGCACCAGCTGCCGGGTGAGGGGCCTGGGGTGGTGGCGTGGCCGCCGCCCCAGCAGTAGGGGATTCGCATCGCCGCGATCTCGTTCGCGACCGCGACCAGTTGCTGCAGTTGGCTGCCGGGCGGGATGACGAGCGGGACGGGCCCGCCGCCGGCGTTGACCAGCGCGCTCTCGGCCTGCCACTCCTTGGCGCGCGCGAGGACGTCCGCCGCGTAGTTGGCGGCCGGATCGGCGCACGCCCCGTAGTAGCCGCACAGCGCTTGGTAGGCGGTCTGGTCGAGCGCCGGGATCGGCGCGCCGTCGACTTTGCCGCGCAGCTCGACCGCGGCGGCCATGACCGCATCGAACGGGTCGTCGTAGGAGGGGTGGCTTGTCGTTTCCAGCGGATATTGCGAGGGGCGTTGGGCGAGCTGGTAGGCATCGCGCTCGGGCAGGGTGAGCGGCGGGTTGGCGGTGAGGGTTACGGTGGAGTCCCAGGAGTCGCCGGCGCGACCGCCGACGCAGGTCTGCATGAACCCGACACAGCCCGCGCTGTTGACCGTCGTCCAGCCACCGGCGGTGCCGAAGCCGGATTCCTCGGCGGCGACCGAGGCGAGCAGATACGGGTTGACGTCCAAGGTCTGGGCGGCCGCGTTGAAGACCGGCACGAACACCGGTGGGATCGACGTGCCGCTGCCGATCAGCCCGGCGGCGACCTGCTGTTCGATCGCGCTCTTGGTGTCCGAGAACACCGACAGTACGCCGGCGGCGAGGATCACCGGCGCGAGCACGACGAGGATCGCGACGCCTGCCGCCCACCGCAGGACGCGGCGGCCCTGCGGGGTGCCGGTGAGCAGCCGGCCGGCGAGCTCGACGGTCACGCTCACCGCCGGACCTCCCCGGCCGCGGTCGCGAGTCGCTGCTGCCAGTCGGGGTCGGCGAGCAGCCGCAGCGCCTCCCACGCGTCCCCGCCGGCCTGGCGCAGGGCGTGTTGGCGCAGCGGTTCGTCGCGGTCGGGATCCGAGGTGGCGGTCCAGTATTCGCGCGGTCCGACCTTGATTTGGACGGTGCCGCGGCCGCGCGTCCCGTTGATCACATAGGCCAGCGCGTAGTCGCGTTTGGCGGTCCGCAGCGAGCTGATCGTGTGGACCTCCTCGTCGCTGAGGCGGATCGCTTCGCGCGCGTGCGAGAGCTCGCCGGTCTGCTGGCGCAGGAACACCTTCATCGCGGCGTTCGCCAACAGCGCGCGCCCGTGTTCGTTGTCGAAGTCCGAGAGCTGTTGGCTGATCGCGACGAGCCACAACGCGTAGTGGCGCGAACGGCGGACGAACTCGTTGAACCAGCGGCCGGTCGCGGGCCGTTCGATCAGCTTCCACGCCTCATCGATCACCAACAGCGAACGCCCCGCCCACCCATCCGCCGGCGTTCGGCCGGCGAGGTGGGTGCGGCGACGCTCTTCGATGCGCGAGCGGACGTGTTCGCAGATCACAAACAGCGCCGCGGCGGCCTTCGCATCGGGGATCGACCGCGTGTCGAACACGACCAGCGGCGCGTCGTTGGGGACCGTGGTCGGGAGGTCGGCGAGGTAGGCGTAGGGGCCGTCGAGGACGTAGTTGTTCAGGCGGATCGCGAGGTTTCGCAGCGCGGCGGCGATCTCGGTCGCGCCCGCGGCTTTCTCGTCGGCTTCGCGCTGATACAGCTCCTCCTGAAGGAGCAGTTCGCGGGGCGGTTCGCCGGTCAGGTCGCAGCGGTCATAGACCCGTGTGATCGCGAGGCCGAGCAGGTTCTGCTCGAGATCACTGAGGCCGTAGTGGTCGCGGTCGGCGTGATGCTCACCCAACAGCAGCGCGTGCAGCGACAGCAGGTAGTCGACCTTCTCGGGCTCCACCCGTCCTGGGTCGGGGACGTCCCAGGGGTTGATCGCGTGCCCGCCGCCACCAACCGCGACGGTGCGCGCGCCCGGGATCAGCGACACCAGGAAGTCGAAGTGGCCGGCGCGGTCGATGATCCACCCGACCGCGCCCTGCGCGACCGCTCTGGCCAGCAGCAGGACGGTGAGCATCGTCTTGCCCGTGCCTGACATGCCGTTGATCAGCGTCAGGTGGTTCTCGTGCTGGGGGTCAAACGGGTCAAGGCGCTCGACGGTGCGTCCCGGCGTCGCGATTCCCAGCACGATTCCCGTCGGGCTGCCGCAACTCGTCCCGACCAGCGGAAAGGTGTCCGCCACGTTGCGCGTGACGTAACGGCGCTGGCGTTTGGCAATGTCGAGGCCGAGCGGCAGCGTGGAGCGCCACAGCGGCTCTTGTGCGAACAGCCCGGGGAGCACGCGGGCGTCGGAGGCCATCATCACCTCCCGCCCCGTCGCGCTCGCGAGCTCACGCAGCACGTCCAGCTGGGGTTCGGGTCCGCCTTCGCGGAGCGCGAGGTAGATGCTGGTGCGGTAGATCCCGGTGCCGGTTCCGGTGGCGAGCTCGTCGTTGAGCTCCGCCGCCTCCTCCTCCGCCAACCGCGCCTGCGGATCCAACGGGCGGCCGCGTTGTTCGCTGCCGCGGTTGACGCCGTAGAGCCGCTTGTAGCGGCGGCGCTGCGCGAGCCGCTCGCGGTAGCGCTCCGTCCCCTCCACATGCACCGAGAGCACAAACGGCCGCGGTGCCTGCATGAAATGCAGCACCCACCCCAGCCACGTCAACTCCGGCGCCAGCGACACATACGACACCAACTCCACACACCCACCGACCCGGATCGTCGCCGGATCAGACAAGCCGATATCGGCGGTGCAGACCGCGGCTCGCAGTGCCCGTGCGCGGGCGGCGGCCGTTTGGGCGCTCTCGCCCGCCACCGGCCCGCCCAGCACCGCGGGACGGCGGCTGTTCGGCGGTTGCTGGCCGGCTGCGGCACCCTCGGGGTCGAGGCGTTGCCAGCAGAGGTCGAGCACCTCGCGGCCGTCGAGGATCCGCGCGTGCAGGTCCATCGCCTCGAGGTCGGCGCGCACGCCCTCCGCGTGGCGCCCGGACTCGCGTACCGCCCGCTCATGCACAGCGGCCGCGACCAGCCGACGCTTGTTCTCACGCGTGAACAGGCCCCGCGCGTTGGGTTGCCAGGGGCAGACCACGACGTAGCGCAGCGCCACTGCGGCCGCACTGGTGACGTGTTCGCGCAGCGACTGCGCCTGACCCGCCGCGAGCTCCCCCATCGCCTGCGCCCGTGCCGCGTCGACCAGCGCGGCCGCCGCCCGCGTGCGTTGCGACTCCTCTTCCAGCAGCGTCTCGAGCGCCAGCGGGCTCCCCTGCACATACAGCTGCAGCGCCTGGTGGTTGGTCAGGCGCGCGGCGAGCTGCCCGAACGCGACCGAGATGCGCTCCGCCTCGCCCTCGTCCAACACCAGCGCGTTGACCACTGAGGTCTCGACGAACCGCACATACGCGCCGTCCTCACGCAACAGCAGGCCGTCGGTGTCGATCGCTGCCACCGGAAAGACATCGCCTGCCCACGCCGTGGACCGGCGTTTCATGCACCCCACCCCTCGCGGGGAGCTCTCGCGCGTGCCGGTACGTCGGTCTCGCTCGCCTCGAACGCTTCGCCCTCAACGAGCACGCCCGGGGTGTGCGCGCGCGGCGGGCACGCGGCAGGCAACTCGTGCGCGCCAAGGCGCCAACGCACGCAATCGCGCAGCATCGTCGCGAGTTGCAGCCCGCCGTTCTCTGACACATACGTCATCGCGACCGGCACGCCGATCAGCAGCGTGCACAGCGAGATCGCGGCCTTCGCCGGCAAGCCAGCCGCGACGACCAAGCCGATCACCAGCCCCGCGCCCGCGAGGATCCCCAGCCACTGGCGCAGCGTGAAGCCGACCAGCTTCACCGGCGCATCCAGCGAACGGTAGGTGCGGTGAATCATCCGCCGCCACCCCTCCCCGACCGCCGCGCGTCCGGCGGCTTGCGCCGACGCGGCTGCGCCGAGCCAGGTGGCGGCGGTCCGCTACTGGGCGGCGGCTGCGGCGGCCGTGACCTGGGTGGCCCCCCGGATGGTGCCTGCCCGCCCGCCGGTCGGGCGGGCGAAGCTGGCCGCGGTGAACGCAGCGCGGCCGGCGCTGATGGCGGTGGCGGCGGCGGCGGCGCGAGTGATCGTTTTGCCTGCGTCGGCGTGGCTCGTCCGCTCAGGTTGGGCTCCGCTGCAGACGCGGGCGCTGTCGGAGCTGGCCTGGTTGTCGGTCTCGGCGGCCGGCTGGCGCTGCTCGCAGGGGCACCCCGCGCGGGGGTGGTCCGGATCGGTGGCGTCGTTCGCTCTGACGGGCTGGCGCCGGCGCGGGGCGGCGGCTGGGTCCGTGTCGAGCGTGAGCCGCTCGCGGGTGACGGTGGGATCGCTGGTGCCGGCGGCGGCGTGGGCGATCGTCGATCGTGCGGTGCCACCGGCGCCTCAGACGGCGTCGTCGCGTTGGCTGTGGGGGAACGACTGACTCGCGAAGCTCCAGTGGTGCTGCTGCGTCTGGCGGCGGCGCGCGCTTGGGCGGGGGCGCCGAGGATCGCGCCCGCCCGGCTAAACCGCTCACCGACCGCGCGAGCGACGCGGGACCGTCCGACCCGCGAGCCTGCCGCGCGGCCTGCGACCGCCCCGACACCGGCGGCGGTGGCCACTGCCATCGCCGGCGCCGCACGGCCGATGCCGCTGCGCCGAGTCAGCGAGGAGCTCGCGCGACCGGCAGCCCCAAGCGGGCCGCCGCGCGGCGCGCCCAACGCCCCGGCGGCAGCGCCGACGCTGCGTCCGAGTGACATCGTCCCGTCGACCGCGGTGCGCCGCAGCCGCTCGCGCGCCGCCGCCACCCGCGCCACACCCTGCGACGCGGACGGCGACCCGGCACTCTGCCCAGCTGCTGTGTGCAGCGACCCGGAGCGGGCGAGATGCCGCAGCTCCCCCAACACCACCAGCGGCAGCCGCACCGCCAGCACGAACGTGATCAGCGCGGCGAACGCGGCGGCGAACGTTGACGGCAACCCGCCCGTGCCCGCGGTGAAGTCGGTGGCGTCCAGCGTGAGCGCGCCGGCGGTGGCGAACAGCACGGTCCAGCCCAGCGGGACCATCGCGAGACCGACGAGCACGTGAAACCAGGTGCGTGCGAGGTGCGCGGTCTCCGGCAGCACGGCGAGCGCGAGCAGCGGCGGCCCCGCGACGAACAGCACCGCGAACATCAGCATCACCAACACCTGCGCCGCATACAGCGCGGCGGCGAAGACGACGCCGACGATCACCAGGATCGCCCCGAACACCCCGCCCACCCCGCTCAGCAGCGCGCCACCGAACATCACGCCTACCAGCCGGCCGAGGCCGTCGGAGACGGCGGGAAAGCCGAGGATCGCGTGCGTCAGCACGTTCACCAAGCCGACCAGCTGCCGCACGCCCCACGGGTAGAGCACCAGCCCGCCCACCACCGCCACCGCGCGAACCAACGCGGTTGCCGGGTGCGCGGCGCCGGTGAACCCGACCGCCCAATACCGCAGCACCGCGACCGTCAGCATCACCGGCAGCAGCGACACGGAGAGATAGATCATGTCGCCGACCAGCCGCCCGACGTTCGGCCACGCCGCCGGATCGGGCACCGCGACCAAATGCTGAATCACCGACACCGTCGCGTGGCGCAAGAACCCCGGCACGAGCGCGTTCGCGAGCGTGCCGAAGAACAGGCTGACGATCGCATGGACGATATCCCCCACCGACGGGATATGGATCCCGATATGAATGCCCAGGATCGACAGTCCCAACGGAGCAGCGTGCAAAACGGCGGCGTCGGCCGCCGGCGCCACCACGAGACCGGCCACGAGGACCAGCAGCGTGACGCACGCGAGCCGCCGTCGCGCTCGGCCGCTCTCTCGGGTGGTTAGGCGACGATGCCGCCCACCGAGGCGATGATCGCCAAGCCGACGATCGTCTTGATCGCGTAATCCTGCGCCCGGCTGTGGCCCGCCATGAACAGCAGCCCGACGACCACGACGACCAGCGCCATGACCGTGCCGCCAAGCCAGACGAGGTTGCCCTTGAGGCTGTTGATGAAGTTCTCGACCCCCGTGATCGGGGTACCCTGGAACGCGCCCGCCGCCTGCAACGCGTGCACGTAGCCGTGGGACGCCAGAACCCCAGCGATGACTGCTACCGCGCCGACCAGCGCTGCTGGTGCGACGCGGCGCACGATCGTGCGCGCCTTCGTTGTTGTGAACATTACGCTGACCTCCGTCGTCTCGTAGGTGTGTGTGGAAAGTCATGGGGAGAACGGGCCCCCCGGGACCTGCCCACCGACCGCCGCCGGACTCGTCGTCGCCGGCGAGCTCGGTTCGGGCGCCTGCACCGCGGGCGCCGCTGGCGCTGTCACCGCCGGGGCAGCGGGCGGCGTGACTGCCGCCGCCGCCGGCGCGGGCACGCGCGTGGGCGTGGGCGTGGGCGTCTGCGAGCGGGGCGGGCGAGCTGCCCCTGCCGTGCCAGACCGGTGGCGTGTGCGGCTCTGGGTGGGCGTGCGTCCGGGGTGGAGCGCGCGAGGGCTGCTACGGGCGCCGGTCGGGGGCTTGACGGGAGCGCGGCTGGCCTGCCGCGGTGCACTCGCCGCGCGCTGCACGGGTGGCTGGTGGTGGTCGGCGAGCGCGAGCGCGAGCAGCGCGAGCGCGCAGACCAGGCCGCCCGTGACCGCCAGGCGTGCCCGGCGCGACACGCGCCGCCACCGGCTCAGCGTGAACGGACGCGGCAGCCCGCTCAGCGGCGTCAATAACGTCCGCGCGTCCACCGCCGACGCTGGCCCGGCCGACGCCACGCTCGCCTCGACGGGGGTGGACGCCGCTGGTCGCGGAGGGCCGTGATGCACCCGCTGCCCGGCGTGAGCCAAATCGCCCTGCGACGCGACGGTGACGTGACCTGCCTCGAAACCGTCAACTCCCATTGCGTTCGCTTCGCCGTCCTGGTAGGTGTCGGCGGCCTCCAGCAGATCGGCGGGGGTGTGCGCGGGCGCGGCACCGCGAGGGGCCGCCGGCGTGGCGTTGAGCGTGTGGGCGTGGCCGGCCTTGCGCCGCCGCCGCGGTCCCGTCGTCGCGGCCGCCGCGGTGTCCGGTGGCTGATGATCGGCCGGCCGCTCACCGGCGGCCGGGTCGCGGGAGGCGGCGCCGACGTAGAGCGTGATCACGCTGTTGCGTGCAACGCTCGCGCCCGCTGGTGGGTCTTGGGCGAGGATCGCGCCGACCTCCTCCGGCGTCGCAGCGTCGACGCGCTGCACCCCCGGGCGCAGGCCGATCCGCCGCAGCTCGTCGGCAACCGTCGCGGCGCCGCGGCCGCTGTAGTCGGCCAGCACGTGCGCCTGCGGGCGGCGTCCGCCAATCGGCGGGCTGGGTGGGGGCTGGGTGTCCATCTACTGCCTATGACCCCAACCAGCCGCTCGCGGCCAACGAATTTCCTCCGACCCCACGACAGGGGCCGAGACCGTGCCGTTCGCAGACCAGCGGCTGGTGTGGTGGGCGTGGCGGGGGTCTTCGAACCAGCCGGGTGCGCGGACCGCGGCCGGTGGCAGGTCGCGGTAGATCAGCAGCGCGCGGCCGCGCTCGATCTGGCGCAGCCACGGCGTGCTCGCGACCGGACGTTGCGTGACGCTGAGCGTGCCGGGACCGCCGCCGCGCTGGCGCGACTGTTGCGCGACCGGCTCCTCCCCCAACAGCCCGTTCAGATACCCGGTCGTGGTCGGGTCGGCGAGCGGTGGGAGGAAGAGCTGGGCGGTGGCGGCAGCGAGGATCGCGTCGCGGGTCGGGCGGCCGTAGCGGTGGTCGATCTGGGCGATCGACTGCCAGATCGTCGCGACCACCACGCCGTGGTCGCCGCACTGCGACAGCCACACCGCCAGCTCGCGGATCGGCGCGATGTTCGCCGCCTCATCCAACAACATGAACAGCCGCGGGTTCAGCGGCCCGGTGCAACGGGCTTTGTCGATCGCGGCTTGGTAGATCGCGCTGACCAGCGCGAGGATCGCCGGGAGGAGGATGCGCTGGTCGTTCTCGCTCGCGACGACATAGATCGTGTTCGCCTCCCCGTCCAGGAAGGCGGCCGGGGTGATGTCGGCGTAGGCGCGGCGACTGACCTGCGGGTAGCGGTAGGCGCGCAGCAGGTTCACCGCCGACATGACCGTCGTCTCGCGGTTGCGCGGGTCGCGGCGCGCGACGCCCTCGAGGACCTCCCACGCCTCACCTACCCCGGCGGCGAGCAGGGTCTGGCGTGCCGGTTCGAAGTCGCGGGTGTCAAGCCACGCCAGTACCCGGTCCATCGCCTCACCCCGTAGCGCAGCGGCGTGCAACAGCGGGGCGATCAGGGTGGAGGCCTCCTGGTCCCACCACCGGCTCGCCGCGCTCGCTTCATCTGCGTGCGCGGCGCCGGCGAGCGCCTCACCGGTGCGCAGCGCGTCGGTCCACTCGCGCGCCGCAGCGAGCGGGGTGAACCCCGCGCTGTCGCCTGCTCCGAACGGGTCATACACCCACACGCGACCCAGCCGCTGGCGGTGCGTGACGGTGGCGTCGTAGACGTCGCGCTTGGTGGAGAGCACGAGGGCGGGGCCGTCGTGGTCAAACAGCCACGGGATCACGAACCCCGTGCTTTTCCCGGCTCGCGGCGGTGCCACAACAAGCGGCTGGACCTCGGGCTCGGCGGCGAGCATCCGCGCCGGCGCCCTCCCGGTCCACCCGAGGTAGGGGCGGCCCGATACCGGGCCCGCGACCCAGAGGCGGCGTAGGTCGTCCGGGCGCGCCCACGTGCGCGTGCGAACCCAGCCGCGCTCGACCGCGCGACGCCTGACGCCGATCTGCTCAAGGCCCAACGGCGACCCCGCGCCCCACCGACGCAACCGTCGAACCACACTCCACGCCGCCCACCCCACCGCGGCGATCAGCACGAGCGCGGCGACGATGAACGCGACCGCGGTCGGCAACTCGTCGCCGATGCGGGTGGGGTAGGCGCTGGCCGGATCTCCCCACGCGCCGGTGCCGATCAGCCGCCACATCGCCGTGCCCGCGGTCCTCAGCGATAGCGATACAGGCGCTTGCAGGCTTAGCAGCAGCGCGGTCTGGGTCCATAGCCACATCGCGACGCCGCTCCACAAGCCGGCGAGTACGACGAGCAATGCGAGAAGCGCGGCGCGGCCGCGGGGGTGGCGTGCGCGTTGCGTTCTCATCGAGTCCTCCAGCGGTCGCATGGCAGAAAAGGCGTCTACCGCTTATGACCCCAGCCCCCCGCGCGCGGCCAACGAATTTGGTGAGACGTCCCTCCACCCGCCGGCAGCGACAGCGGCGCCAACGCAATTCGTTGGCCGCCTGGCCCTAGTTGGGGTCAGAAGCAGTAGAGCCGCGCAACCACGCAGCCGCCGGCCGCCACCCACTAATCCGTGTGATGCCACGACCCACGACAACCGTCACCGCGACCGACACGCGCGGCGCGTCGTCGAGGTGTCCGCAACCGTCGTGCAACGACGCGGCCTGCCAGCACGGGTTTTCTCAGCGGGCGGGGTTGCGTGTTGTTTGCGCCACGGTGGCAGACGCGTTGGCTGGCACTGCAAGGCCCTGGTCGGGCTCGCTGCGCTCGGCCTTTCCGTGCGCCCCCGACGCCTGCTTTCCCGGACGCACAACACCAACCCACCCACAAGGAGGAACACCTGATGAGCACCAGCGCCCCCAACGTCAACCAGGTCACATTGGTTGGACATTTGACGAGCGATCCCGTCCTGCGGTCGCTCCCAGACGGCCGGTCGGTCTGTGACATGCGGCTCGCGGTCAACGACCAGCGTGACCAGCCCCCGCTGTTCATCGACGTCGCCAGCTTCGGCCCAAGCGCCGACGCCTGCGCCAAGTACCTGGCGAAGGGCCGCGCGATCGCCGTCACCGGCCGACTCGTCTACCGCGAGTGGGAAGCCGACGACGGCAGCAAGCGCTCCAAGCACCAGGTCATCGGACGCGTCCGCTTCGGCGGCCGCCCCGACACCGACACCGCCGAAGGCGCTTCCGGCGAGGAGGACGGCGAGATCGAGTTCTAACCAGGGAGGAGGGTGCCGG
>Ga0307374_10003300_pt1 | contig 27689 bp, 22 predicted proteins | sample OX3MG_FD_202532 | JGI IMG/M metagenome (GOLD analysis project Ga0307374, IMG submission 202532) | Soil microbial communities from Risofladan, Vaasa, Finland - OX-3 | ecosystem: Environmental > Terrestrial > Soil > Coastal area > Acid sulfate soil | place: Finland: Risofladan, Vaasa | collected...
GAATCTTGTATGCTCCGCGCATCAAAAGCCGGTTCGCGGTCACGAGCGATGAAACGCCCTTCGAAACGTAGCTCATCGTCCGCCGAAAGCATGTAACTCATAAATCCGGCGAGATTGAATTTGTCGATCACGACGGATCGCGCGTCAATCACGGCGGAATCGGCTTGTCTATATTGAAACACAATCTGCGGCGAATAAAATGGATTGACTTCCGTGAGCGCCCGGAGCGAGGCAAGCTGTACCTGCGGCTCGAAACTCCCGCCCAATTCCCAGCGAGCATTCAGTGGCAGCCGGATGCGCGCAACGGGCAGGAGCGCGGAGTAGCTCGTGCCATCCGCAGCCGTTCCGCCGAGATATTCCGCGCCCGCGTACCACTCGATAGCGCCGCGTTCGCCCACCAAAGCTTTTGCAGATTCCGCGCTGATGGGGTTGCTCGGCGGCAATCCAAAATTAAGGCCGGCATTGGTATCGGTACTCATCGACGCCCGCGAATAATTCCCTTGAAGATTAAACCGAAGCGAAGAAAGATCGAAGCGCGTGCCGAGCAGAATATCCTGCGAGGATTCCGTGGCACCGGAAGCATAATTATCTCCGAACTCATGATCGGCAAAGCGAGCATCGTAATGGAATGCGTTCGAAGCATCGCCCGCGAGCGTGGCCGAGCCGTAGAAATCCGAAAGCGCGTGATCGCTCGTGGAAAGATTGGCGATGGCAACGCTTTTTGCGTTATACCCCGCCTCGATCGTCAGGTCTTGCGATTGGAAGGAGTCGATTGCCGGATCGACGCCGAGCTGTGCATCGAGCGTGCCCAGGATATTGGTATAGGAATGAATAGCCGATTGCGCGGCATTGTGAGCGCCCGGAGCGAAGGCGCGGTATTGGCCGAGCAAATTCACGACCGTCCGCTCGGAGATCGATTGCGCCAGCCATGCCGAAACACGAGGCAACGCGACATTCCCAGCGCCCACTTCGAGGAACGACTCCGATTTCGACGCCGGACGAAGCGGCATCGGAATGGGCGATTGATCGAAGAACGGCAGGTTCTCGCGGATCACCGGATTCATCCGCACGAGCAGAGTTGAATCGAAGGGAACGGACCGAAGATTCGTCTCCGTCATGATTGCCGGCGGATAATTGAAATGGACGCGCGTACCGAATCGGGCGAGTTCCGGAATTTCGACGAGTTCGGAATCGAGCCATTCTTTATGCGGCAGCGATACCGAAGTATCGATCATGGAAATGGTGGAATCCGTGTACGCCGCGTTTCCGGTATCGTTGATGTGCTCGCGCGCAATATCTTCCGCGGAAACAGTATCACGGAACACAAGTGGGCGCCCTTTTTGCGAGCGCCGAAGCTCCGCAAGAATAGAAGGCGGAAGCGGACGCTGGGCGAGCGATGGATTCGCGGAAGAGGTATCGGGCGCGGTCAGCGTGGTCTGCGAAAAGACGGACGCGGCTGGCAAAAGGAATAAAAACATCAGCAAGAATTTCATCGCCCTCTTCCTTTCTTGCGCAATGGTTTCGCGCGCGAATTCTTGTTTACAATCTTCTTGTGCGGCAATACATTCGAAGGCGATGCTTTCGCTTTCTTCGTTGGCGGCTGGAGTTGCTTCAGGAGCGATTCGGCAGACATTCGTTCCTCTGCCGGCACGCCGCGCAGTGAAAGTAACTGGTGCAGATCGCGGATGGCTTCGGCTTTCCTTCCCAAGTGAACGTTCGCCCGCGCGAGGCCAAACAAGCTTTGCCCAACCGATTCGGGAGCCATAGGAAACTCACGCTTCGCCGTTTCGAATGCAGTGGCCGCCTCATGCCAATTCCCTTGCGCGAGGTAACTTTCGCCGATTTGGGTTTCCGCATCGCCGCCGAACTCGTCCTTCGGATGCGCAGCTATGACTTTTGCATAGATGCTACGCGCGCTATCGTGCTTTTGTTCAGATTCAAAAAGTTCTCCCGCACGAATGGCCCCGCGCGCGGCGATGCTTGCTTCAACGGGATAGCGCGTCGAAAGCGAAGTCAGAATGGTAATAGCGAAATCGGTCTTTTTTTCTTCCGCGAGCATTTCGCCGTATTCGAACATCGCTTCGGGCGCGGCATCGGCGGAGTAATAACGGTCTTGGAAGGCGCGCTCGAAATCCATCGCGGCAAGCCGGCTCGAGGCGGTATCTACATTTTTTCGCGCTTGTTCGATGCGCGCGCGATCGAGATACGCTTGCGCCGCCACTTCGGGAAGGGAATCATAGCGCGTGATGACGGTATCGAGATCATGCATCGCCGAGGCCGTGTCTTTTATGGCGAGTTCGGTTTCGGCGATAAGAAGATCCGCTTCCGGCCGCGCAGGATGCGTGGGGTACTTGGTTACGAAGGTCTGAAATGTCGAAAGCGCGCTGGCTGGCTCGCGGAGTTTTAGCTTGAATTCCCCGGCGCGAAGGAGCACCATCGGATTGATCGGATTTGTAGGATGCTGCGCGACGAACGTATCCGCGACGGCGAGCGCTTCGGGAATGCGTTTTAGTTCCGCAAGCGCATCCTGCAATCCGAAAAGCGCGGGGCCGGCTTCGGGCGACCGGGGATAGTCGTTAATCACTTGCTCATAATAGGGCAGCGCGCCACGAACGTCATCGCGGCGGACACGCTCTTCCGCGACCGCGTACAGCGCGCGAGAAGCAACGGCGGATTTCGGATATTTCCGCACCAGCGTCGCCATCATTGTTTCCGCGGGGCCGGTGAGATTGATCGAATAGGCGGCAAGCGCGTAATCGAACGATGCCAGATCGACAATGTCGCTCCCGGAATATTTATGCGTAAGCAGTTCGAACTCGTTCATGGCGCTCCGCGCGCTATCGACTTTGAGGCGCGTGATGCCAAGCATGAGCATCGCGCGAGTCGTTCGTATCTCATTGAAGGCGGGACGGTCGGTCGCCAAATTATAGAGTTTATTCGCGCGCTTGTTTTCTCCCATCGCATAGTAAGAATCGCCCGCGCGCGCAAGCACGTCATACGCATAGTGCGTGATGGAATCCATCGCGATCACGCGCTCGAACTCCGGTTCGGCGCGCGCGAAATCGTTGGCTTCGAAGAGGCTCCATGCATATCCATACTGCGCATCGATCCCGCGGTCGCTCGTAGGGAACTCGGTGAGCACGCGCGAGAATGCAACGCTCGCGGAATCGTACTCGCCCGCGCGGAAGTAGGCCTTCCCCATCCAGAAGAGCGCCTCGTCCGTTCGCCCCTGCACGTGCTCGTGGGATTGATCGAGATAGGTCGAAAGCTCGTCGGCGGCGTCGGCCCAGTTGCCGAGCGGAATGAGGGAAAGCCCACGTTCGAGATGCGCCGTCGCGCGAATCGCGGTGTCGTTCCGCGGGAGCATAGCAAACGCGTTGAGGAAATATTCCTCGGCGCGCTCGTAATCGTTCCGGCGATATGCCAGTTCGCCAAGCAGGAAAGAGGCGTATCCTCCGCGCACGCTCCGCTCGTAGCTAATGGGTACGAGTAGTTTTTGCGCTTCGTAACTATGCTGGGCGAACCGGATGAGCGCGAGTTGATACGTTGCCTCATTGCTATAGAGCATGGCCTGGTCGAGCGTGAGCGGCTGCAGGGTTTGGGCGGCCTCATCCAACATCCCCGCGCGCGCCAATGCCACGCCTGCATAGTAGCGCGCACGCTCTGGAAAATCATTGTAGATGAAGAATCCAGTGTCGATCGTGCTTTTCGAAAGGACCGATCGATCGAGGACGGGCGCGCTCATTCTCGCTTCGAGCGAATCGTTGAGGAAGGGATCGAAATAAAATCCCTGATCGCGCAGCGGCAACGTCGATTCCCGAATAATACGGTATCGAGTATAGCCTGTATCGGCAGATACGAGTTCGAGGAACGCGGCGGCGGCATCCTGATATTTCGCTCGCTCGAAGAGGGACCACCCCCGCTCGAAGCGGAGAGCATCGGAGACGAACCGCGCCTCCTCCGCGATGACTGGATTGGACGATGAATCTCTCGCGCCGTCGATCAACTCATCTCCCTTCGCAAGAATTTCGGTCGCTTGCTCGTATTGTCCCAGTCCACTCAATGCACTGCCGCGCAAGAGATCGATTTCACTCAAATAAAATGGAGGGATGAGCTGCGGTGGGGAAGAATAGTCACGAGTGGGACCGGCGGAACCGAGGATGCGATCATGCTCGGTCGCCTGAAGCATTAATTCTTCGACTAAAGGCGAAGAATATTCTTGATCGCGCCCCGAAGTTTGGATCACATGCTGGCCGGTTGCATGGAAGAGCGATTCCGCTTCGTCCATCGTCGTTAGGACCGCCTGATAATTTTTTTCCGTTCGCCGCACCGCGCCCAGTCGTAGCAGGGAAATCAGCATGAGCGGGCTTTCCGAAATGCGGGAAGCATGCTCAAAATTCGAATCGGCTTCGGCATACCGCTGCTCGCGCTCGTACAGTTCCGCGATTCGGAAATAGGTGAGCGCCGTGAGTCGCGGATCGCTCGATTTCACGAGTGCGGCATTATATTCCCGCTCGGCGGGAGCATATTCACCAAGCGCGCGGTATCCTTCGGCTTTCCACAACAGAATTTCGGGCTGAACCGCAGCCGGGGCGCTCGCGCCACTCGCCGCGATCGCGTTCAAACGAGCAAGCCCCGCTTCGACATCATTTCGGCTAAGTGGAGTATGCGAGTAAAATTCGAGCGCGCCTAAAAGCGCGGCGTTCGTAGTGGTCCGTGATGCTTCCGGCGCGCGAGTCAGAACTTCATCGACGCGAGACTCGGCGGCAAACGGTAACTTCCGATAATACCCGGCAAGCGAGCGAAAAAGATCGAGCGAAAGAAGCGGTTCTTCGAGACCGTAATTGTTGCGATCCACCAATTGCAGATGAGCTAATTCCAGCGCGCTCAGGCTTTCCAGATGGGCTTCGCGAACGTTCGCCAGCGAATGCTCCACCGCCTTCTCATACGGCGGCTGGAAAACAGCGGACCGTTCCGTGGCAGGCGCCGAAGCAGAAAGCTGAGAGAATGCGGGACACGCAGATAGAAGGGAACCAAACAGGCCCAGTACGACAATGGTGAAAGAAACCTTCTCGGTCATCGATGACAAAATACGATTCGGCAAAAATAAATTTTTTCCAAAGCGAGAACGGCATGAGTACCGAAATCGGTTCAAACCATGCAGAAAATTTGCCCACACCGTTAAACAATGGAATGCTTCATCGTTCTTCCCTCTGACGTCGATCTGGAGCGCCGGGAGCTTATCCTTCGCGGCGACGAAGCGCACCATGCCATTCGCTCGCTTCGGCTGCACGCGGGCGACATGCTGATGGCGACGAATCTCATCGGGATCTGCTACCGCTCGCGCGTGGAACATGCCGCGGCGGGATCGCTCGTATGTTCCATTGATGAAATTCTTCCCAATTTCAGCGAGCCCGAGCGCGATGTGCTTCTCCTTGCCGCCATGATCTCACAGCCGGCGCGCTGGGATTTTTTGCTCGAAAAAGCGACCGAACTCGGCGTGAAGGCAATCCAGCCCATGCTGACGGAACGAACGGAGCGGGTCCATTTTCGGCGAGACCGCTCGGAGAAAATCCTGCGGGCCGCCGTGAAGCAAACAAAGCGCGCCTGGATGCCGGCCATAAAATCCTCGCTTTCCGGAGGAGAAACAAGCTCCGCAAAACTCGCATCGCTTCGCGAGGCATTAGCGAGCGCAAGCGAGGAGGGACGATCCATTTTTCTCCTGCACGAAGCGGCTGCCGAAACGGCCTCGCTCGTCCGGGCGATGATCTGGGAAAGCGCGAAAGCCATGGCGATTGCCATCGGTCCCGAAGGCGGCTTTACGGAGGAAGAGGTTCGCATGGCGTGCGAAGAATTCGGCGCAAAATCGGTCTCGCTTGGCCCGCGAAGGCTCCGCGCGGAAACCGCGGCCATCGCGGCGCTGGCCATCGTGATGGCTGCCGAATCAAAAGTGTAATAGGGTTCCCTATCCTGAAAATCCTTTCCATCCTGTAAATCCTGGTTCGGTCCATTCCCGCGGCTGCTTCAGCACCGCCTCGAGTTTTGCTTCGGGCGTTCCGGGAGCAGGATGCACATCGTATTCCCACCGTGCGACGCTCGGCAGGCTCATCAGGATGCTTTCCGTTCGCCCGTTGGTTTCGAGGCCGAAACGGGTGCCGCGATCATACACAAGATTGAACTCCACATACCGCCCGCGCCGCAAAAGCTGCCAGTGCTTCTCCTCCTCTGCGTACGATTCGCTCCGGTGTTTCTCGACGATCGGCACATAGGCCGGCAAGAAAGCGTGGGCTGCATCCTGCACGAAGGCGAATAGTTCTTCACGTTCGCGCGCGGTGTTGCCGGAGAAGTAATCGAAGAAAATTCCGCCGATGCCGCGCGTTTCCTCGCGGTGCTTGATATAGAAATACTCATCGCACCATTTTTTGAAGCGCGGGTAATAGGTAACATCATGTTTATCGCAGGCGATTTTTAACGTTCGGTGGAAGTGGAAGGCGTCTTCCTCGTCGAGATAATAGGGAGTGAGGTCCATGCCACCTCCGAACCATGCCTGCCGGTCCGATTGCTCGAAGTATCGGAAATTCGCATGGACGGTCGGGATTTTCGGCGAGCGCGGATGGAGCACGAGCGAAATTCCCGTGGCAAAAAAAGTGAGTGGGTTGTCCGCGGTCGATTCGACAGCATCGCCATGGACGGCGGAAAAATTCACGCCAGCTTTTTCGAAGATCGCGCCTTCCGTTAAAATTCTCGTGCGCCCGCCGCCGCCACCGGGCCGAGACCAGGATTCCTGAAAAAATTTCTCCGCGCCGTCCAGAATTTCGAGCGTCGCGCAAATTTCGTCCTGGAGTTTTCGAAATAGTTCTTCGGCACGAGAGCGAAGAGATCGTTGAACTTCTGCCATACTACAATTTCTTATATGCCTCTTTCGCAGCGCGGACAAATACGCGCGCGTTATCGGGATCGACATCCGGCGCGATCCCATGCCCTAAGTTGAAAATATGACCGCATGGCGAACCCATGCGAACTGCGAGCGCCCGGACCTTTTCTTCGATCACTTCCTCCGTGGTGTAAAGTATTGCGGGATCGATATTTCCTTGCAGCGCAACGCCCGCGCCCGCGAGCGCCTTGACTTCCGCGAGATCGACCGTCCAATCGAGGCCGAGTACATCGCAACCGATTGCCGCCTGCTCCGAGAGCGAATGATTTGCGCCTTTGCAGAACACGATAATCGGCGCGCGGCGTTGCGTATGCTCCTTCACGAGCCGGACAATCTCCGCGATGTATTCGAGCGAGAATTCCTGAAAATCTTCCGGAGTGAGAATGCCCGCCCATGTATCGAAAATCTGCACGATGTCCGCGCCGGCATCGATCTGCGCGATGAGGTATTGCGCGACAGCGTCCGTGAGTTTGCGAAGCAGGAGATGCGCATCCTCTCGGCGTGTGTAGATCATTTGCTTCGCGTGGCGAAAATCTTTCGAGCCCTCGCCTTCGATCATATACGCGAAGAGCGTCCACGGCGCGCCGGAAAAACCGATGAGCGGCACGCGCCCATTTAATTTCTCTTTCGTGAGCCGGATCGCATCGGTAACATAGGATAGCTTCGATGCAATATTCTTATCACTAAGCGATTTAATTTGTTTGTATAACCGAATTGGCTCAGGAAATTTCGGGCCGCCTCTTCCTTCCTCGACGACGAGTTCCATCCCCATCGCGTTGGGGATGACGAGAATATCCGAAAAAATAATCGCAGCATCGACGCCAACGAGATCGACGGGCTGAATCGTTACCTCGGCCGCAAGCTCCGGCGTGCGGATCATTTCGAGAAACGAATGCTTTGCGCGAATGGCGCGGTATTCCGGCAAGTAACGTCCCGCCTGGCGCATGAACCACACCGGAGCCCGCTCGATCGGTTCTAACCGCGCGGCGCGAAGCAGGAGATCGTTTTGTAATTGCATGATTTTGCCCTGTAACGCATTTTCAGCCGTTGTCATTGCGAGACGTGCTGAAGTATCATGGTTCAGACAATTCGTTTTAGATACCCGCCCGGATTGAACGTCATCAGCAACTTTTCCATCGAGCGGTCAATCGTAAATTCCGAATGCGATTTCAGGAAATCGTCGATTGCTTCCTTCGGTCCGGGGCCAGATTCGGGCAGCACGGGGTTGCCATTGATGTTCGTATCCTCGACGATCAGATAATTCCCTGCCGTAACGAGCGGGGCATAGAGTTCCATCTCTCGGCGAACATGCGCCATGCTATGATCGGAATCGAGAATGGCGAGAACCGAGAGCTTTCCTGCCGATCGCTCCCGAATCGCTTCAACAATTCCTTCATCAGTCGAGGAACCGTGAAGATAAGTGATGCGTGGATGCGAGGGCCGGTCGGGATATTCTTCAATGTCGATTGTCACGACTTCTCCTTGTCCAGCTAAGTCACACATCAAGGCGAAGAAATGTGCCGTGCCGCCTTTGTAGGTTCCCGTTTCAATAATCAGGTCTGGCTTCGTTCGAAAAATAATTTCCTGATAAATCCAAAGATCGAGCGGACATTTCAGGACCTGAATACCCTGCCACCACGTATCGCTCCATGTTTTACCGGCGACGCTCGAATAATAATAGAGCTTGTGGAATTCATCGAGAACGCTCCGCTCCCGGCGCGGGCCGATATAGAGCCGATGCAAAAACTGCTTCTGGGCGAGTAGGAGTTTCGATTTGATCGTGCGGAGCATTACTTCGTGTTCTTATTCAGTGTATTTTTTCATTTCTTCAAAAGCTTGCCGTGCCCGCCGCGCGCGCGATTCGGGATTTTGATAATAGAAAATTCCCCACAGATGCCCACGCCGTTGAGAAGGCGACATCCGCGCCCATCCTTTGCGCGCTTTTGGATTATGCGCGAATTCCGCTTCCAGAATTGGCGGCGGCGTAATCTCTCCGTCGCGCATTTCCATTAGGATCATGGCAATTCGCTCGGCGCGACGGCGTTTCGCGGCGGGAGTTTTCGTGTTCACGATGGAATCTACCATGAATTTCCGCATGGAATAGGTGAAGGCTTCGAAATATTCGAGCAAGCCATCTTCTTCGGATAATATTTTCTTGAGGAGCGGCGGAATCGCAACCGTTCGCTCTTCTTCATCTAATTCAATCGCCACGTTAATCTTATCGCCCAGCATCGTTACCCCCGCGCCATTTTGCATCTGCTTGTTCAGCAGCAGAAAATGCTTCCCATCCTTGCGCGGAAAGAGCGAGGTGCGAAATGGGAACCCATTTACCTCGCCCCGCACCGGGAGCCGCCCGCCCTTGCCGAAGGCATTCTTCACATCGAACGGAATATCGACCACGCGCCAGCCCAGATTGGCGCTGCCGGGATCGCTGAGCTTCACTACCGTGCCCTTGAATTTCTTCCGCATGACGAGGTATATACATTATCTTAGCCACCAAAATTTCGTTCGGGGATAAAATTGAAGCGCCGGAAACGGAATGCGAACGTAACTCAATACACTCATAAGCCCTTTCCAAAACGACCCTTCGATGGGAATGCCTTTAAGATTGATGTCGGGTCCGAAAAATACGTCGGTAGAAGGGATACCATTCGGCGGCGGCACCTGGTAGCCCAGCCCATTCGCGGGGCGCAGCAAATGTTCGGCGCTGAAACCGAGGGCGAGATCGAGCCATGCCGGTAGGGGAGTGACGCCATGAAGATCGAACGAGAGCCAGTAGTATTGACTTTCGTAATCATCGGCGATGGATTTATAAATTCCCGTTTTATAGGCCGCCGAAGGCCACACGCTTAGCTTGGTTTCGAGTCGATTAAAGACAGGATAATAATGCCGAAGCACTGGAAGCGAAGCGCCTACAAGATCTGCAGCGGCGTCTCCTGGGGAGAATCCATATTCGGGATCGTCGCCATGCCGGGCATCTTCCATTTCAATGGCGATTCCGGCTGCGAAGGTAAGTCCCCCGCCGAGCCAGACCGAAGTTTCGTCCGAAAGTCCGACGCGTTCATAACTATATCGCATCAAGTCCGAACCGGCGGCCGAGCCATAAAAATGCGAGAATTTATCGATGTGCATCGCGTAGGGCGGGTCGTTCGAAACGTGGAATGGAACTTCTTTCGCATATTTCCAGAAGGCTTCTTGATTGAGGAAGACGATCGCGCTAATAAGCGAAGCGGGCACGAGCGAGGCCGCCGCAACGCCGAGGATCGCGGCGGAGTCTCTCCGTTCCGTTTGAGCGTGCGCGAGTGAAATACTAACGGTGAGCACGGCGAAACCGAAAAGCGATTTGCGCATCAAGGACGGATAACCACGGAGCCTTGCTCGATGGTGCCGCGCAATCCCTGGGAGACGCTGTAAAAATAAATGCCGGCGGGAAGGCTTCCACGCTCTATGACTAGTCCATTCTGATTTTGGTGGTAGGAGACCTCTTGCCGATTGCCGCGCGCATCGAATAGTTCGAGGTAACCCAAGGCTCCCGAAATGACCGTTTCGGTGCTAAATGGATTCGGATAATTCGTCGCGATAGACTCGACTGGAAGATTGTGCTGGACCGCATTGTTCCCAATCTCATTGAACGCGCCGATTTCGCTCTCCCACGGGCGTGCGGCGCTGTCAAGCGGATCGACATATTCGTTTTCCGCCACGAGCGAAACGCCGTTTATTTTAAGTGGTAACGCGCTCCCAAGTCCCGGGAAATCGGCGACGGGGTGATAATCGTATATCATCACATTTCGGAAGTGGAAGAATGCGGTATCCTGCGAGATGACATTGGCCACCGTATCCGGCGTGGGCGCGTTCGAATTGGCAAAGCCGGCGATGGTCCCGGTAAAGATATTATTGGCGATGAGCGCCCTGGCCCCCGGCTGAAGATGGAAGAGCGTTGTGCCCGCGCGGTCCGTCACAACGGTATTATTGATGAAATAAAATTCCGAATCGCCATTGATGATGCCTTCGCCGCCATAGTCGATTGTGCAGGTGCGGTTCACATTCATCGGTCCCTTCTCAATCGCGTTCCCAACGACGCACGCAAGCCCGCCGTTCGGAATGTCGATGGAAAAGCTGCCATCGCCGGTTTGACCATCCACGATCTTATTATAAAGGATATAGTTCCGCGTTGCACGCGTCTTGAGTTCGTGGCCTTGCACCGAGCCATGAAAATAGCAGAACTTGATGGTGAGGCTCGCGCAGTGCCCAATATAAATATTGTGCTCGTATCCGGCATCCGGCCCCGATTCGACTCCGTTGTGATAAAATTCGCAGGCTTCGATCAGGATATCGCCCGTGGTATCGCTGCCAATGCCGGAAAGAATGCCGTCCTGATTATCGTGGATATAGCATCGGCGGCAGGTAAATCCATGCCCCTGCATCCGAATGCCTGCGCCGTTATCGCCATCGGCCTCGGAAATCGCCGCGCCATAGAGTTCGAAGCCCTCCATGTAATCGCTATCGCCATAGATCACAAAAATTCCCTTTTTCTGCGCGATGTTTCCATTGGCATTGAACCGCGCCATCCCGTTCGGGCAGCGGAGCACGAGGTTGCTCGCGTTCCATACGCTGACATCGCCTGTGTACGATCCGGAATCGACAAGGACAGTATCGCCATTCGACACGAGCGAGGCGACGGCGCTCGGAACGGTGTATTGCCGCGTCGGGCCGACAAGCCACGTTTTCGCGGGCGAGGCGATTGGCGCGAGAAGCAGAAGGAGAATCAGGTAGTGTTTCATCGAAGAATCAAAAGGATTTATCATGGGACGATAACAAAGCTTCCATGACATTGGGCCATTCCATTCGTGGAATGAATTCGATAATAATAAATTCCAGCCGGAAGCGTTCCGCGATCGAAAACAATCGTTCCATCCGTATTCTGGAAGAGCTCCCGCCGCACGAGCGCGCCCGCCGCATTGTGTAGCGTTAGCTCGGCCACAGTGCCAATGAACGGAACTGATATACGTGTTTCCCGCACGAATGGATTGGGGTATGCGAACCCATCCGCCTGATCCGACGGATCGCGTAGCGCTACGCTATTCGATGCAAGAGCGAATGCTCCTACCTGATTAGCAAACGGCCGTGGTGTGCTATCGGCAAGGTCGGTATACTCGCTCGTTGGCGTAAGCAAAAAGCCATTCACGCTGCCCAAATCCACAGCACTTGTAAATCCGGGGAATGGGGCCGTGATGTGGTAATCGTAGTTCGCGGGAACGGCAAAATGGAAGAACGAGGTATCGGTCTCGATCACATTTGCTTCGGTGTCCGTAAAGCCAATGATCGGGTGCCCGGTGCCGGCAATGATATTATTCGCGATAAGCGCGACCGGTGTGCCTTTCGCGATCTCGAAAAACGTTGTCGGATTGCGGTCGGTGACGATCGTGTTATTCACAAAATAAAAATCGGTATCGGGATTGATGAATCCCTCCTCGCCATAGCCGATAACGGTGGAGTTTTCGGTTCTCGGCCCCTTTTCGATGATGTTGCCCATCACAAAGGCGAGGCCACCTTGCGGAATATCGATCGAAAGGCTGCCATCGCCATCCGGTCCATCGACGATCTTATTGTAAAGAATATAGCTTCGGTTCGCGCGGCATTTGAGTTCATGTCCCACCATCGAATGATGGAAGTAGCAATACTTTATCGTGCAGCTGCTGCTTCCGCCGATGTAAATATTGTGCTGCCATCCGCCATTTTCGGTGCCCTCCACGCCGTTGGAATCGAAGACGCAGGACTCGATGAGAATGTTGTTATTCGCCGTGTCGTTGCCGGTCAGGATTCCTTCCTGATTTGCATGGAAATAGCACCGGCGACAGGTAAAGCCATCGCCCTGCACGCGAATGCCCGCGCCGTTATTGCCATCGTTAAAGGATATGGCCGCGCCGTAAAATTCGAAGCCTTCCACGTAAGTATTGTTACCATAGACGACCCAAATCCCTTTTGTATCCGCGATCTTTCCGTTCGCGTTGAAACGCGCCATGCCATCCGGGCAGCGGAGCACGAGGTTGTTTTTGCTCCATACGCTGACATCGCCAGTATAAAGCCCGGAGTCGATGAGCACCGTGTCCCCATCTGCGAGAAGGTTCATAACGGCGCTCGGGACGGTGTATTGCCGCGTGGGGCCGACGAGCCAGGTCCTGGCGCTCAAAGGCTGGAAAGCGAGAAGCAAAAGAACGGTCAAAGCGTATTTCATATTCGAAATTCGATGCAATTCAACTTATAACAATCGAATGTCTAAAAACTCACGCCTATAGTATACCTTATTTCTTTCTCAGCCAACGATTTCATCCTTCCAAATCAAGCGGCTTCGGGGCGATCTTTGGATAAAATCTTAAAATTATGGCACGAGAAGCACTTCTATTCCTGATATTATTCGCGGCCGGTATGCTGGTCATGGTTTTTGCCGGGATCGTTTGGATGATGGCGATCTGGAAAAAGCTTGCCCTCAAGATGCGTAAGACCACGCTTCGAATGCGAGACAATCAATCGCGCCGGCGCTTTCAAAACACGGGGTGAAATTCCTTTAACAGCTCGGAATGGAAGTTGCTTAGACTTTCACTGCCCTCGGATCCATGAGCTTATGCTTTCGATTCGAGCATTATTCAAGAATTTTATTCCGATTCTCTTAACCACTTTTACCAAATGCAATCCAAGCTCGATCTTTCTAAGGAACACATAGATGAGTTTTGCCGCCGCTGGCGCGTCGAGGAGTTAGCGGTCGGTCGCGCGGAACGCTCGCCGGCGGCCGATCCCGGTGTGCGTGTGAAGTTCGAACCGTCAGCGGAATGGTCTTTTAGCGATCGGATGCGCATGGAGCGGGAATTCCAGCTTCTTTCGGGCCGCGAGGTCCGCTTCCGCCGCCCGAGCCGGGTGGCTGGCAGCCGAAGACGCCAGACGTTGCGGGTGCTTTACGATGCGTAATTTGTAGCCGTGACCGCGGATCGCGTCCCGCTATTATTCCATAAATGCCCAGGACACACCGTGACCTGAAGGTCACGGCTACACAATTTCCCGCTATAAAAACACTGCAGCCTCACCGGATTGCTCCGATGAGGCCAACAGTGTCTTTTCTCTCACCTTGACTTTAGATACAAACGGCCTAAATGGAACCCGCCTACATCTATAAGTCTCACACTTTATTTTTTTGCGCTGGTTTAATAACTCCGGGTCCGAACCCGTAGTTCCGGGAATTCCCAAAATAATTTTATATTTTGGAAAACTATTTACGGACCGCTTATTCGCGCTACCGGAATAAGGTAATTTCCAAGAATATTACACCTATTTCGCCGGATTGTTTCGTGAGCGTTGCTCCTCCTTTAAGGCGCGGCGCCGCGCTTCGAGTTTTCGAAGGCAGTGCTCGCGCTTCATTTCGTTCGCCTGACGCTGGACGATGGCCTGCCGCTGGCTCGGATCGATCTGGATGGGATCGGCCCGCCGCTGCATAGGCAACCGCTGCATTGGTAACGGGCGCGGCGCCGGAACCGGCCGAACGATTGGTGCCCGGTGCTGATCGGGCGGCATCATCGTAGCGCCCGAAAACGGGCGGTCCTGAAGCAGCCGCGCCGAAGCAGACTCGCTCGTTATATTATGCGATGCAAGGAAGATCGCACCGCCAAACACGAAGGTGATAGCAGCTTCGAATGCGCGGGCTCTGAAATGGCCCGCAGAGACCTGGTTTAACACGGAAGTTCTGTAAAAATAGTCATGCACTCAAAAAACGTGAATGATAATTCTGATAGCGAATGCACCTCATTGCAGTAGCATCAGCGTGGCGCGCCCGCCATGGCGGGTTGGTTCCAGAAGCGTGATTCGCTTCGACTAACTTACCCGAAGTTTTAACAATTCCTGTTTTTGCCATTCTTAAACCGAATTAATACCCTATTCGCCCGCGTCAGGATGCCGGGTGCGCGACCGAGCTCGATTACATCGAGCAAACGTCCTGGATCCTCTTCCTGAAATATCTCGAAGTGACAAAGAAAAAAACTGCCGAACTTGCCGGGAAAAAATACGACTACATTTTACAGTCTGCGTACCGCTGGGATAATTGGGCGTGTCCGAAAAGCCGGCAGGAATTTCTCGATAAGCTCGGCGAGATGGGTTACAGCAAAGATAATTTGGAAACCCTCCAGCGCGTGATCGACGCGGAAGTCAGCGACTTGCTCGCTGTTCTGAGCTACGTATCTTTTATGACCCCCACCGTTACGCGCGCCGAGCGGATCGCGCGGACTCGCCCTGCCATTCTTGACGACCTTCGACCCGCAGCACAGGGATTTCCTTCAATTTGTCCTCTCGAAATATTCGGAAAAGGGTGTCGAAGAATTGGGAGAGGATAAACTGCCCGTACTTCTCAATCTTAAATATCATGCGATCGCCAACGCGGAAAAGTCCCTCGGACACTATTGTGGGAATTCGATCTATGTTCTTCGGATTTCAGCAAAAGCTCTATTCAAGAGCGGCCTAACGAACTCCTTTCGTTCAAAAAGACCGCTCGCCTCCAATTTAATCGATTTTTTCGGAGCAAGCGAAATATCGCGGAGCAAATCCCGCCACACCGATATGAAGAAATAGTAATGCCTCATCGGTCGGGGAACCGCGCCGGGGATATGAACATTACTAATAGTACCCAAATGATGGAAAGGGGTGTAACGCATTCGAACCGCACAAATATAAGAAGACGGGTGGCATCGGTTCTCATAATCTGAGACCCTCGGCGGAGCATCGTCCACGATCCTCCGAGCATCGCCATTCCCGGCTGCGCGGGCTAAAGCCCACGGCAGCCACCTCCACCGATACGCTGTTCGATCCGCTTTCGGACGACGATAACGAATTCAGTCCCGCGCACTCTCGGTTAGGCGGGAAGGTCCTCATCCTGAATGGCAACTACGAGCCACTGGCGATCACGAGCGTGGAGAAGGCGATCATTTTGCTCTATCTTGCAAAGGCGGAGCTTGTGAGCAGCATGACGGGCCGCGCCGTGCATTCCACTTCTCTGACGATGCCGTTTCCGAGCGTCGTCCGGCTATCGAGCTACGTTCGCGTGCCGTTCAAGAAAGTTATCCTCTCGCGGAAGAATATTTTGCGCCGCGACGGCCACCGCTGCCAATATTGCGGCGCGACGAGCGTGACGCTCACCGTCGATCATATCATGCCGAAAAGCCGCGGCGGCGAGGACTCCTGGGAAAATTTGGTAAGCGCCTGCCTGCGCTGCAATAACGTCAAAGGCAGCCAGACTCCGGACGAAGCGCAGATGGCGCTGATGCGCCGGCCCATCCGCCCGAACCACGTCACTTTCCTCCGCCAGTTTGCCGGCCACACCAGCAAGGACTGGGAGCCGTACTTGTTTATGGGATGACAGTGCTGAGTGCTAAGTGCTGAGCATTAACACCCGTATTTGCAACGCTTGGCTTTTCCTGCTTTTTCTTGTGGGTGAATCATACGCCCCTGTGAATCGTATTTGATGAACGAATCGGTAATTGGCCGCCTTTAGCTGTTTCCTGGTTTAATATTTCATTACTCAGCACTTTAGCACTCCGCACTCAGCACTTACTTCGGAATGTCTTGGAATCCACAACAGCAGTCTTCTCGCCCGCGGATGCCGGGCTTTTCGATGTTTCCGCCGGGAATAAAATTCCTGCTGGCGAGTAATGTCGGCCTTTACCTTGCTCAACTGCTGTTTGGCAAAGTTGATGTCGGGGGTGGTCCCACGCTCAACTTCTACATCGAGCGCTATTTCTATCTTTGGCCGCTGCATTCGGGTAATTTTCTTCCGTGGCAGCTCTTTACCTACATGTTCCTGCACGAAGGGCTTATGCATGTCGGGTTAAATATGTTTGTTCTTTGGATGTTCGGTATCGAGATCGAGAGCTTGTGGGGAACGAAAAAATTCCTGATTTATTATTTTATCTGCGGCTTGGGCGGCGCGCTTTGCCACTTGTTGCTCTCCGGATTTTTCGGAATGGGCATCGGGCCGATGCTCGGCGCGTCGGGTGCGATTTTCGGCGTGCTCGTCGCCTTCGGCCTCACCTTCCCCGATCGCTGGATTTATTTTTATTTCCTCATTCCCATTAAGGCCAAATGGTTTGTGGGAGGGTGGATTGCACTCGAAGTTTATTTTCTCTATAGTGCGAACGACAATGTGGCGCACCTGGCGCACTTGGGCGGCGCGGTGACGGGAATTATTTATCTCCTCGTTATGTCCGGCGGGCGGATTCTCGCGCTTCGGCGCAACCGAGCGCAAACGCCGCAGTGGGGAAACGCAGCGCCACCGCCACACGATGGCGGCGGATTCTTTGGACGAAAGCAGCAGCCGCGCGAGGGCGCTCGGCCACGAGCCGTCGATGCGGAATACCGCGATCTCGATGCCGGCCATGCTGCTTCCAGCGTGAACGCAACGAACGTCAAGCAAGCCCGGGTTATCACGCAGGAAGAAATCGACCGCATCCTCGACAAAATTGCCGCGACCGGCTACCAAAACCTGACGGAGGATGAGCGGGAGGTTCTGTTCGAAGCTTCGCGGAGAATGGAAGAAAAGAGATAACACTAATGGTGTGGTGCGAAATGGTATTTCGCACCGGGGCGATTTACCAAAAACCGCCCCACACGGAATTTAAAACTTATGAACACAGCACTTCCAATCATTGCCTCCAACGGCCACACGACGACCGAGCACCACCCCCGCCGCCAATCCAGGCGGGTGATGATCGGCAACATTCCCGTTGGGGATGGCGCGCCGATTTCCGTGCAGTCGATGACGAAAACGAAAACCGGCGATGTCGATGCGACCGTCGCGCAGATTGCCCGGATGGAAGAAGCAGGTTGCGACATCGCGCGCGTGACCGTCAACGATTGGGAAGCCGCCGAAGGCATCGCGGAGATCGTCCGGCAATCGAATATCCCCATCGTGGCCGATATTCATTTCAATCATGTCTTCGCGCTGAAGGCGATCGAGGGAAATGTCGCGAAGGTGCGTCTCAATCCCGGCAACATCGGCAAGATCGAGCGCATCCATGAAGTCCTCGGCAAAGCGAAAGAGAAAAGAATTCCGATTCGCATCGGCGTAAATTCCGGATCGCTCGAAAAAGATATTTTGGATAAGCACGGCTATCCGACTGCCGAAGCGCTTTACGAATCCGCAATGCGCCATGTGAAAATTTGCGAGGATTTCGATTTCCATGACATTATCATCAGCGTGAAATCCACCGACGTGCGCCTGATGATCGACGCTTATCGCCTTGTCGCCCAGCGCACCGACATCCCGCTCCATCTCGGCGTAACGGAAGCGGGCACGACGCGCGTAGGATCTATCAAATCTGCAGTTGGAATTGGAACCTTGCTCGCTGAAGGAATTGGCGACACCATCCGCGTTTCGCTTACCGACGAGCCGGAGAAGGAAGTCGAGACCGGGAAGGAAATTTTGCGCACGCTCGGCCTCGCTTCTCGAAACGTAGAAATTATCGCCTGCCCCACCTGCGGGCGCCTCGATATAGATCTATTCAAAGTGACGCGCGAGTTGGAAGCGGCCATCGCGCATATAAAGAAGCCGGTGAAAGTCGCGCTGCTGGGCTGCGTGGTAAACGGTCCCGGCGAAGCCTCCGAAGCCGACATCGGCATCGCCGCCGGCAAGGGCGTCGGCATTCTCTACCGCAAAGGCATGATGATTCGCCGCATTAAGGAAGAGGATATTGTTGCCACGCTGATCGAGGAAGTGACGAACTTTCAGCCGGAGTAAGAAATATTTGAAATCGATGTCCTATAGTCTTCTCTCCATCTCCAAATCCCATCCCCTCGCCACCATTACGATGACGCGCGAGGAGAAGCGCAACGCGCTCTCGCCGGAACTCATCGCGGAGCTAAAGCGAGCATTCGAAGAGCTTCGAAGCGATGAGGACGTGCGCGTGGTCATTCTTCGCGGGCAGGGCAACACGTTCAGTGCCGGCGCCGACCTTTCCTATCTACAGAAAATTTCGGAAAACGGGCCGGAGGAAAATCTTGCCGATTCACGCTCGTTGCGCGATTTGCTTTGGCAGATTTATACGTTCCCAAAATTTACGATCGCACAGGTGCATGGCGCGGCGCTTGCGGGCGGCTGTGGGTTGGCGACGGTCTGCGATGTCATCTTCGCCGCCGATGATTCGCAATTTGGTTACACCGAAACCGCAATCGGATTTATCCCCGCGCTCGTCTCGATTTTCCTCGTCCGAAAAATCGGCGAACAGCACGCGCGGGAACTCCTACTTAGCGCCCGAAAAATAAGCGCGGAGGAAGCGTATTCTCTCGGACTTGCACAATATGTCGTCCCGTGCGGAAGTCTTGAATCGGCGGTGCAGGAATATGCGCTGCAAGTTTCGAAGAATTCTCCCAGCGCGATTGCACTCACAAAATCCCTCCTCGCCGCGCAGCACGGCATGAGTCTCGAAGCCGGATTGGAATACGCCGCTTCGATGAACGCACTGGCACGCGGGACGGAAGATACGAAACGCGGAATAGCCGGATTTTTGAAAAAGTCATAGCAGAAACCATGAACGATTCGATTGTTTATCTCAAATCCGTGACGGGAATTATTCCCGCGCAACTCAAAGGGTTCTGCGAAGGCTGGACGAACCCTCCGGCGCCGAGAGAATTATTGAAGGTCATCGAAAGCAGCGCCCATTATTGGCTTGCCTTCGACCGTGGGACGCGCCGCGTAGTTGGACTTGTTACGTGTCTTTCGGATGGATTTTTTTCAGCCTCTATTCCGCTCCTCGAAGTGCTTCCGGAGTATCGGAAGAAAGGCATCGGAACGGAACTTATGCGGCGAATGCTGAAAATCACCGCGAATTTTTATATGGTTGATCTCTCCTGCGATGAATCGCTAATTCCATTTTACGAAAAATTGAATTTTGAGAGAGGAACCTCGATGAGAGTTCGAAATCATAATCGCCAGCCGCTGAAAATGGCATGAGGTTATGAAAAGAATTCGCGGTTGGCGGGAAACTTAGCGGGTAATTCCGTAATTTTGCAGAAATGAAAATAATCGGTTCTCCGCTCGACTCAAATGCGCTCGCATACCAGACCTCTTTAGACGCCTCGCGGAACGCGCTCCGCAAGTTCTCGGCGCTCGGCGATGAAGCGCGTCTTGGTGGTGGGCAAAAAAATATCGACAAGCAGCACGCCAAAGGTAAGCTCACCGCCCGCGAGCGAATCGAAAAGCTGATCGACCCGAATTCCGACTTTATCGAAATCGGCCTTTTCGCCGCACATGGAATGTATGAATCCGAAGGTGGCGCGCCTTCGGCGGGAGTTGTGGTTGGCATTGGCCGAGTAAGCGGGCGGCTCACCGTTATCGTTGCAAACGATGCGACGGTAAAAGCCGGCGCGTGGTTCCCAATGACCTGCAAAAAGAATTTGCGCGCGCAGGAAATTGCGATCGAGAATCATTTGCCGATCATTTATTTAGTCGATAGCGCCGGCGTGTATCTTCCGATGCAGGATGAGATATTTCCCGACAAGGAGCATTTCGGCAGAATTTTTCGGAACAACGCAGTCATGTCCGCTGCCGGAATCGTACAGCTTGCGGCGATCATGGGGCCATGCGTCGCGGGCGGGGCGTATCTGCCGATCATGTCGGACGAGGCGCTGATCGTCGAAGGGACCGGGCATGTGTTCCTCGCGGGCAGCGCCTTGGTCGAAGCCGCGATTGGCGAGCGAACGGACAACGAATCGCTCGGCGGCGCGCGCGTCCATTCCGAAATTTCGGGCGTCACCGATTATAAAATGCCGAACGACGATGCCTGCCTCGCCGAGCTTCGCAGCCTTATGAGCAAGCTTGGCCCGCTCGAGCGCCATCACTTCGACCGGGCCGAGCCAAAGCCACCGCTGTACAATCCGGACGATTTGCTGGCAATCGTTCCGCAAGATCGCGCGAAGCCGTATGATATGTATGAGGTCATCGCGCGAATTGTCGATGGCGCGGAGATCGATGAGTACAAAGCCGAGTATGGCAAGACGATCATCACCTGCTATGCAAGAATCGATGGCTGGTCGGTCGGCATCGTGGCGAACCAGCGCGCGGTGGTGAAGACGGCGAAGGGCGAGATGCAGGTCGGCGGCGTGATCTACTCCGAGTCCGCCGATAAAGCAGCGCGCTTTATTATGAACTGCAATCAGAAGCATATCCCGCTCGTCTTTTTGCAGGACGTGACCGGCTTTATGGTGGGAACCCGCTCGGAGCATGGCGGCATCATCAAGGACGGCGCGAAGATGGTGAGCGCGGTCGCAAATTCTGTTGTGCCGAAGTTCACGTTTATCATTGGGAACTCGAATGGCGCGGGAAACTACGCGATGTGCGGAAAAGCCTACGATCCCCGCCTGATTTTTTCGTGGCCGACCTCGCAAATTTCAGTCATGGGCGGCGCGCAGGCATCGAAGACACTGCTTTCGATCAAACTAAGCAGCCTGAAAAAAACCGGCGGGTCGATTACGGATGAAGTCCAGAAAAAGATGCTCGCCGAAATTCACGACCGCTACGACGAGCAGACCGGCCCGCTTTACGCCGCCGCACGACTCTGGACCGACGGCATCATCGACCCGCGTGACACGCGCCAAATCGTCTCCACCGGCATCGCCATGGCCGACCATGTGCCCGAAATTCCGAGGTTCAATGTGGGGGTGATACAAGTCTGAACTGGGATGTATGGGATTTTTTTGGGATGTTTGGGATTTGGGATTCTGGGATAGCAATCCGGTCGGTGTGCCGCAACGTAGCACACCGCCTACTCCCGTCACTTCGAGCGCGCTCCTACGAAGTGAAGAGTAAAACATTCAACATATAGCATTGAGTACTTAGCACTCAGCACTTATTGTAGTGTGAACAGCACGCCGGCGGCGATGCGAACGTCGCGCGATTGGAGGCTTTCCGGAACGCCGGTGGCGGCGGTGTTCTCGACATTTACGAGTCCGAGCGCGTAGCCGGCATCCCCGAAGAGCTGCATGCCACTCGAAAGCTGATAGGAGACGCCCGCGCCGAAGAGGAGTGAAAGATCCATTCCACTGAAGTTCGAGCTAACATCGATGGTCTGGTCGTAGCCCAATTGCGTCTGGGTCTGATGATCGCTCGCGCCGAGCAGGAACCCGATGGATGGGCCGGCGAACACATAAGGCCGTATGGAGCTGGAACCGAACGCGACTTTCGCGAGGATCGGAATTTCGAGATAGCCGAGTGTGAAGGAATTGGTTTCGGGATAGCCGTTATCCGGGCTAATGCCGTCGAGTTCATCGCCCTTTTGGTCGTAGAGCACCTGGCCGCTGATGGCGACCATCGGGGTGAACCAATAATCGAGCTGCCCGCCGAGCAGAAGCCCAGCGCGGCTCGATACGGTGAAATTAGTATAAGCCGGCGCGGCTTCGTTTACAATGCCGAGGCCCAAGCGACCGCCAATGGTTAAGGTCGGCGTGGGCGACGGCGGAATGTATTGCGAAATTTGAGCCTCGGCAATAAGTGGTACGGTGGAAAGGATGAGTCCGAAAATGGTAGTTCGTAGGTATCGCATAATAATGTATGGTTTAATGGAAAATACTTTTATAGGAGCACAAGAAGTTTGCCGCGAATCGCGTGGGAACCGAATATGAATCGCTATTAAGGGCAGCGCCTCACCTCAACCCCTCTTCCTGCTGGGAGAAGGGCTTCTATCCCCTTCTCCCAGCAGGGAGAAGGGGCTGGGGATGGGGTTCCCAAACGTGAATCACTATTCAGCACAAATAATGAAACGAGGAACGGCTGTTGTACGAATACCTGGTATTAACTTAACTTGAATATCTTATGAGACGAATCACAACACTTCTGACATTCTCTTTCATTTTCCTGTTCGCTGGCGAGTACGCCAACGCGCAATATCCAGCACCCGGCACGCGACCGCATTCGGGCGTACCGGTAGCCTCGATACCAGCCACCATTCCGGGGGCCGGTTCGGGATCGATACCAACCTATACTTCCCAGAGACCTGGAACCATTCCTGGCTCGATTCCAAACAGGTCGGCTTACCAGCCGGCTCCAGCATATCGAAACGCGCCGGCTTACCGGCCTGCCTATTCCGGGCAGACCTACACTCCGGTTTATAGAGGACAGGCTAATGTGCCAAATCGGGTGTACGTACCATCCTCGCCGCAGTATGTACCGGTTTATGTACCATCGGCACCGGTCTATACCCAAGCTCCGGTGTATGTTACGCCGGAACCCGTCTATGTCCCGAGCACCGACCGGGAGGGCTATCGCCGCGATCATCAGCGGTGGGAAGAGGAACGGGCGCACTATGCCGATCGAGATCATGATGGGGCAGCCTATCGTGGCGGTGAGCATGCTGGCGCGGCCCAGGCACAAGCTCGCGCTGAGAATGCTCGCGGAGGTAATGGCCACGCGGACCATGGCAGACATCTCGGCTGGGATAAAAATGGCCAAGGCGGTGACCAGCGCTAAATCCTTTGATTTAATTCGAATTCTCACAAAGGCCCTCTCGGCGAGGGCCTTTTCTTATGCTTTTCTCTGGGGTCTAGGTATAAATTGAGTAGTCAAGACTGGTAACGAACCGGCCGGCGAACCGTTTATTCGAAAGCTGCGGTGCCGAGTGCTGGACCCCCTCTCGTGTTCAGCACTTAGCACTGTGGCACTTAGCACTTTTAGAATGCTCGATCTCGAACAGGCAAAGCAGGAACTCGATCAGGCGACTTCGCAGGAAGAGCGCCTTCGCCTGCTACTGCTTCATAGCAAAGGATTCTACCGCCAAAATCCGAAGCAAGCCGAAAAATGGGCGCGCGAAGCACTGAAGCTGGCGACGAAATTGAAGGATGAGGAGGGGATTGCGAGGGCACATTACAATATCGGCGCGACGGAATTCCAGCAGGCGCAATATTCGGCGGCGGAAGCATCGTTCAAAAAAGCCCTCGAACTCGACCGCCCGGAGTTCGAATCCCCGCTGCTCGAAGGCCCGGTCTTTACCCTCGGGCTTGTCTATGCGCAGCAAGGTAAGTTCAAGGAAGCCTTCGAGCATTACGAACGCGCGCTAGCACTGTGCCGCAAACAGAAACGATCGTCGGAAGTAAGTATCTTGTGTGCAATGGGAAATGCCGCCATCGAGCTTGCCGATTATCCGCGGGCGCTTAAATACCTCTACGATGCGCTTGCCATCCTAGATAATTCCGAAGATATGATGCAAAGGTCCATCGTACTCACGGACATCGGGCGCGTTTATCTCGATGTTCAGGACCTTGACAAGGCAGATGATTTTTTCTCGCGCGCTTCTATTCTTTCCAGAGAATCTGGGGATTTTTCCGGGCTATGGAGTATTCTGTATAACCGTGCAATAATCGCTGATAAACTTGGCGACAAAGAAGCAGCCAAAGCTCTCTTTACCGAGGCACTATCGTTGGCTCATACAGTCGATCGCCACGATGCCGAGGCATATACAACCGACAGTTATGGCCACATAGCTCTCGAAGAAGGAAAAAATAAAGAGGCGATACCATACTTCGAGAAAGCAATCGAATTATCGAAAACCATTGGTCTCAAAACCGTCTGGTGTGCAAGCCTGATTGGACTGGGACGTGCATATCTTGCCAGGAAAAAATCTGCCGAGGCTATCGCACCACTTCGCGAATCGCTTCGGATGTCCTCGGAAGCGGGGATGCAAAACTTAGAATGTGAATGTCTGAGTGTACTTGCGCAAGCATTCGAGTCCGCCGGTAAACTGAAAGACGCAGTCGAGTATTTCAATCGGTTTATCACGCTCAATGCCATCGTGCATAGCCAGGAGCGGCAGCGGGCTATCGTAGAAGTCCAGGCTCGCGTCGAAATCGACAAGGCCGACCGCGAGCGGGCGCGAATGGAAAGCATTGCAAAAGATGCGAGCGAACGGGCGGAGCTGCTTCGCGCCGAATCCGAGCGGCAATCGCAGGAGCTTACCGCGCTCGCGCTCCAATTAGTAGAGAAGAACGAATTCCTCTGCGATTTAAAGGAAGAGATCGAGCCGGCTCTCAAATCGTCCAAAAAGGCGAAGGCAATTAGCCAGCGCATCGATGACCACATCAAGAGCGACCGCGATTGGGAGACCTTCGAAAATCAGTTCAATCAGGTCCACGGCGGTTTCCTGCGCGCGCTATCCGCGCGGTACCCCACGCTCACACCGGCGGAGCTAAAAATCGCTATTCTCACGCGGCTCAATCTCTCGACGAAAGCGATGGCGAACCTGCTTTGTCTCTCCATTCGAACGGTCGAAAATCATCGGCAAAATATCCGAAATAAACTGCGACTCGGCACCGATGCGAATCTCGTTACTTTCCTCACGGGCTTTGGAGAAAGCGTATAATGCGAAGATACATCTCGATATGTCGTATTTTTGCAGGGAGAATTTCAATATCACCCTTCAATCGAATGACCGTAACCCGTATCCGCCTCGCACTTTTTGCTGCCGCCCTCCTCGGCTCCATAGCACTTATCCCTGCCACCGCAGCCAAAGCTCAAGCCATCACGGACACACTTAATTGTGGCCAGCGAAGCCGTATCGATCTCGGCGCGGTCGTCACAGGCGGGACATTGAAGGATAGTCTGTTCCTTTTCAGTACCGATACTTCAACAAACTTCAAAATAGTACCATTATCGAGCGCGGGATTTTCGTCAACGGACACGAGCGCTTTTCTACCGCTTGGCCAGCGCCGCTATGCCACTACTATCGAGTTTTCGCAATCAACTCCAGGATTCGATTCTGTTAATCTTATTATAGAATCGCGAAGTTTTCCCTGTCAAGACACATTCAATGTAATCGCGGAAGCCGTCGGGCCGGATACGGATAATGCCGTCATCCCGCTTATTCATACGTCGCATGATATTATCGCGTTCAAGAGTGACACCACCGAAACACTTCACATTCAGCTCCTGAATAATGGCCCCACCATCACATTCGATACTCTGAAACTCGATTCGGCCACGGCCTTTAGAATAGATCTGAGTTCGATAACATTTCCTTACACGCTCGATTCGGGAAGTTTCTTTCCGCTCAAACTCTCGTTTATTGCGACTAATCCAGGATTCTATACCGACTTTATCAGCGCGCCCAATCACCCAATCATCCCACTTTCAATTCAAGGGCTTTTGCAACCGAAAGATGCCGTTCAACACGAACCGCCGGTAACAACCTATCTTCGGCTCTACCCGAATCCATCCCAGGGAGCGGTTTGGGTCCACGCGGAGAATATTACGAAAGCCCAGGCGACCATCACCGATGTGCTGGGAAGAATCGAGCGCGAGGCTTCGTTCCGCGGCGACTGGCAGTGGGACCGCGAAACCGATGGCGGAGGAATCGCGCCGGCGGGAACGTATTTCCTCGTCGTAACCGGAACGGATGCGAATGGGAAAGCGGTGCATGAGGTCGAGCGGATCGTGCTGGAATAAAAGCGCGGGGACTTTATGAAGTGACGCAGGCGTTTCGGGCGGTTCGATGCCAGAGAAACCCATTGCTATCATTCTCCTGCAATTTGGCGGGCCGGATTCGCTCGATGCGGTCCAGCCGTTTCTGTTCAATCTTTTTAACGATCCGGATATTTTCAATCTCCCGTTCGGCCCGAGCTTTCAGAAATTTATCGCACGACAAATTTCTTCCCGGCGGGCGCCCATAGCAAGTGAGAAGTATAAAGAGATCGGCGGAAAATCGCCTATTGTCGAACGGACCGAAGAGCAAGTCCGCGCCCTCACAAAATATTTTGAGGAGCACCATCCGGAACTAAAGACAACCGTTCGCCTCGCCGCGAGATATTGGAAGCCATTGACAGCAGAGACGATGGAATCACTCCTTCGCGAGGATATTCATGATGTGATACTGCTCCCGCTCTATCCGCAATATTCCATCGCCAATGCCGGATCGAGCTTCAATGAATGGGATCGTGAGGCGAAGCGGCTCGGCGCGGATTTTTACGAACGTCGAGTGCGGGAATATTACAAGCATCCGAAATATATCGCCGCGATCAACGCGCGCATCGACGAATCGCTCACGGCTTTTTCGAGACCGGAAAAAGTATTTCTTCTGTTCTCCGCGCACGGAACCCCGGTCGACATGGTGAAACGCGGCGATCCGTATTCCGCGCAAATCCGCGAGACGATGGAACTCGTGATGAATGCGCGCGGCCATGACAAGCATTACACGCTTTCCTTCCAAAGCAAGGTCGGACCGAAAAAGTGGCTCACTCCATCGACTCACAATACGCTCGCCGAACTTGGGAAGTTAGGCATGACCGATCTGCTTGTCATTCCCATCGCGTTCGTGAGCGATCATATCGAAACATTGCACGAACTAAACATTGAAGAGCGCCCCACGGCGGAAGGAGCGGGAATTAAACATTACCGCGTGATGAAAGGCCTGAACGACCATCCGCTCTTCATCGAGTGCCTGGCCGACGTTGCTCTCTCCGAAATTCACGCTCTCAAACACGAATGAACGATCTTCGAGAATGGATGGAGGAAATTGCTCGCGGCGCGGGCGAGATTACGCTGCGGTATTTTAATAAACCGAATCTCGAAATTATCACGAAGAGCGATGCCAGCCCGGTTACGCGAGCCGATCGAGAGTCCGAAGAATATCTCCGCGCTCGTATCCGTGAGCATTTTCCCGAAGATGTGATTCTCGGAGAGGAATATGGCTCGCAAGGATCGAATCCTGACCGGCGATGGATACTGGACCCTCTCGATGGCACA
>Ga0307374_10003302_pt1 | contig 27680 bp, 30 predicted proteins | sample OX3MG_FD_202532 | JGI IMG/M metagenome (GOLD analysis project Ga0307374, IMG submission 202532) | Soil microbial communities from Risofladan, Vaasa, Finland - OX-3 | ecosystem: Environmental > Terrestrial > Soil > Coastal area > Acid sulfate soil | place: Finland: Risofladan, Vaasa | collected...
CGTTCCATTTCCCTCGTCGATCGGGGCCACGGGCTACGTGAACCCCACGACGCAAGGGGTGGGGATCTCCGGAACCGACTTCGATTACAGCAAGTCCAGCACGTCGGAAGGGAAGATCTACTCGGCCGACTCGGGCAAACAGCACGACGGGATGAACTGCTGATGGGTACGCGCGGACAGACGATGCCGTTTTGGCTCATCGCGATCACGGCGGTGCTGGGGCTGACCTTCTTCGTCGCGAGCTACGTCAACACCATCGCCTGGCAGATCCATGCGCAGAACGCGGCGGACTCCGCCGCGTCGGCGGGCCTCTCGGTGCATGCCAACGTCCTCAACGAGGAGTCGACGCTGCTGTACGCCGCGGCGGTCGACGAGTACCGGATCCGGGCCATCAACCAGGCGATGCTGAACGCGATGAACGGGACGGGCGGCTGCGCGCAGACACAGACCTGCGCTCAGGACTACGCCGTGCTGCTGCAGGAGTACCAGGACCTGGTGGCCCAGTCGGGCGCCTTCGCCAAGGACATCCAGCTGCTGCGTCAAGCGGACAACTTCACGCAGGGCGGCCAACAGAACGACGAGCGCAAGGCGATCCAGGCGTTCGGCAATTGCGGTCAGCCGGGCGGGGGCTTTGACTGCGCCTTCACGTACAACGTGGTGGCCGACATTCAGAGCGGCAACGGGAACGGGAAGAAGAATATGCTCCAGCAGGTCGACGTGATCGCCTGCCGGGTGGTGCCCTACTTCGCCCCCGCTCTCTACATCATGAACGGGCAGACGAGCTTCATGGCCCTGGGAAGATCGGCGGCCGCGGTGGTTCCCGTCTCCAATCAGCAGAGCTTCGCGCCCGGCCAGCCGGATCCGATGACCGGGCAGATCTACCAGCCGGTGGAGTCGGCGTGGAACGGAACCCAGCTCCCCGACGCCGGCAACCCGCTCTACGTCGTTGACTTCAAGGGCTTGGCCGTGAACACGAATTGGTACACGGCGGGTCCGGTGAAGCCGTTCGGCGGCACGGCGACGCACAGCACTCAGTACGACAACGTCGGCAACACCAACGGCGACGCGAAGTTCGGGTGCACGACATGACGCGCCAGTCCCGCGGACAGACCCTCCCCGAGACGGCCTTGTTTCTGCCGATCCTCCTGCTGGCAACCTTCGCCATCATCTACTTCAGCCAATTGGGCGTGGCCGGTGAGCGCGCCCAGCTGGCCGTGCGCTATGGCGGGCTCACGGCGTTCTACGCCCAGCCCAACGCCTACTACAGCGCGCAGAACATCTATGCGTTCTACCAGGGGGCGGCCGGCGGGCAGACCGCCATCCCCTGTCCCACGGCCCCGCCCGGCGCGTATACCAACTCGCCACCGTTTCCCGGGCCGCAGAGCGCGCCGTATTGGACGCCGGCCAGCATTCAGGGCGGTGCCGGCTGCACCGTGCTGGTGAAGAACCTGGGCGGCGCCAACTTCCTGGCTACGCGGTACTTCGCAGCCACGCAGGTGAGCACGAGCGCGCGCGTCAACGTGCCCGCGTATCTGCAGCCGGTGATCGGCTCGACGGGGATGGTCTCGGCGACGCAGTCGTTCGTCCACCCCGCCTACCCGGCCGTGATCCTGGCGTGCACGAGCAGTCAGGTCTACCAGCGTGTCTACGGCGCCCTCTTCCCGAACTCGCAGCCGCCCCCGGCTCCGCCGTGTCCCACGCAATGAGCTCCTTCGCGATCGTCCCCGTCACCGGCCCCGAGGCCCAGCAGCCCAACGGGGCGCCCTTCCCCGCGCGCGCCGGCGCGCAGCTCTCGGAAGAAGAAGGGGGCGTTTACGCGTTCCTGGCCCTCGCGCGGTACGATCCGCGCTTGCGGCTGGCCGCCTACGCCCTGCGCGTGGTGAATGCCACGAGCGAACCCGCGCTCTGCCGGTGTTACGGGATCGAGCGCGGCGGCGAGCCGGTGCCGGCTTACCCGGAGCCGATCGTCGCTCAGCCTCGAGGGGTGCTGGATACCAGCCTCTCGGTGCGGACGGAGAACTTCGACGCCCTCAGCCGCGTGGTGGTCGACGTCGTGGGCCGCGGCGCGTCGCTGCGCGTGGAGGCTCCGGCGCCCGCGCGCGGGACGGCCAATGCGTGGACGTGGGCGCGATGGGTGGCGGGACTCCTGGTCGTCCTGGCGGCGATCGTCGTCGCCGCCCTCGCCTCGATGCCGCGCGTGAGCCTGGTCGACGCGCCCGCGCGGGCGACGGCGGGGAGCCCGCTCCTGGTGCCCTACGCATGGCGCGGTATGGGGGAGATGCAATACGAGCTGGCCGCGCCGGACGGGCGGCTGATCGCCGCCGGCCATAGCGGTGAGCGCGTCGGCGTGCTCAGCATCGCGCTCCCGCCTGCGCGCGCGGCCATCGCCTATCGGCTGCGCGTGCGCGCCATCGGTCCGTTGGGCCGCGACGCGCGCGTCGCGACGGTGCTCGCCGCCCCGGCGCCCGCGCCCCTCGGCGCCTACGCCTCGTCGCGCGGGCTCGAGAGTGCCCCGTTGATCGGGGAGCTCTCCGTGGCGCCGACGCCGGTGGAGGCCGGCGGCAGCATGCGCGTCTACTACACGGCGACGGGCACGCGGGGGCGCGTCTGGCTGCTCGATCTGGGCGGCAAGGTCTGGGCCAGCGGACCGTTCGCCGTGGACGGCACCACCGCGCTGCGCGTGCCCGAGTCCGCCGCCGGCCGGCAGATGCGCGTGGTGCTGCAGGTGCAGGACGGCGCGCGCCGCGCGATGTCGAGCGTGGGCGTGGTCGTGGTGCCCGGCAGGTCTGCGAAGCCGGAGGCGATGGCCGATGCACCGCGCGCGGAGGACCCCGCGCAGACGGCGGGCATCGAGCTCTCGCGATCCCAGGCGGAGGCGGGGGAGAGCGTGCGCGTCCAGGTGCTCGGCGCCCACGACGACGCGGTGATCACGCTGATGGACGGAGCCGGACACACCATCGCGCAGGGCGACGCCTCGGGAGCCGAGGATGCCGTGGCGCTGATCGCTCCCGCCGTGACCGCCCCGACCAGGTTCTACGTCGTGGCGTCGATCACGCGGGGGCTCGCCCAGACCAGCGTGGTGCGCAAGCTGGTCGTCGTGCCGGTTCGGTGAGATGCCGCCACTCGCTCCCAAGGGGCTTGACGGCGCCGCGTCCAACGTGACCGCGATGACCTTTTCGCGGGGCGCCTAGACCGATGGGATACGACGCCCGGGAATTCAAGCGGGGCCACGCCTCCGTGGCGGTTGGCTCGCGGGCCGGCGGATACATCGTCGAGCACGCCGCCTTCGTCGACTTCGTCCTCCATCTGGGCGACTCCGAACTGCCGCTGGCGGCAAGCGAGCGAAATTCGCTGGCCATGCTCGCCGCCGTGCCGCACGCCTTCCTCGACGAGGAGGCCGTCTACGGTGAGGGGTGGCGCGTGGTCCCTCCGGTCGCGCAGAGCGACTGGCCGGTGCTGGAGACGACCCCGCGTCGCCTGCGCGAGGCGCTCGAGACGGCGCGCACCGTCCTCTGGCGCCACGCCGGCCCCGTCGGCATCACCGCCGGCGATCTGATCGCCGTCGAGGGCGAGATCGACGCGGTGTTGGTGTGCCTGCAGAAGGCCGAGGCCGCGGGCGTCTCCGTGAACGTCACCTACGTGGCCTAAGCGACTCCACCCGGCGGGGCGGATGCGCCTTCGCGAACAACCGCTCCAGACGGCCGCCCACCAGGGCGGCCGTCTGCGTTTGCGCGCCCCGGAGCGAGAGCACTTGCGCGAGTTCCCTTACCCTGGTATATACTGAAGGTATATAGCAACCCGGGTACTGTTCGATGTGATGGGCCGGCCGCGGCGATAGAGTCCGGGGTTTCGACCGATCGGTGCCGGGGTGCCTGTGGAATGCATGTGGATGGACGGCGAACGGGACGGAGGGATCGCTGTGGACAGCCCTGTGGAGAACCCGGCGCGCGAGATCGCCCGTCTGGTCTCGATCGCCGAGCGGCAGATCGGGAGGGCGACGGATCGGGTGCTGGTGGTGCTGGGGACGACGGCGGCGCAGCGTCCCGTGCTCGAGGCGCTCTGGGAGCGTGGGGAGATCTCGCCGGCGGAGCTGGCGAAGGCGGCCCACGTGCAGGGACCGCCGATGAGCCGCATGCTCAAGCGGATGGAGGCTACGGGCCTGGTGAAGCGCCGCGGCGACCCGGATGACCGGCGCCGCCAGCTGGTGAGCCTGACGACCAAGGGCGAGCGCTTGCGGGAGTTCTTGCCGGGGATCGCCGATGGGGTCGTGGCCAAAGCGCTGGAGGCGCTCGAGCCCGGGACGGCCGAGCGCCTGCGCGAGGATCTGTCGGCTCTGGTCGCCGCGCTCGAGCGACGGTGAGGAAGAGCCGGGCCCATCCCGCAGATTGAATTTCGTTGATCATGTTTGACGAGATTGGAGGCGGCAGGAGGGTTCTGGTCCCGTGGTGCTAGCCCAGCCGATATCTCGTCAAACATCTATTATGCGAGGATATGTGAGCGTGAGAGGAGAACCTTTCACGCACGGTAGCCGCCCCGGAGGATCGACGCGTTGAGTCTCTACCAGTCGCCCGTCCCCGAGGTCGCAGACTTCCAGGCGTCGATCCGTCTGGAGCGCGGCCAGAGCGTCCGCACGGCCAGCGAGTATGGCCGTGACGTCGACGCCTTTCGGCGCTGGCTGGGCGGCGCGCCGCTCTGGCAGGCCTCAGCCTCGGAGATGCGGCGCTACGTGATGCACCTGATGGGCGACAAGGCGTACACGGCTGCCTCGGTGCGCCGCAAGATCGCGTCCCTGCGGGCGTTTTTTACCTGGCAGAAGCGGGAGGGGAAGCGCACCGATAACCCCAGCGCCGAGATCCGCCCGCCCAAGCCCGAGAAACGCCTTCCCAAGGTGCTCAACGAGTCGGAGGTCGACACGCTGCTGAGCACCACGATCGCCGGGCGCTCGGAGTTCGTGCGCCTCCGCGACCGCGCGATCCTGGAGCTGCTCTACGCCAGCGGCATCCGTCGCGCGGAGCTGGTGGGGCTGAACCTGGACGACGTGGACCTGGAGCGCCGGCGCATGCGGGTGATCGGCAAGGGGAACAAGCAGCGCGTCGTCTTCTTCAACCACGCCGCCGCCGAGGCGATGACCCTCTACCTCGGCCTGCGTCCGCGCACGGCCGACCAGGCGTTTTTCGTGGGGCGCACCGGCAGGCGGCTCAACGCCGACTACGCCGGCGAGATCTTCCGCCTCTTCGCCCGGCTCTCGGGGCTCTCCAAGCACGCCACGCCGCACGTCTTGCGTCACTCGTTCGCCACGCACTTGCTGGAGAACGGGGCCGACCTCATGACCATCAAGGAGCTGCTGGGCCACGAGAGCCTGGCGACCACGCAGATCTATACCAACGTCTCGCTCGAGCACATGCGCAAGACGTACGACGAGGCCCACCCGCGCGACCGCCGGGACGGCTGAGGCCCCTTAGGTGACGACGATGCAGGTCGTGGTCTTTGCCACGCCGTCGACGCGATGGACGCCGTTGAGGATCAGCTCGCCCAGCGACTTGACGTCGGCGACCTCGCAGGCGGCGATGACGTCGTACTCGCCGGTCACTGCGTCGGCGGCGGTGATCCCGCGAACCGCGCGGATCGCCCCGGCGAGACCGACTGCCTTCGTGGGCTGGGCGCTCACCAAGATATAGGCTTTCACCACGGCACCGCATCCTTCACGCGCCTGCGCCCGGCACCCGTGTGTTGCTTCTTCCCCCATTTGGGGCTCACGGGGCCGGGACGGGCGGGTGGCGCGCGATGATCGCCGTAGCCGCCTCCAAGACCTTGGCCCGCAGCTCTGCGGGCTCGAGTATCTCGATTGCGTCGCCCAGCATCAAGAGATGGGCCATCGCTGCGGTGGGTCCGGGGAACGTCAGGCGCACCGTCTGCCAGCCGTCCGCGGACTCGCTCTCTTCGACCAGCTCGAAGAGCCCATCCATGAACGTCCGGAACTCGGAGAGCGCCGTCGGACCCGCGCGCACGACCGCCCGGTATCCCTCATGACGCGCCTCGAATGCGGAGGTCCACGTCTCCCAGAAGCGGTCGAGGCTGAACCCGTCTGGGCGCGTGAAGCGCTGCGCGCTCCGCTCGACGCCGCGAATGCGCGAGGCGCGAAAGACGCGCATCTCGCCGGACGATCGAGCCACCAAGTACCAGATGCCGGCTTTGGCCACCAAGCCGAGCGGCTCGACCACGCGATCGGTTTCCGCGCCCTCGCGGTCGCGATAGAGCAGCCGCACGCAGTGGTCGTCCCAGACGGCCCGTTGAAGGGCGGAGAGGTGATCGCGCGGCTGTGCGGCCTGGTTCCACCGCGTGGGGTCGAGGTGGATACGGTCGCGCACGCGCCGGGCGGAGGCGCGCTGGCCGTGCGGGAGCGCCCCGGCGAGCTTCTCCAGCGTCTTGGCGAGCTCGTCACCGAGGCCGAGGTCCGCCAGAGGGTTGGCCGCGGAGACGAAGAGCGCGCGGACCTCTTCTTCTCCCAGGTGCGTAAGGGCCGTCCGGTAGCCGTCGGCCAGCACGATGCCGCCCCGCGGGCCGCGCTCCGCATAGACGGGGATCCCGGCGGCCGAGAGGGCGTCGGCGTCGCGATAGACGGTGCGCTCGGAGACCTCGAGCTCAGCGGCGATCTCCCGCGCCGCGACCCGTCCCCGGGCCTGGAGCAGGATCAGCGTCGCCAGCAGGCGATCGGCCTTCATGCCCACAGTCTACCACCGATGTGGACAGCAGGTGTCAGGAAATCCGGGGTAGACTGCGCTCAACGAAATCTACCGCAACAGCGAAGGGAGTACCGATGGGCACGACCACGAGCAAGACGGCGATCCGCGGGATCGACGCCAGCGTCTACCTCGTCAAGGATCTGGGGCGCGCCAAGGCCTTCTGGCGCGAGGTCATGGAGCTGCAGCCCACCGCCGACACGGAGAGCTACGCCGAGTACGATCTGGGCGACGGCACCACGTTCGGCCTCTTCAAGATGCCCGACGGAAGCTGGTCGAAGTGCGACGGCATCCTGTTCTCCGTGGCCGACGCGCGCGAGGCCGCGTCGTACTTCGGGGCGCGCGGCGCCAAGATCTCCGACAACATCTTCGATGGTCCCGCCTGCGTCATGGCGTTCGGCGAGGACAGCGAGGGGAACGCCTTCATCCTCCACCAGCGCAAGACGTAGGCGGCTACGCCGGGAGGAGCAGGAGCTTCCCGGTGGTTTTGCGGGCCGCCAGGTCCTGTTGGGCCTGCGCGGCCTGCGCCAGCGGATAGGTTCCGCCGATGCGCATCTTCAGTTCGCCTTTCGCGATCCAGCCGAGGACGTCGCCGGCGCGCTGGAGGAGCTCCGCGCGCGTGACCGTGTAGTCGGCGAGCTTGGGGCGCGTGAGGAAGAGCGAGCCCTTCGCGTTGAGGACCATCGGCGCCACCGGATCGACGGGGCCGCTGGCGTTGCCGTAGGAGACCATCATGCCGCGGCGGCGCAACGAGTCGAGGCTCTGCTCCCACGTGGCCTTGCCGACGGAGTCGTAGGCGACGTGCACGCCCTCACCGCCCGTGAGGCGGCGCACCGCGGGGGCCACGTCTTCACGGGTGTAGACGATCACGTGGTCGGCGCCGGCGTCGCGTGCCAACTGCGCCTTCTCGTCGTTGCCGACGGTGGCGATGACGCGGGCGCCCCGGCGCTTGGCCATCTGCGTGAGCAGCAGGCCGACGCCGCCGGCGGCAGCGTGCACCAGCGCCACGTCACCGGACTTGAGAGGGTACGTGGTGTGCGAGAGATAGTGCGCGGTCATGCCCTGGAGCATGGCGGCCGCCGCGGCGCGGTCGTCGATGCCCGCGGGCACCGGCACCACGCGGTCGGCTCTCACCACGGCGTACTCGGCATAGCTCCCCAGGCCGTCGGCGTAGGCGACGCGATCGCCGGGGGCGATGCCGGTGACGCCGGGGCCGACGCGCTCGACGAGCGCGCACGCCTCCATGCCGGGCGTGAACGGCAGCGCCATCTTGTAGAGGCCGCTGCGCTGGTAGATATCGATGAAGTTGACGCCGGCGGCGAGGATGCGGACGAGGATCTGTCCCGATCCCGGCTCGGGCTGCGGCGACTCGACGTACTGCATGACCTCGGGGCCACCCTGCTGCTCGATCAGAATCGCGTGCATGCGCTGCTTCTCCTTCTTCTTCGATCGTAGACGTGTCGCTCTCTCGACCGCGCGATTCCTCAGGAGGTTGCGCGTTCCGCCGTCGCGGGATTTCGCTCGACGGAAGATTCCGCCGAGGCGGCGGGCTTGCGCTGCCGCGCGCGTACCAGGCGGGTCATGGCCTCGTTGTACGGGGCTGCCAGACCGTGGCGGCGCGCCATCGCGACGACGGCGCCGTTGATCGCCTCGATCTCCGTGCGGCGCCCGGCGCGCAGGTCCGCGCGCATCGAGGAGACGTTCTGCGCCGTGGAGGAGGCGACGGCGCGCACATATTCCCACGCGTCGTCGAACGGCAGCCCGATGCGCGCGGCGGCGGCGACCTGGACGGTCTCTTGGGCGAGAGCGCGCGCCAGGGCCTGGGCGTCTTCGTCGTCGAGCACGATGCCGTTGGGCGCGTCGAGCAGGGCGGTGACGGGGTTGATGGCCGCATTGGCGACGAGCTTGCCCCAAATCTGAGGGCGAATATCGTAGACGGACTGCGCGGGCAGCCCGGCGCGCGTGAGGAGGTCCCGCACGGTGGCGACCGTGGCCGGCGAAGCCCCCGCGCCTCCGAGCACCGTGGTGCCCGTGCCGGCGCGGCGCACCGTGCCGGGCGAGAGCTGGGTGGAGCCCTCCGTGGTCACGCCCAGCACCAGGGCCAAGCGGCCGCCCAGCGCGGCCTTGATGGCCTCCTCGTTCCCGAGTCCGTTCTGGAGGCTCACGATCACGCACGCGGGGTCGATCTTGCCGCCGAAGGGACGCATGGCGTTCCACGTGTCTTGCGCCTTGACGAAGACGAAGATGATCTCGCTCGCGAAGAGGTCTTGCGGGCGCAGCGTGGCGCGCACCGCGCGCCGCTCTCCGTGCTCCTCGCGGATGCCCTCGGCCAGCGCGGCGACGTGATCGGGGCGCACGTCGAGGACGGCGACGTCGGCGACGGGCGCCAGCAGCAACGCAAAGAGCGAGCCCATCGCGCCTCCGCCCACGATGCCGACGGACGGCCGCTTCACTGCTTCCACGGGGCGTTCATTCGCTCAGAAGTGATAGCGGAACCTCCGCGTGCCGCGCGCCCTGCGCACACGGAAGAGCGCGATGAGCACGAGGCCCGAGACGAAGCCGCCGATGTGCGCGAAGTAGCCGATGCCGCCCTGATCGCTCAGCGTGCGCGTGGTGAGCGTGCCCGCGTGGAGGAACTGCAGCGCCGCCCACAGGCCGATCACGACCACGGCGGGGAGGCGCAAGAAGAGGGGAAAGCACCCGATGGGCACGATCGTCTTGATGCTGCGCGTGGGGTACGTGACGAGGTAGGCGCCAAGCACGCCGGCGATGGCGCCGGAGGCCCCGACCGTCGGGATGTGGCTGCCGGGCGCCGCGAAGACCTCCACGAGCCCGCCGATGATGCCCGCCGCCAGATAGAACGCCACGAACCGCAGGGAGCCGGTGAGGTACTCCACCTCCGGGCCGAAGACGAAGAGGTAGAGCATGTTGCCGATGATGTGCAGCCAGCCGGCATGGATGAAGAGCGAGCTCACCAGCGTGAGGTAGATGGGCTGCGGCGCGCCGACCACGGTGAGGCCGTGGGAGATGTCGTACGGGACGGCGCCGTACCCGGAGACGAACGCCTCCATGCACGTGGAGCCGCACGTCTGCCCCAAGGAGAGCTCGTGGAGGAAGACCACGACGTTGATCGCGATCAGCGCGTAGACCGCGAAGGGGAAGATCGGGAGAGGCTCGCCCGCCTCGCCGATCGGAATCACAAATTGAGCTCCAGTCCGTAGACCGGGCGGCGGTCCGCATAGAAGATGTCGCGCTCGCCGACGAAGCCGTCGATGCTCTTGGTCACCCGCACGCGTCCGTAGAGATCGAAGGTGGGGTGGCGCAAGTCGTAGAGCTTGGCATCGAATCCGAGCCTCCCCGCATCGGCGCTCGCCGCGACGCCGAGACGCGAGTAGAACAGGCCGCCGCCGACGCGCAGGTTGGGCGAGGTGCGCCGGAAGACCGCCGCGTTGACCGTGGCGTAGCCGCCGAAGTCGTTGCCGCCGAGGAGAACGCTCGTTCCGCCCTTCGGCAGGAACCAGAAGTTGACGTCGGACTGCGGCCCCTGGTCGCGCGAGAGCAGCGGCGTCCCGAACGAGGTACGGTCGGTGGGGGCGAGCTCGCTCACGCGGATCTGGACGCTGGCGAGGTTGGTCAGCCGCCTCTTCGGCTGCGGGATGGCGGCGTTCAGGCTGGTCTTCACGCCGGTGCCGTCAGGAGCGCGCTCAACCTGCCCGGAGGCGTTGGGAGCGGGAGACCCGGCCGGCGCCGGCGTCGCGCCGGCATCGACGCCGTAGACGCTCGACTCTCCTCCCAGGTGCCCCAGGAGCGAGTTGAGACGCTGCGCGGCGGCGTCGATGTGGGAGACGGTGTCGTGGAGCTGCGCCTGCGTCTGGCGGTCGCCGGTGAGCGTGTGCAGATCGTTGGCGATCAGGGCGACGGAGTGTGCCGTGTCGCGCAGCTCGGTCGTCGTCTGCACCACGTTCTCGTGGACGGTGGGGTCGCCGGCCAGGCGCTGGACGTCGTCGGCGGTCTTGGCCAGGCTCTTGGAGATGGCGGTGAGGTTGTCGACGATCCGCGAGACCTGTCCGGTCTTGTCGTTGACGGTGCTGCGCAACGAGTCGCTCACGGCCACGAGGTTGCCGCTGATGATGCCCAGCGACTGCTGCAGCTCGCCGGCGATGGCGTTCGAGCGCTCCGAGAGCTGCGAGACCGTGGTGGTGGTCTGGCGCGTGATCACGTTGACGTTCTGGGCGCTCTGCTGGAGTTGATCGAGGATCGCGGGCTCGCGGCGCTCGATGTCGGCCAGCATCCGGTCGAGACGGTTGGCCTCGTTCTGCCCGGAGGCCATCAGGTCGGCAAGCGTGACGGGTATCTTGCCCTCGGGCTGCTGGTCGACCGGCAGGATCTGCCGCGGGAGCGGAGGCGCCGGCGGACCGGAGACGGTCTTGGGCAGCAGGATGTTCAGGTACGGGTCCCCCGTGACGGGCGACCGGATGATGAACTCGGCGTTGCTGGGGATGCCGACGTCTTGGTGGATGCTCAGCACGACCTCGACGCTGTAGTCGGGCAGCAGCGTCACGTCGGCCACGCTGCCGACGATGACGCCCGACTGCAGGACGTAGCCGCCCTGCTTGAGTCCCGCGACGTTCTTGAAGTGCACGCCGATCTGGTAGCCGCGCCGCGAGCCGAGGTCTGCCACGACGTAGGTCGCGAAGAGCAGCGTGAGGAGCCCCACCAGCGTGAAGAGTCCGACGCGCGCTTGATTGCTCACCGAGTCACTCCGATTCTGGACACTAGCCTACATACCCCTAGAGAGGGATCGGTCCCTGGTCGCGCCCCTGGAGGAACTGCTGGACGATCGGGTTGTCGGAGCGGCGCATCTCCTCCACGGTGCCTTCCGCGATGATCGCCCCCTCGAAGAGGAGCGCGACGCGGTCGGCCATCTGGTAGACGCTCTGCATGTCGTGGGAGACCACCACGACGGTGGCGCCCAGGGCTTTGTTGATCTGCTTGATGGTGCCGGTCAGCACGTTCGTCACGATGGGGTCGAGCCCGGACGTCGGCTCGTCGAAGAGCACGATCTCCGGCTTGGTCACGACGGCCCGGGCGAATCCGGCGCGCTTGATCATGCCGCCCGAGAGCTCCGCGGGCAGCCGCTGCAGCGTGTCGGCGAGGCCGACCATCTCGAGCGTCTCGCGTACGGTCTTCTGGATCTCCGGCTCGCTCATGCGCGTGTTCTCGCGCAGCGGCATGGCGACGTTGTCGCCGATCGTCAGCGAGTCGAAGAGGGCGGCGAACTGGAACGCGAAGCCGATGGACTTGCGCAGCTCGATCAGCTCGCGGTGCGACATCTTGCAGAGGTCGGCGCCCTTTACCAGCACGCGGCCCCGCTGGGGCATGCGCAGACCGTTGATCAGGCGCAGCGTGGTGCTCTTGCCCGAGCCGGAGAGCCCGATGATGCAGGTGATCTCGCCGGCGGGGATGGTGAGCGAGAGGCCGGAGAGCACGATCTTCTCGCCGAACGCGAGCTCGACGTCTTGGATGGCGATGATCGAGGCGCCGCGCGTCATCGGAAGAGGATGTAGCTCAACGTGAAGTTCGCGATGAAGATCAGGATGATCGAGAGCACGACGCTGAATGTCGTGGCTTTGCCGACGCCCGCCGCGCCCCCGCGCGTGGTGAGGCCCTGATAGCATCCGACCAGCACGATGATGATCGCGAAGAAGAACGTCTTGAAGAGGCCCTTGGCCACGTCGGTCATCGTGATCGCCTGATGGACCGAGGTGATGAACTCCTGCGGCGTGATGTTGGCCACGACCTTGGCCATCCACATGCCGCCGAGGACGGAGATCACGTCGGCGAAGATCGTGAGGATCGGCAGCGTGAGGAGCATCGCCAGCAGGCGCGGCACCACCAGCATGCGCGTGGGCGAGAGGCCCAGCGCCTCCAGCGCCTCGACCTGCTCCGTGACGACCATGGTGCCGAGCTCGGCCGCGATCGCCGCGCCCACGCGGCCCGCGACGACGACGGCCGTGAGCATGGGCCCCAGCTCGCGCGAAGTGGTGTAGGCGACGCCGCCGCCCACGACGTTGGCAAAGCCGTACTGCACGGCTTGTTCGGCTGCCTCGAGCGAGATGACCATGCCGGTGAAGAGCGAGGTCAGCAGGACGATGATGGTGCTCTGGGTGCCCAGCAGATAGGCCTGGTTGATCGTCTCGAGGAGCCGGACGCGCAAGCGCACGATGAAGTAGGCGGCATCGGCGCCCAAGGCGGCTACCCCGCCGGCATACTCGAGGAACCGGAGGGTGAGGCGCCCGACCGATTCGAGCGCCCTCATGACTCCCCGAGCTCGACCTGCTGGAGGCGCTCCAGCGTCTCCGTCGCCCCGAGCAGACGCCGGTGGGCGACGCCGCGCTCGGCCTGCAGGTTGTACTGCTGCTGGAAGAGGTCGTCGAGGCGGCGGTCGAGGTCCTTGATCTGCGCGCGCGCCTCGCGCTCGAGGCCGGCGAAATAGCGGCGGGCGTCGCGGACGAACGTCTCGAGGTCCCGCTCGGAGGGCGTCTCGCCGCGTTCGACGTGCGCGCGGATGCGATCGAGGCTCGCACGCAACGCGCGGTCGCCGATGCGGTAGGAACCGACGGCGCGCGCCAAGGCGGCTAGGTCCACGGCGGTGGGCATCATGCGGGGATGGCGGCCGGCAGCGGAACCCCCAGAGGCTCCAGCACCCGCCGCTGCTCCTCGACCAGCAGGCGTATCCCGTGGTCCGCCAGCGCCAGCATCTTCTCGAGGTCGCCGCGACTGTAGGGAGCCGCCTCGGCGGTGCCTTGGATCTCGACGTAGGTTCCGGCATCGGTCATGACGACGTTCATGTCGGTCTCGGCGCGGCTGTCCTCGTCGTAGGCGAGGTCCAGGAGCGGCCAGCCGCCCACGTAGCCCACGCTCACCGCCGCCACCATCCGCGGCAGCGGCCATTGGCGCAGCGTTCCTTGGGTGCGCAGGCCGTGGAGCGCCTGAGCCAGCGCGACGTACGCCCCGGTGATCGCGGCGGTGCGAGTGCCGCCGTCGGCTTGGAGCACGTCGCAGTCGAGGATCACGTTGCGCTCGCCGAGCTTGACCAGATCGGTGACCGCGCGCAAGGAGCGGCCGATCAGCCGTTGGATCTCGTGCGTGCGGCCGCCCACGCGTCCCACGGCCGACTCTCGCGGCGTCCGCTCCGCCGTGGAGCGCGGCAGCATGGCATACTCGGCGGTGACCCACCCGGTGCCGCGGCCGCGCATCCAGCGCGGCACGTCGCTCTCCACCGTCGCCGCGCAGAGCACCTTGGTCTTGCCCAGCGTGATGAGGGTGCTGCCCTCCGCGTGCGGCAGGACGCCGGTCTCGATGGTGATCGCGCGCAGCTGGTCGCGCGCGCGTCCGTCGGAGCGCAACGTCATTCCACGGTGACCGTCTTAGCCAGGTTGCGCGGCTGATCGACGTCGCAGCCCTTGAAGTCGGCGATGTGATACGCCAGCAGCTGCAGCGGGATCACGTTGACGATCGGCGAGAGCAGGGGGTCGACGCGCGGCACCGGCAGCACCTCATCGGCGAGGTCGGCGACGTCGGCGTCGTCGGGATGAGCGACGCAGATGATCGGAGCCTCGCGGGCCTTGGCCTCAGCGATGTTGGAGAGGATCTTCTCCCGCACGTGATCGTCGGTGACGACCCCCACGACGGGGGTATGCGTGTCGAGCAGGGCGATGGGGCCGTGCTTCATCTCGCCGGCGGCGTAGCCCTCGGCGTGGATGTACGAGATCTCCTTGAGCTTGAGCGCCCCTTCCAGCGCCGTGGGGAAGTTGATGTAGCGCCCCAGGAAGAGCACGCTCTGCACGTCCGCGATCTGGCGCGCCACGCGCTTGATGCGGTCGGTCTCGTTGAGGACCACGTCGATGGCGGCGGGCAGCAGGCTGGTGGCTTTGGCGATCTCGCGCAGGCGCTCCGCGGGCTTGGTGCCGCGCACGCGCGCCAGGTGCAGGGCGGTGAGGATCATCGCCGTGACCTGGGCCGTGTAGGTCTTGGTGGCGGCCACGCCGATCTCGGGACCGCCGCGCGTGTAGAGCGTGCCTTCGGCGAGGCGCGTCAGGTGCGAGCCGACCACGTTGCAGATGCCCAGCACCGGGGCGCCCAGGTTCTTGGCGATCTTCACCGCCTCGATGGTGTCGGCCGTCTCTCCGGACTGGGAGATCGCCACGACCAGGGCGGAGGGGTCGACGACGGGGTCCCCGTAGCGGAACTCGCTGGCGAGCTCCATCTCCACGGGCAGGCCCACGAGCGAGCGCAGGAGGTACATGCCCACCATGGCCGCATGATACGCCGTGCCGCAACCCGTCATGCAGATCTTCGAGATCGCGCGCAGCCGCTCGTCGGTGATCTCGCCGAGCTCGTTCTCCAGGTGCACGTCGAACGCGTCGTCGATGCGGCCCGCGAGCGTCTCCTTCACCACGCTCGGCTGCTCGAAGATCTCCTTGAGCATGAAGTGCTTGTAGCCGCTCTTCTCCGCTTGCGCCGCGTTCCAGGTGACGCGCGTGACCTTGCGTTCGATGGGCTCGCCCGTGAACGAGGAGAGCCGGTAGCCGTCGCTCCCCACCACCAGCATCTCGCCCTCCTGGATCACCACCGTGTCACGGGTGTACTGCAGGAGCGCGGGGATGTCGGAGGCGACGAACATCTCGTGCTCCCCGACGCCCAGGATCAGCGGCGATGCGCCGTTGCGGGCAAAGATCAGGCGCGAGGGGTCCTTGGCGGAGATGACGCCGAGACCGAAGGCCCCGCGCAGCTCGGCGAGCGTCCGCCTGACCGCGTCGACGAGATCGCCCTTGTCGTGGGACTCGATGAGGTGCGCGATGACCTCGCTGTCGGTCTCTGAGACGAAGCGGTGGCCCTGCTTCTTCAGCCGCTCGCGCAACTCGACGTAGTTCTCGATGATGCCGTTGTGCACCACCGCGAGATCGCCCGTGCAGTCGAGGTGCGGGTGGGCGTTGACGTCGTTGGGGCGTCCGTGGGTGGCCCAGCGCGTGTGCCCCACGCCCGTGGTTCCGGAGAGCGGCTCGTGCTCGAGCAGGGAGACCAGCCGCGCCAGCTTGCCGACGCTCTTGGATCCCCGCAGGTGGTGATCGTCGACGACGGCGATGCCCGCCGAGTCGTACCCGCGATACTCCAGCCTCGAGAGGCTGTCGAGGATGATCGGCACGCTGTCGCGCTGTCCGACGTAGCCTACGATCCCGCACATAACCCCACTCGCTCCGTTTCACCGCGCTCGGCGCGCTATTTGATGCCTTCTTTGACGCGGCTGTAGTGAATCTCCCCCGCGGCCACCTCCGCGAAAGCGGTGCTCACCGGCTTGTTGGGGTTGGCGTCCTCCACCAACGCCGGAACGCCGTTGTTGAGCTGCTTCGCGCGCTTGGTGATCACGTTGACCAGGGTGAATTTCGAATCGACGTGCTTGAGCAGTCTGTCGAGGTCCCCGAAGACCGATGCGGATGCTGACATTCGTGGTTGGCTCTCCTCTATGACTCCGTGACGATCTCTTGGATGCGACCGTCGTGGTAACGGTGGATGCGCAGCTTCTCGGCTCGCAGGATGGCGCGCAGGTCCCGGACCGCGGCCTCGTGCTGATTCTGCGCGTTGATGACGACGTAGTCGAAGCTCCGGATCGACTTGATCTCCTCGTGGGCGATGGCCAAGCGGGCGGTGATCTGCTCGTTGGTCTCGGTGCGCCGCTCCTCGAGGCGCCGGCGCAGGTGGGCGAACTTGTCCGGCAGGACGAAGATCAGCACGGCGTCGGGGAACGAGGTCTTGATGCGCAGGGCGCCGTTGACCTCTGGCTTGGCGACCACGTCGTACCCCTCCGCCAGCGTCTTCTCGATGAAGCCTCGCGGCGTGCCGTACAGGTTGCCGTTGTACTCGCGGGTCTCGAGGAACTGTCCCTCGCGGATGCCGGTCTCGAACGCTTCGCGCGGGAGGAAGAAATAGGACTCGCCTTCCCGTTCCCCTTCGCGCGGCGGGCGGGTGGTCGCCGAAACCGAGTAGCGAAGGCTCGTCGAGCCTGCCATCAGCGCCTCCATCAAGGTGTCCTTGCCCGCTCCGGACGGGCCGGAGACGACGAAGAGCAAACCGGGGCCGGCCACCTGCGACAACCTCCTCGAGCAATGTACGGCGCCAAAACAACAAGGTTCGCACGGCCATCGCGTGAACCCTTGCCTACAGTATGCGCTTGGATTGGATTCTGGTGCGGCGGCTCGCCGCCGAGCTGGCGGAGGCCCTGCGCGGGGCGCGGATTCGCGACGCGGGGTGCCTGGCCGACGGGCGCTTCGCCTTGGCGTTCGGCGGCCGCGGCGGGGACCGCCTGCTCGCCTTCGATCCCTTTGGCCCTCAGCCGGGCGTGCTCCTGGAGTCCGGGGAGCTGGCGGTGGGCGGGGAGCCCGGCTGGGCCCGTCCGCTCGCTTCCGCCCTGGTGGGCTGGAGCGTCGTCGACGTCACCAGCCTGCGCGGAGACCGCGTATTGATCGTTGAGCTGGGGCGCGGAAACCAGTTCGGCGTGCGGGCGGAAGGGCGCCTTGTCGCCGAGCTGGTTCCACGCTTCGGCAACCTGCTCGCGCTGCGCGGAGAGACGATCGTCGCCCTAGCGCGCCAGTTCAGCCGAGCCGAGAACGAGCTTCGCGAGGCCCTCCCCGGGCGGCGCTATCAGCCGCCGCCTCCCCCGCCGGACCGCCCCGACCGGCAATGGCTGGAGGCGGCCCTGAGCGGTGTGGCCGATGAGCCCGCGGAGCTCCTCAAACGCCCGCTCGAGATCTACCGCGAGCGCCCCGGGGGACGCGTCCTGGCCGCGCATCTGGTGGAGTTGCCGGGATACGACCACGCCGTCCACGAGCGCGGCGATTCGCTGTTGACCTTGCTGGCACAGGAGCACGCACGCGAGCGGCGCGCGGCGCTGGAAGCTGATGTCGAACGCCATCGCGAGCGCGCGCTGCGGGCGTTGGCCAAGCTGGCCCAGGCGACGGAGGACGAGGCCGCGGCGTTGCGCGCGCGCCTGGCGGCCGGCGAGGAGCGCGAGCGGCTCTTGGCGTGGGGCAACGCCCTCTACGCCCACCTCGGCGACGTTCCGCCGCGCGCGGCGCGTTTCGCTCCGCCGTCGTCCCCCGAGCTCGAGATCCCGCTCGATCCGGAGCTGGATGCCAAGGAGAACGCCGCCGCGATCTTCGCCCGGTACCGCAAGCTCACGTCCGCCCTGCCACACGTCGAGCGGCGGCTGCACGAGCTGGAGCGGCGGCTGGAGCAGATCGCGGCGCTGCGCTGGGAAGTGGGGCGCGTGGCGGCGGAGGACCTGGCCGACGCGGAGGCGGCAGTCGGCACGCTGACGGGCACCCGCGGCAAGGCCGCGGAGCGGCGCGGGGCCGCCGGGCGCGGCGCGGGCGCCGCCCGCAAGCGCAAGCCGCTGAGCGTGGAGCTGCCCTCCGGGGCACGCATCCTGGTCGGGCGCTCGCCAACGGAGAACGCCTACATCACCTTCGAGCTGGCCGCCGCCGACGATCTCTGGTTCCATGCCAAAGGGGTCCCCGGGGCTCACGTGATCCTGCGCCCCGCGCCGGGGAGCGCGCCCTCGGAGGCCGACGTGGAGAGCGCGGCCCGCCTGGCGGCGCTGCATTCCAAGGCGCGCGCGAGCGCCAGCGTGGCGGTGGACTACACGCGGCGCAAGCGGGTTCGCAAGCAGCACGGCGCGCCGCCGGGCTTGGTGTGGTACGACGGCGAGAGGACCATCCACGTGGCGCCGGCCGAGGCGCCCGCGCCGGCGCTCACAACAGCGTGAGTGTGCGCCGCGGGGTCTGCAGGTTGCGGTAGGCGACCACGGCATTTGCGGCCATGGCGCACCATCCTCCCAGCCCGCATAGGGCCGCCGCCGCCAAGATCTCGGGGCGCGCCGCCAGCAAAGCGACGATGCCTGTGGCCACGGCAAGCTGAGAGAGTCCCCACGCCAGCCACGAGAGCGGCGCCGAGAGGACCTGAGCCGGCGGCGTCTCGTCGTGGTCGCCGCGCACCATCGTCGCCATCAAGCGGACGGGGATGTGGTGGAGATGCCCGTTGACCATCTGACCCAGCCAGCCCATCAGGCCCGCGTAGGCGTACGCGCTCTGCCACGGGGCTCCGGCGAGAAGACCGAGGCCCAGCACCGCAGCGGCGGCGAGCCAAGCCACGGCCGCCGCCAAGAAGGCCTGCGGCGGCCGGTGGGGGTTGGCGGCGTGGTTGAGCACGTCGCTGACGTCGATGATGTAGAGCGTGACGGCGGCGGCGACGAGAGCGCCCCCCGCCCACGCCAGCGGCAAGAGCGCAAGGGCCAGGCCGCCCGCGAGCGCGAGCACGCCGGCGAGCGTGGCGATGCCCACGGCGACGTGGCGCCAGCGCTGCGTGGGGCGTCTGCCCGCGATCGGTCCCAGCGTCTGGACGGAGACTCCGAAGACCAGGATGGTGAGCCAGCCGATGCCCGCCAGAGCGGCGTGCACGGCCGGGCCCCGCTCGAGGAGCTCGGGGAAGATGCCCCCCTCCAGCGCCCAGGCCATGGCGACCCCCAGACCCGCCGCCGCCGCCAGCATGAGCAGAACGCCCGCGATGGCCCGCGCGATGGCGGCCTCAGCCCGCGCGGCCGCCGCCGCCGCGCGGCCGAGCGTGCGCAGCATGGGGATCAGATAGGCGACGATGGACGCCGCCACGACGGCCGTCCCCCAGGCCGTCACCACGAAGCGCGACGTCCAGAAGCCGCCGACCATCAGGTAGACGCCGGCCGCGTACGGGTAGAGCGCCACGCGCGCCAGCCGCTCGTTGCGCAGCGGCACGTCCGTGAAGTTGGGAGCTGCGAAGATCAGCACGGCCAGCGCCACCATCGTCAGCCAGCCTAGGGCGACGAGGTGGATCCAGGCCAGCCCCTGCGGACTCGGACGCGTCGCTCCGCGCAGCGCCAGCGCGAAGAGCAGCACCCACGAGAGGCCGTGGGAGAGTTGGCCCAGCACCAAGGCTCCCGGCGGGATCCATGGGGGCTGGCGCCGATACGCCGCGCTCACGCGCGCTCCAGCAGCATCGCGTCGCCGAAGCTGTAGAACCGGTAGCGCTGCACCACGGCCTGCTCGTACGCGTGCAGCATGCGCTCGCGCCCGGCGAAGGCGCTCACCAGCACCAGCAGCGTCGAGCGAGGCAGATGGAAGTTGGTGACGAGGGCGTCGACCACGGCGAAGCGCCATTCCGGTGTGATAAAGATGGACGTCTCGCCCGGGCCGGCGCGCAACGCGCCACGATCGTGCATGCAACCCTCCAGAGCGCGCAAGGTGGTGGTTCCGACGGCCACCACGCGACGCCCCTCCCGCTTGGCGCGGGCAACCGCCTCCACGGTGGCCTGCGGGATCTCATAGCGCTCCGCGTGCATGCGGTGCTCGGCCAAGCGTTGCGCGGCCATCGGGCGGAACGTACCGAGGCCGACGTCGAGCACGAGCCGCGCTGTCTCGATGCCGCGCCCCTCGATGCGCTCCAGCAGCTCCGGGGTGAAGTGGAGTCCCGCCGTCGGGGCGGCCACGCTGCCTTCCACGCGGGCGTAGACGGTCTGGTACTCCTCCTCGGGCACGCGCTCGTGCACGTACGGCGGTAGCGGCACGTCGCCGACTTCGCGCAGGAACGACACCAGGGGCTGGATCAGATGGAGCTCGACGATGCGCTCTCCCTCTTCTCCCATGCCGGCGATCTCGGCGCTCGATCCGTCGTCGAAGCGCACGCGCGTCCCCAAGCGCAGTTTCTTGGCGGGGCGCACGAGAGCGGCCCAGCGCCCGGGGCCGGCGGGCTCCGGGTGGAGCAGGAAGATTTCGCAGGCGCCGCCTCCGGGCTCGCGCCGGCCATGGAGCCGTGCGCGGATGACGCGCGTCTCGTTGAGGACCAAGAGATCGCTGGGGCGCAGGAGCTCGGAGAGCTCGGCGAAGCGGCGGTGCTCGATCTGCTCGCCGCGCACGACCATCACGCGCGCCGCGTCGCGCGGCTCCACGGGGTGCTGGGCGATCAGCTCCTCGGGGAGCGCGAAGTCGTAGGCCGCGGTCAGGCCTTCATCGGCCATTCGGAGCATGCAGCGAGCCGGCTCGCGCGCCAGCACCGGGATCGACGACGAGATAGATCACGGCGTCCCTCTTCCCGGGGTTGTGGTACCAGTGCCTGCGGTCCGCCGCGAAGCAGAGCGAGTCGCCGCGCTCCATGCGCACCGCTTCTTCCTCGAGGTGCACCTCCACGGTGCCCGCGTCGAGGTAGAGCCGCTCGATGCTCCCCCGTGGATGCGGGGCGAAGATTCCCGAGGTGACGCCTGCGGGAACCGTCAGCCGAACGAACTCCACCGTGCTCTCGCGCACCACCGGGCCGAGGTGCTCGCGGCGCACGCCGGTGGGCTCGACCAAGGGGTGCTCTTCCCCCGCCTTGGTATGGATGATGACGGCGGGCGCCGCGCCGACGTCGACCACGTGGGAGAGCGGAGTCTCCAACGCTTCGGCGATGGCCGAGAGCACGGTGATGGTCGGGGACTTGGCCCCGCGCTCGACCTCGGAGATCATGGCCGCGGAGACGCCGCTGCGCTCCGCCAGCGCACGCAGGGTCAGACCCCGTTCGAGGCGCCGCTCTTTGATCCGGCGGCCGACCCGCACGGTTGGGCTATCCACGATAGTAGACCAGTTTGACGAAAGTAGACACGTTTGCTATAGTGAATTCGTGTTCACGCCGCGTCTCCCTGCCGCCGCTCTCCTGCGCTCGCTAGCCGTGCTGGTGGGTTGCGAGCTGGCGGGTAACCTCCTCGCCGGAGCCTTGGGTCTCCCCGTCTCGGGCACCGTACTGGCCATGGCGGGGCTCTTCGTCTGGCTGATTGCCGTCCGCCGCGTCCCCGAGTCTCTCGAGCGCACCTCCCAGGGGCTGCTGCGCATCCTGCCCTTGCTCTTCGTGCCGGCCGGCGTCGGCGTGGTGGCCTACCTGCCGCTGCTGCGGCGCGAGTGGCTCGTCTTGGCCGCGGCCATCGGGGGCTCGCTCGCGATCACCATGCTGGTCACGTGGGCGACGATGCTGGGGATCACGCGCCTGCTCTCCCGCCGCGGTTCCCGGGAGGCGTGCGACTCGTGAGCGCCGTCGGGGTCTTGGCGGTGGCCGCGACGCTCGCCGTCTATTACGCGGCGGATGCGCTCTACCGGCGCAGCGGGCGTCACCCTCTGCTCCACCCCGTGCTCCTCTCCATCGCCGCGCTTGCGGCGTTACTGGAGGCGGCGCATCTGCCTTATCCGCGCTACATGGACGGCGCGCGGCTGATCGCCTTTTTCCTGGGGCCGGCGACGGTGGCCCTGGCGATTCCGATTTACCGCAATCTCTCGGCCATCGGAGGCTCCCTGCCGGCGGTCATCGGCGCGCTGGTCGTCGGCTCGACCACGGCGATGGTCAGTGCCGTGGGGATCGCTTGGGCGCTCGGGGCGCCGCCGCTCATCGTGCGCTCCCTGGCGGCCAAGTCCGTCACCACGCCCATCGCGATGGCCGTGAGCGGAGAGATCGGCGGAGCCCCCGCGCTGACCGCGGTCTTCGCGATCCTCACGGGCATCGCGGGGGCGATCGCCGTGGCTTGGATCTTTCCACGCGGCGACCGCGTGGATTGGAGAGCACGCGGGTTCAGCACGGGGCTGGCCTCGCACGCCATCGGCACGGCGCACGCGTTCACGCTCGACGAGACCGCGGGCGCCTTCTCGGGGCTGGCGATGGGATTGAACGCTCTTTTCACCGCGCTCGTCTTGCCGCTGGCGGCGGCGCTTCTTCCCCACTCACTTCGCGGGCACTGATCCGCTCCGCCTACGCCGGCGAGCGCATGGGAACCGGGCGCTTCTCGTCGAGGTCGAGCAGATCGGCCCACGCCGTGACATCGGTGCGATCAGGCGCCACCTGGTTGCGCAGCTCCACGAAATACGCCTCGGAGTCGCTACCGGGCGCGGGAGCGTAGTTGAGGAACTGCTCGTTCCACTGCGCGACTTCGGCCGGGCTCTTCTTGGAAACGTACGTCTCGCGCGCCCATCTCTCGAGCGCTGCGTCGTCGAGCTCCTTGAGCTTCGCGAAGTACTCGTCCTTGTCGATCTCCAGGAATCCGAAGACCGCCTTGTCCATCGGGCAGTTGTAGCTGTACTCGCCGTTGCTGCCCGCCGCGGTGGCGCGCCCCTTGTCGGTGGCGCGTCCCAGCATCACGACGCCGGCGAACAGATCGCGCACGCTGCGCGGGTAGGACTTGGTGAGATCCATCGTTCGAGAGGCTCCTTCCGGAAAGCGTGGTCGTACGGCACCGTACGCCCACCCCCAGGTAACTACCTTACGATTCGTAAGGTTGCAGAATCCTCGCGAAAACGAGTTGCTCGATCAGCTCTGCCCACCGGGGAAGCGAAGGTTCACTCCGGGATGCTCGATCTCCGACCAGCGGCTGGTGATGACCTTCGACTGCGTGTAGAAGCGGAACCCCTCGGGACCGTAGACGTGCTGGTCACCGAAGAGCGAATTTTTCCACCCTCCGAAACTATAGGAGCCCACGGGGACGGGGATCGGCACGTTCACGCCGATCATCCCCGCGCCGGCGTTGCGCTCGAAATAGCGCGCGCTCGGCCCGTCGTTGGTGAAGATCGCTGCGCCGTTGCCGTACGCGTTGCGGTCGATCAGCGCGATGGCATCGTCGAGCGAGCCGACGCGCAGCACCACGAGCACCGGCCCGAAGATCTCTTGCCGGTAGATCTCCATCGACGGCGTGACGTGGTCGAAGAGCGTCGGGCCGACGAAGAAGCCGCCTTCGTGGCCGGAGATGCGGATGGCGCGTCCGTCGACCACCAGCGTCGCGCCTTCGGCGAGCCCCTGCGCGATGAGTCCCTCCACGCGCGCCTTGGCATCTTTCGAGACCAGGGGTCCGAGCTCGGCCTGGGGATCGGTGGCGGGGCCCACGCGCAGCTTGGCCATGCGCTCGCGCAATGCCGGCACCAGACGGTCGCCCACGTCGCCGACGGCGACCGCGGCGGAGATCGCCATGCAGCGTTGACCCGTGGAGCCGAACGCCGAGGATGTCAGCGCATCGGCCACGGCGCCGAGATCGGCATCGGGCATCGCCACCAGATGATTCTTCGCCCCGCCCAGTGCTTGCACGCGCTTACCGGCGGCGGCACCGCGCGCATAGATGTAGCGCGCGATGGGCGTGGAGCCCACGAAGCTGACGGCCGCGACGTCGGTGTGATCGAGCAGCGCGTCCACCGCGGCCTTGTCGCCGTGCACGACGTTGAAGACGCCGTCGGGGAGTCCCGCCTCCTTGAGCACGCGTGCCAGCAGCAGCGACGCCGAGGGATCGCGCTCGGAGGGCTTGAGCACGAACGTGTTACCGCAAGCCAGCGCGACCGGGAACATCCACAGCGGCACCATCGCGGGAAAGTTGAACGGCGTGATGCCGGCGCAGACGCCCAGCGGCTGGTGCAGGGAGTGGACGTCGATGTTGCGCGACACCTGCTCGCTGAACTCGCCCTTGAGCATCAGCGGCAACGCGCAGGCCAGCTCCACGACTTCCAGGCCGCGCGCGATCTCGCCCGCGGCGTCGGAGGGCGGTTTGCCGTGCTCCGAGGCGATGAGGTTCGCGAACTCGTCGGCGTGGCGGCGGAGCAGCTCGCGAAACGCGAACATGATCTCGACGCGCTTGGCCAGCGAGGTGTCGCGCCAGGCCGGGAAGGCGGCTTTCGCGGCGGCGACGGCGCGGTCGACGTCCTGCGGCGACGCCAGCGCGACGCGCGCGGCGACTCGACCGATCGCGGGATCGTAGACGTCGCCGTAGCGGTCGCCTGCGCTCTCGGCTGGTTTGCCGGCGATCCAATGGGTGATGGTGCGTAGCTCTGCGGTGGTGCTCATGGCGGGAGCTTTCGTCGTCGGTCCCCGCGGCGCTCGCGCGGGGACAGTGTTTTTCGGTTTGCGATAGGAGCGCGGCGGCTAGGATCTCAGGACGGCAGCGCAGCTCTCGTGCAGGCGGGCGAGGCCCATGTCGAGCTCCTCGTCGGTCATCACCAGCGGCGCGAGGATGCGAATCACGCAGCCGTCGTTGCCCGCTCGCATGAGCAGGAGCCCGCGCTCGCGTGCCTCCCGCTGGATCTCCGCCGCCAGCCGTCCGGCCGGGCGCTTGGAGGCGCGGTCCTCCACCAGCTCCAGGGCCACCATGGCGCCCAGCGCGCGCACGTCGCCGATCTGCTCGTGGCGTCGTGCGAGCTCGCGGAACGCGTCGTGAAGGCGCTCCCCAACGTCGCGGGCGCGCGCGAGGATGGGTTGACGCTCGAAGACGTCGAGCGTGGCCAGCGCCGCCGCGCAGGCCAGCGGATTGCCGCCGTAGGTGCCGCCCAGGCCCCCGGGCTCGGGGGCGTCCATGACGTCGGCTCGGCCGATGACGCCTGCCAGCGGCAGGCCTCCGGCCAGGCTCTTGGCCACGCAGATCAGGTCGGGCACCACGCCCGCGTGCTCGATGGCGAAGATCGTGCCGGTGCGGCCGAAGCCCGTTTGGATCTCGTCGGCCACCAGCATGATGCCGTGGCGCTCCGTGCGCGCGCGCAGCTCGCGCAAGAACTCCGGCGGCGCCGGGATGAAGCCGCCTTCGCCGGCCACGGGCTCGATCACGATCGCCGCGACGCGCTCGGGCGCCACCTGCGCTTCGAAGAGCTCGTCGAGGGCCGAGAGCGCGCGCTCCGTCGTCCACCCGCGATAGTCGTAGGGGTAGGGCGCTTGGTAGACCTCGGGGCAGTACGGCCCGAAGCTCTGCTTGTAGGGCGAGGTCTTGCCCGTCATCGTGAGCGTCAGCAGCGTGCGCCCGTGGTAGCCATGCTGAAAGGTCACCACGGCCGGCCGTCCGGTGAAGGCGCGCGCGATCTTGACCGCGTTCTCCACCGCTTCGGCGCCGGTGCTCACGAGCATGGTCTTCTTCGGCGCGTCGCCGGGGGCCAGCCGGTTGAGCCGCTCCGCCACGCGCACGTAGCCTTCGTAGATCGCCACCTGAAACGAGACGTGGATGAACTGCTCGAGCTGGGCGCGTATCGCCTCGACGATCTGCGGGTGGCGGTGTCCCAGGTTGAGCACGCCGATGCCGCCGGCGAAGTCGAGGTATTCGTTACCGTCCACGTCCCAGAGGCGCGCGCCGTCGGCGCGCTGCGCGACGATGGGGTGCGCGGTGGAGACGCCGCGCGGGATCTCTCGCTGGCGCAATTCCAGGAAGACGGAGCTCTCGGATCTCGCAATCGCCACGTTCACGGCCCTCCTCGCCGACGAGTCCAGTCTACCCTTGCGGCGCTCCGAAATCCAGCGCCGTATGGGAGCATCGTCCGACAGGCTCGTTAGTACGGGCCGGAGGAGGCTCCCATGGACGCCTTCCCGCCCGAGCGAGCGGCTTCCACGGCCGCGCGCGCGGCGTCGGCGAGCAGCTTGGAGTCGGAGGTGATGGAGACCAGTTGGAAGCCAAGCTCGATCATCTTGGCCGCATACGACGGCGAGCCCGTGTGGATGCCGGCGACGACGCCGTGGCGCTTGGCCGCCGCCAGGATGTGCTTGATCGCCTCGAAGAGCGCGCTGCCCTCCGGATGGTCGAAGCCGTAACGTCCCGTCAGCGAGAAGCTCAGGTCCGCTGGTCCCACGTAGAGCGCCTCCAAGCCCGGCGTGGAGAGGATCTCGTCGAGGCGGTCGAGCGCGGTTCGCGTCTCGATCATCGCGAAGGGGAGCACCGTCTCGTTGGCGTGGAGCTGGTAGTCGGCACCGGCGTAGAGCGTGGCGCGCACGGGACCCGAGCTGCGGTAGCCCAGCGGCGGATAGCGGCAGGCCTGCACCATGCGCTCGGCTTCCTCGCGGCTGTTGACCATCGGGCAGATCACGCCGTAGGCGCCGGCGTCGAGGGCCTTCATGATGGCGCTGGGATCGTTCCAGGGCACGCGCACCAGCGGGACGGCGCTCGTGGTGGAGATGGCCTGCAGCATCGTCACGGCCGCCTGATAGTCGACGACGCCGTGCTGCATGTCGATCGTCACCGAGTCCCAGCCCGCGTGGGCCATCACCTCCGCGGAGAAGGAGCTGGGGATGGTCAGCCAGCCGTTGACGGCGGCGCCGCCGCCCTGCCACAGTCTCTTCAACGCGTTCTCGCGCACGGGTGCCTCCAGATCGTCGCCATGCCGGCTCTTCGCGCGGCGCTTTTGCCATTGCACGCGATGCGCGCGCTCTCCTCGCGAGAGGAAGTCCGCGCGCGCAGGAGCAACGCTTCGGCCAGCATGCCACACGACGACCTGCTCGAGGCGCTCGCGAAGTTCGACACGCCGACGATCTGCAACGCGCTGGAGATCGTCGCTCCGGAGCATCGCGCCATCGGTTTCACCACGCGGCCCTTCGTCTGCGCCGATCCCACGCGCCCGCCGATGGTAGGCTACGCGCGCACGGCGACGATGCGCGCCCTCGAGCCTTCCTCGCTCTCCAAGGACGACGAAAAGCGTCGGCGCCTGGACTACTACGCCTACATGGCGCGGCGGCCGCACCCCACGGTCGTCGTCATGCAGGATCTCGATCCCGTGCCCGGCTTCGGGGCGTTCTGGGGCGAGGTGAACTCCACGGTGCACCGGGGCCTGGGCGCCCTGGGAGCGGTCACGAACGGTTCGTTTCGCGATGTGGGCATGCTCGCCCCGGGCTTTCAGCTCTTGGGCGGGATGCTGGCTCCCAGCCACGCGTGGGCGCACGCCGTCGACTTCGGCGGTCAGGTGAACGTCCACGGGATGACGGTGGTCCACGACGACCTGATCCATGCCGACCGCCACGGCGCCGTCGTGATCCCCAAGGACGCGGCGTGCGAGATCCTCGCCGCCGTCGACCTGATCGCGCGTCGCGAGAGCGTGATCTTGGAGGCGGCCA
>Ga0307374_10003303_pt1 | contig 27670 bp, 29 predicted proteins | sample OX3MG_FD_202532 | JGI IMG/M metagenome (GOLD analysis project Ga0307374, IMG submission 202532) | Soil microbial communities from Risofladan, Vaasa, Finland - OX-3 | ecosystem: Environmental > Terrestrial > Soil > Coastal area > Acid sulfate soil | place: Finland: Risofladan, Vaasa | collected...
GGTCGACCAGGTGGCGGCAGAGGCCCGCGGCGTCAAGCAGTTGGAGGTTGGGGTCGCTCGTGCCTTGCATCCCCAGATTGACTCACACTCGAGCCATCTTGAGGTGAATTGCTCAGCAGTCTCCTAGGCGGCTCCGCATCCACCGGGACTGGCGCGTTCGTGGAGGAACACCACGGCCTGAGAGACTGCGCGGCGATCCGAAGCACGGGTCGGCTCTGCTGTGCCTCGTCTGCGGACGTCCGTGTCGTGCGACGCAGGCGACCCTGCCGACGGCGTCGTGGCCCCCGGAGGCGGTGCCGACCAAGGTGTGCCGAGGCACCGTATTCGTGACTGCCGAGGGCAAGGGTTCGCAAGCCTGGGGCATCCACTACAACGCTTGAGGCCTGCCAAACGTGATCGCCGCGCAACGCGCTGAGATCGGTGCACGCCGCTATGGCGAAGACACATAGCCCGGCGCGGACAACGAAACCGTTCGCTACGCGCGGCGCTGCTCTCGGCGCGTGCACCCCGCGGTCATCGACGTGGACCGTCAGCGATGGCTCCGGCCACCGAGGTGATGGTCGAGTTGCCGCCGCCGCGACTCTTTCGCCGATTCGCCGCGGGTTGATTGGCCAGGCGAACTATCCGCGGTTCTGGTTGGCGCCCAATCCCGCCATCGCGGTTGCGGTGCGCGTCAAGAGCGAGGAGGAGCGTTCGTCGGCGAGCGGCGAGCGTTCGGCGTGCTCGACGCTCAGCTTGCGCAGGAAGCGGCCGTACGACTGGCTGCTCGACGACGCCATGGCCGGCGACAACACGCTCTTCACCCGCGAGCTGTCGGAGCCGCCTGGGCGGCGGTAGATACTGTCGTGAAACACCACCCTCGTGGCATCCCGTCCATGCCCGGCAGTGGGGGCCCGAAGGAAGCCGGTAAGATCGTCGCCGCCGGCGGGTGGGACAACCCGGTCGTCGACGCTGCACCAGCCTCGGAGGTGGACACGTGAGCGAAACCCCGGCCAAACTGGAGTCGGCTGAATCGGCGCGCTATCGTGCCGTCCTCTTCGACATCGACGGGACACTGATCATCAGCGGCGGTGCCGGCGCAGCCTCGTGGCGGATGGCCTTCGACGAGCTGTATGGCATTCCGGCCGACATCGGTGAATTCACCGACACGGGCATGACCGACCCCGATGTCGGGCGCCAGACCTTTGTGGCCGTGCTCCACCGTCAACCGAGTCGCCCCGAGTTCACCAAGCTGCTGGAGCGACGGCTGCATTACCTCTATGAAACGGTCGCCGACTCGAAGGATTACCGGGTCCTCGACGGCGTCGAAGAGCTCCTACCCCAGCTTATCGCGGCTGGCTACCTGCTGGGCATCGTGACGGGCAATCTTGAGGCTGCCGCCCACATCAAGCTGCATCGGGCCAGGCTCAACCGGTTCTTCTCCTTCGGGGGGTACGGGTCCGATTCGACTGACCGCGGCGAACTCACCAGGATCGCCCTGCGACGGGGCGGGCTCGTCTACGGCGAGACGTTGACCGCCGCGCAGTGCATCGTCGTTGGCGACACTCCTCACGATGTCGAGGGCGCCCACGGTGCCGGTATCGCGTGCGTGGGTGTGGCCAGCCACAACTTCACTGCCGAACAGCTTCGCGCGGGTGGAGCCGACTACATCATCGGGTCGCTCGCGGAGGGGCTGCCGCTGTGACTCTCGGGGATCACCGGTCGCATGAAGGTGCACTCGCGGGCCTCGGTGTAATGGGTCTCCGCCCTAGCACCTGTGCCCGCCGCTTCGAGGGGAAGCCGTAGGAACACGGCTTGACGTCCGCTTCGAAGATTGCCTCGATCACCAGTTTGAACGCCGCCTTCACGACCCGATCGGCGACCGTCGGGATGCCGAGCGAGCGGAGCTTCCCGCTCGACTTCGGAATCACCTTCTGCCGCACTCGCGCTGTTGCAAACTGCCGCGCATTGAGCCGATCTCGCAGCTCAGTCAGGAACTTCTCCGGTTCAGCGATGGAGCGAGGTGATCGCCCATCAACGCCGGCAATCCAGGCGCACGTGTTGTGCACGAGTTGATCCCACGCCACGACGAGGAAGGCTGGTTCGTGCACGAGATTGTGCAGATCGTCGGAGGGTCGATTGGCATCGACCCGTCACCATTGCTGCGGCTGCTGGCAGTTCGTGCCGGAAGCCCCTACCAATCTCGCGTCGCCTCAGAGTGACTGTTGCTGATCTTGTTACGCTTCCTGATGTATCAGTAGCACATGAACCTCAATGGGAATCCTCACGAGAAACATCATGTCGTCGCGTCGATGCGAGGCGGAGAGAATCCTCTACGCATGGACGGTGTGGCTGATTCCGCAACCGCCACGCTGGAGCAGGCACATCGTGTCGTCGCGGCTGTCCGCTATCCGGGTCGCCGTCGGAACGGAGCCCGGCAGAAAGCCGGCGAATCTCCTGCCCTTGATGGTTACAAGGATTGAGATGACCCCAACGCGACAAAAAAGGCCCCGGGCCGTGATGGCGTCCGCCACGTCTGCGGACCCCTCGGCAGAACATGATCACAGCACTCCTCAAAGCCCCGGCGACATCATTCGCAAGGGCGCCAATGAAGCTCGGGCTGAACACGGCATCTGGAACAAGGTCGAAGCCGTGGGCCGGGAACTTGATCGCAACATCGGCGGCGAGTACGCGCGACGTGAAGACCAAACTCCTCCGCGATTCCCAGGTGAATCCAGGATTGATGCAGCCCCGGTCGAACGGGTCCGCGGCAGTGTTGTGACCCGCGTTCTGGTACCCAGCGTATCGCGGACAAAGCTGCTCGTGATCGCCGGTTTGGTAATGCTGATTTGCATCATTGCGGTGGTGGCTTTTGTCGCACTTCGGGCCAACCCATCTACCCATCCAGGGCAAGGGGATCGCCAGTACACGATCTCCCCGATCCAGCCTGACTACAAACCCTGAGCCCTACCGGCCCAAACGATAGCCCACGAGCCTGTCCCGAGTCGCGGGTCGCCCTGGGAAACTCTGCTCGCGGGTGCTCGGCCCCAACCTCGTTTTTCCCGAGCGCGCCGCCGTGGCTGCACGCTGATCCGATGAACGGGTTGACGGCGTTGCTCTGCCTCGTCTGTGGACGGCCGTGTCGTGCGACCCAGGGGGCCCTGCCGACGGCATCGTGGCCCGCGGGGGCGGTACCGACCAAGGTGTGCCGAGGCACGCCTTTCGTAACTGCAGAGGGAATGGGTTCGCAAGCCTGGGGCATCCACTACGGGCCTGAGGGTCGCCGAATCTGATCGCCGCACAATGTGCTGAGATTGGTGCACGCTTGCCCCTCCTTCGCCGTCGCTGGTTGGGTGAGCGTTGACTTGCTGCGGGTCCGGGGCAGACTCGCCGTCTCTCTCCCAACGCCGGTTGCTGAGATTGTTATGGCGACCCCATCAGGCTCAATGAGTTCTAGCATCCGCACGAACAGGTGAGCACACGAGGCAGCGCGATGGCATGGAAACTGTGGCAGCAGCTAAGGGCTGAGAGGCGGGAGGTTCGGCGCTACGTCGGTCTGCAATCCGCACACCGCGAATTGTGCGAGACGATCAACGCAGCGCAACGGGATGCCGACGCGCGGATGCGGCTGGAGATCACGCTGTCGACGTTGCCGGCAGCGCGCCTGGCGCACAACGCGCTGCAACACCGCGATGACGGACCACGCGAGTAGTGCCACCGATTTCTGAGACGACCACAGACGCCGAAGTGAACGGGACGCGCGCTCGCGGCCGAGCCTCGGCGGTCGTTCTCGAGGCGCGTGCGACAGCTCGATCCGTATGCGACGCGTACGCACTCACGCTGCTTCCCGAGCTCCGCGCTTCAGCCCGACTGGACCGCGTCCCCCCTGTGGCGACCGGCCCTCCTCGGTCGGCGCTGATAAGCGCAGTCGCAGCGCTGGCCACGACAACGTCCGCGGGCGCGCTCGCACTCGAGCTCGCCGTCACCTTTGCAGACACCGCGAATGTCGAGGCGCTCAACGCCGCTGTCACCGACACCATTCGCGCGGCTCATCTCGGCGTCCAGGCGCTGCGTGTCCGTGAGGAGGTCGCCCCCCGGGTGCAGCTTGCTCACGCGACTGCCTACGCGAGCCATCAGATCGCTGAGGTTCTCATCTTGCGAGGCGGTCGAGCGGAGCCGTACGCAACGCCAGAGCCGCCGGGCCGCCGTCGGCACCAGCCGGTCCCCAAGGTTTGGATAGCCTTGGTCGACGGCCTCGGGAAACGGCTGGCACACAGTGAAATCGTTGGTCCTGCTCGGGCGGCATGCGGTGCAGCTCACGACGGCGCTGTGCATGTTCTTCGTGCATATGGTGATGTCCATCCACACGGAGGCACCGATGCTGCGCTCTGGCGGTTCGCCCGCATGAGTGCGTTGGCGTCAGCGTATGCCGGCTGGTCGCTTGCCGGCACGTCCTGAACGCTGTTCCTCCTGATGCCCATTTGAGGCCGGGCCCGCCTCTCTCGTTCATCCGCCTATAGGTTTCGCGGGGCCCCTTACGGCGCGGGGTGTTTGGACACCTGGTGCGTGCGCCGCCCGTTACTAGCTGTAGTGCCCAAAGAGGTTGTTGACAAATAGAGAGCCCCCGGGCTGAGTTTGGGTTGTTGAAATCCACCCAGACGGAGGCTCTCTGGTGTCCCATCGTAAGGCGGTACTCACCCCGATTGGCAGACTGACTCTGGTGGAGCGGATCGCCCTCGGGCGCCCAGCGGCGCACGTCGCGAGCGAGATGGGCGTGTCACGGGCGACGACGTACAAGTGGTGGCATCGATACGTGAGGGAAGGCGAGGCCGGTCTCTGCGACCGGAGCTCGCGGCCGCTCCACAGCCCACGGCGGACCCCAGCCCGCGTCGAGCGGCAGATCGTGGTGCTGCGACGACGGACCAAGCTCGGTCCGATTCGGATTGCCATTCGCCTACAGATGCCTGCCTCGACGATGCATCGCGTCTTGGTGCGCCGGCACCTGAACCGGCTGAGCTGGATGGATCGCCCGACCGGCCGCGTGATCCGCCGCTACGAGCACGAACACCCCGGCGACCTGATCCACGTCGACGTCAAGAAGCTGGGGCGGATCCCCCCTGGCGGTGGTTGGCGCATGCACGGACGCCTCGGGCATCACTCCCCGGGGTCGGCTGCGACTACATCCATTCTGCGGTGGACGATCATTCACGGCTCGCCTACTCGGAGATCTGCAGCGACGAACGCGGTCCAACGGCCGCTGCGTTCTGGACCCGCGCCACGGCGTTCTTTGCCGCTCACGGCATCGCGGTCCAACGCGTGCTCGCCGACAATGCCTTTGCCTACCGGAACTCGATCGCCTTTCACGCGGTGGCCGAGAGCGGTGCCGTGCAACGGTTCATCCAGCCGCGCCGGCCTCAGACCAATGGCAAGGTGGAGCGCTTCAACCGCACGCTGCTCGAGGAATGGGCGTACGTTCGCCCCTACACCTCAAACCAGCGACGGACCAAGGCCTTGACGACCTGGCTGCATATCTACAACCATCATCGCGCCCACACGAGTCTCGGTCTGCTCCCGCCCATCTCACGTGTCAACAACGTGTCTGGGCATTACAACTAGCCCGCGCCCTCGCGGGCACCTTGCGCGCGGGCAGCCCCTTCTCGCCGAGCGTGCCGTTGCGAGCGCGCTCGATGTTGACCGCCGCGCCCACCAGCGCAAGATGCGTGAACGCCTGCGGATAGTTACCGAGCAGGCTGCCGGTGACCGGGTCGGCCTCCTCGGCGAACAGCCCGAGCGGTGACCCGAGCGCCAGCAGGCGCTCGAACAGGGACTGGGCCTGATCCAGTTCGCCGACGTGGGCCATCGCGTCAGCGAGCCAAAACGAGCACATGAGAAACGACCCGTCGGCGCTGGCCTTGCCTTCGTCGTGCCCGCTCCGGAGATACCTGCGGACGAGCACGCCGCCGTCACTCAGTTTCGCGCCGACTGCCGCGACCGTCTTCCTCATGCGAACGTCGTGATCGGGGAGGAACCGCGTCTGGCTCATGCGGAGCACGGCTGCGTCGAGGGTGTCGCCGTCGAGCGTCTGCGTGAAGGCTCCAAGATGGGCATTCCAGCCGCGCTTTTGTATGGTGCTGTGAATCTCGCGCCGTGTCTTCACCCACAGGCGCTCGCGATGCGGCAGCTTGAAGTGGCGGGCAATGCGCAAGCCACGGTCCACGGCGACCCAGCACATCAGCTTGCTGTACGTGTAGTGCTGGTCACCGCCGCGCGGTTCCCAGATCGACCGATCGGGTTCTGTCCATCGCTCGATCGCCAGCTCGACCACTGGGCGGAGCTCATCCCACATTGCTCGGGTGATCTCTCCGCCGAATCGCGCGTACAGATACGCTGAATCGAGCAACTCGCCGTAGATATCCAGCTGGAGTTGGTTGGCTGCGGCATTACCGATCCGAACAGGGCGGGAGCCGCGATAGCCGGAGAGGTTGTCGAGGGTGGCCTCGGGCGCGGTCGCCCGGCCGTCGAGAGTGTAGAGGTTGGGAATGTCGTGCTTGTGATGGTCGAGGCCGATCAAGCGTAACCACTTGAAGAAGGCATCGGCCTCATGGATCAGCCCGAGTTGGAAGAAGGCGTAGAGGGTGAACGCCGCATCGCGCAGCCACGTGAATCGATAGTCGTAGTTGTGATAGCTGCCGATCCGTTCCGGGAGCGAGGTCGTCGGTGCCGCGATGATCGCGCCGGTCGGCGCGTAGGTCAACAGTTTGAGCACCAACGCCGATCGCCAGACATGCTCTTGAAACGGCCCGTCGTAGGTGCACCCTCCAATCCAGCGCCACCAAAATTCCTGCGTGGCGCGAGCCAACTGCTGGGCGTGAGCCGCACTCCACTTCCGCTTACCGCAGTGCCCGGCACGGCTCACGCGCAGGCCGAAGGCGATCGTTTCGCCCGCTCTGATGGTGAAGCGTTGTCGCGCGCGAATCAGCGGGAGCGACGATTGAATGCAGAAGTGATGCGGTCCGGCGTCGCCGTGAAAACGGCCAGTGCTGGAGGTAAATCTGGTTGGAGCCCGACCATAGTCGGGTGCGGGGTCGATGACCGACTCGAGGTTGACGTGCCCGCTCAGACACTCGATCAAGCGAACCAGCCGAGGTTCACTTCGGGCGCGGGCGTGATCTTCAACATCAGGGGCGGTGACCGGCATGAAGTCCAGGAGCGTGACCACGCCAGTCGACGTCGAGTAGACAGTTCGGAGGAGATTGGAGCGGTCGCGATATTGCTGCTTGGCAACGTGCATCCCACCGGGTCGGATTTGCCAGGAGCCACCACCGCGGGCGTCGAGGATGCGGGCGAACAACGAGGGATCGTCGAAGCGCGGGAGGCACAACCAGTCGACGCTTCCGTCGGCGCCGACCAGGGCAGCGCTGCGACAGTCGCCGATCAGGCCGTAGCCGCTGATGGGCAGATAGCCCTGCGCAGAGCGGTGTGCGGTGCCCTGGGTCACAGGCTCACCCCAGGCGATCTGTCAGCCCAGGATGTCCTCACGGTCATCACATTACAGTGCTCACCCTGCCAGGTTAGGTGAGACGAACGGTCGCTTGGACTCATCTCCTTCGTAACCGCCCTCCGGCATGTTCCCGGCCGTTGGCGACGGCGATGTTCAAGCTCCGCGGCCCGAACGCACGAGGTACCGAGGCTGAGCGGCGGTTCCGGAACCACTCAGGCCGGACAAGCTGATCCCAGTCCTGTCGCGGCTGGGCAACGCTAAGCGTCGTCCCGAGGCGCCGTTCATCGTTCAAGTGCTGCCGGTTAGGCGCGCGGTTCAGGGGCGGACCGCGCGTTATGCGGAACCGGCTGCGGTCAGTCCTGGGTGTTCTGCGTCGCGCGGATTGCTCGCGGGAACCGGTAGGCGCCGTAGAACGCCCAGACAGCTCCCAGCATAAGGAGCACGAAGCGCACCCAGCCACCGACGCCGAAGGCGATCAGGCAGATGGCGAGGGCGACCAGGACAATGCCGTCAACGATGGCAATGACCGCGATTGCCCGCGGGTGACGGCGCTTCCATGGACCAAGCATCTTCACCAACTGTGTGTCGTTCATAGCTCCTCCATTCTGGGCGTGTTGTGTGACGGCGTAGCCGGCGCCGCGATGCATCGGGCATCGCTAGGACGACGTCGCCCGCGGGGAAGGAGCGCGACCTTTGTTCTTTGCACGGCTCTTGGACACCCAGCGCCGCCGGACCGGTCAACCCGCAAGGGGTACCCGTGGCGGCCACTCATGCCAGCGCGTTGTTGACATCTCCCGCCTGTGGGATGTCTCGATACCGTGCGAGTCATCGCCGCCCTGGTCGCGGCGACGATCTCGGGTCGGTCCGCGGCGGCCCGGTGTCGGAGCATGTCTTCTGATACACCCACCGGCGTAAGAAGATCAGCAACAACTTTGGGTAGGGGCAGAACTCATGGTGCAGGACACGACAAGCCCGCCACACGCCCCCTCGACGGCGGGAACCTCGAAACCGAGCGCCGGGACGACGCCCGCCACTGGATGAGCATTTACGACGACCTCAAACTCGGCTTGCTCGACCGTCTCGAGCGGGAACTCCCCATCTCCCATCAGGCGGCAAAGCGGGCAGTCGTCGATGTGAAGGTGTTGCAGTCGGCTGGCCGGCCGCTATCGAATCCGGTGGCGAGCCACTGTTGACGTTGCGCCGACGAGCCGTGCGTCCACTTCTCCGGCTCGACCTGTCCGGGGCCGAGCTGCTGAAGGAAGTCATCGCCGGCCGCGCCGGCCGCCGCGAGCGCTTCGTCAAGATCGCCGGGCTCGAGCAGATTGCGTTCATACGTCGAGTGAGCCCATACCCCAGCCAGGCAATCCGCCTGCAATTCGACGCGCACCGAAAGCCCGTTCGTGAGAGTCGGGTCTTGCTGGTCGGTGCGCGCGACGCGCTGTGTGATACCCATCACGTTTTGGATGTGGTGGCCCATCTCGTGGGCGACCACGTATGCCAGCGAGAAGTCACCGCTGATGCCAAGCTGCTGCTCGAGTGCTGCGAAGAACCGCAGGTCGAGGTAGACGGTGTCGTCGCCGGAACAGTAGAACGGCCCGACGTCGGCCGTCGCGGGGCCGCAACTGGTACCGACGCTTGACATGAACAGGACGAGCCGCGCTGGCACGTACGGAAGCCCGGCCGAGGCGAAGCTGCTCGACCAGAATCCTTGGACGTCGTCGAAGACAGTGGTGACGAACTGCTCCTGACCCGCCGGTGTCGAGGGATTCGGGAAAGACGGCGACTGCGATGGCGCGGGTGCAGTCGGAAGCTTCGAGGCACCGTTCCCTTCGACATTGCTCGAACCCGTCGGGGATGCTGCAGGACCGGACGCACCGCACCCGACGACGAGCACCCAGGCGGCGATGACACCGCCTCGCCGCACCCTCGCCCCGTACATCCACTCATCGTAGCGGGGGCGAAAGAGAGGTGGCGTGGCGAGTGGTGCCGGCGGCCTGACAGTACAGAACTCCCCAGGAGGCGTCGCCCAACGCTGCTCGGTGACTTACCCTGCCGCAGCACCTCATGCGACCTATGACGGACTGTCACGTCGCGGCTAACTCAAAGCCCCCGACACGCGACGTCGTCAATCGTCGAAAGGAATGCGCGGCCGCGGTGTTGCCCGAACGACCCTTGGCAATCTAGCTGGCCACTGCAGACACCGGGTCATGCACACAAATGACGGCGCGATCACCGGTTGAAGCAACCATTGGCCCGCGAGCGTGCAACCCGCACTTGTGACCTGCCCGCCTGAACCGATGTTTTGTGGCCTTGGGCCCCTGGCAATCCGAGCCCACCACCACCTTGGTAGCTGGGCAAGATGTTGAGGTGCTGCAGTGTGCTCGGCTTAGCAAACGTGTCCGTCAAACCGGGGTACGCCCAGCGTGTCCCTCATCATCAAATGGGTCACGGCCCCGCAGTCGCAAATGGCGACACGCCCCGGCCACGGTCAGCTCCGGCAGGCTCTGCAACGGCGTGAGATGGGCGTCAACAATTTCCCCAGGTGGAACTCATCGCCTGGCGGAGTAGGACGTCACTCCGACGCATTGCACGCACCTGACAGGGTCCGCGGTCGCTCAAATCCCTGCACTGAGATCAAATTGCCGACCCTCGGAGAGCCTTCCGTAGGAGAACGGGATCCCGTCGACGAGGATACCGGGCGGAAACAGCATGCCTGAGCCGATTGCCGTGCTGCTGACCGTCCGGGCTGATCAGGTCGACAACTGGCATGCCACCGCCGAGTTGAGCCGACGACCCTACGCTCGGACGAAGCGCCCGATCGCGGCGGTGAGCTCGTGGATCTTGGCATCGCTGTCGCCCTCGCGGATGGCGTCGGCGGCGCAGTGCGAGACATGGTCGTTGAGCAGCAGCAGTGAAACCTGCTCGAGGGCGCACTCCACAGCGTTCGCCTGTGTGAGGACGTCGATGTAGTAGCGCTCGTCCTCGACCATCTTCTGGATGCCTCGCCACCTGTCCCTCGGTGCGGCGTACATGTGCCAAGACGGCGGTCTTGTTGCCCACGTAACCCACCGGAGCGGGTGCCGGAAGGGTTGATTGCCCTGTCTTGAACCGGGCCCGGGTATACGTTACTACGGCAACGAGATCGAATTGCTGGAGCTGCGCCACGAGGTTGTGGTGCTGCGCCCCCGGCTTGGAGTCGGGGGCGCAGACGCCGCGCTCGTCTTGCTGCTGTGGGACGCTTTCACGGTCGGCGGTTCCTCCGTTTCGGGTCTCGGTTGGACTTAACCCCGAGCCTGCCTCACTCCAGGACCGAGGCAGAGGACCACCGGTCAACTTCTACGACGTCCGGGGCAACCTCCACACGACCGACGTGAACAGAAGAAGGAATGCGGGCCAATGGGTGCAAAGACTGAGCAGGTGAAGGGTCAAGTCAGAGAGGCAGCTGGAAGCCTTGCCGGCAACAAGAATCTCGAATCCGAGGGCAAGGCCGATCGTTACGCTGGCGAGGCCAAAGAGAAGCTGGACGACGCGAAGCAGAAGGTGGACGACATCGTCGACAGGACCGGTAGTAAACTCGACGAGGTGATCGACACGACGAAGGAGGCGCTGCACCGGAAGTACGTGCTGGCGCACTCTGCGTCACCCACAAGGGCAAGCCGATGAGGAAGGACCTTTAGGATGGGTGTGGTCGGCTGGCTGATACTGGTGGTCATAGTTGTTCTCGTCGCGGTTGTGGCGTTCCTGGTCATTCGGCGACGACGCCGAGGTGGCGGCGTCATCGCGACGAAGGGCAAGCAATGAGGTTTCTCATGACCGCGTCCCAGATCCGTGGGCTTCCGGTGGTCACGGTCCAGAGCGGGGAGGACGTGGCCGAGGTGCGCGACGTCATCTACAGCCCCGAATCGGGTCGCCTGGTCGGCGTGACCCTGAACAAACGAGGCTTCTTCGCGGGTCGAAGCCGCGACGTTCTCCCGGCCGAGGTGATCCACGCGATCGGACAGCACGCCGTGATGGTGCTCGACGAGTCCAGCATTGTCGCTTCTGAGGACGCGCCCGACGACGTCGGCCATCCCGCCACAGAGCGTGATGTGCTCGGAAACGCTGTCCTGACCGAGGGAGGATCGAGCCTGGGTAAGGTCGCCGACTTGGTGCTACTGGTCGGGAGCAGCGGTGAGGTTGTTGGCTATCAGATCGACAAGGCCGGGGGCGGGCGGGGCTACATCCCGCTGCCCGCGCAGCTTTCCGTCTCAGGGGAGGCGCTCGTGGTCCCGAATATCACGGAAGAGTTCGTCCAAGACGACCTCGTCGGCCTCGGTGCCTCGGTCGACGAGTTCAGGGCCCGGTTGGGGTTGTCGTGAGCGAGTCGTTCAAGCATTCCGCTGGCCGCAAGGTCTTGAGCCGATCCAGCGCGAAAGAGGTCGGCGCTGTAAGCCACCTTCTGGTGGATGCGCAGCAACGGCGGATCGTCGCCGTGCTCATAGGGCGAGGCAAGAAGGCGCAGTTGGTCGATTGGGCGCAGTTGAGCGGATTCGGGCCGGATGCGGTCATGGTCGTCGATGAAGGGGCCCTCCGGCCGCCGGCGGACGACCGAGAATGGGCCGCCGCCGAGGGGAAACTCGAGCTGGTCGGCAAGCGGGTCCTCAGTCAACGAGGCAACGAACTCGGCGAGCTTGACGACGTGACCTTCGACGCCGATTCCGGAGTTCTCGAGGAACTGCTCATCGGCGACCGCCGTGTCCCGGCCGGATCCTTGCTGGGCAGTGGGTCCTACGCTGCCGTTGTCGATCAGAGCGAGGAGCCCTCACCGTAGGAGCCCCTTCGATGGCGGTCGTTGCGGACGATCGGACTGGAGCGAGGCCGGCTGTGTCAAGCATCAGGCGGACGCGCCGCACATCGTCAGGCATCTCTTGGACTTGCGGTGTCAACTATGCCTTGGACCTTCACACCACACTGGAGCCGCTGTGCACTGGAGCCGCGAAAATGTAAGCGCTATGTATGCGCTGGACTGCCACAATCTCTGGGTATGAGCAGCGGCATCCGGCCTCAACCGTGGGGATTGATGCCTTTTGCAGGAAAAGTCGTCATTCCCGGTTAGAGCACTACACCCCGTTGGCGACAGGTGCCCGGCGCCGGCGCAACCGCACGTCGCGAACTCAACTTGCGCGTCCGTCGGGGAGACAGGACTCGAACCTGCGACCCCTGGTCCCCCAGACCAGTACTCTAACCATCTGAGCTACTCCCCGAGGCGCGCTCTCCGACTCTAACGCGCGGGGCCCGGGAGGCCGAGCATGCCTCAGTCGTCGCTCTCGTCGCGGTGCCGGGTCACGATCCGCAAACGGACCCCAGCGAAGCCGAAGACGGCACGGATGCGGTTCTCGAGATACCGCTGGTAGGCGAAGTGCATCAACTCGGGGTCGTTGACAAAGAGCACGATCGTCGGCACCGGGTTTCGCGCTTGTGTTGCGTAGAGGATCTTGAGTCGCCGCCCCTTGTGGGTCCGTGGCGGGTGCTCGTCGAGGGCGTTCCGGATGAGGTTGTTGAGCGCCGGCGTCGGGATGTGCACGGCCCGCGCGTCCGCGACAGCCAGCACGGCCGGCATCACCCGCCTCAGGTTGCGACGCTCGGTGGCCGAGAGCGTCAGCACCGGAACGCCGGGGACAAACGAGAACGAGTCCTGCAGCTTCTTCAGGAATCCCGCGTCGACCCTGTCCTCATGCTTCACGAGATCCCACTTGTTCGCCGCGACGACGAGCCCCGCTCCCGCCTCGACGGCGTACCCGGCGATGTGCCGGTCCTGGGCGCTCGCCCCTTCGGACGCATCGATGACGAGCAGGCCGACGTCGCTACGCTGCAACGCACGCAACGAGCGCAACAGGCTGTAGCGCTCGACGTTCTCGGTGACGATGCCGCGGCGGCGAATCCCTGCCGTGTCCACGAGCCGGATCTTCCGCCCGTCGAGCTCGACGACCGTGTCCACGACGTCGCGAGTCGTTCCCGCGACCGGCGAGACCAGCGCACGCTCGGAACCGACGAGGCCGTTGAGCAACGACGACTTTCCCGTGTTCGGCCGGCCGATGATCGCGACGCTCACCTCGCCCGCCGCCGGCTCGGTCCCAGCGGTACCGTTCTCCGGAAGGTCGGCAACGAAACGATCGAGCAGGTCGCCGGTGTCGGTCCCCTGCAGCGCCGAGATCAGGAGCGGATCGCCCAACCCCAATCGGTACAGCTCGTCGGCGCGGTAGCGATCGACCTGGCTGTCCGCCTTGTTGCCGACCAGGATCACCGGGCGCCCCCCGCGACGCAGCGCCTGCGCGATCTCTTCGTCCAGCGCGGTCACGCCGTCGCGCACGTCCACCATGAAGCAGCAGACATCGGCCTCGGTGATCGCCATCTGCGCCTGCTCGCGAGTCGCCCGCGTCAGCGCCGCGATATCGGGGGCGGCATCTCTCGGCAATGGAACGTCCAGCCCTGCGGTGTCGACCACCGTGAAGCGCTTGCCGCCCCACTCCACCACCCCGTACAGCCGGTCCCGCGTCAGCCCCGCGAACGCATCGACGATCGCGCGCCGCGTCCCGGTGAGCCGGTTGAACAGCGTCGACTTGCCGACGTTGGGCCGGCCGACGATCGCGACCACGCCCACCGCAGGCGCAATCGGATCGCCCTCCTCGCGTCGGCGCCGGCGGGTGGCGCCGGCCGGGCTCATTTCCCTCCGCCGGGAACCGGCGAGACGTCCATCGCGATCTGCACGAATGGGTCGCCCTCACGCTCGAGCGCAAAAGCGTTGACGTCCTCGGCGCCGGAGCTGGTCGTGCGGCAGATGATGTACACGTACTCCAGCCACGCACGGTCGGTGTCGAACTGCGAGGGTCGCGCCGGATGGTCCGGATGGCTGTGCCAGATGCCGGCGATATCGAGGCCGCGTGAGCGCGCATCGCGATCGGCCTTCATGAAGTCGACGGGATCGAGGTCGTAGCGATCGGCGCTGCGCTCGGTCCACATATTGCGAGCGGACGTCACGTCGACGATGACCATGCGTGTCCCGTCTCGCCGCCCCAGGAGCACGCCACATCCCTCGTTCGGGTACGCGGCGACGGCAAGCTCGCGAATTCGCTGCTCGGCAGCGGGTGCGATCGTCGCGAATCGCAGGTTCACCGCCCGGCCCGCCGGTAGAGCCCGGTGGAGAGATACCGATCACCGCCGTCGGGCAAGACGGTGACGATCACCCCGCGGCCGATGCGCCGCGCGATCTCGCCGCACGCCCAGAGCGCGGCGCCGCTGGAGTGGCCCGCGAGGATGCCCTCGCTGCGGGCAAGTTCGCGGGCCATCTCGTACGCGGGCTCGGTCTCGACGCCCAGATCCTCGTCCGCGAGCGACGCGTCGTAGATGCCCGGGACGATCGACGTCTCCATGTGCTTGAGACCCTCGAGGCCGTGCCACGGCTCGGCCGGCTGGACGCTGATGCACTGGACGTCCGGATTCATCTCTTTGAGGCGCCGCGTCACGCCCATGAAGGTGCCGCTCGTCCCGAGCGCGGCGACGAAATGCGTCACCGTTCCGCGCGTCTGCTCCCAGATCTCGGCGCCGGTGCCGTCGTAGTGAGCGAGCCAGTTCGCGTCGTTGTTGTACTGATCGGGCATGAAGAACGCTTCCGGGTTTTCCGCAGAGATGGCCCGAACCAGGCGGATCGCACCGTCACTGCCCTCCAGCGGATCGCTGTACTCGATGTCCGCACCGAAGGCGGTCACCAGCTGGCGGCGCTCCTCACTCACATTGCCGGGCATGACGAGGCGTACGCGATAGCCCTTGGCCGCACCGATCATCGCGTAGGCGATACCGGTGTTCCCGCTGGTACTGTCCATGATGGTGCGACCGCGCGTGAGCCGCCCCGACCGCTCCCCGTCCTCGATCATCCGGAGCGCGGGCCGATCCTTCACCGAGCCCCCCGGGTTGAGAAACTCCGCCTTGGCATAGACGGCGACGTTCGGACACTCGTCCTCGAACAGGCGGATGCGCAGCAACGGGGTGTTGCCGATGCGCTCGGTGATCGTCTCCCCCATCGCCCTTGGCACGAGCGTCAACGCCGGCTGTGCCGGTTGCTGCGGCGTGGTCACGCCGATCAGCTGGCCTCGGCTCCCTGCGCCACCCGAAAGCCGGCAGCACCGCGTCGCTGATCGGCGATGACTGCGAGCACGGCGTCGGGGCGAACCAGGAACGGCCCATCCTCGCCGGGAAGCTCCACGAATCCCGAGCCCCCACCGGAGGCATTGAGCTTTGCGGTGATCTCCTCCACGGTGAGCTTCACGGAGAGGTCGCCGCCGTTGGCGAGGCGAACGTGTGCCATATGTCTCCTAGAGTACCGGGTCGGTGCGCTGGGGGTCGGTTTCGAGCCTCAACCGGCCGAAGCGGCAAGGAGAGCCGCGCCGAACTCCGCCTTCAGATCGTCGATGTGCTCGATCCCGACACTGACTCGGACCAGCCCGTCGCCGATGCCGAGCGCGGCGCGGTGCTGCGGGCTCAGCGCCCGGTGCGACGTGCTCGCCGGGTAGCTCACCGTGGTCGCCACATCGCCGAGGCTCGGCGCCAGGCGGACACCGTCAAGACCCCTGATGAAGGCGTCGGCCGCGGTGCCACCGCCGCGCAGGTCGATGCTGAGCATCGCTCCCCGGCCGTGTGGCAACAGACGATCCGCCAGCGATCGGTCCTGAGCACCGCGGGTTCCCGGGTAGTGCACGGCCTGGAGCTCGCCGCGACCGGTGAAGAAGGCGGCGAGCGCGGCGGCGTTCTCACTGCATCGTTCCAGGCGCAGACCCGCGGTTCGCAGGCCCCGAAGCGCGAGCCACGCATCGAACGGGGAGAGATTGCATCCGAGCAGCCGGGCGTTGGCGTCGAGCCAGTCGCTCGCCTCGTGCCCGGTGTCGACGAGGAGGACGCCGCCGCTCACGTCACTGTGACCGGCGAGGTGCTTGGTGAGGCTGTGGATCACGAGGTCGGCCCCGTGCGCGAACGGCTGAAAGACGAACGGTGGCGTGAACGTCGAGTCGACGACACACGCCGCGCCGACCGAGTGAGCAGCCGCGGCGATGGCTGGAACGTCGATGAGACCGATGAGGGGATTGCTGATGACCTCCGTGACCACGGCGCAGACATCCGGACCGAGGACGCCGGCGACCGTGGCGCCGTGATCTCCGCTCCCGTCGGCGGGGATGTCAACCGTCGACATCCGGACCCCGAGATTGCCGAGCGGCCCGGCGACAAGGGAATCCGTGCCGCCGTAACAGGGCCGCACCACCACGACCCGGGGGCGCGATGGTGACACCACCAGCGTCGCCGCGAGCACCAGCGCCGCCTGGCCGCTGGACGTCACCCGGGCAACCGGCGCGGTTCGTCCCGGAACGGTCTCGAGCTCGATCATCGCCTCCTCGAGGCGCTGCGGGTTGCCGCCGCCATAGCGACGGTATGCGTTGCGGCCCTCCATCGCCTCGTCCACCGAGGGCAGATCCGCATACGCACGGACCGAGGCGAGGCTGAGGGGCGCGATCAGGTCCACGCCGTCAGCAGCGTCACCCCGACCGAGCCCCGCTCGCGCGGTGGACGTGGAGGGATCGACACGTCGGGTCATGGTCACGCCGGCTGGGGCACGGTCCGGAAGAACGGCGCCGTGCCCGCGTAGCGCGCGGATTCGCCGAGCTCGTGCTCGATGCGCAGGAGCCGGTTGTACTTCGCGACTCGCTCCGACCGGGACGGCGCACCGGTCTTGATCTGGCCGGCATTGACAGCAACCGCGAGGTCGGCGATCGACGTGTCCTCGGTCTCGCCACTGCGGTGGCTGATGACGCTGGAATAGTTGTGCGCCGTGGCGAGCGCGATCGTCGCGAGCGTCTCGGTGACGGTGCCGATCTGGTTGAGCTTGATGAGGATCGAGTTGGCGATGCCACCGTCGATGCCCAGCTGGAGGCGGCCGGCATTGGTCACGAAGTTGTCGTCCCCCACCAGCTGGACGCGATCGCCGAGACGATCGGTCAGCAGCTTCCAGCCATCCCAGTCGTCCTCGGCCATCCCGTCCTCGAGAGACACGATCGGATACTTGTCCACCCAGGTCACCCAGCGGTCGACCAGCCCCGCGGAGTCAAGCGTGATCCCCTCACCGCGCAGCTCGTAATGGCCATCCCTGTAGAGCTCCGATGTCGCCGGGTCGATGCCGATGCCGATATCGCGCCCGGCCGCGTAGCCGGCGGCTCCGATCGCCTCCATGAGCAGCTCCATGGCGGCCTCGTTATGGTCGAGATCCGGAGCGTAGCCGCCCTCGTCGCCCTGACCGGTGCCGAGCCCGCGGTCGTGGAGGATCCTGCGGAGCGCGTGGAAGCACTCCGCACCGGCCCGAAGTCCCTCGCGGAACGTCGGCAGTCCGATCGGCAGCAGCATGAACTCCTGGAAGTCGACCCGCGTCTGGGCGTGCGCGCCACCGTTGAGCACGTTGAACTGCGGCACCGGGAGCAGGTGCGCACCGTCACCGCCGAGATGTCGATACAGGGGGACTCCGCCCGATGCAGCGGCCGCGTGGCTCGATGCGAGGCTCACCGCGAGGATCGCGTTGGCACCGAGCCTGCCCTTGTTCGGCGTGCCGTCCAGCTCGCACAGCCTCGCATCGACCGCGGCCTGGTCCAGGACGTCGAACCCGATCAGCTCCGGCCCGATCACGGCCTCGACGTTGGCGAGCGCCTTGAGGACGCCCTTGCCACCGAACCGCGCCGGATCGCCGTCGCGCAGCTCGACTGCCTCGTGCACCCCGGTGCTCGCGCCGCTCGGGACGCGCGCGCGGCCCTCAGAGCCGTTGTTGAGCGTGACAAGGCATTCAAGCGTCGGGTTCCCGCGGGAGTCGAGGATCTCCAGCGCGGTGATCGCTTCGATTCGGCTCATGACGTCCTCAGCGCCGCGGCCAGCTCGTCCCAGAGACGGCCGAGGACGCGAATTCCTTTGAAGTACATCTCGAGTGTGAACTTCTCATTCGGCGCGTGGATCTGATCGTCGGGCAGCCCGAGTCCGACGAGGACTGCCTGCAGTCCCATGACCCGGGCGAACGACTCCACGGGCGGTATGGACCCGCCCTCGCGGGTCAGAGCGGGCGTGGTGCCGAAGACGCTTTCCATGGCGCGAGAAGCAGCCTGAACCGCGGGATGATCGATCGAGGTGACCACCGGCCGTCCCCCGGCCCTGGCGTCGGCCGTCACCGTGACGCCGGCCGGCGCCGCCGCGAGCACCGCGCTGCGCACCAGCTCCGCGACGCGCTGAGGATCCTGGTTCGGGACCAGCCTGCAGGTGATCTTGGCTCCGGCGCTGGCCGGGATGATCGTCTTCTGGCCCGGCCCGGAGTAGCCACCCCAGATGCCGTTGCATTCCAGGGTCGGACGCGCCCAGAGGCGCTCTCGGTCGGTCCATCCCGCCTCGCCAACTGTCGCGGGCACGTCGCCCGCCTCGGCGCGGAACTCGTCGACATCATAGGGGACCTGCGCGAACAGCTCGCGCTCCTCGGCGGAGGGTTCACGCACATCGTCGTAGAAGCCCGGGACGGTGACACGCCGGGTTGACGGGTCGTGCAGCGACGCCAGGATCTCGGAGAGTGCCACGACCGGGTTGGCGACCGCGCCGCCGAAGCGACCCGAATGCAGGTCGAGCGTCGGGCCCTGGACGTGCACCTCCACACCCGCGAGGCCGCGCAACCCCGTGCAGAGCGACGGGATCCCCGCCGCGACGATTGACGTGTCCGAAACGACGAGGATGTCGGCGTGAAGGCGGTCCTGCTCGGCCACCACGATCTCCTCGAAATGGATTGACCCGGATTCCTCCTCGCCCTCGACGATCAGCTTCAGGTTGAGGGGCAGCTCACCGCGCACCGCGAGCACCGACTCGACCGCCTTCAGATGCATCCAGACCTGGCCCTTGTCGTCGACAGCGCCCCGTCCGTAGAGGTTGCCGTCGCGAACCTCGGGTTCGAACGGCGATGTCAGCCACTCGTCGAGGGGGTCGACCGGCTGCACGTCGTGATGCCCGTAGATGAGCGCGGTGGGCAGCTTCGGATCCACCATGCGCTCGGCGTAGACCGCCGGGTGGCCCGCCGTCTCGATCAGCTCGGCGTGGTGAAAGCCCGCCGTGACCGCGGCGCCGGCGAGGTACTCGGCGTTGCGCCGGACGTCGGCCGCGTGGTCGGGATCGGCGGAGATGCTGGGGATCCGGAGGAACTCGATGAGCTCATCCACGTGGCGCTGCCGATGGGCCGCGCAGTAGGCGTCGAGGTCGTTCTCAGGCATCCCCGAAGCCTAGTGTGGCGGCCACTCGGGCTGCATCCGTTGTAGCCTTCCCAGAGCGAACTCACGTCGCCCCATTCCACGTCTCCCCAGGAGGTCGCCGTCATGGCCGTTCGTGTCCTGCCCGCCGGGACCATCGGGATTCCGTTGAAACCCGCACCCGCACCCGAGCCTCCGCCGCTCGAGGTCGAGGACGAGGTCCCGACGCTCCATCTCGTGGGTCGAAGCGAACAGCGGCTTGCCCAGGCCCTCTTCGAGACCGACGCGGTCGATGAGCCCTACAGCCCCGACACCGTGCGGGCGTTGCGCCTGCTCGCCATGGACAATCTCGTGGACATCATCCAGCTCCGAGAGGCCGTCCAGGAGCGCGACGCGCAGGTCGCCGCGCTCAGCGCTGAGCTCGACCTGTGGCGGACCCGTGCGGTCGAGGAGCACGCGCAACGCGACGTGGAGCAGCGCGAGGCGGTTCGCCGCGAGCGCGAGCTGGTCACGGTGCTGCACAACGAGTTGATCCGCAACGAGACCCTATCCGGCGAGCTGGCCTGGCGCCGCAAGCCCTGGTTCCGGCGCGTCGGTCGGCACTGATCAGGACGCACGCAACCCGGGCGACGGCACAAGGCGCACCTGCTCCTCGCTGATCTCCCAGAGCCGGCGCGCCAGGGTCGGATCCTGCGCCTGACGGCTCGAGACGGCGAGCGCCCGATCCTCGTAGTAGCCGCCGCTCTGCTGTGCCACGTCGGGGGAATCGGCGAGCCATACGAGCGTCTGCGCGGCTTTCCTCGGGCTGCGGGCGAAGGGCGCGATGATTGTCATCGCAGCGCTCATCAGCGCGCCGTTGTTTCGGTTGAAGCCGGTCGCGACGAGGCCGGGATGAAAGCAGTACGCGGTGACGCCGGTTCCCTCGAGGCGGCGCGCCAGCTCACGGGTGAACATGATGTTGGCCAGCTTCGTCTCGCCGTAGCGGGTAAACCCTCGTCCCTTCCACGAACGTTCCGCGCTCAGGTCGTCGAACGGGATGAGCTTGCCCTTGTGGGCATCGGATGACGTCGTGATGATGCGAGCCGGCGCCGACGCCTTGAGCCGGTCCAACAACAGCGTCGTGAGCAGGAACGGTGCAAGGTGGTTGAGCGCCCAGGTCCGCTCGACGCCATCGACAGTGAGCTCACGCTTCGCGAAGGCGGCCCCCGCGTTGTTGACCAGGATATCGATGCGCGGGTAGCGCGCCAGCGCCTCGCTCGCCAGGGCGCGCACCGACGTCTGCGACGTCAGGTCGGCGTGGAGCACATCGACATGGGCTCCCCCCTCCTCCTCGATAATCCTGACAGCCGCCGCGCCCCGCGCGTCATCACGGGCGACGATGGCGATTTGAGCGTCCTGCCGGGCGAGGGCCTGGGCCGCCGCCAGCCCGATCCCACGGGTCGCACCCGTGATGAGGACGCGCTTGCCCCGCACTCCGGTCCACTCAGCCATCGCGGGAGAAGCCTAGCAGGGCACCCGGACCCGCTCAGACGTTGCTGGGAAACGCGAGATCAACGCGGCCCGGTCCCGGTTCCGGCCATCGAGCGGTGACCACCTTGGTGCGCGTGTAGAAGTGGATCCCGTCGGGTCCGTACATGTGGGTATCGCCGAAGAGCGACGCCTTCCATCCGCCGAAGCTGTAGTAGGCGACCGGCACCGGGATGGGCACGTTGACTCCGACCATGCCGACCTGCACCTCGAACTGGAACTTGCGCGCCGCCCCTCCATCACGCGTGAAGATGGCCACGCCGTTTCCGTATGGATTGTCATTAACCAACCGGATCGCCTCCTCGTACGTGTCCACACGGACGACCGAGAGCACCGGACCGAAGATCTCGTCGTCGTAGACCTTGGCACCCGGCTGCACGCGATCCACCAGCGAAGGTCCGAGAAAGAATCCGGCGCCTTCAGGCGTGTTGGCCCGGCCGTCCACAACCAGCCGCGCCCCGCCCAGTGACTGGTCCTCGAGATAGGTGGCCACCTTGTCGCGATGCTCGCGGGTGACGAGCGGGCCCATCTCCGACCCCGGATCGTCGCCGGCGCCGACCTTCACCGCGGGGATGCGCGCGGCGATCGCATCGACCAGTCGCTGTGCGATGTCACCGACGGCGACCACCGTGGAGATCGCCATGCAGCGCTCCCCCGCGGAGCCATACCCCGCTGACACGGCGGCGTCGGCAGCGGCCTCGAGGTCGGCATCCGCCAGGACCACCATGTGATTCTTCGCACCACCCAGCGCCTGGACGCGCTTGCCGTTCCGCGTTCCGGTCTCGTAGATGTGCCGGGCGACCGGGGTCGACCCCACGAACGAGAGCGCGGCGACCTCGGGGTGGTCGAGCAACCGGTCAACCGCCTCGCGTGCGCCCTGGACGACCGAGAACACCCCGTCGGGCAGACCCGCCCGACGCCAGAGATCGGCGAAGAACAGCGACGGCGACGGGTCCTTCTCGCTTGGTTTGAGGATGAAGGTGTTCCCGCACGCAATCGCGTTGGCGAACATCCACATCGGCACCATCGCCGGGAAGTTGAAGGGCGTGATGCCGGCGACGACGCCGAGCGGCTGGCGGATCGAGAAGACGTCGACTCCGCGCGACGGCTGCTCGGAGAATCCGCCCTTGAGCAGATGGGGCACGCCGCATGCGAACTCAACGTTCTCGATGCCCCGAGCCACCTCACCCCTGGCGTCGGAGAGCACCTTGCCGTGCTCCGACGTGATGATCGCCGCGAGGTCGTCACGATGTTTGTCGAGCAGGTCGCGAAACGTGAACAGCACCGTCGTCCGCTGCGAGAGGGAGGCCGCGCGCCACTCGCGGAAGGCTCCGGCGGCGGTTTCGACGGCGGCGTCGACCTCCGCCGCTGAGGCGAGGTCGACGACGCCGGTCTGCTGGCCGGTGGCCGGGTTGAAGACGGGGCCCTGCCTGCCGGAGGTCCCCGCGACTACCTGGCCACCGATCCAGTGGCTGATCCGCTTCAAGCGGCCATTGTCGCCTTCTCGAGGGTCCGGGAGGTGAGGACCTCGGCGAGGTGGCGCTTGTACTCGGCCGTTGCGCGCACGTCGCCGGTCGGGTCGATATCCGATCGGCTCTGTGCGGCGGCATCGGCTGCCGAGGCTCCGCCGGCGAGCGCCCGCTCCACCGACGCACCTCTGCGCGGCGTCCTCGCCAGGTTCACGTACCCGACCCGCCACGATGAACCCACCTCCTGGACGGCGACCCCCGCGATCGCCCAGTCGTACAGCCGGCGGCGGAACTTCGTGTACGCGAACCGCCCGGTTGCAATCGGGAAGCGAACTGCGGTCACCACCTCGTCGTGATCGAGCGCGGTCGTGAAGATGTCGCGGAAGAAGTCGCGCGCCTGATGGCGGCGCCTGTTCGTGATGATCTCGGCGTCGAGCATCAGCGCTAGGCTGTTGTAGTCGCCGGCCGCGTCACCGTGGGCGATCACCCCACCGATCGTCCCGAGGTTGCGCACCTGATTGTCGCCGACATCGTTGGCCATCTCCACGAGGATGGGCAGGGTGTCGCGCAGAGTCGCGCTGCGCTGGATGTCGACATGGCGTACCAGCGCGCCGATCTCAACGCTGCCGTTGTCGCGGCGAACCTCGTTGAGCCCGGGAATCCCCTGAATGTCGATGAGCGCGGTCGGCTGGCTGAGCCGGAGTCGCATCAGCGGAATGAGGCTCTGGCCACCCGCGATGACCTTAGCGTCGTCACCGTACTTGGTGAGCAGCGATTGGGCCTCATCGACCGAGCCCGGTCGCGCGTACTCGAATGCCGCGGTGATCATGCGCGTGCCTCCTTGATCATCGACCAGAGGCGATCGGGACGGGCAGGCATCTCCACGTGTTTGATACCGAACGGCGCCAGCGCATCCGTGATCGCGTTGATCACGGCGATGCTCGACGCGATCGTTCCCGCCTCGCCGATTCCCTTGACGCCCAGCTCATTGGTGGGGCTCGGCGTCACCGTGCGGTCCAGCTCGAAGTGCGGCATCTCCGCCATCGTCGGGATGAGGTAGTCGAGCATGGTGCCGGTGAGCATGTGCCCCGTCTCGTCGTCGTACCGCACTTCCTCGAACAGCGCCTGGGAGATGCCCTGCGCGATCCCACCGTGCAGCTGCCCGTCCACCACCATGGGGTTGATGACGTTGCCGCAATCGTCGACCGCGACGTAGCGATCGATGCTCACCGCACCGGTCTCAGGATCGACCTCGACCGCGCAGATGTGGCAGCCGAACGGCCAGACGAAGTTGGGCGGATCGAAATACGAGACAGCCTCGAGCCCGTGCTCCATTCCCTCGGGGAGACCGGCGCCGTACGAGGCAAACGCCAGCTCGGCGAGGGCTTTGGCCTCGCCAGGATTGCCGCGGACGAAGTACCGGCCCTGGTCGACGACGATGTCATCCTCAGACGCCTCGAATGCGTGCGCAGCCAGCTTCTTCGCCTTCTCGACGACCTTGTGGCACGACGCCATGATCGCCATGCCGCCGACAGCCAGACTTCGCGACCCGTAGGTGCCGTAGCCGAAGGGCGTGTCACCGGTGTCACCGTGGCGGATCTCCACCGAATCGTATGGAACGCCCAGCGTGTCGGCGACGATCTGGGCAAACGTCGTCTCGTGACTCTGGCCGTGAGCGTGGGTTCCGACCGAAACGGTGACCGACCCGGTGGGATGGACACGCACCATTGAGGACTCGACGAGCGCGATCCCGGCGGCAGGTGCCGTTGCCGAGCTCGGGCCCAGGCCGCAGATCTCGACGTAGGTGCTGAACCCGATCCCGGTATAGCGCCCCTTGCCTCGCAGCTCTTCCTGGCGCTTGCGCAGCGCCGGGTAATCGATGTTCGCCATGGCGCGATCCAGCGACTTCTCATACTCACCCGAGTCGTAGACGAGCCCGAAGTTGTTGGTGTGCGGGAAGGACTTGATGAAGTTCTTGCGACGAACCTCGGCCGGATCCATGCCGATCTCGCGTGCGACGAGGTCGACGATCCGCTCGACCAGGTGCGTCGCCTCCGGGCGTCCGGCGCCGCGATAGGGATCCGTCGACATCCGGTTGGTGAAGATGCCGATGCTCCGAGCGTGGATGGCTTTCCATTCGTAGCAGCCGCCGCCGAGGAGGCACGCGACCACCTGGAAGGCGCTGAAGACGCCGTGGTACGCGCCGATGTCGAGGAGCTGCGTGAACTTCAAGCCCAGCAGCGTGCCGTCCCGCTTCGCTGCGACCTCCACGTCGTAGAGCTGGCCGCGTCCCTGGGTGGTTGCCTGCAGGCTCTCGGTGCGGTCCTCGATCCACTTCACCGGTCGCTCGGTGATCTTCGACGCCGCGGTGGCGAGGTATTCCTCCGGATACGGCCGGAGCTTCGCACCGAAGCCGCCGCCGACATCGTGGCTGACAACGCGGAACTGCGACTCGGGAACCCCGAGCGCGCCCCCGACGAAGAGCCGGATGAAGTGCGGCACCTGCGTCGAGGTCCAGAGCGTGCATCGATTGTCGTACGGGATGTAGTCGGCGACGCAACCCCGCGTCTCCATCGCGGTCGGAAAGAGCCGCTGCTGGCCGATGCGCTGCTTGAGGACGACGTCGGCCTCCGCGAACGCCGCGTCGATGTCGCCGGCCGGGAACGCCGCATCCCAGCCGATGTTGTCCGGGCGGTCGCTCTTCACCAGCGGGCTCCCCGGCGCCATGGCCTTCTCGAGGTCCATCACCGCCGGGAGGGGCTCGTAGTCGACGGCGACCAGCTGGGCGGCGTCGTCGGCGACGTATCGATCCTCGGCGATCACCACGGCCACCGGCTCGCCGGCGTACGCAGCCTCCTCAGCCGCGATGGGAAACTGCTCTGGCACCTGCTTCTTGTCCGCGACAAAGGAGTTGGTGACCGGAAGCGGCCCGAGGAAGACGCCCTTGAAGTCGGCGGCGGTGAGGACGGCCACCACTCCTGGTGCCGCCAGGGCGGCCGAGGTGTCGATCGAGCGGATGCGCGCGTGTGCGTGCGGACTGCGCACCACCGACATGTGCGCCATGTTCACGAGGTTCACATCGTCGATGAAGTTGCCATGCCCGGTGATGAGTTTCGGATCCTCGCGACGCTGAATGCGTGCGCCAATCATCGAGGTGACAGCCATTGCTAGTCCTCCACGGGAGCCGCGGCGGATCCGACGAGTTGGGCGGACGGCTCGGCCGTCGCACCGCTCATCGCCGCTGACGCGGATCGCACGGCTTTCTTGATGTTCTCGTATCCCGTGCAGCGGCAGAGGTTGCCCTCCAGTCCCCGCTCGATCTCGTCGTCGGTTGGCGATGGGTTCTGCTTGAGCAGGTAGGCGGCCGCCATGATGAAACCGGGTGTGCAGAAGCCGCACTGCAGGCCGTGCTCGTTCCAGAACGCCTGCTGCACCGGGTGCAACGTGCCGTCCGTTGCCAACCCTTCAATGGTGGTCACCTGCTTGCCGTGTGCCTGGACGGTGAAGACGCTGCACGATTTCACCGCCTCGCCGTCGATCAGCACCGTGCAGGCGCCGCACTGGCTGGTGTCGCAGGCGATGTGCGTGCCGGTGAGCCCGGCCACCTCGCGCAGATAGTGCACAAGAAGGAGGCGGGGCTCGACGTGATCCTCCCTCCGCCTTCCGTTGATAGTCAGCGCGACCGGTTGCGTCATGGAAATCCTCCCGGACGGAAAGGCAAACGACGGCGGCCTCATGCTTGCATTCGCTCATGGGAAGGGTCAAGCAGATTTGATCGGGTGGGTCGAGCGCAAATACGAGCCGAACGACCTCGCTGATTGGTGCCTGCAAGGTGTACGCCTCGTAAACCTGTCAGGTGCGGCAAATCACCCTGCCTGACGAAGTCCACGCGGTATTTGGGGCGGGCGTCTGTGGACATGGCCACGGCGAAAGTCCACAATGGCGCCCACATATACAGTTACTCGAACCTTGGGGGTTACACATGGGCCGCACGGTCAAGTTCTCGCGTCGCGCCGGAATCGCCGTCTTGCTGCCGGCCGCACTGCTGGCCGCGTGCGGCGGTTCAAGCGGCAGTTCCTCGCCCGCGAGCTCCGCGAGCCCGGCCGCCTCGGGGCCCGCGACCCAGGCGTCCATCGCCGCCGAGGTACCGGCCGCCGTCAAGGCGGCGGCTCCGCTGCAGATCGCCACGGACGCTTCGTACGCACCGAACGAGTTCGTCGATCCGAATAGCGGTGACCTGGTCGGTTGGGACGTTGAGCTCGCCAAGGACGTCTGCGCCGTGCTCGGCGTGGCCTGCACGATCAGCAACGTCACATTCTCGGACATCATCCCGGCCCTGCTCGAGAACCCGGCCAAGTATCAGATGAGCTTCTCCAGCTTCACACCGACCAGTCAGCGCGAGGCCAAGGGCATTGACTTCATCACGTACTACCAGGCCGGTGAGGCGTGGCTCGTGAAGACGGGTGGCGCCACGATCTCGTCGGCGGCCGACATGTGTGGCCACACCGTCGCCGTCGAGTCGGGCACGACCGAGGAGATGGACGCATGGGGATACATGGGCATGCAGCCCGGGGGCGCCAAGAAGCCCGGTGACACGGACCACTGCAAGTCCGCCGGAAAGGCGGACATCACCGTGCTCAGCTTCGGCACGCAGACGCAGGCGAACGCTGCATTGCTCTCCGGCCGAGCGGATTTCGGATGGGCCGACCAGCCGGTCGCCGACTACCAGGTCAAGCTGGAAAAGGGCAAGCTCACGATCGGTGGCACCGCGTGCAGCGTCTCGCCGTACGGCGTCGCGATGGTGAAGTCGACCGGGCTCGAGCAGGCGGTCACGGATGCCATCAAGTACCTCATCGACAACAACTTCTACACGAAACTGCTCAACACCTGGGGCGTTGCCGACGGTGCCATCG